>ERZ773239.65-NODE-65-length-123230-cov-10.042793_pt1 | contig 123230 bp, 107 predicted proteins | sample MGYA00580521_ERZ773239 | MGnify/ENA primary metagenome ERZ773239 (study PRJEB29015, sample SAMEA2737801) | human gut metagenome | biome: human gut; feature: human-associated habitat; material: faeces | place: China | collected 2012 ... | reverse complement strand
CTTTATAATCCTGCTCGTGCAGATGTTTAGGGAACGGTAGATGGCAGGCAGTTATATTTCAACTTCTATACTGAGGTAGCGTATTTCGGAAGTTTCAGTATGGGTGGTATTTTCTACGGAAATCTGTCCGTTATATTTTTTGACGATACCTTTAACAATGGAAAGACCCAGTCCGTGTCCGTCTTTTTCTGTCTTGGAAGTATATTTTTTAGTAAAGATATTGTGTATAAATTCACTTGTAGCGGCAGGTCCCGGATTTTCAACTTTGATACGGAAACTGTCGCTTTGTATATTGTCTGTACGCTGACCGATGCTTATAAAAATGGTGTCGTCAGGGCTGCAGGCTTCTATAGCATTATCTATAAGTACACCTGCAAGGTCGATTATCTCCATATCTGAGCAGCTGCTTGTGTAATCATAATTAAAAATAGTCACTATTATCTGTATATCTTTTTTTAGAGCGGCATTTACCTTGCTGAATAAAAGTCCTGCAAGAAGTTTGTTATTAAGGTGGAGAAAATCATAAGAATATCTGTGTCTGTCATCCATTTGTGTTATATCTTTTATTGCCTTGCACAAGTCTTCATAATTATCATAGGAGTCGGTAAGCTGTGATAATGAGAGGAGCTGGTTATTGTATAAATGCTGTCTTTTTTGTATATTCTCAATCATTTCATCGACAATAGGCATATATGTACTGTAATCTTTTAAGGATTGTTTTCTTTTCATATCATCGAAACTCTGAAGTATTATAAGTATGGTGATAACTGCGGCAAAAAGGATATTAGCAGTAGTGGAAATAAGAGTTCCGAGTGATAAGCTGCTTTTTATGGATGTAAATATTGCAACCAAAATAAAGCTTCCCAAAAAGAAAAGGGAAGAAAAATAAGAAGAATTCTTAAATCTGTCGGTAAACTTTGTTATAGGAAATAGTTTATTTAAAATGATTAAAACAAAAAGTGATAAAATTAAGATTGCTGTCGAAATAGGGTCGGCTGCATTATTTTCATCAAAATTCAAATTTAAGAGAGCTAAAGCAAGCATGACAACAGCCTGACAGCAGGAAACTATAAAATATCCGGCAATAGATATATTTATCGCCTGGCTTATAGTACATCTTGTGTTTATAAAAATCATAAGGCTGTAAAAGGCAAACATAAGTAAAAAGGCGAACATGAGCTGATTATTATCATGTTTCTGCAGATAATTTAACACAACACTATATATACAGAAAGAAACTAAAAATTTGGGAGATGTAAGTTTCTTTAAGGAATGTTCAGAAAGATATATCATAAAACCTATGTATGTAAGATTTTGTATCGTTAAAGTAAGTATAATTATAAGATTATGTAAAATATTCATCTGTGTTCTCCTTATTTTATGTATCTATAATTTCTGTTACATGGAACTTTGTCCTTTGTTTTTTTCAATGAGATCAGGTGGGCATATGGGTCGATAAGTTCGATATACCGGGTATTTACTGTTGTATTTATAAGTATTAGATTATGACCGTGTATCAAAATTTTAAAATCTAATATAAAAGTACAGGCTCGTTTTCTTTACTTTCCATTATCAAAATGCTAATATAATTATCAAAGTGATGATGTGTGAATAATAACAAATGCGTGAAAAATTTTATTTTTAGGGGGTGTCTGTATGGCGAAAGTAGTAGGTATCGGAAAACAGAGATTTGATAAGATAGTTGAAAATGACTGTTTTTATATAGATAAGACGATGTTTATAAAAGAATGGTGGGAAAATCAGGATGATGTTACGCTGATAACAAGACCACGCCGTTTTGGAAAAACATTAAACATGGATATGCTCAAATGTTTCTTTTCAGTTGAATATAAGGACAGGGGAGATTTGTTTGAGGGACTGGATATATGGAAAGAAAAAAAGTATCGTGAAATTCAGGGAACATATCCGGTTATATTTATGAGTTTTGCGGAAATAAAACAAAATAATTATAAAGATGCTGTTGAGAAGATAAAGAGAATAATATGTGATTTGTGTCAGCAGTTCGATTTTTTAAAGGATTGGGACGGATTGACAGAAATAGAAAAGAAAAACATAAGTGATATTAGCTATGATATGAGTGATGTTATGGCACAGGATTTATTAAAAAATATGTCAAATTATCTCAGTCGTTATTATAAGAAGAATGTTATAATTCTTTTGGATGAATATGACACTCCAATGCAGGAAGCATATTTAAATGGGTATTGGGAGGAGATTGTTTCTTTTACAAGAAACTTTTTTAATTCAACATTTAAGACAAACCCATATCTTGAAAGGGCGATAATGACAGGTATTACAAGGGTGTCTAAAGAGAGTATATTTTCGGATTTGAATAATCTTGATATTGTTACAACTATGTCGCAAAAATATGAAACAAGTTTTGGATTTACCGAAGAAGAGGTTTTTAATGCTCTTGATGAATATAATCTTTCCGATAAAAAAGTTGAGGTAAAAAGATGGTACGATGGATTTACATTTGGAGATAAGTGTGATATTTATAATCCGTGGTCGATAATAAATTATTTAGATAAGAAAGAACTTGGTTCATATTGGGCAGACTCCAGTTCAAACGGACTTGTAAATAAGTTAGTAAAGACAGGGTCACCAAATCTTAAAAAGACAATGGAGATACTTATTGAGGGAGGAGTTATAGAGAAAAGGATAGACGAACAGATAGTCTATAATCAGCTTGAAAGGAGAGAAAATGCTGTATGGAGTCTGTTGCTTGCAAGTGGTTATCTTAGGGTTGTCAAGATTAGATATGAAGGAGATTTTAGAAAAAGATATTATACATTAAAATTAACAAATAAAGAAGTTGAGCAAATGTTCGAGATAATGATAGAAGAATGGTTTGACAATGGACCTAATATGGCAGATGATTTTATCGAAGCAATGCTTGTGGGTGACCTTTATGCAATGAACAGTTATATGAATGATATAGCACTTGATACATTTAGCAGTTTTGATGTTGCAGGAAAAGAAGAATCGAGAATACGCCCGGAGAATTTTTACCACGGATTTGTACTTGGACTTATGGTCGATAAAAGAGATGATTATATAATAAAGTCAAATAAGGAGAGTGGTTTTGGACGATACGATGTAATGATGATACCGAGAGATACAGAAAACAGTAGTTTACCGGGACTGATACTCGAATTTAAAGTTATAAATCATTCAATAGAAAAATCACTAGAAGAAACGGTGAAATCTGCATTGCAGCAGATAGAAGAAAAGAAATACGATACGGAGTTGTTAAAAGCGGGAGTGAAGAAAGAAAATATCAGACATTATGGATTTGCCTTTGAGGGAAAAAAAGTTTTAATAGGAACGGATGAATAAAATTTTGCAATGATGGATAAAAAATATAATTGCTAAAAATCACATTTTTGTTGCTAAAAGTTACAATTAAATATTTCAAAAAAAAGACTTTGTTAAATTAAATCCGGAATAGCGGTTTAATATACAAAGTCTTTTTTGTTATCACAAATATTTTTATGACTTATAGAACTTTATAAATTAAAAATCTTATTTATTTTAATAATTGCGCCAATTTAGGGAAATGATATAATTAATCTTATTAAAGACTTATAGAAGTGAGCAGGTAATATGGAGGTATATTATGGGAAAGAAGATAACAAAAGCTATGTTGGAAGAATATAAGGCATATTTATATGAACAGGAAAAAAGTAAGGCAACTATACAAAAATATATGTGTGACCTTAAAAAACTTGTGGAGTTTGTTGACGATAAAGAAATGAGTAAGTCGTTAGCTATACAATATAAGGAATATTTAAAAGATAATGAGGGATATAAAACAAGCAGTGTAAATTCATTTTTGGTAGCGGCAAATCGTTTTTTTGAATTTATGGGGTGGTACGAATTCAGGGTAAAAACATTCAAATTGCAAAAAGAAGTATTTATGCCACAGAGTAATGAATTATCGAAAGGGGAATATAAGCAATTAGTGGAAACTGCTTTTGGCAATGGAAAAATACGCATAGGGATGATAATACAGACAATATGTGCGACAGGGATTCGTGTAAGTGAATTGTCTGCCATTACCGTATCCTCAGTGAAAAGCGGTATGGCAACCATATATAATAAAGGAAAAGAAAGAATGATTTTAATACCCAGGGATTTGCAGGTTAAACTGCTGGGCTATACAAGAAAACAAAAAATTAAACACGGTATAGTATTTAAAACTTCTAAAGGAAAAGCAGTTGACAGGACATGGATCTGGAGAGAGATGAAAAAGCTTTGCGATATTGCCGGTGTGGAAAGAAAAAAAGTATTTCCACATAATCTAAGGCATCTTTTTGCAAGAACATTTTATTCTATTTATAAAGATATTTCTAAATTGGCTGATATATTGGGGCACAGCAGTGTAGAAACAACAAGAATATATCTTAAAGAATCATATATAGAACATCAAAAGAGAATTGAAAAATTGAACCTGATAATATAAATTATTAATCCACATAATGATTATTATGTGACCTTAAATCATACATAAATATACTATGTTGCTTTGTCATCTGAAGAATAAATCCTCACAGCTATAATCAAGATGAATAAATATGATAGATTTATTTGTGCTTGTAACGAAATTATATAACTTTTTATCATAATGTGCAATATTTTTTGTGAAATTTTGTCGATTTTTGTCTTTTGTACGCATTGAGAATGTTAATTTGGTTGGAATTTGGCAGTCTAAGTCACATAATAATCATTATGTGGATTATTGAAAAAATATAAAAATGCTTTGTCAAGATGAAGAAATCTTGTGTTTGGAATATAGAAATACAGGAGGAAGTACGAAATGAGTGACGGAACAATATTTGGAATTATTGTAGTTGCAGTTTTTGTATATGGTTTTTGGCGTGGCTGGAAACAGTTGACTAATGGAAATGGTTTTTTGGCTAGTCGTTTACCTCAAAAGGCTAAGGTATGGTTAAATCAAAAAAAGGCGGGGCCAATTGTAGCCAAAATAGGTATTAGTTGTGTACTTGCGTACATATTTGCGACAATTGCGTTTTTGGTATTTATATATACAATCATTGAAATAGTATTTCATTTTAATAGTAAATAATGATTTGCAAGTTTTGGATTAAGGTTTAAAGTATAGTAAGTATGTATGAATTAAAAATAACAAAGAAAAATTTATTAAATTTGTTGCAGAGGCTACCAGAGGAATTACCTGAAACAGGAGGGAATAAAAATAATGAGATAACAGAGAGTGACTCTTAAAAAAATAGGAGGAATAGATATGGAAAATGCGTTAGTTTTGGTTGATATATTTGATAATATAATAGGAGAATCGTCTAAAATTGATGCACATATAAAGCCGTGCTTGCATCGTGCATTTTCTGTTTATTTATTAGATGGAAATAAGATGTTGCTTCAAAAAAGAAATATAGATAAATATCATTCAGGTGGAAAGTGGGCAAATGCATGTTGTTCGCATTTTGTAAAAGGCGAAAAGGGTAGGGATACAATAAAGAAAAGATTAAAAGATGAGCTAGGTATATATAGCGAGGTGAATTATTTATATAAATTTATGTATTATTCTAAATATGATAATGACATGTATGAATACGAGTATGATCATGTTTATGTGGGAAACTTATCTGAAAAAAGTAAAATAGATTTTAATCCACTTGAGGTTGAGGAATATAAATGGGTGGACATTAAAATATTGGAAAATGCGTTAGTAGAAAAACCAGACAAATTTGCAACTTGGTTTGTTATGTCATGCCCCAAAGTTATAGAATGCATTAAAAACAAATAGTAATTTTTGCAAACCAATTAATTTATATATATTGGAATAAATATGAAAGGAGATTTTAATATGGCAAAGTTAATGCTTAATAGTGAAGAATGTCTTACACTTAACAAGATGATTGCTAAAGCTGAGGCTGAGAATAATAGCATGGAGTATGAGTTTGATCCAGGATTTGCAGCTTATTCTTGCAGTTGTACTGCTCATAAGAAATCATGTGGATGGGATTGATACAAAATGTAGTTGTTTTATATATGTTTATGTGCATATAAGAAAAGTGGGGCAGGGATATTACATTTTGAGTAATGTCTCTGTCTGTTTATGGAGGTAAAATGTCAGAAGTAATAAAGATAAACAAAAAAATAATGATTTTGGTGTCAGAAGAATGCAATTTGAACTGTGTATATTGTTATGAGCATTATAAAAATCATAAAAAAATGGATTTTGACACAGCAAAAAAAATAATAGATAAATTTTATTATAGTACAGTTCCTGGAGATACAGTCTTGATAGAGGTTTTTGGTGGGGAGGCATTTACAAATTTTAAACTTATAAAGCAAATAGATGATTATGTTATGAATGTGTATAGTGATAGGAATAATTTGTTTGAAACTACAACAAATGGGACATTAATACATGGTGAAATTCAAGAATGGCTTAAGGAAAGAAAAGAGAGATATGATGTTTCACTGAGTCTAGATGGAACTAAAGAAATGCATAATGCAAATAGACCATTGCTTTCAGGAAAAGGAAGTTATGATAAGATCGATATAGACTTTTTTTTGAAAACATGGGATGATGCACAGGCTAAATTAACTGTATCAAATTATACGATACCAAATCTGGCGGAAGGTGTAAAATATATACATAAATTAGGGTTTGTTTGTGATGCTACATTATCGACAGGCTTGAAGTGGGAATTTGAAAAATACAAAGATATTTTAACTAAAGAGTTAGGCAAACTTATTGATTATTATACTGAAAATCCAGAACTTAAATTATGTACAATGTTAAATTTTGATTTAAGATTAGTGTTTTCAAAATTAGATAAAGGTTATAGATTTTGTGGAGCTTGTGAGCTTACAACATGTTACGATATGCAAGGTAACCAATATCCATGTCAAGGATTTGCTGCAGTTTCAATTGGAAAAGATTCCGAAAAGTTTATAAATTATGATGAAAAGAAAATGGATTTGTCACCTGATAATCCATGTGTGAAGTGTACTTTCTTCTTTTTATGTGCAAATTGTTATAGTGCCAATTATAGTACCACGGGTTGCACTCATCATGTTGATATTAATTTGTGTAAAGCGTATAGATTATGTATATTAGCGAGTTCAAAAATACAATTCAATAGATTAATGATGAAGAAAAGTTATACTAACGATGATAGACTTATATTAAAAGCAGTCGAAATAATTCAAAAAGAAGTATTAGAAGTTGAAAGTCCATTGTATGGGGAGAAAAAACATGTATGTAATACAAAAAACAGATGCAGTTAATATTTTAAAAAAGTATAATATTTTTGAAAAAGTCATAGAACTTAATCTTGAGAAGTACTATACTTCTCAAGACTTTGTTTGTATGGTAATAAGAGTTACATGTAGTAGTGATGAATATATAATTAAGATTATAACTGAAAATAAACGGGATTTATTATATGGAAACAAACAATCAGATTTTTCAGAAAATTTGAGAAAAGAAGGATTACAAATTCCACATAAATATAAAACATATTATGGGGATTACATTTTACAATACCAAATAAATGGTGATGATTTTTTGATACAGGTGGAAGATTATTTTGGAGAAGATGTTGAGAAAATAGATTATGCATTAGCACATTATTTAGGAGATTTTTTAGGAAAATTGCATTCAATATCTATTGAAAAAAATTATAAGTTGGGAAGTGGAAGTACATATAGAGCAATAATAAATAATAAAGTAGAATTTAATAAAATATGTGAAGATAAATTTATAAAACAGCTTGATTCGTTATTTGTAAAGCAAGTTTTACAAGAACATAATAATAGTTCAAAATCAATACAAAATATATGGAAAAAACTTCCTAAAACAGCAGTACATGCTGATCTTGGATTAATAAGTAATATTGTACATAATAAATCGGGTTTTGGTGTCATAGATTTTAATTTAGCTGGAGATGAAAGTATTTTAGGAGATTTATTAATTACATGGTACAGTTCAAGATATAGTATGACAATTGCAGGAACAATGACAGTTGTACAGATTGAAAAATTAAGAAAGATATACTTTGATGCGTATTTTAAGAATAGAGGATTGTTACAGATTGAAAAAAAATTTTTTGAAAAAATAGCAAGTTTTTTTAATGGGGTTTATTTTGCTAAGTTTTTAAATACGTTATTTTGTTATGGATATGAGAAGGAAGCTATTCTTTTTTCAGAGTATATGATTGACAATTATCATAAAATTGATTTTGGATTGGACATGAGGATTTAAAATTATGCAAATATTAGAAAGTAAATATAATAACCATATAAGAAAAGAAAAAATTAAAATATCAAATGACACAATTGATTTTATCGGAATTAATATTGATATAGAAACAGAAAAATATTGTGTTAAAACATATTATGCACCTATTTCTTGTTTGAAATATTCACCGAATATGACTAATAAAATTTTGTCATATACTACTAAAAATGAAATGAATAGATTCTTCTGGATTGTTAGAGATGAAATTAGAATAAGGGAATATATTGCTTTGAAAAATAGGACTAATAGAAATATGAGTGGATTGTATGAATTATTAGAACAATATAGTTATATTAAGAAAAATATATCTGAAATTAAGAGAATGTCTGAAATGAAATTTACGGATAAAAGTAACAATAAATATGCATCATTGTATATACTTGGAATAAAAGGTGAAAAAGAAGAAATGATTATTAATTTTGAATGGTTTACCAGAAAGTGTCCAGATCCAGATGATGCAGGTTATATGTATAAATATGATGATATATATTTTTTGGATTATTTAGACAAAATTGATATACATGAATATAACATATTATCAAAGATGGCTAGAAAATTATTAAGTATATACAATTTACATTTATGGTGTTTTGCATCTGATTATTTCCCAGATATGAATGTGAAGCATAAAATATATTTTAAGGGAGAATTAGAAAATATATCATTCAAAGAAATATGCGAAGTTACAGGAAATAATGTAAAAGAGAGTATAATTAATGAATTGGATGGATTTAAGAAGTATCACAATGAATTGAAATTATATGGATTTGCCTTTTGTATGGATTCAAATGGAAAATTTTCGATAAACAGTTATTATCGACTAAAACAAGGAGTATTATTAAATGATTAATATATGTGGTTTGTTAATTGGTTTTATAATAACATTAGCCATGCTGTTTGGTGTACTCTGTTCAGTTACAGGGGAGGAAGAAAAAGGAAATACGATCATTGTAAATTGTGTTACAGCGGTTATTTTATATGCTCTGGTGTTAGAGTTATTTAATCAGGATTTTTCAACAGGTGGGATTTTTGATTCAGGACTTCCATTGGTAAATAATGTAGAAAAAGCAGGAAGTGTGAGAAAGTATTTTTCAGATAGTCCTGCTTTTTTTGCATTAGATTTTGTTGAGTTAGTTACATTGACATTGATGATAAACTGGGTATCCAATACATTTACATTTGGAAATGCGGGATTTGTAGGAAAAATCACATCAAGAATTGCGATTGTCTTTGGCGGCATTATTGTGTATGGCTTTTTTATGGATTTTGTGAGAGAAAATATAGTTATGAAGTGGTGCGTATATTGTGTTGAATGTATCATAACCGGAGGGAGTATTTTATATACACCGATTTTGTTGTTGTCATTTATCACAGGACTAAAAAAGGATAGTTTTATATTGACTTACATAATCAAACAGTTTCCAAGTACATCCATAGGCAAGGCAATTTCCACTGCTATTACATCGTCGGTGATGTTTCTTGTATTGATGATAGTATTAGAAACGCAATATGGAAGTGTATGTAATATATTGCAGGGAACGGTAGATACAATGGAATCGTGGGGCTCAGTTATTGTGATGGTTATTGGTATATATATTTTGTTGAGAAGTTTAAAAAGCAAAAAATAGTTATTTGGAGGAAGTGTTATGAGTGGTCCTAAGATGGTAGGAGTAACTTGTGATCCGGAGGTGATTGCAAGAAATAATGAGAGATTAAGACAGATAGGTAAGGATAATTATTTCAGAGGACTGTTTGGGAACATTAACAAGGATGTTGAAAACACGGCTTTATGGGTAAAAAATTATGGAAATGTAACATTGAATACTATACCTATCGGTTATGGTGATACATCAGGAATTCTTGAGGAAGTTAATTTATTAAAAGAAAAGTATGCTGATGATATAAATAAAAAGAAATTCGATTTAGGGATTATTGCATCTCTCGGTGTTGAAGAACTAAGAGAAATGGGTGTTAAGAAAGTTCAAGATATGCCAAAATGGAAAGAAAAATTTCTTAGTGAAATGTCTGATGTATTAAAAAGACTACAGGCAGATATTGAAGAATTTAAATCCGGTATAAAACAGATAAAAAATGAAAATGAACGTGCTGCCCGTGGTTCAAGGGAGTGGATGGAAAAAATAGAAAAAGAAAAGGAAAAATTAGAAAATGTAAATATAAATAGTATCCGCATAGAAAGATATATGGGAGATGAAAAAGACATACCGTTTATGCCTGAAAAGGATGAATATATTGATCCTGAAACATTGCCATTCACAATAGAAGAACTTGCTTTGTTGGAAATGCTTCAGGCTGATATGGGAGAATATTCAAAAATTGATTATCTGACAGACAAAGAGAGAGGTCTGCTATATGAGTTAAATCAGGATTTGATATGTATAAATGATACAAGCGAACGGGCATATTCGATGAAGAGTAAGAGAGCAGTTTTACAGCAGATGAGAATGAAGTATGCAAGGCTGGAAAAATATGTATCAATGCTTGTGGCTGCCAGAAATGCAGAGATGGAGGAGAGAAGTACTTTAGAACTCGAATACATATCGTTTTGTCAGGCATTGGATGTTAAGCGTGCAAATTATGAAGAATTTACGATTGAGGAATTAAGAGAGCGAGTCAATAACTTAAGGAGCAGGGTAGAAAAACAGGAATCAAGGATTTATATAGAGGAAAGTATCGAAAATATTATGAAAGATTATGGATATGCAAGTATATCATCATATCAGTTGCATAATGCTGACAGTGTATCCAGAATTATTTTTGAAGATAATAAGGGTGAAAAAATATCAACTTCGTTTGGTGATGGAATGATTATGATGAATGTTATTGGTGAGGGTGACAATCCGCCTACGGATGCTGAGGTGAAAGCGATGGTTCGTCAGCAGGTAGCATTTTGTGACTTGTATCCTAATATACGGGAGCAGCTATTGGAAAAAGGTATTCATATTGATTATGAAAATTTAATGCCTGTTTCAGCAGAGCAAACTTCAAATGAACATATTGTGCGTCAGAAGAATATCAGAAAATCAACTAAAAGATTTAGTTTCCGTCATGTGCAGCTTGTTTCAGAATCTCAGTCTGAGAGACAGTTTGATGATGTTAATGTTCAGCGTTTGCAATATGTAGATAAGGAGGAATGATAAAATGGCTGGAGGATATCAATATTGCAGTTCTTGTAAAAGAATTGAAAAAAATATGACAATATTTATTTGCCCGAATTGTAATAAACCATATGAAACTGTAAGTGATGATAGTGATATGGAAGATAAAAATAGTAATGAAAAATGGTATATAAGATGTGGAAGCTGTGGCGCATGGATATCGTTTGAGGATAAAGAGAACGTTCCAAATTCATGTCCTGAATGTTATGAGATTGGAATAAATAATGTGGGAGAAGACAGTATTCTATCAGAAGAAGAATATCTTTTGGAATTTGGTGAAATAAAATCAAAAAATGAGGTGGCAGAAAAAGAAAGCATACCGGAGGATAAAGAAAAAAATAATAATTCAGAAGAAGTAAATAATATAGAAAATGATGAAAAAAATCAGTTGGGTGCACCGGGTTCAGAGAATATATCGCAAAATGATGATGAAACAGAAAAAGCTGATGAGACAGAAAGGGGTAGTGAACAGAAGAAAGATAATGAGCCGGAAACGAGTGATAAACCGGAAACGGTGGACGAGCCGGAAAATAATACTTCGGCAGATGATTTTGCACCAAAATTTTACGGTCATGAAATAAAATCAGACGAACATAAATCTGAAATTAAGGAAATCAGTTACATAGAATTTACCAATAACAATGATGGAAAAGTTATAAGGATAGGCAGAGGTAAGCATATTCTTGGAAAACTGGGTGATGTTGAAAGTGATTATTTTATTGAAAAAAAATATATTGGCAGACAGCACGCTATGGTTGTTGTTGACCAAACAGGTGCATTTATTGAGGATTGGAACAGTACAAATGGAACGAGAATCAATGGAGAAATGATTTATAAGAGACAGGGGAAAATGCGTATTGTTAATGAGGATATTGTTACTATGGCAGACCAGAATTTCGAGGTGAGGATTTGCAGGTAGACAGATTATTATTTCCCGTGACTGCTCTGGGTCCTGGAAACAGACTGGCAATGTGGATGATAGGGTGTCATAAAAGGTGTAAAAAATGTGCAAATCCGGAATTGCATAATTTTGATAAGACGAAAGATATATCCGTGGAACAATTAGAAAATATGATTTTAAAAATTGATATAAAGCGGATAGATGGAATTACTGTAAGTGGTGGCGAGCCGTTTGCACAGCCTTTTGAATTAAAGAAGTTTTTGCAGAAAGTTTCATCGAAAATTGAGGATATTCTTGTTTTTTCAGGATATACATATGAGGAATTATTAGAAATGACGGATAGTGATGTGCATGAATGTTTTCAATATATAGGTGTACTTATATCAGGTGAATACATTGATGAAAAAAATGACAATAAAACAGCACTTATAGCATCAACAAATCAGAAGATATATTTTCTGAAAGAGAATTTAAAAGTAAAATATAAAAAATATATGGATAAAGGGCGGCAGATTCAAAATGTTTTTTGGAAAGATGAATTGATGTCGATAGGAATACACAACAATGAGAGGAGTGTCAAGTGATGAAGATGCCTAAATGGATTCGTGAATTTGAATGTTTTACAAAGATAAAAAACTGCATTGTGATAGAGGGAAATATTTATGATGAATATCCTGTATTAGATGATAATAATGAAAAGTGTGCTAATTTTTTGAAATTAGACAATTATATTCACAAAATATTATCTGCAAATGGATACAGTGTATGCTTTTATGATCCGGTAAACGGATTTTATAACAGAAATAAACAAAAAAGTGCTGTTTCTGTTTTTTCTGAGACAATGGCTGAATTTGAAGAAAATAAATCTCAGTTATCAGACTCGGACAGACAGTGCTTAGAGGCATACCACTATATGGAGGAAACACAGGATGATATAAGAGTGAATGGTCAGATAGACAGTGCCATAATGTGTGATACATTAAAGGCAAGTGAATTTATTAAGAAAATATTGATTGAAAATAGAAATCCATCTGTTTTCTGCGTGAATTTTGCATCCCAGACACTTGCCGATCCTACACGGATGCAGGATGCAGAACGTGCAATTTTTATGAATCTGCTCTATGCTTCAATGAATGCAAGGAGAAATGTCGGAAATGAAGACAAGGTAAAAAGACAAAATCTGCTGATAATGATAGTTGATAAGGTAAACGATATTCCAGCTTGGTTCTATCTTGATAATCCGAATGTTAAGAATATCATACTGCCGACACCGGATAAGTATGTTCGTCTGGAATATGTTAATTTATACCGCAATTTCTTTGAGGAGAAAAACAGTGATCTAACACCGGATGAGCAGGCAAAAAGAATAGGCCATTTTATAGATATAACTGATGGAATGAAAATACTTGACCTTAAAGGGATAATGGAATTAAAAATGATTCAGCCGGAGGGAGAGAGAAGTCTTTTAGATGTAACGGCATTATATAAGTATGGAATTAAGGAAAATCCGTGGGATGCGATAGAAAGAGGTCAGATTGAAAATGCAGAACAGGAGATTAAACGCAGAGTAAAAGGACAGGATTTAGCTGTTCAGAAAAGTATATCTGTGATAAAAAGAGCAAAAACAGGTTTATCGGGACTGCAACATTCGTCTAATTCAAAACCTAAAGGAATTTTATTTTTTGCGGGACCAACGGGTACAGGAAAGACAGAACTGGCGAAATCTTTGGCAGAACTTTTATTTGGTGATGAAAGTGCGTGTAGAAGATTTGATATGAGTGAATATGCAGAAAGCCACTCAGCACAGAAGTTATTTGGAGCACCTCCGGGATATGTGGGATATGAAGCAGGAGGTCAGTTGACAAATGTAATTAAGGAACATCCTTTTTCATTGCTGTTATTTGATGAGATTGAAAAAGCATCACCAAGTATATGGGATAAATTTTTACAAATTCTTGAGGATGGAAGAATGACAGACGGACAGGGAAATACTGTATATTTTTCAGAAGCCTTGATAGTATTTACAAGCAATCTCGGAATTTATAAGGATATTGGAGGTGTAAAAACACGGGTGGTAGACATTGATATGCCTTATGAGCAGGTTGAAAGTACAGTGACAGAGGGAATACAGGATTATTTTCATCAAAAAGGAAAACCGGAGGTATTAAACAGGATTGGAAAAAATCTGATAGTATTTAATTTCATTCAGCCAGATGCTGCGAAAGAAATTATGAGATCACAGATAAATAAGATATGTGGAAAGATTAAAGAAACGCAGGCGATTGAGATTGAGTTAAATGAAAATGTATGGGAGAAAATAGAAGAAAAGGTTCTCGGAAATCTTGAGGAAGGTGGACGAGGTGTTGGAAATGTGGTGGAGGAGTATTTCATCACGCCGCTATCTAATTATGTGTTTGATAACCATATTGAAAAGGGCAGCGTAGTCCGTATTACGGATATTTCAGAAACAGATGGCATAGCAAAATTGATTTGTGGGTGATATAGATGTTGAGATATGTTGGTGTTGTTGATAGAGGATTAGTGCATGAAACAAATGATGATGCGGCAATGTTAAAGCACTCGGTAATACACGATGGGATTTTTGAGGGAGAGTCTGATATAGAAGGAGGACTGTTCGCAGTGGCGGATGGCGTTGGCTCTATTGAAAACAGTGAACTGGCATCCCGTTATGTACTGTATTGTCTGGAAGAATGTAATCCGAGAAAAGCAGAAGAAATAATTCAATGTATAAATCAGGCAAATATTGGTGTTGTAAAAAATAATTATGGAAGAATATTAAGCACTACATTGTGTGCGGTTGGAATATTGGGAAGCCAGATAATCTCATATAATGTTGGAAACAGCAGGTTATACAGATTTAGGGGTGGTTATCTGCGTCAGTTGACAAGAGATCATTCTAAGGTTCAGGAATTATTGGATATGGGAAGTTTGGATGAAGAAACTGCAAAAGATTATCCGGAGAAAAATGTCATTACCAGATGTTTAGGTGCGGCAGGCTTTTCAACTGACTGGATAACAGTTACGGAACACAGGGAGAATTTTATATATAACGATGTTCTTATGCTTTGCACTGATGGAATACATGACTATATTGAGATTGAAGAATTGGAAAATATTCTTTCAAGAGATATAACTTTGAAAAAAAAGGCAGAGCGGATAATTGAATGTGCACATGATAAAGGCGGACATGACAATGAAACAGTTGTGCTTATAGAAAAAAATGAATAAAAGAATTTATCGTTGCTGTATCTATAGAACAAATGATTATTTTTTGATTACGATTTATGAAAGAGGAGAAAAATAATATATGGATAAAAAAGTAAAGACGGAAGAAATAAAGACAAGTGCAATGCCGGGTATGTCAGAGGACAGAAAGACAAGTGTAATGCCGGGTATGTCAGAAAACAGAAAGACAAGTGCAATGCCGGGTATGTCAGAAAACAGAAAGACAAGTGTAATGCCGGGTATGTCAGAAAACAGAGAGACAAGTGTAATGCCGGGTATGTCAGAGAACAGAAAGACAGGTGTAATGCCAAGTATGTCAGAGGACAGAAAGACGAGTGCAATGCCGGGTATGTCAGAAAATGCAAAGACGAGTGCATTACCGAATGTAGGGGAAAATGTCAAAAATGATTTTGAAAATGGTGCAGCGCAGGAAAATACAAGGAAGTTTTTTGGAAGTAATAATAATAACAATGTCAGCACAGAAAAAATAATAGTCAATGATAGAGGGGATAAGCATTATAGGACTGTTGGTAAGTGGTTTAATAGTGGTGGAGAAGCAAAACTATATCATGTTGAATGTATTGAAACGGGAGAAAAATTTGTAGCAAAAATTTACAATAATGAAGATTTCAATACACATATTGATAATTTTTATGAGGATGTTCATCCTAACCACAAAGATGGTTTAATGGAAATATGCGATAGAGGATTTGTACAAGAACGAGACAATAGAACATATATTTTGCCTGACTATTCAGGAACAAAGAATTTATTTGAATATTTGGAAAATCATACGCTGTCAGAGGAAGATATAATTGAATTTATAAAGAACATAATTGAATCTTTAAATACAATGCATATGAAAGGATATTATCATAGGGATATAAAACCGGATAATATTTTATATGATGGTGATTTAAAAAGACCTATTATTATAGATTATGGTATTGTTACTTCGGCTAATTTATCTATAAGTAATGTTGCCGTAACAGTGACTGCTAAGGGAACACCAGGATATAGACCGCAAGAATTTATGGAGTCATACGGAATAAGTTCAGGGAAAGAAGTCGAGGCTGGTCCAAAATATGATTATTTTTCATTAGGGGTTGTTATATGTGACATTTATTGCAGTATGTATGCAGGAAAAGCAGAACGAATGTTTAAGAGTGATAATGAAGCAATAGGTACTTCTAATAATGCCATGTTTAAATTCCCACCTAATTTGGAGAAAAATCATAGAATGGTAAATCTTATCAAGTCTTTGTTACGATATAAAGCTATAGATCGTGCAGGCTATAAGGAGGTTATGGCTTGGTTTGATGGTGCTGTTCTTGAAGTTGATAGTCCGACGGAAAAAGATAAAAAAGCCGGGTATATGTACCAGTTTGATTCAAAGAACTACTATTCAGAGCAGGAATTGGCGAGGGCAATGGCTCTCAGTTGGAAAAAAGGAATTGAGGAGGTAACAAGAGGAAGACTGGGAGAAAATTATAAAAACAAACTTGGGATGGATTATAAAAGTTCATCTGACAGAATTAGCAATATAGAATATGATTATGAAAATATATCTCCTGACATTTCAAAACACGCAGCTTTAGCCGAGATAGTCGCTCTATTGGGAAAAAATATGGCATTTGCTTGGAAAGGTCGTATTTATGAGGATGAAAATGGTAACACAGACTATAAAGCTGTGGCAGAGGAGTTATATAAGGATGCTGAAAGTGCATATGGAAATGAATTTGATGAGCTGGTAAGCTCACGTGCCTTAAAAGAGTTACTTTATCCTCAGATTCGTTTTGTGGATGAAAATTCATCTGATGCTGACAAGCAAAATGTAAATTATTATGGCTACATGAAAAATATTGAATATCTCAATGATATGGCAAAAAAATCCATTCGACTAGCTAAATATTATCTGGCAGAACTGTGTTATAAAAATTCAGAAAATGGAGATATGGACAGCTATATAATTGCTGCTTATACAAATGGAAAAACAGTAAATCTGAATGATTTTATTAAATTTACTTTTTCAAGTGATAATATCGATCAGGCAATGAAAATATTAAATACAAACGATGATGAAACAGGCAGTCCAGTATTGAAATTTTTAGATGATTATAAGGGAAGCGAACGATTAAAAGCCTGTATCATGAGCGTGTATGGTTTGGATCATAAAATGTTTGATGAAGTCAGGATGGATGGCACTAAAGTAGAGCAGGTTTTAGAATTGATAGTATTATTAGCTTTTTGTGACGAGGAAAATAATAATATAATAGGAATTAGAGATATTTTTATGCAGACCTGCTATGTCAGGATAATATGTGATTATATAAAAGAAAAAAATAATTGGAGATATATCGATTCTGCCGGAAATACAAAAGCCGGTGAGTATAAAAAGCGTCTTGATCACGGAGAAGGTGTTTTAAAAGAGGAACTTAAAGGCTTGGAAGATTACAAAGTATTTTGTGGCTTTGTAAGAAATTTATATGCTTTGCAGAATTTAATCACAGACTTAATAGAAATTTTTGTTTATGACAAAAGGATTGTGGAATCGGGAATGTTATTATGCACAAGAATGGACGAGCCTAATGCATTTATTAACAGTGCTGTTATAGCAGAAAGTGAGAGAAGCAATCTTTGTATTGTAGATGGAAACTTTCTTATTCCGAGGGGTGCGGCAGAGGAATATTGCAAAGGTAAATTTAAAATTGAAAATCCAAAGCCGCAGGAGAATGTAGCGAGACAGTCGGTTGCATCTACATATGAATATGTTAAGAGGTTTGAGAATGCTTTTAAGAGATTAGCCGGAAAAGGACTGAATGGACTTCTTTCTAAAAGCAGGGCAAAAGTAGTTTTGGATTTTGCCGTAGTTTTTTTAGTAGTGTTATCGGGAATAGGTTTGGTATTATCAGGAATTGCTTTTGCTATCGGCAAACAATTTAATGGTGGGGGATTAAGCAAATCATATATGGTTGGCATTGTCATTTTAGATATAGTTTCAGGTTGTATTTTTGCATATGGCTGTCGTTCTGATATAAAGGATACATGGGACAACCTGAAATTATACAAAAAAAACTGTGAATTGGCTAAGAGATGCAGAATGATTGAAGCAGCAAAAAATAAACTCCAAGCTATGGCAGCAAATAATAGGATTGACAGATTAAACCCGGATGAGAAAGAAATTGCCGAAATGTCAGGTATGTTAGGCAATGGAGCGATTACTTATTTTGAAAAATATAATTTAAAGGGAACAAATACTTCATATAACAACAGCAGAACTGTATCATTGGTTTTTGTTGCCGCAGTAGCAGTGACATTGTTTACATTCAATCATATACCTGTAAAAAAAGTATTAGGTGCGATGTGGAATAATAATATTGTTAAGGCAAGCGAGTATTCCAAGGAAAATAAATCATTGCCGGGCGGTATAAGAGGGTTTGATGCAATGGTGACAAAAGGTGTTCTTTATATCACAGAGTCAAATGCGGATAAAAAGCTTATAAATGAATATAATGACGGTGATTTAAGTACAAAAGAATACAAGAGTGAAAGACAAAAATATTATGATATGTGTGACAGTGCAGGGTATGTAATCAGTAAAAAACTTAAAAATACACTTGATACACTTGATATTTCAAAATCAGAATACAAAAAAGGAAGTTCAGCCAAGGCGAAAGGCAAAAAAGAAAAAGCAGTAATGTATTATTTAAATGTAATATCAAGGGACAGCAATTATGTAAATGCACAGAAATATTTAAATAAATATTTAAAAACATTATATAAAAAACAACAGGAGTATATTCGATATGGAAATATTAAACAATTAAAAAAGATTGCAAAAAAATATAAAAAAATGTGTAAGGAGGGAAATAAAAATTCAAAATTAGAGGAGATGTATAAGATTTTAAAAAGCGGTTCAAATGCAGATAAGATGGCTGAAAAACTTGTAGCTTTGCAATTAAGCGACAAGGGAAAGGAATGGTCTGAAGATAAGGTTACCAGGATTTCCTGTAAAAAAGGTTCGGAGAAAGGAAAGTATTATGTTAAGATTCAAAAGAAAAATTCGGGCTTATCATGGCTTTTCAGTGCATATGACAGTGAATATTATTTATTCAACACTTATGGATATGAATTAAATCCGGATATACCGGAAAATATTGAATTTGAACCGCAGAACTTTAAGCCTGATTCAGATAGCAGTTACTATGAAAAAATTTTAAGTGAATAAATTTAGAGTGGAGGAATAGAATGTCGGGATGTGGAAGTTGTTGGCATTAAATAATTTAATAGATATTATAAAAGGCATTGAAACAACTGTAAAGGAGCAAAGTTATGAAACAGGATTCAAAAGATTTTTACCGTGAGAGATATTTAACGGTAATTCATGATGGAGAAGATGCGGCGGAGGTTGTAAATAATCTGGCGGAGTCTCTTATGCGAAATGATTCAGATGCGATGGATGTCGTTTGTCGTGTTATATACTACAAATTTTATGATTTGGCTTTATATTATGCTAAAAAATCAGCATGGACACCGGACTATGCAGATGCAATCTTAGACCAGGCGTGTGAGGATTTTTTTAAACTGTGTATAAGGGGATTGCAGGAAACTGTTTTGACGCAGGGAATATACGGTTTATTGCAAAACACGGTTTATCATGCATATCTGCATATGATAAATAAGAATAAAACATATTCAAAAAAGACAAAGTTTGAGAATGAAAATTCTGACAATATTGAAAGGCTCAATGCAAAAAACAAACGGAATGAAAATGTTTCAACGGATATGTTATCAAATCTTATCGAGAAAGAAGAAGCGTATTCAGATAAAAAAGTAATTGATTTTTTCAGGCAGGCATTGATTGAGAATAGAGAGGTTCCGTATCAGATAGTTACATATTGTTATGCATCACTTTTGCCATTGATGTTTAAAGAGAGTCAGAATCCTGACTTCCTTAAAAATATAAATGTTATGTCTGCGAGAGGAAAAGGAAATTCATGGTACAGTGACGGAAAAATAGGTGGTGATATTGGAAGAAAAAGTTTTGTTCTTTTAAATTGGGCTTTGGATGCAATGAATTCTCAGAAAACAGGAGAATTGAGTGCGGAATTTGAAAGAATTTATCAGCAGGAACCCGTTGTAGGTCTGCCATTTTGCTGGGGAAAAGAGTATTTGTCTGCTCTTAAAAAGAAGTGTGATGATAAAAAGATAGAAGATATTGTCATTACAGATGAATTTGAAACCGTGAGAATAAAAAACTGGTCGGCGAGAGTAGGTAGGCATTTGTATGAAGATACAAAAAAACGGATGAGTATGGATAAGGAATTCCGTAAGTCTGCAGTTGGACGGGCAGAAAAGATTATCTGTGATTTAAGGCAATGATTTATTAAAAAAGGGGGTTAAAGGAATATGACTCATTTAACAAAAAAACAGATTGACAAGCTAACATATTATTATCTTAAAAATAAAAAATTATCTGATGAGCTTCTTGAAGCTAAAAGGCATATGGCGGATTGTGAACTGTGTTACGAGGAGTTCTGTGTCAGCATTGTTGCAGCGCATGAATTAGAAGATAAGGGGCTGTTTGAACTTGATGCATTGATGAGTGTTGAAGAAGAACAGGAGGAAAAAGTTTATTTGCAAATAAGCAATATTGCAGGAAAGGTAAAAGTGCTTGTAAATGATGCTCTTGAAAATGCAGCTAAAAAGTTATGGGATTTTGTACCTTATATTCAGTTAGCGGTAACAAGAGGAGAGGAAAGCAAAGAAAATGTATTTATAAATAAGATGTCAGAATATTCTACGATTACAATATCACAGGATAAAGTAATTGTAAGACTGGATGATGAATATTTTAATGAGGGCAGATATGAACTTGTTTTTACAGAGAATGGCACAGAACAGATAATACCATTTTCTTATAATGAACTTGAAGAATGTTTAGAAGCTGTTATAAATGTAAGCACTGAGAGATATGAACTAATGATAAGAGGTAGTTTATCATGAAAATTGAGGAACTGGCAGGAGACTATCGCATTTTATCTATGGATGATGAAGATTTTGAGATTGAAGTTGTCGACAATTTTGAATATAAAGACTGCAAATATATTTTTGCATTTCCGGTAGATGAACCTGAATGTGAGGAAATCTACATTGCACAGGAGCACATACAGGATGGAGAGACAGAGTATATTCCTGTAGACGATGAAGATTTATTGTATATTTTATATGAAGAATTTAGGAAAAGAAATAGTGAAATATTTGTTTTTGAGGATTGATACTTAGAGAAAAGGGAGATTATATGTTTGGAAAAAACAAATATAAAAAAATGACTGATGAGGTGATAAGGTTAAATGATGGTGCAATTGAGGCAGAGAAATATAGAGATGTTGAAAATGTGCTTTTAATGATTGATAAAGCAATGGAGCTTGTATGTCAGATAAAACCGTATCAGCTTTTAAATTGGATAGTTGAATTTAATTATACAAGGTATCATCATTTATATGAACAATATCCTGATAAGCAGTTATGCCTTAAGAGGTATGGCATATTAAGGGATATTGCAAGATATGATATGACTCCTGAGGGTTTTGGACAGATTAAAGATATGTATGGTGACATTTTAGTAAATATGATGGTACTTTCTGTTGATGAAAAGAAAGATATAATATTTAATGAATGCTTTAATGAAATTTTTGAACTGTTACAAAACAATGTTTTCAGTAGGGAACGGGAAAAAAGTTTATATATTTCAGCATCTGGCATGACAGCATCATATTATATAAGACAGGGAAATTATGCAGTAGCTATCCGTTATGGCTCAAATGTTTTAGATGAGACGGAATTTGATGAAATTATAAATGAGCAGAAGTTATTCTTTTTAAATCAGCTTATATATATATACATGGGAGCCGGACAAATTGAAAGGGCAATTGATCTTGGGAGATTTTTATATGTGAAATATCTAAAAGGTGAAATAGAAGTAAACAGCATTGAAGAAATACATAGGATGATACTTGGATATTTAAATGCGTTGGGGATGCATGGAAATAACAGGCTGGCATTACGGGTTTTGAATAAATCTTTTGAAAATGGAATAATGGATGATAATAGCAGTGATACATATGCTATGAATTTATATCTGGCATATATTGATGTGGCTGAAAGATGTAATGTAAAGATAAACAGTACAGCTTATGACAAAGTTAAGATTTTGCTGGAGCAGAGAAAAAATAAAAAGGATTTTAGAGCGGAGTTTGTATCAGAAGAGTCATCACTGGATATGGCTGCGTATAAGCTTGCAAAAATGTCAGGAGAAGATTATGAGGAATTTTTGGACAGTGTATATGAAAGATATGAACAAATGGGGTGTCCGGAGATGGAATTTGATTCATATGCATCACAAATGACAATTCTTATGAGAGAGTATGGATTGCTTAGCAGGGTTTCTAAATTAAAAAAATGCGGGGAGCATTTGATGGGGCAGTTACATAAAAATATTCAGTATTGTCAGTACTATATAGACAATGACAGAATGTTGCAGGCATTGGCTAATGTGGAGACGATATTTTTATTTGCATATTCATCATTGACGGAAAATGTGTCAGAAGAAAAGAAATTTGAATATTTGTTAAATTATAAAAATCTTTTGCCGACAGTTGTACGACAGCGTGACATGAAGATTGCAGATAATATCGAATTAAGTGATATTTTGACAAAGGTAAATTTGATAAAAGATAAAATAGCACAGAAATCTGTAAGTTTACTTTCAAGAACCGGGAACAGTGAAGAAATTGAAATATTAAAAATGCAGCTTATACAATATGAAAATGATTTTTCGGAAAAATATGGAAATAAAAAAATAATACCATATTATTCTATAGAAGAATTAAAAAAAGCAATACCTGATAATTCAATTTTGATAGATATTTTTTTCAGTGAATCCGGCTTACATTTAAAAAAGACTGAACAGATTGTAAGTTTCAATGATTATAATGTTTTGGAAACATTTATATGGATAAAGGAAAAGGAGAGTAAGCTGCATTATTATAAAAATGAAAGTGCACATGAAGTATTGGATTTATTAAGAGATTTTACTGAAACGCTTAAAATACCACATCGCAAGTATAAGAAAAAAGCCGAAAAACTATATAGGGAAATGTTTGGAGACGGTATGGATATGATTGAAAATATAGATACAATTTACATTTGTCCGCATACATCTGATGCTAATATTCCGTTTGATGTAGTATTTTCACAAAATCCGGGACTGGAGAAGTGCAAAGTAGTATATATGCAGACAGTAAGGGAATTGTTTTATAAGGGTGATGTCTCTGAATTGGCTGATAGCTGTATTATCGGAAATCCAAGTTACAGTCTGAAAGAAAATTATACTGATGATATTATTTCAGGAAAAAGAGGTGTGCAGCTTGTTCCATTGCCTTTTAGTGAATATGAGGCAAGGTGTATTGCAAAAATATATGGAAAAGAGTGCTATGTTGGAAAGAGAGCAGTAAAAAGATGTGTTCACTCAGGGTATCGTCTGTTTCATATTGCGACACATGGATTTTTACAGAGAGAGGGTGTGGATAATGTATGGTATGCAAGTGCATTATCTTTTGCAGGGATTGTTGACTGGCTGGATTCAGGAGTTGAGCAAAGTGCATATGGCAATGGAATATTAACAGCCGATGAGATAAGCAGAATAGAATTAAAAGGAACGGAACTTGTAGTTTTGTCAGCCTGCAATTCTGGAAACAGTCTGTTAGATGACACAAATCATCTTGCAGGATTACATATTGCTTTTGCGGCAGCAGGTGTCAGGTATATTATTTCTTCTTTGTGGGAGGTAGATGATCTTGCAACAGCAGTGTTGATGCAGTTGTTTTATGAGGAATGGAATAGCAAAAAATCTGTAGAGGAAGCATTATTAAATGCCAAAAATAAAATTAGATTTATGACAGCTAATGAAATATATCAATATATTATACAAAAAGATGCAGCGAGTGTCATTCCGGAAGAAATGTTGGAAAACTTTTTAAAAATTGATTCGCAACAGCAGATATTTAGTCATCCTTATTACTGGGCAGGATTTGTTTGTTATAAAAATCTGTTTTAATACTATCAGGGAAGTCAACTACTTTTGTCTGACTGATTTATAAAATAATAAAACTCAAAAAATCTTGATGAAAACTCAAATTTTTTTGAGTTTTTTTTGTTGCTCATACTGATGTCAATATAAAGACAGGTGGAAAGGAGGCTTATCAATAAATATGGAAAAAGAAGAAATGAGAGAAATTTTGATAAGACTTAGGGGCGTGACTGACTGGTCACAAAAAGACTTTGCAAAATATTTCCATATACCAAGGAGAACTTTGCAGGAATGGGAACTTGGAAACAGAAAAATGCCGGAGTATTTATTGCGGCTGATGATATATAAGCTTGAGAATGAAAATATTGTAAAAGATTTTTCAAAAATATTTGAAGAAATTTGAGTATTTTTTAGAAAAAGGCTGATGTAGATATAGAACATCAAATAATTAAAGTTTGGTGTTTAATAAAAGATTATATGTTGTAAACAATGATTAAAGTTAGGAGGAACTTGCTATGGAGAAAAGAAAAAAAGCAACATTTGAAAGCAGCCTAAATGAGTTAAAGAAAGGAAAGGTGAGCAATATGAAAAATTATAAGAAGTATATTGCTGTGGCAGCGTTGTTTGTCGCAATGTTTATTGGAACATTTATCGGAGGTAGTTCTACAAAGGCAAGTGCAGCCATAAGAAAATGCTATACTATAAGTACATCAAATACAAGAGTGTATTCAAATACTGCACTGACAAGAGGATATGGATGGATTTATCCGACAGATGTTGTAACAGTTTATACGGTAACCGACAGGTATTGTTATGTAGGCTATCCTGCCGGAAACAGGATTAAGAAAGGTTATATCGCTACAAGAGCAATATTACTGGCTACGCGTGGAAATACATATAAAAATAATGTAGGCAGCTTTGATACATATAGAAGACCGGGTGCAGGAAAATTTGGTACATCTACAAAAGGTGATACAGTTACGGTTCTTGGTACATCAGGAAACTATACTCAGATAAAGTATAATGTGAGCAATTATTATAAATATGCGTTTGCTTTGACATCGGATGTAAACAGATATGTGTTAGGAAATGTTCCGTCTGTATCGGGAGGTTCAACATCAATAACAGCTTCACAGGCAAAAAATGTGATGTTTAATGCCGTGTATTATGCAAATATGTATCCTGATTTAAAGGTTGCATTTGGTTATGACAGCAATAAACTTTACAATCATTATGTTACCTGTGGAATTAAAGAGGGAAGAAGTGCTTCACCGGTTTTTGATCCCATATATTATATAGATAACAATTCGGATCTGAAGAAAGCATTCGGAAATAATTATGTGGCAGCTTACAATCATTGGATAAGCAATGGATGCTCAGAGGGCAGAGCCTCAAGCAGATTTTATAATGGATTTTATTACAGAAATAAATATTCTGATCTTAACAGGGCGTATTTTTCATCAGGAGTGTCAGGAGAGACATATTATAATTTAGCTTATCATTATTTAAAGTATGGCATAGGTGAAAGACGTCTGGCAAACGGTAATGGATATATTCCAAGCGGATTAGGAGAATCAACAACAGTAAGTTCTTCAAATACTTCAGTGGCTCAGAAGATTGTGGATTATGAGTTAAGTCAGGTTGGAATTGGAGATTATAAAGGAAATAATAATGTTAAATACAATACATGGTATTATGGAAGAACTGTATCAGGAAGTGGTCATGCATGGTGTATGGCATTTCAGGCATATTGCTGCAACCAGATAACAGGTTCAAACAATGCTGTTCCTAAAACTGCAAGCTGCACATCTGCCGTAAATGAATTTAAAAAGAGAGGACAGTTTTATTATAGTAAATATTATGGTGGAAATTACACACCGAAAGCCGGAGATATTGTTTATTATACAAATGGTTCAAGATATAGCTCATGCCATGTAGGAATGATAATATCAGCACCGGTAAATGGTTACTTACAGACGGTTGAAGGCAACATACAGTGCAGTGATGGAAACTGGAAAGTTGTTAAATTTACAAAAAATGCAAAAAGGACGGTCAATAGCAGTTATGTATTAGGATATGCGGCACCAAATTATTGATGGAAGAAAAATTAAAATATAATTATGATAATTTGCAATAAAAGGGTTTATTTTGTTATCTAAAAAATGCAATAATCTGATTAAGGTATCTTTGATAATAATAGGCATTTGCGAAACTGATTATAAAGTATGGAACGATTTGCAGATGCCTATTAATACAAGGATAAGGAGGTAAAGAATACGAATTTAAGAAGATGTGATAAGGGACATTTTTACGATGTGGAGCAGTATATTGAGTGTCCATATTGTGCGGGGATAATGGAGTTTAAAGGTGACAATGATAATTATGATGACGAAGATACAGTAAATTTATTTATTGATGAAGAATTAAATACAGAAGACGATGGTAATACGGAAGTTGAAACTCCGGTGAAAATTTTAGATGAAGATGATAACGCTGTAAGGACAGGGTTAATTTTAGATGAAGAATATGGCAATGTAAGAACAGGTTTAATATCTGAGCATGGAATTGAGGTTATAAATTTGAGCAGTAAGGATTATTTTATAAAAGACACTGATTGTGTTGTTGAGATGGAATATGCAGATGTAAAAATTTTCAGAAACAGAGCTAAAATTTTGAAAAGGGGAAAGTTTGTGCCAAAAAATCAGAGGACAAAAGTCCTTATCGAATTAAGCGATGATACAAGGAATGTTAATGTAAGGACTTCAAAAGGTTTGATTTGTTATTCTAAATCAGAAGTAAGGTGCATGAAAAAGGCAGACGGGCTGCCAAGTGATGAAGAATTGGCAAGGAAACAAAAACAAAATAATTTATTTAGCCGATATGAGCTGGTTAAGAAGATACAGAAAGATATTTTAGAGTCTGATTTTACAGATAAAACGCAGGAAGAGTGCGACAAAATTAAAAAAATGTATGATAACCTTTTGGATGAAGCAAATCAACTGGTAAAAAGTATTAATAAAATTGCACATTTGGATGATGAAGCTGAAAACATCGATTATACTGACAAATATGCGGGAAAACGGATGTTGCTATTGGATATGATAGCTGAACCCGGAGGAGAATATTTTATAGAAGTTGGGTATGAAACATTTGGAATTTCATGGGAGCCATATTATAAAATTGATGTTAAATCAGATGAACCGTATGCCACAATGACTATGTTTGCAAAAATTAATAATCAAAAGTCTGATGAAAGGCTTGACAATGTAAATATTACTTTATCAAGTGGAATTAATACATATGAGGATAATCTTCTTGAATATGCATTAGGCACGCAATATATAAAGAAAAAGCAAAGTTCGGACGATAAGGTGGATTTATTATATATGTCTGATGATTTTGATAAGGATAAGCAGGAGGGAATGACTGCATTATTGGCAAATAACTCCGGTGAAAGAAGAATGGGATATGGAATAAAAGAAGATATGCTTGAAATGACTCCGGTAAATGTAAGAGAAAATAATTCTGATATACTGCATGAATTTGAATTGCCGTGGGAAATGACATTATGTCCAAAATGCGAAAATGAAGTTGCTGTCTGGCAGAAAAAGATAGAAATATTTAAGAACTATTTTGCAATTCCGAGAAAAGGACAAAATGAATATTTTTATGTTGATGTTAAAGGTTTGAAAGAATATGATATGATTTCAGGCTGGCTTGACATATATCTTGATTCTGATTATGTACGCAGATGTTTCCTGAATGTTGACAAGGCAGAAAATTTAAAGATTGATTTGGGCAGCGTTAAAGGAGTAAAAATCAACAGCAGGAAAGTGGCAGATGAAGTGAGCAGCAAAAAGCTGCAGGGAAAAATAATAAGAAGATATAAATATATATTTGAGGTCACAAATAATCTGCAATGCACAATAACACTTCGACTTTATGACAGGATACCGGTTTCACAGGTGGATGGAGTAGAAGTTATGTTGAACAGAATTGACGATGTTGTACTTGATGAAGCTACAGGCAAATGCACATGGGATATAAAAGTTAAACCGTTGTCTGTTAAAGAGATTGCATTTGAATATGCAATAACATATCCGGCAAAGGAAAAATTTGTTATAGAATAATACATAGGGTTTAAAACAAGCGTTATTTTTTTAGGAGAGTCAAGAAGAAAAACAATAATTATAATAAAACAAGCAATAAATAATAAGTGCTAAAAGTTACATTAATATTGCTAAAAAATACAATTAAATAAATTATTAAAAGACTTTGTTATACTTAAATCAAGATAAAGGATTGGTAAGCAAAGTCTTTATTTTATATAAGTAAACAGCGAAGCGGATTGAGAATACCGTTGATACAAACAAGAGGTCAGTAAGAGTACATAAGAAAGGACAGGTGGTTTTTATGAAGAAGTTTATGAGAGAAAATTTAAAATTTATTTGTTTGGCACTTATTATTTTAGCAGGTTCATTTGCTATAGGAACTAATGTAAAAAAGGCAGGAGCAGCAACCAGAAAATGTTATACGATTAATACTTCAAATACCAGAGTGTATTCAAATACAGGATTAACAAGAGGATATGGATGGATATATCCAACCGATCAGGTAACAGTTATTACGGTAACAGGAAGATATTCCAAGGTATCATATCCGGCAGGTAACAGAACAAAGACAGGATATATTTCAACAGGTGCGATACTTACGGCAACAGGTGGAACAACATACACATCCCGTGGAAAATTTAATACATATAAAAGAGATGGCGGCAGTTACTATGGTTATGTTTCAGCAAATGACAGAGTTATGGTATTAGGCACAAGAGGTGGTTATACACAGATAAAATATCCGGTTTCAGGAGGATTTAAGTATGCCTTTGCAACTACTTCAGATGTTAATATTTATCTGAAAGGTGAAGCAGGAAACAACAATGTCAACAGCAACAATAATACCACACAGACAAATACAGGTACATACAGTATTTCAGGAAATCTGCTTACAGTTAATGGAGTAGCAATGACTGATTACAGAATTGGCGGCAAATATACAAACAGTTATTATGCAAAAGTAAACGGAAAAAAGGTTTATATGGCAGGAAGCCAGTGCTGCGGATATGCGAGATATATAGCATATAAATTGTACGGATGCCATGATAAGAGTGCAACGGGAAAGTTTAAAGATGTATCAGGTCGTGTTGCACCGGGAAAATTAACGGCACAGAAAATGAAAGCTGCCGTAACTGCCGCAGGTGTAGGTGCTCACATCAGGACAAGTAACAGAATAGGTCAGAGTAAACATTCAATGTCAATAATAGCTGTTACGGATTCAGGTTTTACGGTAACTGATGCAAATTCAGACGGAAAAAATACTATAAAAGTAACGACTTATACATGGAGTTCATATGTGAGCAGTAAATATGGAAAAAGAGGATTGTACTATATCAAAAAATATGTTGGATAAAAATACGGGAATTTAGATAATAGCTTAAGTCTGACATTGTTAAAAATATTACAAAATCCTGCTTTATTTTACAAAAAAATTGATAATAATTACATCGTGATTTATAAGGAAAAATATCTGTTAAAATAAGAAAGTAGAACTGTTTTAGCAGATATTTTTTTATTTGAATTTATTTTAGAAATGAGGTGCTATAATATGAAAATTAATAGAATTAAAAAATTATTAGTATCAGTTTTGGTATGTTCTATGGCTTTCGGAAATATATCATATATTCCTACAATGGCTAAGGAAAATGTTCAGAATTATGGTTTGAACAATCCCACAACGGACAGCAGCGGAGTATCGACATGGGACTGTATATATTTCGGAAATTATTGGCAGAACGATACAAACGGAGACGGGGTAGCAGATGAGAATGATGCAAAGCAGCCGATAAAGTGGCATGTGCTGTCAGTAAACGGTGATAATGCGTTTGTTATTGCAGACCAAAATCTTGACGCAAAAGCATATAATGAAACTAAGACAGATGTTACATGGGAAAACAGTACGATAAGAAGCTGGCTTAATGGATATGGTGCGTCAGCAAATAAGGATAAAAAAAGTTTTACAAGTGATAATTTTTTAGACAATGCGTTTTCTGTGGCAGAGCAGAATGCGATAAAGATGACTTATATGGTAAATGAGGATAATCCGGATTACGGAACAGATGGAGGAAATAATACATGGGATAAAGTATATCTGTTGTCAGTCTCTGAGGCAAGTAATACATCATATGGGTTTGACAGTAAATATAATGTTAGCAGTAAAACAAGAGAAGCAAAGAATACGGAATATGCTAAACAATGTGGGGCATGGTCATCAGAGGATAGTTCATATTTAGGAAATGGGGATTGGTGGACACGTACGCCGGGGGGATCGGGGTACAGTGCATCTTATGTACTTCATAATGGCTACGGCTACGGCAACAATGACTACTATAGCGTGAATGGTACAAGTGGTGCTGTGCGTCCCGCTTTGCATATAAATTTGTCAAATATTAATTTATGGTCTTATGCCGGAACAGTCGCATCAGATGGGACGGTAACAGATGCCACAAAGGGTAATATGGATAGATTTAATGTTGGATTTAACTATGTATCAGATGATAAATGGACTGAGGATATATGGGGAGAGAAAAATGTTGATGTTATAGGTGATGGAAATTATTCTATAAGTTATGAAGCAGAAAATGATACTGATAATATATTTTTAATGATACTTTCAACGAATTTATACAAGGGAGCCTTAAATTATGATTTTAAACTTGTGCCTACTTATGTGACAGTCGGAGCAGATAAGTATAAAGTAAATGCTGAGGGGGGATGGTCTTTTGCAGGGTCAAGTGATGAATATAGTTATAGATATAATATTAAAAATATATATGAAGGACCGGTTAAGGATGATTGTTTAACACTTGTTGACAGTAAAAAAACATCTATTGATGGTCTGGGTGTCTGCCCTGTTAAAAAAGGCGATATAATAAAAGTATATTTTACTGTAACAGGGATGAATAAATATAATACAAATGCAAATGATATGCCAACAGGTGTTGCAACAGAAACACCTGTGCCAACAAAAACACCGACTTGTGCCACATCATCACCGGCAATAACAGCAAGTCCAAGTCCGACACCTACGGCAACGCCAAGTCCAACACCAACAGTAAAGCCGACACCTACGGCAACACAAAGTCCTACACCGACTGTGATGCCGACCAAAAGTCCTACAGCGACACCGATACCTACGGCTAAAATAACTGTACCACCGACGCAGACTCCGACGGAAAGTCCGGATGATGACAAAGAGGATGCTCAGATTTATGCAAAGAGTTCGGTGACTAAGCGTATAGGAAACTCAAAGTTTTATATTGATGAAGGAGTGACCGGCACTGGAGAGGTTACTTATTTATGTTCAAATAAAAAAGTTGTGACAGTAAGCAGAGATGGTCTTGTCAGTATAAAAGGATGCGGAAAAGCGACGATAACCATAATTGTTGATGAGACAGACGAATATTATGGTAAGGAGAAGAATGTAAAAGTTACAGTATTGCCGGGAAAGGTTTCAAAATTTAAAGTAAAGGCTTTATCCGGAGGAAAAATAAATTGTACATGGAAGAAACAAAAATATAATAATGTTAAATGCCAGATACAGGCAGCAAATAATTCAAAGTTTAAAAAATCAATGTCATCAAAGACATATCCTTATCTGAAAAACGGAAAGTGGACAGGAAAAGGGCTTAAGAGAAAGAAAACTTTTTATTTTAGAATAAGAGAAGTTGCAAAGATAGGCGGAAAGACATATACGGGTGCGTGGAGCTCGGTAAAAAAAGTAAAAATTAAATAAAAGAGTTGTCAAAAGTTACATTATTTTTGATAAAAAGAGCATTATAAATTTTTATATAAAGACTTTGTTATACTAAATTCAAGTTAAGGAATTGGTAGGCAAAGTCTTTATTTTATATGAGCAGGCAGTAAGCCGGATTGCGGCTATCCTTAACGCTAACAAACAAAAGGTCAGTAAGAATATATGAAAAGACCGGAAACACTTATATGATATGCAAAAGAGCGTGATATATTCTTATAAAAAAGGAAAGGACAGGTGGTTTTTATGAAGAAGTTTATGAGAGAAAATTTAAAATTTATTTGTTTTGCACTTATTATTTTGGCAGGTTCTTTTATAGCAGGGACAAATACAAAAAAAGCGGGAGCAGCAACCAGAAAATGTTATACGATAAATACCTCTAATACGAGAGTGTATTCTAATACTGCATTAACAAGAGGATATGGCTGGATATATGCGACCGATGAGATTAAAGTTATTACTGTTACCGGAAAGTATTCAAAAGTGACATATCCGATTGCAAAAAACAGGACAAAAACGGGATATATTGCTACTAACAGGATTTTGACGGCTACCGGTGGAAGTACATATAAATCAAATGGCAGATTTAATACATACAGAAGAAACGGTGGAAAATATTATGGTTATGTCGCAAAAAATGATAATGTTATGATATTAGGAACTAAAGGGAATTATACACAGATAAAATATCCAGTATCAGGTGGTTATAAGTATGCGTTTGCGTTAAGCAGTGATGTTGAAAATAATCTGAAATCCAAGCAGCAGTCAACGGTGTCACAAAATCCGCAAATCCAACAGCCGTCTGCCCCAAATGGAAATGTTCAACAGAATATATACAATCTTGCGGTTACTTCAGTGGGAACAGCGGGACGCTTTTATCAGAAATGGTATGGAGCAAGTTATCTTACACCATATTGCGTTATCTATGCCGATTATATTGCAAGAACGGCAATGGCAAATGCAGGATATTCAAATAGTAAGATAAATTCAATAGTACCAAAATATGCGTCTACATCATTGTGGGCTAAAGATTATAATGCATTAGGAAGATACCACAGTTTTGCGTCATGGTATAATTCAGGAACAGGTGTAAGCATGAATAAAAATTCAACAGTAAATGATTACACACCAAATGTTGGGGATTTTGCGGCGATTGATAATGATGAAGATATAACACCAGATCATACAGGCATAGTGATAGCAGTAAATGGAAATTCATTGACAATGGCAGAGGGAAATACAGGCATTGGAACTAATGCCACAAGGAAAGTAAAAATATATACATATTATAAATCATCTTCATATTGGTATCGTTCAGATTTTAAGAGAGCACATATTATGGGATTTGCAAATCCTGCTTACTGATGTGAAAGTGTCAAAAGTTACAAAATATTTGCTAAAAATTACAAAATATAACAGATAGTAACATATAATGTAAAATGTTGATTAATAAATACTGATTTGGGCTGGTATGGCAATGATGATAAAAAGTTTAATCAAAGAAAAAAGAGGAATGATTTCAGCTATTGTGGCAGTTGTTATTTTATATATTTTTTTGGAATGTTTTGGGATAACCTGCCCGATTAAATTTATCACGGGAGTATCCTGTGCAGGCTGTGGTATGTCGAGAGCATGGTTAGCCTGTCTGAGATTTGATTTTAAAAAGGCATTCTATTATCATCCATTATTTATTTTTCCACCGTGCATGGTTTGTGTCTTTCTTATGAGAAACAAAATAAATGCAGTAATATATAAAGTATTTACAGGTTTTGTTTTGTTGTTATTTTGTGCAGTATATCTGTATAGAATGATAGCCGGAAATAATGATATTGTGGTTTTTGAACCACAGCATAATATTATATTTCAAATTTTAAAAATAATCAAAAAATGAAAATGAGGAGGAATGATATGTATTGTAAAAATTGTGGAAAACCGATTCCTGATAATACAAAGTTTTGTCCATATTGTGGGACGCAGTTTTCATCGGCGGAGTCGTTTTCAAAGGCTGCAAATGATATGTTTAATTCTACTGAGAAAGAATTGGGAAGTGCAATCAATGAGGTGCGTCAGAGTTTTAATGGTTCGAATCCAAATTCAGGGCAGGGATATTATAACGGAGAGAAATTAAAAGACGACAGAGGATTGATTTCATACATACTTCTTAACCTTATAACTTGTGGCATTTATGGTTACTATTTTCTATATAAAATGGCACATGATGTAAATATCGCTTGCGAAGGTGACGGTCAGAGTACGGCAGGATTAGTGCAGTTTATCGTATTATCATTTATAACCTGTGGTATATATTCATGGTATTGGTATTACAAACTTGGAAACAGACTTGCAGCAAATGCACCTAAATATGGAATGAATTTTCAGGAAAATGGTACGACGGTTTTATTATGGCTTCTTTTTGGATTGCTTTTGTGCGGAATAGGTCCATTTATCGCAATGTATATATTGATAAAAAATTCAAATATGATATGTAATGCTTATAATAGAGCTCACGGATTTTATTGATAATAATAGGAGAGGATGATAAATTATCACCCTCTCCTAAATTTTTTAGGTGCTATTATACAATTTATAAAACATAAGTCGGATGAAGATGGCAGTTGGATTAAAAGGAAAATTTATAACTGGTTTTTAAGCAACGCACAGCGCCTTGTGCTGATGGCGATTGTTGTTATCGGTATCTACTTGGGATTCAAGCGTGAGTTTTCCAAACTCATCGGATTCTTGGTAGTTGCCTTAGTAGCCGTTGGTCTTGTATTCAATGCGTCCGGCGTAAAAGACATATAGTTACAATTATTCAATAAGATTATTGGAGCGTAAAATTAGTATTGCTATTGTGCGGACATTTGCATATGATAAAGATAGATGGAAACACTACTCACGAAAGGAGATGTTTTATATGGCTACAAAATCAGCAAATTTATATGCAAGGATTGAACCAGATGTTAAAGAAAAAGCAGAAAGTATCCTGTCTACACTTGGTATCCCTGCTTCCAGTGCTATCAATATGTTTTATAAACAGATTATCTTACAGAGAGGACTTCCGTTTGAAGTAAAAATACCATCTGCCAGACCTGTTGACATCAGCACATTATCAGAAGCAGGGTTCAATGAAGAATTGGAGAAAGGATATGCGGATATGCAAGCTGGACGGACAAAAAATGCGAAGAAAGCCTTTGCTGACATTCGCAAGGATTATAGCTTATGATATATGAAGTAGAAGTATCCGAACAGGCTGACAGTGATTTGAGAGGGATTTTTGAATATATTGCTTTTGAATTACAATCGCCGGAAAATGAAGCGGACAGCTTGACCGTCTGGAAGAACAGATATTAAGTCTGGATACGATGCCGGAGCGTTATCGAAAATATGAAAAAGAACCGTGGAAAAGCCGTGGACTTCGTGTATTACCAGTAGACAATTATGTGGTACTTTATATTCCAGACAGCGTAAAAAGGTTGTAACAATACTTAGAGTAATGTATGCCGGACGGGACATAGACAATCAGTTAAATCTCCATACAAAGCAATAAAGGATATGATTTAAAGCAGTCTTTCATTTATGATCGACTGCTTTTCCTCTGTTATCCACATCAAGATTAAGTCATATTTAACATGAGTGTCCACAATTAGAAGTAGTGATATTGCATTTACAATGGGTATGAAATCAAGAAAAAGTGTTGCAAACCCCGTAAAATCAGGGGGTGCAAAATAAATCTCAAAAATTAGCACTCACCTCTTGACAGTGCTAACAATCAGTGCTATTATGTCTTGCAGATAAGAAAAATAAAGTTATTTGTTACTTATCTATAGATTTTTATATATTGGGACAAAATAATTATCAAGCTGTTAATGTCGCGGCAGATGTGAACAATAACGGCAATCTCACAGAGAGGGGGAGATTATATGAACATCAGTAAATTTACTCAGAAATCACAGGAAGTTGTTCAGGGATGCGAAAAAATCGCTATGGATTACGGTCATCAGGAGATGGGCGAGGAACATTTACTTGCATCTATGATGAAAGTTGATGACAGTCTTATAAGCAAGCTTATTGAGAAGATGGGTATTGAGCCTGAAGTATTTCTTGCACAGATAGATGGACTTTTAAATAAGCGTCCGAAAGTTACGGGCGGTGATATGCGTATCGACCGTTACCTTAATGAAACTCTTATTTATGCGGAAGACGAAGCTAAGCGTATGGGAGACGAGTATGTTTCAGTTGAGCATTTGTTCCTTAGTCTTCTCGCACATCCGAGCAGGGAAGTAAAGGCACTTTTTAAACAGTGTCAGATAACGAAGGAAAGATTTCTTCAGGTACTTTCACAGGTCAGGGGAAACCAGCGTGTGACAAGTGACAATCCTGAGGCAACTTATGATACACTTGAAAAATACGGAACTGACCTTGTCGAGAGGGCAAAAGAGGGAAAGATGGACCCTGTTATCGGCAGGGACAGCGAGATAAGAAATGTTATCCGTATTCTTTCGAGAAAAAATAAAAACAATCCGGTACTTATCGGTGAACCGGGTGTCGGCAAAACGGCAGCAGTTGAGGGACTTGCACAGCGTATCGTGAGAGGCGATGTGCCGGGTGAACTTAAAGATAAGAAGATATTTGCACTTGATATGGGAGCACTTGTTGCAGGTGCAAAATACAGAGGTGAGTTTGAGGAAAGACTTAAGGCTGTTCTTGAGGAAGTAAAAAAGAGTGAGGGTCAGATAATCCTCTTTATCGACGAGCTGCACACGATAGTAGGTGCAGGAAAAACAGATGGTGCGATGGATGCAGGAAATATGCTTAAGCCTATGCTTGCAAGAGGTGAACTTCATTGTATCGGTGCGACGACACTTGATGAATATCGTATGTATATTGAAAAGGATGCCGCACTTGAAAGGCGTTTCCAGCCGGTTATGGTGAGTGAGCCGACTGTTGAAGATACGATTTCAATACTTCGTGGTCTTAAGGACAGATATGAAGTATATCACGGTGTTAAGATTACGGATGCCGCTCTTGTTGCAGCCGCAACGCTCTCAAACAGGTATATTTCAGACAGATTTCTTCCTGACAAAGCAATAGACCTTGTCGATGAAGCCTGTGCGATGATTAAAACGGAACTTGATTCACTTCCGGCAGAACTTGATGAAGTACAGCGTAAAATAATGCAGATGGAGATTGAGGAGGCTGCACTTAAAAAGGAGACAGACCATATTTCCAAAGAGAGACTCGCAACGCTCCAGAAAGAACTTGCAGAACTTAAAGACAGCTTTACGGCTCAGAAATCAAAATGGGATCAGGAGAAATCTTCTGTCGATAAGGTTAATAAAGTGAAAGAACAGATTGATGCACTCCACACGGAAATGGACGCTGCAAAGAGAGAGTACAACCTTGAAAAACTTGCAGAACTACAATATGGCAGACTGCCTGAACTTGAAAAACAGCTTGAAATGGAAGAAGCAAAGGTAAAGAAAGAGGACAGGACACTTGTTCAGGAAAATGTTACAGATGATGAGATCGCCAAAATCGTGTCAAGATGGACGGGTATTCCTATTACAAAGCTGAATGAGGGCGAGAGAGAAAAGACACTTCATCTTGAGGAGGAACTTCACAAGAGAGTTATCGGTCAGGAGGAGGGTGTTAAACTTGTTTCAGAAGCAATCCTTCGTTCAAAGGCAGGTATCAAAGACCCTACAAAACCGATTGGTTCTTTCCTTTTCTTAGGTCCTACAGGTGTAGGTAAGACAGAGCTTGCAAAGACGCTTGCGGCAAGTCTTTTCGATGATGAGAGCAATATGGTTCGTATCGACATGAGTGAATACATGGAGAAATATTCAGTGTCAAGACTTATTGGAGCACCTCCGGGATATGTAGGATATGAGGAGGGCGGTCAGCTTACTGAGGCAGTTCGCAGAAAACCATATTCGGTAATACTTTTTGATGAGATTGAAAAGGCACATCCTGATGTATTTAATGTACTTTTACAAGTGCTTGATGACGGTCGTGTGACGGACTCGCAGGGAAGAACGGTAGACTTTAAAAATACCATTATCATTCTCACATCAAATATTGGTTCTTCTTATCTTCTTGATGGAATAGAGGAAGATGGAAGTATAAGTGATGAGGCAAGGGAACACGCAATGGCAGACTTAAGGGCAAGTTTCAGACCGGAGTTTCTTAACCGTCTCGATGAGATAGTAATGTTTAAGCCACTCACAAAGAACAACATTCAGGGTATTATTTCAATACTTATGGATGACTTAAATAAGCGTCTTGCAGACAAGGAACTTAAGGTTGAGCTTACTGACGGAGCGGTCAAATATATTGCTGACAATGCGTATGAGCCTGCATTTGGTGCACGTCCGCTGAAGCGTTTCTTACAGAAAAATATTGAGACACTTCTTGCAAAAGAAATCCTCGGTGATAAGGTTCACACGGGTGATGTGATAACGATAGGTGTTTCGGGAGACGATTTTGTGGTAAGCACGAAGTAAAATAACACAATATAAAATATTTGCTCGTGCAGGAGCTGATGTAAGCACAAAATATAATACAAGGGGTAAAATATATTTTGCACCCACGGCATAATAATATAAAATGAAAAAAGACATCTGTATCTTATGGTGCAGGTGTCTTTTTTCATTCTGCACAAAAAAACTTGTGCAGAAATGAGGATTAGCCTGAAAATTGTTGATAAGAAAATAAAGCAGCACTATAAATAGACTTTCAAATTTTATATTAGCAAGTAGTAAAGCGGATTGCGAGTATCCTGGATTATAATATAAAATTTTTTAAATGATTTTTAGAAAAAAGCAACTTTTTTTTGAGTTATTACAATATACAGGTGTAAGGGTTCTACCCGAGACGTCAAAGGAAGAGAAAGGAACGACAGTAGTGACAAGACAGGAATTTGAAGAATTTGTATCCAGTGACGGAAAAGATATTCTTCGGTTTTGCAGAATAACTACAGGTGAGACTGCACAGGGAGACGATCTTTATCAGGATACAATGTTAAAGTTGTGGGAACAGGCAAAAAAGCTGGATAATGAAAATTCAATCAAAAGTTATGCACTTTCTGTCGCAATCCTTATATGGAAAAATAAGCGGAGAAAATTTGCCTGGCGGCACAGGATAGCAGCATTTGAAAGCTATGAAAAGCACATAGAAAGTGGGGGAGTAGAATGTGTCAGGAAGATATCTGATGAACCGGAACAACAGTTGCTTAAAAAAGAAGCGGATGAATTTGTAAGGCAGAAAGTACAGGAATTACCGGAGAAATACCGAATGGTCGTTTATCTGTATTATTCTGCGGATCTTAAGATTAAAGAGATTGCAAAATGTCTGCACATTACTGAGAGTGCTGTAAAGAGCCGGCTGCGTAAGGCAAAAAGTATGCTGAAAAAAGATTTGGAGGTTATTCGATATGGAGGATAAAGAACTGGATCAAATGTTAAAAAAAGCCCTTATTCCAAATATTAAAGACAATGAAACGAAGATTAGATTTGAAATGGAGGATTGTGTTATGAGGAAACAGAAAAAAATTTTAAAACCTGTAATTGCATTGGCAGCTTGTGCAGCATTGGTCATTGGGCTTTCATATGGAAATGTCACAGAAAAAATTATAGGCACGCATATGTTATCATCGGAGTCTGATAATTCTGCAACAGGAAAAACAGAAGATATTAAAAACTGTTTTTCAGTAAAAGTAAAGGCAGCAGAAGTACAGAAGTTAGAAAGGGGAGAGGAAACTGCTGTAATTACTCAGAAAGAACTGGGTTCAGGTGGATGGAGTGGAACAGATTCCACAAAGGAAATCAGCTATGTGATTGAATCACCGATAGTTTGCGAGGGTAAGCAGATAGATACTATCACATATTCTTTAAGTCATGGAAGTTTTGGTGTTATTCAGCCTAAGGAAAATCCATGTGTATTAGAAGGAACTGAATGTGACATAGATGAAGGAAAATATTGTGATCTTAACATTGAACCAAAAGGTGCTTCAAAGGTTAAACTGATGGAAAAGTCATATTCTTCTTTTACAATATCTGCAAAAGACCAGCAGAAGGTAGTTATATATTTGCGTGATAATAAAAAAGTGTCAGGCAAGTTATATAATAAAGTATGGAATTCGTATGGGGATGATGAAAAAAGTTTAGATGTGAGAACTCAGGGCATGAATGAGGTACTTGATAATCTTGTTATGACTTGCAAAATCACATATAAAGATGGAACATCGGAGAAAGCGGATATTGCCGTGAAGAAAAAGGCTATGACATATAAAGAGGCATATTCAGGCAAAAAAACTGATGAGAAAATAAAGCAACTTGCAGATGAAAAAGATGAGTTTACAACCTTTGAGCTGCAATAAAAATAGTATAGAAATAAAAATATTGTGGAAACAAAAATATTGTGGGAAAAAATACTGCGGTATCGTATTTGACGAGCCGCAGTATTTTTATTATTATGGGGTCAGGGACAAAAGCAGATAGTGTTCTAAGGAAAAAGTCAAAGGTCAAGCAAATATTTTGTGTTTTCGTGGATGATAGCAGTGTTGTATGCGTGTACTGATGAGTATCACCAACTTTTTGTGCCGGGAAGAAGCGGGCAGCTTAGAGATGTACTGAACATATAACAGATACTTATCAGGTTTTAAATACGAATAAAAATATAAAAATCTGATATGAGACAAATTATATTAAAAACGGAGGAGAGCATATGAACAGGAAAAAAAGAAGAAAGCTGATGGCTTACCTGCTCGCACTTGTTATGATTTTTAGCTGCTTTGGACAGAGCACAGGCATGGCAGCAGATTATCAGGCGGAGAGTAAAAGTCACACCATATCCGGTACAGGACAGTGATACAACGGATTTTGAGATTGGTGCACAAAACGCCAAATGCAAACTGACAGGTGTTTATTTTGCGAACAAAAAGGATTATCCTGATGCAGAAACGCAGGTCAGGAGCAAAAGTAAAAACAGGTTTTCAATAGGCGGAAAGTCTGTCGGAAGTAAAAAAACTTTATGATGGCAGAGCGGTTTCAAAAGATGAATTTAATATCAGAAAGAGTACGATTAGCGGAAGTCCGGAGGACTGTCTTATAGAGAGCAGTGATGGCGGTGATGAATATATTGCGAACAGGGTCGTAATGGCGATGGTCGATTATACTGATAAAAAGACTGGAATGTCATTTGAGGTTGATATAAATATCAAATTGCCTGACAATGCTGTTAAGACAGACGATATTATTTTTGATGATGCCTCAAGGGTTGAATTGTACGGTGCACAGAGTGGTTCTTATATGATATATCCTAAATCGGTTTTAAATCGTTTTTCGCAAGGTATATATTCGTTTTAATAAGAGGATATTTATTGTGAAGCGAGAACATAATATAGGCATCACGCCTGTTTCGTGCATACAGGTCCTCGCAGTGTCCGTAGTACAGAAGATGCCTTGTCTCATCAATGCTTAGTGGAAATGAAAAGGCAAGAAGAAGCAATAAATCTCTTGATGGCTTCTTTTTTGTGCCGTTAAAAATCTGGTAACCGTAGACCGGGTCAATGCCTGCATTTGCAAAAGTTTGATTACATTTAATTCTGTATATTTCATTTGTTTATTCTCCACGGTAATTGGTACTGTTGGTAAGTATGTAGGATTTTGCTTTTATTGCAGGGATTTATGCTCGCGTTCCAGTTCAAGGAGAAGTCTTTTTACACTCCATTTTGAACTTGTATTTGTAAGCACAGCCTTATAATCGACGGAAATCTTTGCCTGACGCAGCTTAAAAAGAATTTTGTCAAATTTTTTATCGGGAACATCACAAAAAATAATAAGACTTTCTTTAAAAAATGCAGAATCGCCTGATAAAGTTAAATCAGCGATATTTTCCTTTTTTGATAAATTCGTTGAAGCAAGCCTTTCAAGTGTTTCGTTAAAAAAAGCAGGAGAGACTGTTTCGACATGAACATTCATTGGAGAAACAAGTCTGCTTATGCTTTTGGGGTCGCTAATATTTATAAGAAGTAATTTTGCCATCTTCTTAAATCCTTTCATTATAAAAATCGTATTAGAAGGGTACAAGTCCATTTTCCTATTTGCTATACGGTACTTCTAATACTATACTTTTTTGAAAAACTTGTAAATGACTTTTTTTAACATTATCAGGCGAATGGCAGAACAGAACATGAATGTCCGCTTAAATTTTCATATCATAATATCAATGCACTTATTGCACCAAACACTCCGGCAGAAGCAAGTCCCATAATGACACCTGCAAGCATAACACCGAGCATAACAGCGATGACACTAGACTTAAAGTCCATATCGAGAAAACTTGCAGCAAGAGTTCCAGTCCATGCTCCCGTGCCCGGAAGTGGAATACCAACAAAAAGCAATAGTGCTATAAAAAGTCCCTTACCTGCCGTTTCCTGAAGTTTTTTGCCGCCCTTATCTCCTTTTTCAATACAAAAAGTAAAGAAACCACCGATAACCGGCTTGTCAGCCCCCCACTCAAGAACTTTCCTTGCAAAAAGAAAAATAACAGGAACAGGAAGCATATTTCCAATAATAGCTATAATGTAAGACGGAACAAGAGGAAGTCCCTGTGCAACTGCATATGGAATAGCTCCTCTGAGTTCAATAAGCGGAAACATCGAAATAAAAAAAACAATAATAAAGTGCATCAAAAAATCCTTTCCTATATAAATGTTATATATGTTTATTTTCGGTTTTTGTAAAATATATACTGTAAGATATGTCGCATCTAAATAAAGTATGTTTTTTGTAAGACATACTTTATTTAGATATTGTTATATGCCTTTAACTTATATGCATATTACGAAAACCGATTATGTTATATATGCAGATAGTAATTGATTTATGACTTAAAAAGAATAAACCCACAAAACATTACTGTTCATCACATAGTAAAATCGACAGTAAAAAACTGCACTATAACATAGTAATAATAATAGCAAGTGACATAGGTGTCAAGTTATTGGAGCAAATTCTAGCGGATATTCGTGGTACGCTATACCGTTTTCTCACAACACTATTAACGGCAATCACAGTATATCAGAAAAAACTTCCCTGACAATAAAAAATCACATATTGACAAACATCTAAACCAGAGGAGTATGTCAAAGAGGTTATTAAAAGATTAACTGCTGCTTGCTTATAGGAACTGTTAATGTATAATAGAAAAATATATAAAATAAAAGGCACAGTATATACCGTGCCTTTTAGTCAAGCAGTTTGTTCTCTACGCAAAATAGAAGTGGGAAACTTTCTTGATAGTGTTAAATTGCAATCTAAAGCTTATAAAACTTTTGATAAGAACTCTTTGAGTCGTGCATTTTGTGGATTTCCGAAAAGTTCATTAGGTTCATTTTCTTCAGTTATGACACCATCATTAAAGAACATTACCCTGTTTGCGACTTCTCTTGCAAATCCCATCTCATGTGTAACGATAACCATTGTCATGCCGTCTTTGGCAAGTTCTTTGATAAGTTCAAGTACCTCGCCGACCATTTCAGGGTCAAGTGCCGATGTAGGTTCGTCAAAAAGCATTACATCGGGGTTCATCGCAAGTGCACGCACGATTGCGATACGCTGTTTCTGACCTCCTGACAAAGTAGAAGGATACGCATTTTCTTTATCTTCAAGTCCTATTCTTCCTAAAAGTTCTCTTGCTTTTGCAGCAGCTTCGTCTTTTGTCATTTTATTTCTCTTGACAGGTGCGAGCATTATATTTTCAAGAACTGTCATGTTTTCAAAGAGGTTGAACTGCTGGAATACCATACCGATTTTTTCTCTTATCGTGTTTATATCGACTGAATCATCGGTTATATCAGTTCCTTCAAATAATATATGTCCGTCAGTCGTATCTTCAAGAAGATTTAAGGAACGAAGAAATGTTGATTTACCGCAGCCTGACGGACCAATGATGGCAACGACATCACCTTTATTTATTGTTGTTGATATTCCTTTTAAAACTTCATGTTTACCAAATGATTTATAAAGTTTATCTACTTCTATCAATGGAGTTGTATCAGTATTTATATTAGTGTCGTTCATTTGCTCTAAGTCTCCTTTCAAGTGCATTTGCAACAGATGTGAGTGCAATAACGATTACGAGATAGATTATCGCAACAGTGATGAGTGGCAGGAACGCATCGTATGTATTGCTTCGGATTATGTCACCGGCTTTAGTGAGGTCTACGATGGCGATATAACCACTTATCGAAGTTTCTTTTATAAGGCTTATAAACTCGTTGCACAGTGCAGGAAGTGCATTTTTAAATGCCTGTGGAAGTACGATAGAAGTCATTGTCTGTCTGTAGTTAAGACCGAGGCTTCGACCGGCTTCAAACTGTCCCTTGTCTATTGAATTTATACCCGAACGGATTACTTCGGCAACATATGCTGCTGAGTTAAGACCAAATGCTATAATGGCAACAAGTATCTTTGAATTGACTGATACAAGTATTATATAGTAGAAGATCAAAAGCTGTACCATTGCAGGAGTTCCACGGACAACTGTAAGATATATCTTACATATAAGGTTCGGGATAGGGAGTGTACCGTTGTTGTCATGTGTTGTCCTTATAAGTGCAATGATGGCACCGAGTATGATTCCCATGAGAACGGCAAAAATCGTGATAACGATTGTGTTTGAAAAACCTTTTATAAGATAATTATATCTGTGGTCGGAAACAAAGTTGTCATGTATTCTCTGTGATAAAGACTGTGCTTTTATTGCTGCATTGTAATCCTTAACGATTATTACCTGTTTTGCAGTCGTGTAGGAGTCAGTGAAATCAACATTTTTAAGACGGTCTTTGGTTACGGTCATTCCGGCACAGCCGACATCGACTTTGCCTGATGTAACGGCAGCTATGATTGAGTCAAATTCCATGTCCTCTATTTCGAGTTTCATATCAAGCTCATCACAGACTGCCTGCATCATATCCATGTCAAGACCTGTTATCTTATTGCTGTCATAATATTCGTAAGGCTTGAAAGAAGCGTTCGTTCCGACTTTCAATGTACCATTCTTACCTGAGACATTTTTCTTTTTATAAGGAAACTTTCCTTTTTCTTCGTCTTTGCCGGTATAGTTTTTCTTTATATCTGCGAGAGTGCCATCGTCTTTAAGCTTCTTTAAGGCATCATTTATTTTGCTTTTTAAGTCAGTATTTGACTTATCAATACAGATAGCATAGTCCTCAACGGCAAATTCTTCTTTGAGAATTTTAAGTTCAGAGTTTTTTTCAGTGTATGCAAGCGATGGCTGTTCATCAAGGATAACACAGTTTATCTTGTCATCTTTGAGTGCCTGGATGGCATCAGTACCTTTGTTGTAACGCTCGACAATGGTACCCTTCTTGTCACCTTCGTAATCAGATGCATATATGTCACCTGTTGTACCGATTTGAACACCGATTTTCTTTCCTGTTAAGTCATCAACACAGGTGACAGCATTCTTTTCGGCTTTTTTGATTTTTTGTTCATTGGAATAGTTTTTATAACATATTCCGGCGATGATAATGGCAACGCAGACAAGTGCGAATACCACATAGCTGATTAGATTTTTTTTCTTTCTGGTCATCATCGTATTCCTTTCGTTTTTGTAAATTTTAGTTTTTTGTCGGAAGATATGTCGTGCTGCTTGAACCAATATAACAGATAGTACCGCAGGCACGCTCTCGTTATACTGTCATCCGTAACAGTACATAAGTTGTCAAAAAACATATATTTTTTATAATATCATATATTGGTGCAGGGGTCAAAACTATATGGTAATCAGTGACAGCAGTTGGTTTGAATTGATTTGAGTTTATGTGTAAAATAGTGTATATTATGAATATTGTTCGCATTATATATGTGAACAGTGATATTTAAATGATGTTTTATAAATTTTTTTTAGGGAGGATTGTGAATTGAAAGAAGAAAACAAAAAATCAATGGTAAAGGTATTGTCGCTTATTCTGGTATTAGCTATGGTGATTAGTCTTATGCCAGTGGGTAGTGTTAATGTCGGTGCGGCAGATAAAGTGTCAGTGCAGGCGGTGCAGAGTACGGATGATGTTGATTCAAAAGGGTATTCGTATCAGTTTATTACCAAAGTGAAAAAAGGTTTTTCTAACGGCAGTGATATGCTTGCATATGCGAAGTACAAGAAACAGCAGTCTGTTCAGAGAGGTGGAAATATTGGATTTGAATATGTCTATATTTCTGTAGTATCAAATGCGACAGGCAGCAGCATAAGTGCTTCTTTAAATAAAGATGTTGATACGCTTACGGCTAAAGAGGTTGAGAAGGAAGTTGCTTATGCATCAAAGCTTGCCATCAAATCAAAACTGAGACTTACGGCAAATTGGAGTGTAAATGGTATAAAGATTGATGATGTTACGACAGACAGCCTTAATACTTCAACAGCGTTACATGAGCATATTGACTTTTACGAAAAAGAGGCAGAGTTTAAGGTTATTTTTTGTAATAGTATCGGTGAATTAAATAAGTCTATAACTATGAAAGTGACTTCATGGATAGATCCGGTGTCGGAGGTCACGGGGCTTGATAGTGAGGAGAGAAATCTTGTAGGCTCAAACAATAATGTGATATCCAAGAGCATCAATCTAAAACTGCCGGGATTTACATTAAACAAAAACTTTCCAACAAATCATGCTATTACAGTGCAGAAGTACCGTATAGAAAAATATAATGCAACAAGCAGACAAAAGTGGAGTGTTGAAAAGGATATTGCGGCATATGAAGGTGAACGCCAGACATATGCATTTCAGGCAAAGAAAAATGAGACGGCAAGATACAGAGTTTCATTATATTATGCATATAATAGTTATGATAAAGATCTTATCTATCAGTCGGATTATAAATATGTCACTCTTAATTTTTTAAAATGCCCATTTTCAGAAAATATGAGTTTAAAGAGTGATGATATTTATGCCGCAGTTGGTGAAGATGTGGTACTCGATTCTGACATCTGTATAAACAGAGGGTATCAGGCAGAGTATATCTGGCAGAAATTAAACAGCCAGAAAAATGCATTTGAAGATATTGCTGATGCTAAGAGTGCCGTGTATGAGATAAAGAATGTAAAATCAGAGGATTTTGGAGATTACAGGTGTGTGGTTAAAGCGTACAAGGGTACTGGTGAGGATAAAAAGTACATTACTTCCAAAACGCTTACATACCATCTGACAGACAAGAAAAAATTTATGATTAATAAAGCTTCAGATACATACGAAGACTCCGCTGTACCTGTTTATAAGCCTATAAACAGTGAGGCAGAGCTTTCACTTGATGTAAAAGTAAATTCGGGTTATAAGGCTTCGTTCCAATGGTTTAAACAGGGAAAAGATTATTCAACAATGGAGATGATAGACGGAGCAACAGAGGCTTCTTATAAACTTAATGTGACGGCTGACAGTTTCACAAAGTATTCTGTAAAGATGACTGTCACAAATGAAAATGACGCATCAGACAGTGAGACTCATGAGTATTCTTATAGGATATGGGAAGATCCGCAGATTGAAAAAGTATATACTTCAGGTGCTTTCGACAATGATTTTTATTTAAAAGAGGGAGAAGATCTGGTAATTGTCGCAAATAAATATAAGTGTAATCCAAACTATACACTGGTTTATGAATGGTACAGGTATGATATTCTTGATGGCGGCAAGAGCTATAAGAATACCAAAATTGAGGGAACAACGGGAAATGTTCTTACGATAAAAGATCATAAAAATACTGATGAAACAAACTATAGATATTATGTAAAAGCTTACCGCAACGGAGAGAGTGAGACACACAGAGGTTCAGAGACGGAAATCTACAGTGTGCATAATTACGGCAGGGATAAACAGAGTAATCTCAGTGTTTCCCATGCGACAAATGATACATTTTATAAGCACGACGGTGAACCTGTTTCAATGGGTGTAAAGGCTGAGTGTGATAATGCGGACTGTTATGATATTTCGTATTCATGGTTTTTAAATGGTGAGGAGCTTCATGACGCAGACGGCAATACATATAATACTCCTACATATTCAGTCGATAAACTTGCATATGGACTTTATGGAAAATATACCTGCATGGTAACTGCAAAAGCAAAGGAAAACAGTTATGCAAAAACGGAAAGTGCAGAGGCAACAGCGGAGTTTACGGTAAATGAAGCCTCAGGCTACAGGGTGAATTCGCCGTCAGAGACTAATGTAAATGGAAAAAATACAGGCGATACGATTACGCTTACTGCCGATGTAAGTACAGTGGATGACAAAGAATATCCGATTACATATGCATGGTATAAAAAGGTTGCCGATCCTTATGATGGAAATTATGGAGAATATGTCAAAGTCGGCTCAGCAAAGGATTTTACGATAACATTATCCAAATATGATTTTACACAGTACGAGTGTTATATAAATGACGGTTTAAATTCTAAGGCAACAATTTTAGATTATTTTGTAAATGCTCCGGAAGACAGATTTAAGCTCGTGAGCATAACAGGAAATAATACTTACAAAGTAATGGATGGTGAAAAAGTTACTTTGGAGGCTAGAGCAGTAATTCCTGATGCGTCAGATACAATAACATACCAGTGGTACAGAAACGGTGGTGTGATAGATGGTGCAACAGATATGAATTACACGATAGACAGTGTAAGTGAAAATGATATAAATGCAACATTTTTATGTGTGGCAACAAGTAAAAATACGGGAAAGACAGCGAAGTACACATTTTATTTGTCAAGAAGAAATTCAATATCGACAAGTGTCCATACTGGTCTTAGCTTAAGTTCAGGCAGAACTTATAAGGGAACAAGAAATCTGGGAAGTAAGGAGACGATAGGTGTTGATTTAAAGACAGCCGGATTGTCGTATGATGTAGAGTGGACATTTACTGCAGAGTCATATGTAAACGGTAAAAAGCAGATGGCATCTAAGTCTGTGAAGCTTGATGAGAAAAATACGGTTATAGCTTTTGATTCGCTCACGGAGGAACAGTTTGGGGAATATCAGCTCAATATATATAAAAAGGGAACTTCGTATGCTTATACGACATATACATTTAAGATAACAAGATATACAGGTTATTTTTCGGCAGCTCCTAAAGGAAATTACACGACATATTACAGAAAAAAGGGGGAGAGCGTAACTTTTAACATAGGAGTCAAGACTGACCTCAAAGACACGGTATATTATCAGTGGTATAAAGATGGAATTGCAATTTTTGGACAGACGAACAGCAGTCTTACTATAGAAAATATAGATTATGATGATTATGGAAGATATTATTGTGCTGTCAGATGTGGAGAGAGTTCAGTACAAACAACAGATATTAAGCTGAAAAATGATACGGGACTTGAACTTGAATTTGATTATTATAATGCAGGGACAACATACTATTACATTACAAAAGCTCTCGGAGATACGGCTGAGTTTTCGGTAAAGGCTTCAAGTAAAACGGGCAGACAGATAGAATACAAGTGGTTTAAGTCATCTTCGGCTGAACACAATGCCATTTCCGGTGCGGTTTATCCTGAATTAAAAATAGAAAATATAAAAGCAGATGATTATGGTTCATATATTTGCGAAGTCACCGACGGAGTTATGACAAAGTATGCCTATTTTGGAATAAGAGGTGTATCGGATGAGCTAAAATGGGAAAGTACAGGTGGAGATAAGTATATAAATGCAGGTGAATGTGCCGAGTTTCAGGCAAAGGCAGTCTGTGCGGCGGGTTATAATATAAGTTATAAGTGGCAGAGATATAATGAAGCGGAAAAAAGATACGAAGATATTGCAAGTGCGTCTGATTCATCATATAAGACGGATGCAATAACAGATTTTGATTTTGGCTATACAAGGTATAAGTGTATTGCATCTACGGAAATATCTGATATAGAAAGAATTTTTTATGTTTATAATGCCGACAGATTTGATTTTAACGGAACTGCCGACAGAACATGGATATTTGATGATGAAGCAGCGGTTTATACAACAACACTTAAGAACAACACAAATGATACACCGAAATACCAGTGGTACAAAAAGGATGACAATGGTAACTTTATCCCGGTAAAAGGAGCGGATAAGGATATTTATATTGCTTTGGCTCCTGCGGTCACTGCAACAAAGAGCAGTATGACATATAGATGTGAAGTAAAAGCCGGCAAGGAAGAAAGTTATGTGACAAAAACAAAAGACTTTACAACAACCATATATAAAAGAACTTATTTGAAAGATACTCTTCCGCAGGCAAAAGCTGATGACGGTTATAGTTTTTATGCATACAGAGTTGACGGTGCATCAAAGCTTAAGATAACATTTAGTGAGGATACGCTTTTTGATAAAAACATAAATTATTGCAGTCTTGCAGTTTTGGATAAAAATGGAAATAAGACATCATATGTAGGTTCGGAACTTTCAGGAAAGACTATTACGGTTGATGGTGATGAAGCGACATTTATGCTTTTTAGCAATGTATCGTCATACCCAACATATGATTTTTCAAAACAGGGTTACAAGGTTACAAAGATAGAAAGCGTAAAAGCTGCTGATGGAGGAAAAGATAATAATACTTCCGGTGATAATTCAAACAATGGAGGAAAAGATGAAAATAACAATACTTCCGGCGATAATTCAAACAATGGAGGAAACAGTGGAAATAATGGAAGCAGCGGTACTAAAAAAGTAACAAAAGTCAAAAAGAAGATAAGTATTGGACTTAAAGAATCGGTTTCACTCTATTTAAAAGGTGCAAAATATAAGACCAGTAAGAAGAAATATGTTACTGTTTCTAAAAAAGGTGTTATCAAAGGTAAGAAAAAGGGAAAATCAACAGTCACTGTCACAACGGCAAAAAAAATAATTACTTATACCGTAACGGTAAAAGCGGCACCTAAAAAAATAAAAAAAGTTTCACCGTCAAAGATAAAACTTAAGGTGAAAAAAACAAAGAAGATAAAGGTTACGCTTCCTAAAAACACGGCAAGTTATAAGATTTCTTTTAAGTCATCAAACAAAAAGATAGTCAAAGTTGATTCAAAGGGAAAAGTTAAGGCTTTGAAGAAAGGAAAGGCAAAGATTACAATAAAGACCTTTAACGGAAAGAAAAAGACGATAAAAGTTACCGTGAAAAAATAAGGATACTTGACTTTATGGCATAATCATGGTTTACTTAAAAATAGCGACATAACATGAATGAAAGTTGAGGACATAACATGAAAAAGAAATTACTTTTAGCACTGACGGCTTTACTTGCTGTTTTATGTATGGTAGGATGCGGTTCTAAAAAAGCTCAGGATTCAGAAAAGAGCGGTGACAGCACAAAAACTTATAAGGTAGGTATAGTGCAATATGTAGATGATGCATCGCTTAACCAGATACAGAAGTCAGTTCAGGATGAGCTTGACAAAAAGGGAAAAGAGGCCGGAGTAAAGTTTGATTATAAGGATTATACTTTCAATGGTCAGGCGGACCAGTCTACATTAAACCAGATAATGACAGAACTTGTATCAGATGGTGTCGATATAATAATTCCTATAGCTACACCTACTGCACTTATAGCACAGTCTGTTACAGAGGACAATCAGATACCGGTTGTATTTTCAGCGGTTACGGATCCGGTATCAGCAGGACTTGTTGCAAGTATGGATGCACCGGGGGCAAATATTACCGGAACAAGTGATGCCATAGACACAGATGCGATAATGAAGCTTATCTTAAAGGCAAACAGCAAGACTAAAAAACTTGGTCTTTTATATGATAAGAGTCAGGACTCATCAAAGCAGGCTATAGCAGATGCTAAAAAGTTCTGTAAGGAAAACGGTATTTCCGTTGTTGAGAAAACAGGTACAACAAATGATGAGGTAGCACTTGCAGCTGACGCACTTGTTGCAGCAAAAGTAGATGCGGTATTTACACCGACTGACAACACTATTATGAAAGCTGAGCTTGCCATATATGAGAAGTTTGTAAATGCAAAGATACCTCATTATACGGGAGCGGATTCATTTGCACTTAACGGAGCATTTGCCGGATATGGCGTAAACTACAAAGAACTTGGCGTAGAGACTGCCGACATGGTGGCTGATATTCTCGTAAACGGTGCAAAACCTGGTGAGATGGCGATAAAGACGCTCAACAATGGTATAGCTACGGTAAATACCGAGACAGCAGAACAGATAGGACTTGATTACAGTGGATTTAAGGATATGTGTGAAAAAGTCGTAGAGACAAAGACTGCAAAAGAATTTGACGAAAAATAAAAAAACTATCAGGATAAAAATATATCAAGCACGCTGTTTTAGGCGTGCTTGATATGGCATGGAGGAAAAAATGGGCTCAATTTTTACTATTTCAATATTACAAAGTGCATTGGAGCTTGGATTTATATATTCGCTCGTCGTTCTTGCACTTTTTGTATCATTCAGCATATTAAATATTGCTGACCTTTCAACAGACGGCTGTTTTACTCTCGGCTGTGCCGTTGCAGCATCAGTGACGATAGCCGGTCATCCGTTGCTTGCACTGTTTATTGCGATGGGTGCGGGTATTATATCGGGATTTGTCACGGCATTCTTACAGACCAGATTGGGTGTGGAGTCGATTCTTGCAGGAATAATAGTAAACACGGGATTATATACGATAAATATCGCCGCAATGGGATTTTCATCAAATATGAACCTTTTTAAATGTGATAGTATATTTACGATAGTCAGGGATTTTATACAGGAACACATGGGAGATGCGGCAGTTCAGATACTTATAAGAAAAGGATGGTATAAGCTTATTCTTGTAGCCGTGATAGTTATAATAGTCAGTGTACTTTTAAGTGGATTTTTAGGAACAAGACTGGGGCTTTCGATAAGAGCGACCGGAGACAATGATGCAATGGTAAGAGCATCAAGCATAAATCCTAAATTTACGATAACGGTAGGTCTTTGCCTTTCAAGTGCTCTTACCGCACTGTCAGGAGGATTACTTGCACAGTATCAGAAATCATGCGATATAAATCTTGGAACAGGTATGGTAACTATAGCACTTGCCAGTCTTATTATTGGTGAGACATTTGTTGGAAAAGGAACGATGTTTAAAAGAATATTAGGCGTTGTATTCGGAAGCTGCCTTTATCGTTTTATAGTCGCAGTCGCAATAAGGATAAATGTTCCGGCGGAGTGTCTAAAACTTGTATCTGCTATCATAGTAGCCGTTGCGATAGCATTCCCTTATGTAAAGGAAAAAGCAAAATTTGCAAAACACAAATATGCTGAGATTGCAAGAAGAAAGAAAGAAGGTGCGATGTAATGGATACTATGCTTGAATTAAAAAATGTACGCAAGACCTTTAATCCGGGTACTGTAAATGAAAAAAAGGCACTTACGGGGCTTAATCTTTCGTTAAAACATGGAGATTTTGCTACGATAGTCGGAAGTAACGGTGCGGGAAAATCGACAATGTTTAATGCGATAACAGGCTCATTCTTTACGGATGAAGGTGCGATAATACTTGACGGTGAGGATATAACCTTTAAAAAAGAGCATTTCAGAAGTAAAGATATAGGTCATCTTTTTCAGGACCCGCTTCTTGGAACCGCACCACATATGACGATAGAGGAAAATATGGCACTTGCTTACCTTAGGGCATCTACTGCAAAGACTGCATTTTTCAGCAGGATAAGCAAAAAAGAAAAGCAGAAATTCAGGGAACATCTTTCATTACTTGGAATGGGACTTGAGGACCGCATGAAAAATCCGGTCGGGCTTTTGTCAGGAGGACAGAGACAGGCACTTACACTTCTTATGGCAACAATGGTAACACCAAAACTTCTTCTTCTCGATGAGCATACGGCGGCACTTGATCCTGCTACGGCGGAAAAGGTACTTAAACTTACAAAGGAGATAGTAAAGGACAGAAACATAACCTGCCTTATGGTAACTCACAATATGCATCAGGCACTTGAACTTGGAAACAGAACGCTTATGATGGATTCGGGACATATAGTATTCGATGTGAGTGGTGAAGAAAGACAGGCACTTACAGTAGATGACCTGCTTGAAAAGTTTAAGGATAATGCCGGAAAGAGCCTTGATAATGACCGTATATTGCTTTCGGGTGCAGAGGGTGAGTGAAAAAGGCGAAAAATGGTAGAATTATAGCGAAAAAGGGATAGGAATATACAATATTACCTTTGAAATAATATGCTTTTTTTGATAAAATTATATGTATATCCAAATACCTATTGATTTTAAATATTATATATAAGCCTGCAAACGATGTAAGGATTACGAGTGAGCAGTATTAAAAGGTATATTTAAAAATTGTGAAAGAGAGTGATAGGATGATTAAGATTGCGTTATGTGATGATAATGAAATCGAGAGGGGCATCCTTAAAAATGTCGTTGAGGGACTGTTAATTGATATTGGATATAGTGCTCAGGTATTTGAGTTTTCTTCAGGCGAGAAACTTCTTAGAAATTACTCAAGAGGAGATTATGATGTTATTTTTTTAGATGTTCAGATGAAACAGTTAGATGGCATTGAAACGGGGAGGGCTATCAGAGAAAAGGATGTGCAGGTAGAAATCATATATGCGACGAGCAGTGAAGCTTATATGAAAGAGGGATATGACATACACGCACTTGCATATTTATTAAAACCTTATCGTGTCGAAAAGGTAAGGGAGACATTAGAATATTACCTCAAAAAATATGATGTGAAAAAACAGGATGAGAAAACAGAAATGTTGGAAGTTACCATTCAGCAGAAGAAGATTTTTATAAGACAAAGGGATATATATTTCTTAGAGTCTATGGGCAGAGTGGTTAGTATCTATTGTAAAAATGGTGTTTTCAAGGTTTATTCAAGGCTTGGAGAACTTGAGGAAAAACTTGATTCCGATATGTTTTTGAGATGTAATCAAAGCTATATCGTCAATATCCTCTGGGTAAGTGATATAGTAGATTATGATTTTTATATGCCGGGGGACAGGCTGGTTCCTATCAGAAAGAGGGATAAAAAAGAGATAATTCAAAAGTTTTATAATAAGCGCAATGAAACCGATACACATATGGAAAAAATACACTAAATTTTGTTGGAGTCGGAAAATACGATTTGAAAGGAGGTGGCAGGATGTCAGAGAAAAATACAATTCTTATTGCTGATGATAAGGAAGTAAATAGAGAATGTCTGACAAGACTGTTAGAAGATGATTATAATATTCTTCAAGCAAGTGATGGGTATGAGGCTCTGGAAATTCTTGATAAAGAAAAGGAAAAGATTTCTGCAGTTGTACTCGATATAATTATGCCGGGGCTTGACGGCTATGGTGTGCTTAACGAGATGGCATACAGAAAAATGCTGCCGAAGATACCGGTCATAGTGACATCAGTAGACGGAGACGAGCAGTCAGAACTTAAGGCATTGTCGCTGGGTGCGAGTGACTTTCTTGGAAAGCCTTACAATCCTATAATAGTCAAAAAAAGATTGCAAAATATCATTCACCTTAAAGAGACGGCATCACTTGTAAATTATCTTCAGATGGATACACTGACCGGAGTATATTCAAAAGAAACATTTTCAAAAAAAGCAAAAGAGCTTTTGAAAAGAAATAAAGATGTCCAGTATGCCGTATTATATTCTGATATTGAAAACTTTCAGCTTTTAAAAGATTTATTCGGAGAAAAAACAGGTGACAATCTATTAGTATTTATGGCAAAGGTGCTTAAGCATTATGTAAATAATGATGAGGTGTGTGGAAGAATAGAAAATGAGCATTTTGTCATTATCAAGAAATATGACAAGCTGATATTGCATGACCAGCTTGCCAATATAGTAAAGACAATAAATGATTTTCCGGTCAATATGAATTTAAGACTCAGATTTGGCATATATCTTACAGATGGCACTAAGATGTCGATGCACGCAATGATAAACAGAGCTATTCTTGCTGTAGATACCATCAGGGGCAGATATGGAAGATATATGGCATATTATGACAAAAAGATATGGGAAAAGCAGATATATGAGCAGGAGATATTAAACTGCATGGAGGATGCCATAGATAAAGAGCAGTTTAAGGTATATTTCCAGCCAAAGTATGACCTTAATTCTGAAAAAGTTGCCGGAGCTGAGGCTTTGGTAAGATGGGTGCATCCTGAGAAAGGCTTTATGAATCCGGCAGAATTTATCCCATTATTTGAGACAAACGGTTTTATAACTGAGCTTGACAAGTTTGTCTGGGACAAGACCTGTGAGTACATAGAGGAATGGAAGAGAAAAGGCTATCCGGTAGTGCCTATTTCAGTTAATGTATCAAGAACAGATATATATAACCCTGATTTTATGGATATAATAATGGGAATCATTAAAAAGCATGGGCTTGAACCTGAAAATATACACTTGGAGATTACGGAGACGGCATATACCGAAAATCCGCAGCAGATAATAGAAGTTGTCAAAAAACTTAAGCTTCTCGGATTTATAATAGAAATGGACGATTTTGGTTCAGGCTACTCATCTTTAAATATGCTCAATGAACTTCCGATAGACATATTGAAACTTGATATGGGATTTGTTCAGGGAGATTTAAGCACAAACAGCAATAATATTTTGAGTTTTATCATAAGCCTTGCAAAATGGATGGATTATGCCGTGGTTGCAGAGGGGATAGAGACGGAAGAACAGATACAGATGCTTAGAAACATGGATTGCAATTTTGTTCAGGGATATTATTTTGCAAAGCCGCTTCCACCGGAAGAATTTGAAAAGCATCTTATTGAGCACAGCATTTTAAATAATGATATGGAAGGGCTTGAGATGAACTTCTCGGATGCGACATTCAGAAAATCACCGGGAACAATGCTTATAGTTGATGACCTTGTGCTTAACAGAAAGATACTCAGTGCATCATTTAGCAGATATTTTAAAATTGTTGAAAAAGAGAATGGTGCAGAGGCATTGGAATATATAAAAGACCATGCCGATGAGATAGATGTTATCATGCTCGACCTTGTAATGCCTGTTATGGACGGCTTTACATTGATGAAGCAGCTTAAGATGGAAAACAAATATGCACACATTCCGATAATCGTCACCTCACAGGGCGGAGATAAGAGCATAGAAAAGTCATTTGCACTCGGAGCAACAGACTTTGTAGAAAAGCCGTACAATCCACGCATAATCATGCATAGAGTACAAAATGTAGTTATGGCATATAAAAATGCAAGGTCAGAAGCAGCGGCAACAAATGAAAAGAATGACAGCGTGTCATAAGAAAATTAAAATACATATGATAACAAAAACCTGACGGGATTTTTAAACCGTCAGGTTTTTGTGGTTTTGGGAGCATAATAGTTAAGTTAAACATTTTTTGCGATTTTTATGCAATATCCGTTTTTATATGAAATTTTAAACAATACATTTATGTGATATGGATGGTTATCCCCATTTTTTTAGCTATGGATTTAGCTTTGTAAAAAGTATCATTATCTAAAATTTCAAGACTTAATTCTTCTAGGTTTTGCATTTTTTCCAATATAAAAATATCGTCTATATTCGTACCGGAATACTTCAAATACTTTATTTTATCGAAATAAATAATTTTGCTGAATGTTATATTGGAATATTCTGCATCACTTGATTTAGCACAAATTATAAGTGAATTAAATCCGGTTGTAGTTTTATATTTAATATCATTAAAAAAGCAAAAAACATTTAATCTGCCGGAAGACTGAGTTCGGTCATTGTTACGAAAAAATAATGAGACTCCTTCTTGTTTTGTTTTTTTAATTCCTCCTTGTTCTTCAACTATCTGATTGATTTTATCAAAATGTTTTTTATTGTTATTTATATACTTATATATGATTTTTTGAATAATATTAGTTTTCTCAAAAATATTATCCGATTGATATGTTTTTTCACAGGCATATATAGTTATTTCTGAAATCTTATCATCTTTAGTGCAATTATTATCAATCCAAAAATCCTCACCGTATTTTTGTTGTATTATTTCATTGATTTCATCAAGATAGGGATTTCGATTGATATATGTATTTAATTTTATTACTATGATGCTTATAAAAGTAATTAAAACTATTGTTGTTAAGAGAATAATTGTTGATTTTATCCTTGTATTTTCTTTTAGTTTATTGCTCATTTATATCCCTCACTTCGATTTAAGTATATACTAAATGTTTATTTTTTAAAAGTATGATATTGTTTTAAAACTCAAGAAATTTACCACTTTAGCCGAAATAAAAGTATAGATATTTTATTTATAAGTCATAAATGAAAGGTGAGAAATCGATGAATGTGAATATAAGAGACATATACAACAGGACGGCAAATGTGTCCGGCGGCAGGGCAGGAGTTTTAAACGGTTCTATGCTTGCGATAGGAAGTAAGGGGCAGGTTGTTGAAGGTGTTGTATCGAAAGTTTCAAATCAGATTTCCATCAACTTTAATGGTGTTGAGGTGGCAGTACCAAAGACCGCAGTACAGAATGCCAGGGAGGGCGAAACTAGAAGATTTAAGATCATGGATGTGTCTAAAGATAATATCGTGCTGAAAGAAGTTGGAAACGGTGGTTTGGCATCCGGAGCGGTGGCTGTCAGTCATACGATGGTAAGTTCGGGTGTAAATTCAGGCACTTATGGTTACAGAACGGGCACTTCAGGCAGTTCGGAAAGTAAGGATGCGGCAGCAGTCAAAACTGAGATGAATAAAAATCTTGCGGTTCTTACAGGGGATGATTACAAATCTGTTGAGGAGTCAGAGGGTTCTGTTGATAAATGCGAGGAAGAATATGTTGACAAAGCTGTTGAAAAGATGAAACAGCAGAAACTTGACAATGAGCAGAACAGGGAAGAAAACAAAAAAGATATTGATGAGTTTGAGGAAGAACTTAAAAAAATTCAGGCAACAGGCTCTCTTGATGCAAAGGCAGAAGCCGGTCTAAAAAAGATTTTGGAAAATTCAGGTATTCCGGTCACGGCGGAAAATATTTCAAAGATAGTGTCTGCACTTCAGATGAGTTCTTCTGCACTTAATATGTCTGACGATACAAAGGCATATATTGTAGGTAACTCGCTTACACCAACGATAGAAAATATATATTATGGTCAGTATTCTGGAAGTGATGCTTTTGACGGAGAGGTCTATGACGCTGAAATCTGGAAACAGATAGAGCCACAGGTGGAAAGGCTTATAGATGCAACGGGGCTTGATAAGGAAAGTGGTGCAGCAGATGCGAAGTGGCTTTTTGCAAATGACCTTCCGGTTACGGCAGATGCACTTAAGACAATGTCCGTGTTAAATGATATAAGTTCTGATACATCTGCAAAGACGGCATTTGAACAGATACTCCAGTCTGTTGCGGCAGGGGCGGAGCCTGAGCAGGCATCACTTGATACATCAGAGTTTGTTATAGCGAGAAGCATTATAAATAATTTTGCGGCGATAACGGATGCGGATATATCAACGGCAGTAAAAGCTGCGGTCGGTGATATTGCATTTGCAAATGAAAATTATTCAGGTAACGGTGTATTAAATCTTGAACTTTTAAGACAGGCGGCAGCCTGCAATAAGACAAATTCAGGGATTGCTGATATTGCTTCTAATAATATTCCGACTACGGTAGTTGAGGGAATGAGCGATATGCAGGTTGAAGAAGTCATGGCAAAAAGATATGTCGCAGAGATATGCCTTAAGATGACTACACAGTCTGTTATGAATATGAGACAAAAAGGAATAGATATAAATACTGCACCACTCGAACAGGTAGTGGAGGAATTAAGAAATGAAGAAAACGCTGTCTATACGACAGGTGCGGCAGGTGATGTGAGTGACGATGAACTCAGCCTTTTGCAGGAGACTTTGCAGCAGAAAGCGGATATTGCAAATGCACCGGCATCACTTATCGGAAGAACGGTAAGACAGCAAAATCTTCTCACATTAAATGAACTTCATGCGGCAGCTTCGAGTGAGACTTACGGCAGGCAACAGTATGGACAGCTTTATGAGATGGTTTCTACACAGGTAGATGCTTCTTATGGTGACTCAATCCAAAAAGCATTTGCGAGTGTTCCAAATCTTCTTAAAGAGCTTGGCATGGAAGATACAAATGCAAATGAAAGGGCAGTAAGGGTTCTCGGCTATAACGGCATGGAGATAACAGAGGAAAATGTGCTTTCAGTTAAAGAATACGACGCTGTCTTAAACCGGGTTATCGACAATATGAAACCATCGACTGTCCTTGAAATGATAAGGCAGGGTGACAATCCGCTTGACACCTCGATAAGTGACCTTGATAAGAAACTTTCGGATATAAATGCCATGAAGGATTTAAGTACAGAGGAAAAATACAGTAAATATCTCTGGCAGCTACAGAAGTCGGGGGATATTTCAGAGCAGGAGAGAGAGGGATATATTGGTATTTACAGGCTTTTAAACAATATTGAAAAGTCGGATGGTGCAGCAATCGGCGCAGTCTTACAGTCTGACAGGGAAATGACGCTTGGAAATCTTTTGACAGCGGTAAGAACAATGAAAAATCATGGTATCGACACAAAGATAGATGATGATTTTGGCGGACTTAAAGAGCTTAATTTTATGGCTTCATCAATAACAGAACAGATAAATGAGGGCTTTAGTGCAGCACATACAGAAAATCAGGAGAATGGTTCTGAACTTTCAGGCAGAAACAGACAGGCTCAAAATCAGTCAGAGCAGACTTTGGTAGATGTGCAAAACACTGATGTTTCAGAGGAAGAAAGCATTAAGGGAAGATATTTTGACACTCTTGTTTCAGATACGCTCGATGAGATTTCGCCGTCAAAACTTGATGAGGTTGCAAATGGTGATATAGGTAGTGTACTTGATACATCACTTGAAATGTTTGCACAGCAGGTTAAAGAGGCTGACGGTGACAAGGAGATTGAAAAGGCATATTATGATGCGAAAGCAGAAAATGTCAGAACTCTTGAAGCTGAGAGAGGTCAGATAAGAGATATGCTTGCAAATCTTGATATACCTGCGACAATGGAAAATATCGAGGCGGCATTGAATTATATCGAAAATTCGTATAATCCTTTAAAAGAGAGTTATAAGCGTAAAGATGTGCTCGACAGTGAGAAGCAGACAGAGTTAGAAGAATTGACAGACAGTATGTCAGAGGTGCTTGATTCTGAGGAAAGTATTCAGGAAAAGTGCAAACAAGCCGAAAAATATATGGAAGATATATTAAACAGGTCATATGAACAGCCTGATATAAGATATGAGGATTTAGACAGTCTTAGAAGTCTTTCTAAGGGAATAAATTTAAGTATGCTTATGGCAGAGAGAAGAAGTTATGATATTCCGATAAAAACAGGGGATACTATTACAAATATGAATGTCACCATTATACCAAGTGACGATGACAATGGTAAAGTAAAGGTAAGTATCAGAGGAAACAGTTCTGATGAAGATAATGTTTTGCGGCTCGGTGATGTTACGGCAGAAATTAAAGTTGTGGGAGAGTCTGTTAAGGGGTATGTTCTTGCGGGTGAAAGGCAGGGTTATGAACTTTTGAAAGAATCATCAGATAAGCTTACAAAAGCGTTAGAAACTGCCGGATTTGAAGTTAAAAATATATCATATGGAATGAACAGAGTATCACAGACAGACGGATTTATGGCAGGTAAAAGCGATGCAGATACATCAGCTCTTTACAAGGCTGCAAAGATAATAACGGCACATTTGGTGTCAGTGTCAAAACAGTAAAACAGAAAACGGATTATATCAAAGAAAGGAAAGGGAATTTTCATGAAAATAAATCACAATATATCAGCTCAGCTTGCAAATGTAAATTTAAAAAAGAATGATAACAGATTATCTTTAAGTATGCAGAAGTTAAGTTCAGGATATAAGATTACAAAAGCGGCTGACGATTCAGCAGGACTTGCAATTTCAAACAAGATGCGCACACAGATACGCGCACTTGACCGTTCAGCACAGAATGCGGAAGACGGAGTATCAATACTGGAGTCAGCAGATGGAGCATTATCAGAGATTCATAGTGTATTACAGCGTGTGCGTGAACTTTGTGTACAGAATGCAAATGATACATATACATTAGAGGATAGGGAGACAGCTCAGAAAGAAGTTGATCAGCTTATGGATGAGATAGACCGCATTTCAAGTACGACTGAGTTTAATGGAAGAAGCCTTTTTGACGGTTCAGCATCAAGAACTATGTCAAGCAGTGTTGATGGAGTGAAGGCAGTATCGGTGTCAATGGAAGCAACGGCTGGAACATACAGTTTTACGGTTGTAAGCAATGCCACGGCTGCATCTGTTTCAGGTATTTGGAATAATATTCCAACTCCTGCAACGAAAGATACTTCTTTCTCAATAAATGGTGAAACGATAAATATAACAAAAGACGAGCCGAGAGAACAGATAGAAAAAGATATTATTGAGACTTGTCAGAAGATGAACTTAAGTTATAGTACATCCGGAAGAATTACATCAAATGCTGCCGGAGATGATTATTATGTTGAAATTAAGTATGAAGACGGTACAAAACAGAAAAATGTTGGAACAAATGCTGAGGTAACACTAGGACAGGCTGCGGCAGGTCAGACGGGATTTACAGACAGTGCAAGATACACTGCAAAAGGAAATCTTTTGAATATAATTGATGAGGAAGGTGTTGAGATGACGGTCGAACTTCCGTCAGGTGATAAGGCATTACCAAACAATAAGACCGTAAGAATGAAAGTTTATGATGCGGGATATATGACAATTCAGATTGGAGCAAACGAGCATCAGACACTTGATATGGATTTTCCTACTGTATCATGCGATGCACTTAAACTCAGGGATCAGAATGGAAAAGATTTATTAAATGTCTGCACAAATTATGGTGCTTCTAACGGAATAGCACTTGCAGATACGGCAATCAGACAGATATCGACAGCACGTGCTAAGCTTGGTGCATACCAGAATCGTCTTGAGACGACAGTTTCAAGTTTAAATGTGTTTGGAGAAAACATGACAGAGTCAATGTCAAGAATCATTGATACAGATATGGCAAGCGAGATGACAGAATATACTCAGCTTACTGTATTGCAGCAGGCAGCAACATCAATGCTCTCACAGGCAAACAACAGACCACAGACGATAATGAGTCTCCTTCAGGGTATGTAGGAAGCGAGGAAAGTAAAAATTGACAAGTGAAGAAAAAAGACAATTTACTGCACGCATATCACAGGCAAACAAAAGTGAGCTTGTAGTGATACTTTTTGAAATGTTTGATTATTGTATAGAACAGGCGGAGGATGGTTTTAAAACAGAAGATTTACAGAAAGCAGACAGTTATCTTAAAAGTGCAAAAGGTTGTGTTAGTGAATTAAGGGGAAGTCTGGATATGGGATATGAGATTTCGCATAATCTGTACAGTATATATACATATGTGAACAGACAGCTTACGGCTTCAATAATCAAAAGAAAACCTGTAAATATAGACAGTGTAAAAGAAAATATGGAAAAACTTCGCAAGTCATTTGAAGAAGTAGCAAAACAGGATACATCAGGTTCAGTAGTACAGAACTCCCAAAAAGTATATGCCGGACTCACTTACGGAAAGGGAACGCTCAATGAAGTGTTTATGGATAATGAGGCGGCAAGAGGGTTTAAGGCTTAAGGAGTTTGTGATATGACAAACGGACGCAGGTCTTTATATATATTTTACGCTCAGACACGCTTTCGCTCGGATAACATCGTAGCAGCACATAAGTGAGCATAGTACGCTCATTAAGTGCTGACGATGTTATAACGGTCTTCGCTGCAAAATATATATAAAGATCTGCTGTGCATTGGGGACGATTAGGTATAGAGCAATTATGGATATTTATTGTATATAGAAAAATATATTCCCTGTTCCTGCGTCCGTATATTAATCTGTTAAGTTTGCTTTTATTTCCTCAGCAATTTTCTTGCCGTCAGCACATTCTCCCTGTGCCCATTTAATGTCGATGTTGTCGTCCTTCATTCTTGGTATGAGGTGCACATGGAGGTGAAAGACTGTCTGTCCTGCTGCCTCACCATTATTCTGAAGTACATTTAATCCATCATAATCATAAGTTTCTTTAATAGCTTTTCCACATTTTTTAGCGATTGCAAATATTTTTTCGCCGTATTCGTCAGGCAGTTCAAAAAGATTTGCTGCGTGTGTTTTAGGCAGGATGATGGCGTGTCCCTTTGCAGCCGGTGCGGCGTCAAGAATTACCTTAAAGTCATCATCTTCGTAGATTGAGTTTGTAGGTATCTGACCGTTTGCAAGTTTACAAAAAATACAGTTGTCATCAATATGTTTGTTCATAATAATCCTCATTTCTGCACACATTTTTTGCATATCAAGTTTGTGTCAAGTGTGCACAGACACAAATCTTGTGTGTGAAAAATTTATTTTTCACACTACATTTTTACTCTAATATAAAAAATACTATATCTGCATAATTAACACAGCACATAATCAGTTTTGCAATCACTTTAAAAATTAAATATCCTGTCAAATGACTTAAGAATATTAAAATTGCCTTTTGCTGTTACGGAACCTGTCATAAATGCTTCCTGGAGTGTTATCTCTCCGGAAATAATTCTGTCTATGACAATATGATTTGCTTTAAGCGTAGCTGTTGCATCCGGCTTTTCTCCATAGTAGCAGTTTAATTTTGAATTGTCCATATCAAGTACCAATGTCTGACTTTGGTCTGATATATTTAATGCAAAAGAGATTGCCGTATCGGGAATAGGATTAAAATGTGTTCTAAATGCATTAATATATTTGTCGTCATCCCCGTTTTTATTCAATATGTTTGCAAATAAGGATGCAGTATCAAGTTCCGTATCCTTATCTGGAGTGGAAGTGTCTGTATCATCATCCATAAGATTTTTGAAAAGCTGAGTAAGTTCTTCAATATCTTCTTTCTGCCTTTTAACATAATTATCATCTGACACATACATCGAAAGTTCTTCACTTTCCTGTGGTGTAAGAGTCATAGGTTTGACAGCCTGTGAAGTCTCTACAACGGCATTGCTGCTCGATGGAAAAGTTACCATTTTTTTTGTAAATGTACGGTAAAAGTTCTCAGCCTTTTTCTCTATCAACATTCCATAGTCATTGTTGGTTTCAAAATCAACTGAACTGCTTACATATGCACATATTCCGTCACAAGGTGTGCCGCCGAGTATCTCCCATGCTTTAGTGAGCGTCTGGTAAGCTTCTTTTTCACCATAAGTTGTCGAAAGGACAACGGGCATCATATAGAGTCTGCGTATTGCATCTTTGTCTCCGTAAAGCCAGCAGGCATCAAGAAACTGCTGCAAAAGACCTCCAATACCAAACCATTCGACAGATGCGGTGATTATAACGGCATCTGCTTCCTTTAAGGTTTTTGGAAGTACGGAAATACCGTGCTTATCTTCGTAAAGATTATAGCGTTTGACATTTACATTAAGTTCATCAAATACGGTTGTAAGTTTATCCATAACATATATTGACGGGTCATCGATAAGACCTCGTCCGCCATAATAAATATTTATTGTAGTCATATGTTCCCTCATTTCTTTGTTGTTATGATGTGCAAAACAATTTATTTTGTTTATTTAACACTATCAGGAAAATATTTTCCGATATGTTGGGATAGCAATTAATAGTGTTATGAGCAGGTAGCAGAGCAGATTGCAAAATCCGCTTAACTATATTTTTTGCGTTTTATGCGTAAAGAATATAAAACAAATGCGACTAAAAAGCCGGATACTATTCCTCCGATATGTGCGGCATTATCAACTCCCTGACTTGTAAAACCGCCATAAAGACTTAAAAATGCCACAAAAATAATCTTCATAAGGTCAAGACTGTGTGCATGGAAATAATTTATCAGTATGACGGCTATCATCCCGCCGGTCATGCCAAAGATAGCACCCGATGCTCCGACTGACTGCACATAGTCATTATTTGACATATTATAAAGCATAGATGTTAAGCCTGCAATAATACCTGATGAAAAATAAACAATAATATAATTTATTTTGCCGACTGCAAGTTCAAAATAGCTTCCGATAACTAAAAGCACTATCATATTGTTGTATAGATGGTCGATACCGGCGTGCACAAACATTGATGTAAAAATACGGTAGTATTCTTTTTTATTGAAAAAAAGATCCCAGCCGAGTGCAAATTTATCGGATATGTCTTCTGAACCCGGAGTGGAGATTATTGACATGATTATAAATACAATAATATTTATTGCAACAATTCCTAAATTTACAGGGGCAAGTTTAACATTTATTTCTTTGTCCAGTATGGAAGATGATTCATTGTCAGAAGCGGAAACATCTAACGGCTTTGTGGCAAGCATATTTTCAATGGGGTTTCTTAAAGTAAGAAATTCATCACAAGCCGTTTCAAATATCATAAGCTGTTTTTGTGACGGGATTATGCGCCAGCAGCTTACATTATCAGTTAAAAGTCGTTTGATACAGGTGTCATCTTCGCTTATCAGAAGATACAGAAAACGGTATCTGAGACTATTATTATTTGTGGCAAAAGTTCGTATCTGTCTTGAAATATTTTCAAATTGTTCCCTTGAATATAGATTTCCCTTTGTCTCATCGACGGTCACGATGGCAAGCGTTTCGTCATCACTGACTTTTATGTTTAGAAATATTCCGGGGGTATTTAATATTATCGGTTTAAAATCATTTTGAACATAAATGCTGCTCAACAAATCTGTCATAAAAAACCTCGCTTTAAATTTGATTTAACAATATCATGAAAGTGGCAGAGTGGATTGCGAATATCTGCCGGACTTTTAAAATTAGTATAGCACAAAATCAGTTACTTTTGAACTTTTGTCGAAAATCTATACTAAATGACGCATGATTAGGGGTAGAAAAGGGGCGGACAAGGTCGTACTATATATTCGGTACCAAAAAAGAATAAAAGACTGGAGGGAAGAACATGAAGTTTTTTCTGGAGCATTATGATGGTGTGCTTTTGATGCTTGGAGCAGGTGGTATCACAATTTTAGCAAAGACTATAGTGGCGTGTATATATACTGAACTTTTGCATCAGGTACATCATATTTCTACAACTAAGAATAAATGGATGAAAAACACGATTTCTAAATATGAGACTACATATAAGATGAATCTTAAGATAAATGATACAAAGAGTTTTGTTTTTATGCAGATGAAGGATGTAAAGTATCTTGGGATAAATCTGTATAATCTGAAAAATACCGGAATATATGGTGCGGCAGTCACAACGGTAATTTATGTATTTTACATGATCGGGGGATATTATGAGAGTGCGTCAGTGCAGTGGTATATAAAAATGTCGATTGCGTCAGGAACGGTGCTTCTTGCAATTTTTATTTCTGAACTTTTTTTGCAGTTAAAAAGAAAGGACAGGATGTTAAGACAGGAATTGTATGATTATATTGAAAATAATATGAAACCGCATCTTTTAAAAAGTATGGTTCAGTCTCAAAAAGCTGCTGATGAAAAGAAAAAACAAGACGAGGCAGAAGCGGCCGTGGCAAATGAGAACAATTCTTTACAGAGTGTTGATGCAGGGCAAATGAGTGATAAAAATAAACTACAGGAGGGAGCCGCTTGTCAGAAAGAAGCTTTTGATGAAGATGCTTTCGACCGTGAGGAAATTGAATTGTTTGAGGAAATTATGGAGGGAATATATGGAGAAGAAATATAGTATTTCAGATGCATCAAGGCAGGTTGAAGTTGAAAACCATGTTTTAAGATACTGGGAGGAGGAACTTGGATTAAACATACATAGAAACTCAAAGGGGCATAGATTTTATACGGACAGGGACATAAAGATACTCCGTGATGTTAAGGATTTAAAGGAACAGGGATTTTTGCTCAAATCAATCAAACTTATTATACATGATATTGATAATGTAAGAAAAATGAATCCAAATGAGCAGTATAAATTGCGTGAGGAGTTAAACCAGAAAATTCAGGATGAGGAGGAAAATAACTCCAATAAAGCAAAAGCTGTAAACGGTTTTATGATTTCAAGAAGTCAGTCTGTGCAGACGGACAATGTTGTGCAGTTGGAAAACAAAAATATGTCAGGAGCTGCCGGACAGGTACTTAATATTCAGAAAGGCGAACTTGGACAAACGGCTTTTAAACAGGGGGAACAAAGAAGTGTTGCCGTACCTTCCGAGGAAAAAATAAAAAGGTTTGAGCTGATGCTCAGAAAAATGGTTGCAAATGTTGTGGAGGAGGGGCAGAAAGAGTCTGAGCAGAGAATATCGGACAATGTATCAACAAAACTTATGAAAGAGATAAATTATATAATGATGCAGAAAGACGAGATGGCGGCAAAACAGACAAAACTGCTAGAGGAGATACTTCAAAAAATTCAGTCACAGAGTTTGGAGGAGGTAGCAGCGACAAGCCAGATAAAGCAGCTTAAGACAAAGGAGAAGAAAAAAGATGATAAAAAGGATAAGGTTAAGGAAAAAGGTAAAAATAAAAGAGGACTCAGGATTTTTGGGTAGCATCAGTTTCTTATCATTTACCCACAAAACTGTCAAAATCCGCCGATTTATATATGTAACAGTTCAGCCCCTCATTTATTACATTCGTAAACCTGCCAGCAAGCTGTCAGTCGCTGCTATGCAGCTTGTGTTTACTTCATTTCATAAATGAAAGGCTATTCCGCCCCAAAAAACAAGTCAATAATACATTGAGCAAGCTCATGTATTATTGACTTATCTTTTTTGGGCTGAACTGTTACTTATGTATTGAAAACAATTTTTTTCTCTTGACATACCACCACGCAATTTAGTATCATGTTGAAAGATAAAGACTAGGAAAAAGAGGAGTACACATCGTAGTCCATCAGAGAGAACGGTTCACTGGCTGAAAGACTGTTCAGGCATGAAAATGTGGAATGTAGCTTTGGAGTTGTGGATATGAAAGCCGTTTTTTTGACAAGTTGTGGATATGATTGTGTGAGACAGTGGTGCACGATTATATGAGAAAAAGACAGCGGTTTAAAGTCAGAGAAAAACGGTCATTAGTTTTCATCGGGTCATTCCGTTAAAGATGCAGAGATATATTTAAACAAAGATAAGCTGCATTTATTTTACTATGTATTATGTGCAGTGATGATGGTTTAAACATTAAAAAAGGTGGTACCGCGTGTATTGATTATTCGCCCTTTATCCGTATTTATACGGGTAGAGGGCTTTTTATTTTAGAAAGGAAAAATTATCATGGCAAAAGAATTAGAGAAAAACTATAACCCTGCCGACATTGAGAAAAGAACTTATGATAAGTGGCTTGAGAAAAAATATTTTCATGCAGAAGTAAACAGGGACAAGAAACCGTTTACTATCGTTATGCCGCCACCTAATATCACGGGACAGCTCCACATGGGACACGCTCTTGACAATACTTTGCAGGATATTCTCATCCGTTTTAAGCGTATGCAGGGATATGAAGCACTCTGGGTTCCTGGAACCGACCATGCTTCTATCGCAACTGAGGCAAAGGTTGTTGAAAAACTTGCTAAAGATGGAATTAAAAAAGAGGACATTGGACGAGAGAAGTTCCTTGAGCATGTATGGGACTGGAAGAAGCAGTACGGTGGTCGTATTGTTGAACAGCTTAAGAAGATTGGTTCTTCATGTGACTGGGACAGAGAGCGTTTTACGATGGACGAGGGATGTTCTAAGGCAGTTAAGGAAGTTTTCGTAAAACTTTACAATAAAGGGCTTATTTACCGTGGTGAGAGAATAATCAACTGGTGTCCTCATTGCCTTACATCTATATCAGATGCGGAGGTTGAGTATGAGGATCAGGCAGGACATTTCTGGCATCTTCGTTACAAGACTACAGACGGAACAGGCTATATAGACCTTGCAACAACAAGACCTGAGACACTTCTCGGAGATACGGCTGTAGCAGTAAATCCAAAAGATGACAGATACAAGGATATGATAGGAAAGATGCTCGACCTTCCTATTGTACACCGTCAGATTCCTATTATTGCAGACGAATATGTAGATATGGAATTTGGTACGGGTGTTGTTAAGATTACACCGGCACATGACCCTAACGACTTTGAAGTTGGACTTCGCCACAATCTTGAAGTTATAAATGTACTTACTGATGATGCAAAGATAGTTGCAGATTATCCTAAATATGCAGGAATGGACAGATATGAAGCGAGAAAAGCAATCGTAGCAGACCTTGAAGCAGAGGGAGCACTTCTTAAAGTAGAAGACCATGAGCATAATGTAGGAACCTGCTACCGCTGTCATACAACAGTAGAGCCAAGAGTCTCAAAACAGTGGTTCGTTGCAATGGAAAAACTTGCAAAACCTGCTATCGAAGCCGTAAAAAAAGGTGATACAAAGTTTGTTCCACCTCATTTTGATAAGACATATTACCATTGGTTAGAAGGAATAAGAGACTGGTGTATTTCCCGTCAGCTCTGGTGGGGACATAGAATTCCCGCATTTTACTGTGATGACTGTGGAGAACTTGTTGTTACTAAGGAAGATGGCTGCACTTGTCCAAAATGCGGCAAACCTATGCGTCAGGACCCTGATACACTTGATACATGGTTTTCATCAGCACTCTGGCCTTTCAGCACACTTGGCTGGCCTGAAAAGACAGAGGAGATGGACTATTTCTATCCTACAAGCACTCTTGTAACAGGATATGACATTATATTCTTCTGGGTTATCCGTATGATGTTCTCAGGACTTGAACATACGGGAAAAGTACCGTTTGATACAGTTCTTATCCATGGACTTGTAAGAGACAGTCAGGGAAGAAAGATGAGTAAATCGCTCGGAAACGGAATTGACCCGCTTGAAGTTATAGATAAATACGGTGCGGATGCACTCCGCTTTACACTTGTCACAAACAACGCTCCGGGAAATGATATGCGTTTCTACTGGGAGAGAGTTGAGGCAAGCCGTAACTTTGCAAATAAGGTATGGAACGCTTCAAGATTTATCATGATGCATCTTGGAGACAACGAGATTACAACACCTGAGTATGACACTCTCAAAGTTGAGGACAAGTGGATATTGTCAGCGGTAAACACACTTGCAAAAGAAGTTACTGAGAATATGGAAAAATATGAACTTGGTGTAGCCGTTCAGAAGATAAATGACTTCGTATGGACAGAGTTCTGTGACTGGTATATCGAGTTTGTTAAGCCTAGACTTTTTGCAAAGGATGAGGATAAAGAGTCAGCCAACGCTGCATTCTGGACACTTAAGACGGTACTTATCAACTCGCTTAAATTACTTCATCCATATATGCCGTTTATCACGGAAGAAATATTCTGTACACTCCAGTCAGAGGAAGAGTCTATCATGATTTCAAACTGGCCTGAGTTTAAGGATGAGTGGGACAATAAAGCTGCTGAGAATAAAGCAGAGCTTATGAAAGCACTTACAAGAGGAATAAGAAACAGAAGAAGTGAGATGAATGTAGCACCATCAAGAAAAGCTAAGGTATATATCGTGGCAGATGATGATGCGACAAAAGAGACACTCACATCACTTGTATCTTCATATCAGCACCTTATCTCAGCGTCAGAAGTACATGTACAGTCTGACAAGACAGGCATCGAGGACAATGCAGTATCAGTAGTTATAGATAAAGCAACAATCTATATGCCGCTTGCAGACCTTGTTGACCTCGCAAAAGAAAAGGAGCGTCTTGAAAAAGAAAAGAAACGCCTTGAGGGAGAGCTTAAGAGAGTAAACGGAATGCTTAACAATGAGAAATTCATGAGTAAGGCACCGGAAGCGAAGATAAATGAGGAAAAAGCAAAACTTGAGAAATATCAGGCAATGATGAGCAAAGTAGAAGAAGAACTTGCTGCATTATAATGAGATGATGATGTAAGTATCAAAAGAAAAGCCCCTATAAGATTGCAGCTTATAGGGGCTTTTTCTGACAAAAAATACTTGACACATCACCCTTGATAAGCCTAACCAGGCAAGGCGAAATTGATGTAGTCTGCTAAATGATGCACTATAGATTGGCTGCTAAATTTTACAGGATTAAAATTTCTTAGATATTTTATCAAAAATCACGAAAATGATAATGGAAAATAAACAAAATTTTGTCTAAAGTTTTCAAATCTTATCAAATCTCATTATTTTGGAATTTTTATTGTGAAAAATACACAAAAGATAAGGGACAATATGTGAAAAATACAAATAGAAATCAGTGAACATAATTGTTATTATCTAAAAAACGAAATATTGCTTATTAAATGCAAACAAAATATAATGGAAGGAAGAAAAACATTTATGGGGAAAATTGATGTAGCGACAAAACAATATATGTCGCATAAAAATGTAATAGCAGATGCCTTTAATTTTTATGTGTATGACGGTGCACAGGTGATAAAGCCTGAAAGATTGCAAAAAATAGATACTGTAGAGTTTATGATGCCATATGGAAATGATGCCAAAGCTGCCGTACAGAAAATAAGAGATAATCTTATGGTATGGGAAAGTGTTACAGATGGAGATACAGTATATGTTGTTCTTGGCACGGAAAATCAGGATAAGATACATTATGCAATGGCTGTTAAAAATATGCTTTATGATGCATTGCAGTATGCAAAACAGGTAGAAGAGGCAAAAAAATCATATCGTGACAAAAACAAAACAGCGGATATTAAGTTAAGCTCAGAAGAATTTTTATCGGGATTTAGAAAACAAGATAAGCTGATGCCGGTGATAACATTAGTTGTTTATTTTGGGGATAAAAGCTGGGACGGAGCTAAAAGTATCCATGATATGTTTTGTGTAAATGATGGGCATATCTTAAAATATATCCCGGACTATAAAATAAATCTGATAGAGCCGGTAAAGGTTTCCGATAATGAATATGAAAAATTCAAGACCGATTTGGGTTCAGTGTTGCAATTCATCAAGCACCAGTCGGATGAAGATGGAAGCTGGATTAAGGGAAAACACAGGTTTGAGAGTGTTGAGAGAGAAGCGGTGGAACTGATAAATATGATAACGGGTGCAAATATTGCCGGCAATGAGAAAGAAGAGGTGATTGATGTGTGCAGAGCATGGGAAAATTCATTAAAAAAAGCAAAAGATGAGGGACAGCGTGAAGGAAGACTTGAGGGAGTGCGTGAGGGAGAAATCCATGGAAGACGTGAAGGAAAAATTGAAGGAAAAATTGAAGGAAAAATCGAGGCATATGTGGATTGTGATATGACTATACCTGAGATTGCAAAGAAGGTGTCTAAGTCAGAAGAATATGTTAAGGAAGTTATTAAAAAAATATCGGCTGCTTGTCTTTGAAGATTTTAGTATAAAAAAATATAAATTTTTCACTGTCAGTGTTACCATGAACAGCGATTCCCTACTTGCATTTATAAGGCAACTAATATATAATTTTATTATAGTAGCGGTATTATAGCAAATTATCGCTGTTATTAAGGAAGGGAGGAGGGTATCATGGAAGATAAAGCAAACGCAGAGGTTCTTGGCGGAGGAGAGGTTACATTTTCAGATGACGGATCTGAGGCGTACCTTTGTATCATTACAACAGATAAGACAAAATCAGACTATACGGTTGAAGATCTTGCAAAGAGACTTAAAAATGCAGGCGTAGTAAATGGCATTGACAAAGCAGAGTTACAGAAGGTAATAGATGAAAGGATTTACAATGTACCTGTCAAGGTTGCTGAGGGAAAAAAGGCAGTTGACGGGATTGACGGCTGGTATGAGTTTTTATTTCAGACTGAGATAGACACGAAACCTAAGATTTTAGAAGATGGTTCTGTGGACTATTCTGAGTATGGAGATGTGCCTACTGTTGAAGAAGGTCAGAAAGTTGTTATATATCATCCGGCAATACCTTCTGAAGATGGTGTTTCCGTAAGAGGAGAGACAATCATTGCTAAAAAAGGTAAAGAACTTGCACGACTAAATGGCAGAGGTTTTATCTATGACAATGAAAAAAAGGAGTACTATGCAAAGTACGATGGAAAGATAACATATCGTGATGACAGACTTCAGATAGAGTCTGAGCTGATTATAGAGGGCGATGTGTCTTTTACAACAGGAGATGTTACATTTCAAAATGACATTCATGTTCGTGGAAATGTTCTTACGGGAGTTAAAGTTATATCTGAACGAGGAAGCATTATCGTAGATGGTTATGTCGAGTCAGCGGTACTTAAGGCGAAAAAAGACATAGTGCTTAAAAACGGAATGCAGGGCAACGGCAAGGGATACCTTGAGGCAGGGGGGAATGTTACCGGAAAGTTTTTTGAGCAGGTGCAGATAAAAGCTGTCAATGATGTAAATGCAAATGCCATTATGAATTCTGATATTGAGTGCGGTCAGGATGTCATTGTCTCAGGAAAGTATGGAATAATAATAGGCGGAAAGGTATCTGCAACCAGGTATATTCATGCTACTATTATCGGAAATATGTCTGAGGTAAAGACTACGATAAGTGCAGGTGTTGACGGTGATCTTTTTGCAAAACTGACAAAGTGTGAACAGGATATGTCGGCGGTGAATGGAGAACTTGCCAAGATTACAAATGTACTGGGTCAGATACAGATTCTTATGGAAAAGTCCGATAGAAAGGATCTTGGGGATAAGAAGATGGCACTTATGCGTACAAAGATAGAAAAAGATACGAGATTAAGTGAATTGACAAAAAAGAAACAGGATATTGTTGAGAAGATGGGAAAAGCAAATCTTGCAAAGGTTACGATTGAAAAAGTCATTTATCCGGGAAATGTTATTGTTATAAATGGTGTGAGAGCAGTCGTGACTGAGGAAGAATGTCATGTTGAGTATGCAAGGCGAGGTGCAGGAATCATAGTGTATAAGATTGGGGAATAAAATTGCACTCTGGATGTCTGTGTCATGAAAAGACATTATAAAAGTTTGTCAAAGAAAAAGCAGATGGTGAGTATGCAATACATAAAAAGATTGTCGCAAGTTGCGGCGGATAATAGTTGATGAATATCGGGAGGTAGTGTAATATGGATTTTGAAGCGGAATTGGCAAAATTTCAGCCTAGTTTGGAGATAGATCAGGCAGAGGATGCTATTTACGGTAATAATACAACTGATGTGACGGATTTACTTCAGAGTATTTTAAAGGATGAAAAGGCAGGAAGAAATACAAAGAAAAATAAATCAGCAGGATGGGTGGAAGAATAATGAATTGTCCAAGATGCAATGCCAATGTAGCTTTTAGCAAGAAAAGGTGTGATAATTGCGGTCATGATCTGAAGAATTACCGTAAGGTTGTCAGCCTGTCAAATACTTATTATAATAAGGGACTATCACAGGCAAAGGTCAGGGATCTGTCAGGTGCCGTGTCATCCCTGAAACTTAGTCTTCAGTATAACAAATTAAATACAAATGCAAGAAATCTTTTAGGATTGATATACTTAGAAGAGGGCGAGATAGTTGCTGCTTTGAGTGAGTGGGTCATAAGCAGGCATTATCAGGCAGAAAACAATGATGCGGAGGATTATATCAGACAGATACAGTCAAATCCAAACAGACTTGAAACATATAATCAGACTATAAGGAAATATAATTCAGCATTGAATTCGGCAAAACACGGTGACGAAGATATGGCTGTTATCCAGCTTAAGAAAGTTGTAAATCTTAATCCTAACTTTATAAGAGCACACCAGCTTTTAGCTTTGCTCTATATGATGACTGGAAAGAAAGATAACAGGGTAAAGGCGTTAAAACTTCTCAGACATATAAGTAAAATTGATGTTACTAATACTACTACACTCAGGTATATGAAAGAGTTGTCGGATGTCCATTTAAGAGGAGAGAGCCAGAGAGTACAGCCGAAACCATCTAAGGAACAGCCAACGGAAAGAAGAACTTTACCAAAGGTTGATCCGGATGCATATAAGACAATAACTCCATATAAAGAGGAACGACCGTCTATCATGCCTTTTATAAATGTGGTGGTAGGAATGGTTATAGGACTTGCACTTATGTATTTCCTTATAATTCCACATATGAAATCAAAAGATGCAAACAGTGCGAATAATAATTTTAAACAGTACAGTGAGCAGCAGGCAGCAGATGATAGTGATTCATCATCTTTAAAGAGTAAGAATGAGTCTTTGCAAAAGGAGATTGATGGTTTGAAAAGCCAGTTGAAGGAACTTCAGGGTGATATAAATACCGAAGATGGAAAGACCATACTAGACATATATGATGATCTTTATAGTGCGGCAAGTTCATATCTGGCAAACGATAGCGAAAATGCTGCAAAAAAACTTTTAAAGATTGATGAAAATACACTTAAAAGTGAATATGCAAAAAAGGTGTACAAGAGAATAAAAGAAAATACATTTGCAACTATGTCGGAAAAATTATATCAGCAGGGATATACGCTCTATAGCAGTGGTGATTATGGAAATGCCATAAAGACATTGAAAGAGGCTGTTAAATATGACGAGACTAATGTGAAGGCACTTTATTTCTTAGGCAGAGGTTTCCAAAAACAGCAGAAATATGATAAGGCAAAGAAGTATTATGAGACTATTATCAATGATTTCCCTGATTCAGACAGAGTTGCTCTCTCTAAAGCGAAATTAACAGAAATGGGTTATTAGTCTTTAAAATATAAGCATATCTGTTTTGATTTGCAAAATGGTTAAGAGAGATAAGTATGACAAAGACAGAGGTCTGTCGTTTATGTGACTTAAATGTTGCATACGGCAGACTTTTTATTTTTGTAAAAAATATATATTTGCGAAATTGGTTATAGATAGTGTTAGTTGCACAGATATAATAAAATATGCTCTCGAAAGTATTCGTTTTGAGAAGATACCGAGAGTACATCAAATAAGAAGAGAGGAGTGTGTATATGCTGCATTACGAAATTCAAGGTGATAGTCTGATTATTTATATTAAAGATGAACTTGATCACCATGCGGTTACTTACTTAAGGGAGACTTCCGACAGGCTTATAGAAGCCGGAAATGTTAAAAATATAGTTTTTGATTTTAAAGATGTAAGTTTTATGGACAGTTCCGGGATAGGACTTATTATGGGAAGATATAAAAAGGTTATGTTTATCGGCGGAAAAGCGGCAGTTACAAATGTGGGAAATGCTGTTGACCGTATATTTAAAATATCAGGATTGTATAAGATTATAGAAAAATATGATACCATACAGGAGGCTTTATATGAGAATAGAATTTGAGAGCTGTTCGAGCAATGAGGCATTTGCAAGAACTGTAGTTGCGGCATATATAACAAGGCTTAATCCCACTCTTGAGGAGTTGTCAGATGTAAAGACGGCTGTTTCGGAAGCGGTGACAAATGCCATAATACATGGCTATGAATCGGGACCGGGAAGTATTTTTATGACTTGCAATATACATAATAATGATGTGGAAATAGAGATAGAAGACTTCGGGGTCGGAATAGCTGATATTGATAAAGCTATGGAACCGTTATACACGACAAGACCTGAATGGGAGCGTTCGGGGATGGGGTTTGCTTTTATGGAAGCGTTTATGGATGAGATGAGAGTGGAATCTGAGGTATCAAAAGGAACTAAGATTTATATGAAAAAGAAAGTAGGAGCAAAATAGCATGCATGATGAAGTGAAATGTTTGCTAAAGAAAGCCAGAGCAGGAGACAGGGAGGCAAGAAATGAACTTGTAAAGAAAAACATGGGACTTGTCTGGAATGTTGTAAAAAGATTTACGGGCAGGGGATATGATGCGGAAGATATATTTCAGATAGGCTGCATAGGACTTATAAAGGCAATCGACAATTTCGATATGAGTTTTAATGTCTGTTTTTCAACATATGCAGTGCCGATGATAATGGGCGAGATAAAGAGGTTTTTGCGGGATGATGGGATGATTAAGGTCAGCAGGACATTGCGGGAAAATGGCTGGAAGATAAAAAAAGCGGCAGAAAAGATAAGCTATGAAAAAGGCAGAAATGCAAAGATAAGCGAGATTGCTGCTGAAACGGAGATAACGGAGGAGGATATTGTACTTGCACTTGATGCAAATTCGGAGATTGATTCTATTTATAAGAGCGTTTACAGGGATGATGGCAGGGAGGTTATGCTTGTAGACCAGATTGTGGCAAAAGAAACAGTAAGTGACAGAGAAAAGGAAAAAGTTATAAATCATATACTTATCGACAATCTTATAAAAAAATTAAAAGGCAGGGAGAAAAAGATAATTGAGTACAGATATTTTAAGGAAATGACGCAGACGCAGATAGCGGACAAACTTGGCATAAGTCAGGTTCAGGTCAGCAGACTTGAAAAGAAGATATTGAAGCGTATGTATATTGAATTAAATTCATAAGAGTTGATGCAGAATAATTCAAGTAAAGATTATTATAGTTTTGAAATGCCTGTTAAACTTATAATAGAAGAGACATTGTTTATGTTTGTGCAATATAAATAAATATTCAAAAAGGGGCATTTTGTGAATAAACAAAAAATAATAAGCCATACTACTGTTATCATGAAGTTAAGGTTCACATCTTTAGTGTGACAGATAACATCACAAAAATATTTTGGAGGTTTGTGAAAATGATGAGAAACAGAGGATGGCTTATTGCCGTTATTATAGGAATAGCACTTATGACAACAGTATGTTATTTTACGATACAGAGAAATACACGCACGGAATATACAAACGGACGGATTATTTAGACAGACTTATTGAAAAATATTTTACTGAGCAAAAGATAATGATGTTTTTTTATAAAAGTTCAAGAAGAAGGCTGAAAACAGAAATGAGGGATAAATATGAGTCAGGTTGAAAATAAAACGCTCTATATAAAAGCGTCACAGAGCAAACAGGTTACAAATAAGAGGATAATTCTTTCTGATGTACTCGATATTATCTCGCTTGACAATGATGCGGTAAAACGTGCCGGTGATATTGTTCTCCATACGGTAAAAGGTGACAAGAACGAGAAAGTTATTTTTTCTATTACAAAAGTGATAAATATGATACAAAAGGAGTGCCCGGCATTTAGTATCGTAAACATAGGTGAACCGGATTTTGTGGTCGAATATAAGATGCCCGTGAAACCAAATCCGGCATGGGAGTACACAAAGCTTGCCATAACCTGTATAATCGTTTTTTTCGGAGCAGCATTTACTATTATGACATTTAACACGGATGTAAGTGTAGGTGATGTTTTTGATGATTTTTATAAGATAGTAAAGGGAGTGGACAAGAACTCGGGAAGCATACTTGAAATATCATATAGCATTGGAATACCGATAGGGATATTGTGTTTTTATAATCATTTTAAAAGTGATAAGGTGCATGATGACCCGACACCTGTTCATATTGAGATGCGAAAGTATGAGGAAGATATGAACAAGGCTATCATAAAAGATGCGGATAGAGAGGAAACTATAAGAAAATAAGAGGAGAGATATGGAGATAATACAGGAAGTGGCACTTGCCATTATAGGTTTTGCCGGAGGTGTTTCGGTGGCAGCGGGAACATTTGCTCTTATCACGGCACTTGGCATAGTTCCGAGACTTGCCGCAAGGATGGGAGTTGCAGGTCATGTGTATAAACTTGAGAGTGTTATAGTGCTTGGAGGGACGATAGGAAGTCTTTTATCCGTATATCATTTTCCAATGAGGATAGGGGATGTTGGACTTGTCATATTCGGCATATTTGCGGGAATTTTTGTGGGATGCCTTTCAATGGCACTCGCTGAAGCGGTCAAGGTTTTTCCGGTGCTGTGCCAGAGAATAAATTTAAGTTATGGCATTTATCTTCTTATATTTATGATGGCAGCGGGAAAATTCCTCGGCACATTATATCAGATGTATTTTGAACGCAAGTAGCGAAAGTGGATTGTCAATGTCCGTTTTACAGGAACAGAAAGTAATATTGTGATTTTAGATAATATTTATGAGGATTTGGGTGAATGTTTGATACTATATGTCACAATATGCACTAATCAATGGTTTTGCAGGTAGCATAGAATATGTCGGCAGCATAGAAACGAGGTTAAATATGAGTGAAAAAAACAGTAATGAACCCGGTATTGGGGCAGTTTTAAATGAGAAAGATAAAAACAAACAGAAAGAAATGTATAATAAATATGTGGAAAACATGACGCCAAAATCAAACGGATGGTTAAATTGTCTTAAAGCATTTATTGTAGGTGGAGCAATCTGCCTTATAGGTGAGATATTGAACCATGTATATATGTCATTTGGAAATGATAAGGAACTTGCAGGAATGTTCACCACACTGACACTTGTTGGGGTAAGTGTCATACTTACGGGATTTAATATTTATCAGAAACTCGGTCAGTTTGCGGGGGCGGGAAGTATTGTTCCGATAACGGGATTTGCAAACTCAGTTGTATCTCCGGCAATAGAGTATCAGGCAGAAGGGGATGTATTTGGTGTGGGATGTAAGATATTTACCATATCGGGACCGGTAATCCTCTACGGAATATTCAGCAGCTTTTTGCTGGGGGTCATATATTGGATAATGAGTATGTAAATATGCCGTAACAGTTCACCGGTAGGTTTATGAATGTAATAAATTAACGGCTGAACTGATATGGTATAACAAATAATTATAATGGCGGTTAAATGTATAGATATGCATTTGACCGCCATTTTGTTTTTTGCTAGACTATATAAAAAGGGAATTGTGAAAAGAATTATATTTGCACAATTTATTCACGAATAAAGGTGGTTTCATAAAAAATAAATTATATAAAAAAGATGGAGATGCGATATGGGAGACAAACTTAAATTGCCGGTTGGAATAGATGATTTTGAGAAAATCCGCAGAAATACTTTTTACTACATTGACAAGACAAAATTAATTGAACAATTATTTGTTAATTGGGGTGAAGTAAATCTTTTTACGCGTCCACGCCGTTTTGGAAAGACGCTCAATATGAGTATGCTTAAATGTTTTTTTGAGATTGGAGCAGACGAAACATTATTTAATCGACTATATATATCCGGAAACAGGCAGTTATGTGAAGAACATATGGGAAAGTATCCCGTAATTTTTTTGTCTTTAAAAAATGTTGAGGGATTGACTTTTGAAAATGCAAAATATCAGATGGCTGAACTGGTAGGCAGAGAAGCAGAGAGGTTTGGATTTTTAAAACAGAGTGAAAGATTAAGTGAAAATGATAAAGAAGTTTATCTGGCATTGACAAGGAAAGTAAATGGAAAGTATGTGATTGATGATGATATATTGTATGCGTCATTGCAAACATTATCTGAGATGTTATATAAACATTACGGAAAGAAAACAGTAATATTGATAGATGAATATGATGTACCTTTGGATAAGGCTTTTGGGCATGGATATTACAGGGAAATGGTTGCTCTGATACGTGCCGTGTTTGGAAAGGCACTTAAGACAAATTTTGCATTGGAGTTTGCAGTACTTACAGGCTGTTTGCGTGTATCAAAAGAAAGCATATTTACGGGATTAGACAACTTTAAGATACTGTCTGTCACAGATACAAGGTTTGATGAGCAGTTTGGTTTTACCGATAAAGAAGTAAAAGAACTTTTAGCTTATTATCATATTGAAAACAGATTTGAGGAAACAAAGCGGTGGTATGACGGTTATCACTTTGGAAATGCAGATGTTTACTGCCCGTGGGATGTAATAAACCATGTGGACAGGATAAAGGACGATGCCAATGCCGGACCGGAGGCTTATTGGATAAATACCAGCGGAAATGAACTGGTGAAAAGATTTGTTGACAGGGCAGGAAAGACAACAAGAAACGAGATAGAAAGGCTTATAGCAGGCGAGTCGATAGAAAAGCATATACGCTTAGACCTTACATATGATGAGATAGACAACAGCATTGACAATCTCTGGAGCGTATTGTTTACTACGGGTTACCTGACACAGACAGGACTGACAAAAGACGGTGCTTACAAGCTTGTGGTACCTAACAGGGAAGTAAGGGAAGTATTTAAATTACAGATTAATGAGTGGTTTAAAAAGTCGATATTTTCTAACACTGACCGTCTGCAGGCTTTCTGGAAATCCTTTGAGGAGGGAAATACGGTAGAAATAGAAAAATACATTAACAGGGTGCTTAGCAATTCGATAAGTGTATTCGACACAAAAGCAAGAAAAGAAGAAAAAGAAAGCTCATATCACAATCTTCTGGTAGGCATACTTACCGGTAACGATGACTGGCTTGTCAAGTCAAATGCAGAAGCAGGAGAAGGTTTTGCTGACATTATAGTAGAAACGGATGACCCGGATGCAGGAATTATAGCCGAACTTAAATATACAAAAGACTTCAAAGAAATGGAAACGGCTTGCAGTAAAGCATTAGAGCAGATAAAAGACAGGCGGTATCAGGAATATCTGTTAAATGATGACAGGCGGGATATTTTGCTTTATGGAATTGCATTTTGCAAAAAGAGATGCAAAGTTATCGCTGAAAAGATGAAAATATAACAGTTCAGCCCCAAAAAAGATAAAAATTTGATTATTGTTATGGTAATCAAAGTAAAAAAATGGTAATATGATATAAAAGGGTAAAACAGATTGCAATGCATCAATCCGTTGCATCTGTAAATGGGCATCTTATCATTTTTTACAAAAAGGGGGAGAAGCTATGTGGTCAAGAGTTGAATTAAAAACACAGGCAAAAAATCTGTTAAAACTTAATTACTGGCTGTTTGTGCTTGGAGCTATCATACTTTCATTTGTCACGACCGGACATATAAGCGGTTCAGGAGGTTTGAAACTTAATTATAATGCTAACAGTAATAATATTTCTGATATTAGTAATAGTATTGGTGACGCATTTTCTTCAGACCAAAAGGATATAACATATGATTTTAAGGACTCGATAAATGAAATCACAGGAAGTATCACGCCGTCAATCGTAAAGACTATTACTGCTGTCGTGATAGGCAGTATAGTCATTGCACTTGTTGCAGCTTTGATAGGTATAGCGTTATCTGTTTTTGTGTTTAATCCAATCCAGGTAGGTGCAAAAAGATTTTTCAGCAGGAGTTATGAGGCAAGATGTGATATGGGAGAAATCTCATATGGATTTAAAAGTAATTATCTGAACATTGTAAAAATAATGTTTTTCAGGTCATTATTTACCGTTTTGTGGGGACTGCTTTTTATCATACCGGGTATTATAAAGGCATATGAGTATTCGATGATTCCATATCTTTTAAGTGAAAATCCTGATATGGATATGCAGCAGGCTTTCGATGAGAGTAGAAGAATGACTTACGGTCAGAAGTGGCAGATATTTGTACTTGACCTGTCTTTTATAGGATGGAATATTTTAAGTTCGTTTACGCTGGGATTGCTTGGAATATTCTTTGTATCTCCATATATGTGTCTTACTAAGGCAGGACTTTACCGCAGACTCAGAGGGTACAATGATTATAAGTATTAAAAAAATGTTGAAAAAATTGCAAAAAACTGTTGACATAATAAAAGGCGTATGCTATTATCTAATAGTCGCGTGTGAGCGAACACTTAATACAGGGGTGTAGTTCATCGGTAGAATAAGAGTCTCCAAAACTCCAGAGGAGGGTTCGATTCCTTCCACCCCTGCTACCAAGAAGTCTATCCGTTTTGGATAGGCTTTTTTCGATTTTATCAGCGATATATTTTGTATATATCTTTTTGGGAAAGCGAGGTATAGACTATGAATAATAGGAAGTCCTTTTATGATGTAAGTTCTTTTTACAATAAAAAGGCAATATTAAAGTGCAGTTTCAAAGGGATGAGATACCAGGTTCAGGGAGTTTCAAAAGAAGATGATGAAAAAGTGCTTCAGGCAGATGTGTGGCCGGAGCCGTTCTGTTATGAAAAGACACCGCTTGACTTTCATACCGTTAAAGAATTTGAGTATAGCGAGGACGGACTTGATAAGGTTTATGGATGGATATGTGAGCAGTATGAAGCCAGAAAAGACGAGTGGGATTTTGCACTCAAAAATCCACTCGACAAAGCAAAACAGATGGGACTTATGTAGTAAAAGTTTTGGATTTTTAGTTAGACAGATAGGATTTGTGAAACAAAAGTAATATGCTTATTACAAGCGCATCATAAATGTGAACAGTAATTGATAATGTAATAAGATTGGAGATGATGGTATCGTGGATTATAAGAAATATCTGATAGAGGGATTTTGTCCGGTTGACAAGTATCATTGCCTGATGCCTGTAGAGTATGAGAGTTATGAGAAAGATGGTGCTGTTGCCGGGTATCATAAAAAAAGAATGGTGTGCAGACACGCACTCGCAGGCTCCTGTGAAAATGAGGGAGAGTGTAAGTTTTTTGAGGACGCACCAAAGACACTTGGCAAAGATGAGAAGTGGTATGAGCAGTAATTGTGAAACTAATGATATGTTGTGCTGATTGAGAGGATATAATAATACCGCAGACATATTTGCACAGTGTTGTCGTTAGCGGCAGTATGGATGGCAATAAAAATATTAAATGTAAGTAAAAGACACTGAATAAATGAAATTAAGAGGTTTAAAATATGATTTTACTTGTTGGAATAAATGCCAAGTATATACATTCAAATCTTGGGATATACTGTATTCAGGCATATGCGAGGAAACATGGGATAGATGATAGTGATTTTCAGATAAAGGAATACACAATAAATCAGGAGATTGATTTTATATTGGGTGATATATTCCTTGAAAAGCCTAAAATGATAGGTTTTTCATGTTATATATGGAATATTGACATTGTTGCCGGAATTTCTAAAGAAATCCACAAAATAATGCCGGATGTGCCTATATGGCTCGGAGGTCCGGAGGTTTCATATGACTGTGATATGCAGCTAAAAAAATATCCGTGGATAAAAGGCATAATAAGCGGCGAGGGCGAGGTGAGTTTTTACGAACTTATAAATCATTATCTTGCGGAAACGGTGGGAAATATTAAGGTTGGTTTAAATATACCGGGATTGTCTGATATTAAGGGAATAGTCTACAGGGAAGATGCGGTCGCATCCGGTGTAGATAATATAGTCACAAATCCTCCGAGGAAGAATATGTCTATGGATGATATTCCGTTTCCATATACAAAAGATGCAGGATTTGACATTGACACTCTTAAAAACAGAATAATCTATTATGAGACAAGCCGTGGGTGTCCTTATGGGTGTAGTTATTGTCTTTCTTCGGTAGATAAAAAGGTAAGGTTTAGGAGTATGGCGCTTGTCGAAAACGAATTGCAATTTTTCCTCGATATGAAAGTGCCGCAGGTAAAATTTGTTGACAGGACATTTAATTGCAATCATGAACATACAATGGCAATATGGAAATATATTTATGAGCATGACAATGGAGTGACGAATTTTCATTTTGAACTGTCAGCAGATCTTCTCACGGATGAGGAGATAGAATATGTCAAAAATTTCAGACCGGGGCTTGTGCAGTTTGAAATAGGAGTGCAGACGGCTAACAGTGAGACATTAAAGGCAATTCATAGGAATCCTGATCTTACAGTCTTAAAACAGAAAGTTGCAAAGATAAGAAAACAGAGAAATATCCACCAGCATTTAGACCTTATAGTAGGTCTTCCGTATGAGGATTATGATTCTTTTAAAAATTCGTACAATGTTGTTTATGAGATGAAACCGGATCAGCTGCAGCTTGGATTTTTAAAGGTCTTAAAGGGTTCGCCGATATATTATGACAGAGAAAAATTTGCTATAGTATATCAGGACAGAGCACCGTATGAAGTTCTTTTTACCGACTGGGTATCGTATATGGATGTACTTAAATTAAAGCGTGTTGAGGATATGACGGAGCGTTATTACAACAGTATGCAGTTTGAGGCATCACTGCCGTATATTATTTCATTTTTTGATACACCGTTTGATTTCTTTATGCAGATAGGAAATTTTTATAAAAAGATGGGATATGAAGGAATACACCAGTCAAGACTTCAAAATTACGAGATATTGTTAGAATTTGTACTTGATATATGTAAGCCTGATAAAAGAAAAGAGGAAGTGTTAAGGCAGCTTATAATATATGATATTTATGCGAGGGAAAATCTTAAAAACAGACCCATATTTGTGGGATATGAGTCAGAGATACCAAAAGATGAAGTCAGGACATTTTACAAAAAAGAGGAGTCAGAGCATAAGTATCTTAAAGGATATGATGGAAATGACTGGAAACAGCTTCACAGGATGACGCATCTTGAACAGTTTGATATTGATATACAGGATTATCTGAAAACCGGAATCATAAATGATAAAAAAAGCAGACTTCTGTTTGATTATAAAAACAGAAATCCGCTCGACCATCAGGCATCGATATATAAAATTGCTTTTAGCCACTGACAGCAGAAAATATAAATGATATGCTATATTAGTAATATACTAATAGTTTTGGAGCATCTGATTGAGTTTATTTGTGATAGACTCTTTCAGATATGCATCGGAATACTGAATCTTGTCGATAAGTTTTTGAACTTTGTCGATATCGTCATTTTCAAGATATATTTTGGCAAGTCCAATGTAGCAGCCTGATATGTCACAGTTAAGTGTGTTTATGGCATACTCAAATATCTGTTTTGCACGGTTTTTGTCACCGTGGTTTAGCAGGTATGTGCCCCATTTATTTAACAGACTTAAAAATTTAAGATAGTTCTGGTCATAGAAGGAGAGTATTTCAAAATTTCCGCGTCCGTATGCAAATTTTATATCAGTGTTTGTCATACCGGAAAGATTTATCATTTTTTTTGACATAACATCTGATATATCTTTCTGTATCTGGATGAGCTCAACATCATTTGTCTGTTCGTTAAAAGGCAGTACCTCTTTTGGAACGGATATGTATTCGAGCATTGAAATATCTTTGTTTCTTGAAAAGTCAGCTTCGTGTTCACGCTGCCAGAAATCTTTGTTTGAGGTTTCGTTTTTGTCCTGTTGTTTTAACTTGACGCGAAGCCACAATAAGAATACAATAAAGCATATAAAAAATACAGGCATATTTTTTTCCTTTCAGGTAAATTAAAAATCGGCACTGTTCACATAACAGTTGCGGAAAATAACATATTATAGTGTATGGAAAATCATACAGAATGGAGGATCTATATGAATTTTTTCAATAAAAAAAACCAGCAGAAGATTGCAGCAGTTATATGTATAATATTGGTTATAGCAATGGTTCTGCCAATCGTATTCCAGTATTTACAGTAAATGTTTTCTGGTTTTATAAGTGTTTTGTGCTTATTGTAAAAAGAAAACAATGGCAATGGAATAATAATTACATGGTTATATAGCTGTAAATAAAAACAGACAAAAGAGTCAAAAGGGCTAAGGAAAACATTCTTTATGCGAATATTTTGACTCTTTAGTATTATATTAAGCATAATCAATAAAAAATAAAATGTCAAATTAAATGAAAAGGTTGATAGATAATTATGAAAAAAAAAGAAAAGAAATCGTGTATTATATTGTCGGGGATGGTTGTTGCAGCAATTATTGCGGCAGTTCTTTTTATTGTAATGATAAAGAAAACAGGTGGAAACACCATAATAGAGGGTGCAAATATAAATGGTGTTGATATTGGCGGACTTACAAAAGCAAAAGCACAGAACAAAATTGATAAATACATCGCGGAACTTAAAAACAGACAGGTTATTATTAAATATGGCAATGCAGGAAAGGAATCAAAGACTACTATTGATAAACTTGGATTTGAGGTAGAAGATAAAGATTATGTAGATAAGGCTTATCAGATAGGAAAAAAAGGAAGTATCTTTAAAAAATTCAAAGAAATCGTAAGCTGTTCAAAAAAAGATGTGACATATAAGCTTAAAACAAATCTGAATGAAGATAAGCTTAGAAATTTTATTAAATTAAAAAGCAAGATTCATAATAAAACGATGAAGAATTCAAGATTAAAGATGGTAAAAGGAAAGCTTAAGGCGACAAAAGACCGCACCGGTTTAAAGATTAATGTTGATGCTACTGTTGATAGATTTAGTGAAAAATTAAATAGTGATTTGAATGATAAAAAGCTTGTATTGGATGCCGTCGTAAGCATAAAGAAGCCTAAATATACAAGAAAGATGTATTCAAAATGTACGGATTTGCTCGGTGAATATTCTACGGATTACAGTTCATCAACGGCAGACAGGTGTAGTAATGTTCAGACGGCAGCAGAACGCATAAATGGAACTATTTTAAAGCCGGGGCAGACTTTTTCAACAGTGAAAGTTATAAAAGAAAGAACAGTTGAAAATGGTTATAAAGCCGCACCGGAATATGCAGGTGGAAAAGTAGTATCAGGTGTCGGTGGAGGTGTATGTCAGGTTTCAACAACGCTTTATAATGCCGTTATAAATGCAGAACTTGAAGTTGTTGAGCGTTCTCCTCATTCAATGGTCGTACATTATGTAAATGTGTCGAGGGATGCGGCAATATCAGGAAATTATAAGGATTTGAAATTTAAGAACAATACAAAATCACTTATATACATTGCGGCTTCAGCAAATGGCGGGGTGCTTTCGTTTAAAATATTTGGTGAGGACACGAGAGAAAAGGACAGAAAGATTGCATTTGAGTCGGAGATAGTAGAGGAAAAACATCCTGAGGGTGAAGTTGTAACAGTCGATACGACTAAGCCGTCAGGATACAGGGAGATAACCCAGTCAGCACATACGGGATATAATGCAAAATTATGGAAGATAATCTATATAAAAGGTGTTGAGAAAGAGAGAGTTCTTGTAAACACAAGCTCCTACAATGCAGAACCACAGCATGTGACAGTTGGAAAGCAGCAGGAAGTTAAAAAGGAAGAAAACACAAAAATTGATAAAAAACAGAGTGAACAAAAGAAAACAGAAACTAAGAAAAATACTGAAAAAAAAGAGGAAGATTAAGAAGAAAGGAATATAAAGACAGATGGAAATAGGAAAAGTACCAGAGAATGTTTTAAAGAGAGCGGTATTTAAACAGATAAGACACAGGAGAGAGGAAGTTATATTGCATCCGGGAGTAGGTGAGGACTGTTCGGCTGTAGCAGTCGGCGAGGATGAAGCACTTGTATTTTCGACAGACCCGATAACGGGAACGGACAAGGGAATAGGAAATCTCGCTGTTCATATTACGGCAAATGACCTTGCATCAAGCGGTGCAGAGCCCATAGGGATAATGACGACGATAATTCTTCCTGATGGCACAAGAGAGATAAAGTTAAGGCGGATAATGGAGGAGATTGAGACAGCTTGTTCTAAACTTAAAATAGAGGTGATGGGCGGTCATACTGAAATCTCGGATGCTGTGAACAGACCGATAATAAATGTTACGGGTGTCGGCAAGGTGAAAAAGGGTAAAATTGTTTCAACAGGCGGATTAAAGCCGGGGGATGAGATAGTTATGACGAAGTGGGCAGGACTTGAGGGAACTTCGATAATAGCTGCCGAAAAAGAGGAAAAGCTTCTTGAGACATTGCCACGGGAACTTGTCGATGTGGCAAAGGGATTTAAAGAGTATCTCTCTGTAATACCTGAGTCAAAGATAGCGATGGAAGTTGGTGTCAGTGCAATGCATGATGTTACGGAGGGTGGTGTTTTTGGAGCACTTTGGGAGCTCGGTGAGGCATCAGGGGTCGGAATTACGGCACATCTTGATAAAATTCCGATAAAGCAGGAAACTATCGAGGTATGCGAGGTGTTTAAAATAAATCCGTATATGCTGATATCGAGCGGAAGTATGATGATAGGCTGTGAAAAAGGCAATCTTCTGGTTGAAAAACTAGAGGAGGCAGGCATAAATGCGGCGGTCATAGGAAGAGCAACCGAGGGCAACGACAGGATAGTTGTGAGCAGGGACGAGACAAGGTATATCGGTCCTGCGGGAAGTGATGAACTTTATAAGATTTAGATGCACATACCAATTTAGTTTATTGCAATTTTACTTAATAGAGTTTGAGTATAAGAAATGGAGGGCGTATATGAATAGTGAGCTTAGAGAAAAGATTTTGAATACGATTAGCAAGAACAGCCGTTATTCTACTAAAGAGCTGGCGGCGATGCTTGGCAGTGATGAGACAGCGGTTACAAATGAGCTTAAGCAGATGGAGCAGGAGAATGTCATTTGCGGTTATCCTACACTTATAAACTGGGATAAGACTGACTGTGAGAAAGTGACGGCTCTTATCGAGGTTAAGGTCACACCTCAGCGTGATATGGGATTTAACAAGGTTGCTGAGAGAATTTACAAGTTTGACGAGGTCGAGAGTGTCTATCTTATGTCAGGTGGTTTTGACCTTACTGTTACGATTTCCGGTAAGAGTATGAAAGAAGTTGCGAGATTTGTTTCCGAGAAGCTGTCAACACTTGAGTATGTAAACAGTACAGCGACATATTTTGTGCTTAAAAAATATAAGGAACATGGTGTCGAGATGACAGGTGAGCACCATGAATCAGAAAGGATGTTAATTATACCATGAGAGATGCACTATCAGGTAAGGTTAAACAGATTAAGCCGTCAGGCATAAGAAAATTTTTTGATATAGTAAGTGAGATGGATGATGCCATCTCACTCGGTGTCGGTGAGCCGGATTTTGATACACCATGGCATATAAGAGAGGAGGGAATTTACTCTCTTGAAAAGGGCAGAACTTTCTATACTTCAAATGCGGGTCTTAGTGAGTTAAAGATAGAAATTTCAAAATATCTTGACAGGCGTTTTGATTTAAAATATGACCCGTCAGATGAGATTATGATAACGGTCGGCGGAAGTGAAGCTATTGACGGAGCACTCAGAGCCATGCTTGATGCAGGTGATGAAGTGATACTTCCACAGCCGAGTTATGTTTCTTATGAGCCCTGTATCGTACTTGCCGACGGAGTTCCGGTTATAGTGGAATTAAAAGAGGAAAATGATTTTAAACTTACAAGAGAGCAGCTTGAAAAAGCCGTGACGGACAAGACTAAAATCCTTATCATGCCGTTTCCAAATAATCCTACAGGTGCGATAATGACAAAAGAGGAATTACAGCCAATTGTTGATTTTGTCATAGAGCATGACCTTTTTGTGATTTCGGATGAGATATATTCTGAGCTTACATACAGTGGAAATCATGTGTCTATCGGTGCATTTCCGGGGATGAAAGAAAGAACCATCGTTATAAACGGATTTTCAAAATCATATGCGATGACTGGCTGGAGACTCGGCTATGCCTGCGGACCCCAAGTAATACTCAAGCAGATATTAAAGATACACCAGTTTGCCATTATGTGTGCTCCGACAACAAGTCAATATGCAGCTATAGAGGCACTTCGCCACGGTGATGATGATGTGGAGAAAATGAGAGATGAGTATGACCGGAGGAGAAGATTTCTCTTAAATGCGTTTGAGGAGATGGGCATAGAGTGTTTCGAGCCATATGGTGCATTTTATATGTTTCCAAGTATAAAGAAATTTGGGATGAGTTCTGACGAGTTTGCGACAAGACTTCTCAAAGAAGAAAAGATAGCGGTAGTGCCGGGAACGGCTTTTGGTGACTGCGGCGAAGGATTTTTGAGGATTTCTTATGCATATTCGATAGATGACCTGAAAGCAGCACTTGAAAGGATAGGGAGATTTATAGAAAAACTTTAATTTTATAGTTTTTACTATCTAGTAACAAATATGGAAACAGTTACGACAGATAAGATTATAGATAAGTTTTAGTTTTACGGGGAGGAAAATATGTTAAATATAGTTTTACTTGAACCTGAGATGCCTGCAAATACGGGAAATATCGGAAGAACCTGCTGTGCGACAGGCACAAGGCTTCATCTTATAGAGCCTATGGGATTTAAGATAAATGACAAGATGCTTAAAAGGGCAGGTCTTGACTATTGGGACAAGCTGGATGTGACGGTTTATGACTGTTATGAAGATTTCCTTGAACAAAATCCCGATGCGGTTAAAAAGATGTATATGGCAACCACCAAGTCAAAACAGGATTATACGGATGTGCAATATGAACCTGATGCTTATATCATGTTTGGCAAGGAGAGTGCAGGGATTCCTGAGGAAATTCTTGTTGAGTCGCAGGATACGGCTATAAGAATACCGATGAACAAGAATATCAGGTCTTTAAATCTGTCAAATTCAGTTGCGATAGTGTTGTATGAGGCACTGAGACAGAATAATTTCTTTGATATGCAGCTTGAGGGAGAACTTCACAGGCTTCATTGGAAAGAATAATAGTAAATGTTTAGTAAAAATAAGAATAAATATAGTGATTTTTAACAGAAGTTTACTTGAAAATTTGTGAATATCGGAGAAAAAAACAAAAACACAAAAAAGTTATTGAAAAAAAAGTCAAATCATAATAGAATGGTTTACGATATAGAAATGAGAATTATGAAAGAAATTAATGCACATTTCGTATTTACATACAAAGCGTGCATGTAAGACGTTCCGAATTGTAAAATTATAAATATAATTCGTTGCTGTTTATATATGCAAATGGTGACAATAAATGTGCACTCAAAATTCTTCGTCTTGAGAAGATACAGAGAGTACATAGCAAATGGAATGGAGGATAATAAAATGAGTGAGACAAAGGGTAAGATTGCGGTATTGACAAGTGGAGGAGATGCTCCGGGAATGAATGCTGCAATTCGTGCGGTAGTGCGTACAGGTATTTCTAAAGGATATGAAGTATATGGGGTCAGAAGAGGATATAATGGTATCCTTAACAGAGAGATGGATCTTCTTACTTTCCATGATGTTTCAGAGAAACTTCAGCATGGTGGTACATTCCTTTTTACAGCGAGAAGTGCTGAGTTCAGAGAGGAAGAGGGAAAGAAAAAGGCAGCAGCAATCTGTAAGGAACTTGGTATAGAGACACTTATCGTTATCGGTGGTGACGGATCATTTACAGGAGCTAAGAACCTTTCAAAATATGGTGTTAATGTTATCGGTCTTCCTGGAACTATAGACCTTGACATTGCATATACAGATTATACTATCGGATTTGACACGGCAGTAAATACAGCTATGGAAGCTATCGACAGACTTCGTGAGACATCAAATTCACATGAGCGCTGCAGCGTAGTTGAGGTAATGGGACGTTCAGCCGGTTATATTGCACTCTGGTGTGGTATTGCAAACGGTGCAGAACAGATTCTTATACCTGAGAAGTTTGACAACAACTATGATAAACTTATCGAGGAGATAAAGAATAACCGTGCAAGCGGTATGACACATCAGATTATTGTAAATGCTGAGGGAATCGGTCATTCATATGGTCTTGCAAAGAAAATTGAAGAGGCAACAGGTATCGAGACGCGCGCTACTATCCTCGGACATTTACAGCGTGGAGGAAGTCCTACAGCAAGAGACAGAGTTTACGCTTCAGTTATGGGTGCATATGCCATTGACTGTATCGAAAAAGGCAAGAAGAACAGACTTATCGGTTATAAAGAAGGTCATGTCTATGATGTTGACATTGAGGAAGCATTCCAGATGACAAAGAGTATTGATGATTATGAGTATGAAGTAGCAGGTATTCTTGGAACAAGATGCGAATACAAATAAGATCGCAAATCTGATATCATATAAAGAATATCAGTAAACATAAAAATTAAATATTTAAATATGAACAGAGTAGGAAGTCATGCGTTAAGTACCAAAGGATGGGAAGTTGTCTTTGGGCGAAAAGAAAATGTCTGTTGTTGTACGCACTATAGTGTGCGGACAGGAACTTAGTTCTTGCGGTATGGCTTTCGCATCCACTGTCAGAAATGAATGAAAAACACTCATTACCTGAATAATGGTTTACTTTGAGTGTTTTTCTTTGTATAACTTACTTTAAAATAAAATACAATAGATTTGTTTGGGTGAATTATACTGGTTTCGGCTCCGTTATTACTGTTCACACCTGTGGTGTGAATTAGTAGTGCTCCGTTCATTAGAAAGGGCAAAAAATGAAGGAAAAGAAAATTAGGATTTCAGTAAGAGACATTACACTTATGGCTATGCTTATAGCTATTGAGATTGTTTTATCAAGGTTTTGTTCCATTCAGGCATGGAATGTAAAGATTGGTTTTGCATTTATAGCTCCGGTTACGGCTGCTATTCTGATGGGACCGGCACAGGCTGCTGTTGTTGCGGGAGTTGCGGACGTGCTCGGAACACTTATGTTCCCTATAGGACCATATTTTCCGGGATTTACGCTTAACTCATGCTTAAATGGTCTTGTATGGGGATTGTTTTTACATAAGAAGCCATCTATACCAAAAGCAGCGATAGCCGCAGGAATAAACCAGTTTATAATAGGTTTATTTATTACAACATTTTGGATCTCAGTGTTATATGGTTCACCATATTTATCATTATTACCTGTAAGACTTACGCAGGCGTGTATTCTTTTTGTGGCACAGTTTGTAACTATATCAGTGCTTCAGGAAGTTTTGTTTAAGAGAATAAAAGGTATATTTCAGGTTGGTGTAAGTGCACAGTAAATAAAAATAATGATAAAACAGATTTGCGATATAAATAAAATAAAAACGGCTGTCGTGCTTATTGTTAAGCATGGCAGCCGTTTTTATTTGATAGGGAAATCGCATATTGTAGTGTTGCATCAACTTTTTTAGTATGAGGGATTTTTATTATTCGGTATGTTTAGGCAGGGAGAAGATAAATTCCGTACCTACACCTTCGGTGCTTATAACATTTATGTTTTCACCATGGTTTTCGATGATTTCTTTAGTAATGGGAAGTCCGAGTCCTGTACCTTTTTTATCTTTACCGCGGGAAAGGTCAGTTTTGTAAAAGCGTTTCCATACTTTTCCAAGACTTTCTTTTGGAATGCCTATACCGTGGTCTTTTACTGATACAAATACTTTTTGATTTTTTTCTCTTGTATGTATTTCGATAGTTGAATCGTCATTGCTGAATTTTATTGCATTGTCTACGAGATTTTGTATAACCTGCTCGATTTTGCTTTGATCGGCATCTACAAGTGAAGTCTTGGCATCAAAGGTTATATCAAGAGAAATGTGCTTTTGGGTGCAGCGTTGTTCAAAGGTTGCGAGACAGCGTTTTAATTCCTTGTTTATATCAAAAGTCGATATTTCAAGGGGAACTCCCTTGTTTTCAAATTCACTGAGTGACAGTAGATTGTTTGTAAGTTTTGTTAATCGTTCAACCTCAAAAAGTATTATGTCGAGATATTTTCCCTGCATTTCCGGAGGAATAGTACCATCTGCCATAGCCTGTGTATAACCTTTGATGGATGTGAGTGGTGACCTGAAATCATGCGACACATTTGCAATAAAGTTTTTCTGATATTCATTTGTATCTTTCATTTTTGTCGCAAGATACTGTATTGCTCCGGCAAGGTCTGTATGGTCATGACCTGCATATTCAGGCATTTGGTAGTCATAGTGACCGGCTGCATATTCCTTTGCTGCCTGCTGCATACTCTTAAGAGGAATAACAGTCTGCAGATAAAGAAAGAGGAGTGCGATAAACAGCAGAGCCGATATTATGATATAGCATATAAGTATCGCATCCACATTCTGCACTGCCTGTGAATGCAGCGTGTTTACCGGCAGTGACAATATGATATAAAAGCTGATGTCAAGTCCTGATGTGACGGGATATACAACACAGAATGATCGGTCTGACAGCAGATTGTCAGCATTAGTGCTGTTTACCGTCTGCTTTGAGAGCAGAGAGGAATCATACTCATTGATATTATAGCCTTCTTTATTTTTTTGCATATCTGAATCAATGATTATTTTTCCGTCAGTTTCACTTATCCAAATGCGTATTCCGGTTGCATTATGTATTGCACAGAGCTGTTTTCTGATAGATGTTATCGAACTTTTAACCAGATATGCATTGGCAAGATATTGTGATTTTATCTCCTCTGCTTCGTTGTATATACTTGTCTCAGCATTATCAAGTAATCTCTGGTACATAAGTTTGTGACCATAGGTATTTAACAATCCAACGGTCAATACTACAAGCAAGAGATAACAGATTAAAAATTTAAATCGAAGTGATATTTTTATTTTAGACTGCATAAATTTCCTCCCGGGATGTAATAGGTACTCTTGAAATATTCTGAACGAAGAATTTTGGGAGTACATTAATCATTGCCGGCTGCATCATAGATTCTGCCGGTAATTTATCATTCCCTGTATTCAAATTTGTAGCCGATGCCCCATACGGTTTTTAATTCCCAACTCGGATGAGCTTCAAATTTTTCACGAAGTCGTTTGATATGGACATCGACAGTGCGGGTATCTCCAATGTAATCATAACTCCATATATGGTCGAGAAGCTGTTCTCTTGTAAATACCTGGTTTGGATGTGATGCGAGGAAGTACAAAAGTTCAAGCTCCTTAGGCGGCATTTCAATACGTTTGTTTTTGTAAGTTACAGAGTAATCAGTCTGGTTGATGACAAGGTCCGGATAAGTTACACATTCTTTTGGAAGACTGTCATCTGAAGTTTCTGAAACGGCAGGAGCAATGCTGCGCCTTAAAACGGCTTTGACTCTTGCGACCATTTCTTTTGAGTCAAACGGTTTCATGATGTAATCATCTGCACCGAGTTCAAGACCGAGTACCTTGTCAAAAGTCTCGCCTTTTGCCGAGAGCATTATAACAGGAAGTTTAGAGTCTTTTCTTATTTCCCTTAAAACTTCATAACCGTCAATGCCGGGAAGCATTATGTCCAAAAGTACAAGGTTAGGTGCGTACTCGGAAACAGCTTTTATTGCAGATTCCCCGTCGTTTACGATATGAGTATCAAAACATTCTTTTGTGAGATAAAGTCCGATAAGTTCTGCTATATTTTCGTCATCATCAACTATAAGTATTTTTTGTTTCTGTGCCATATTTTTTCTCCTTTTTATTTAAAATTAACTATTGTAACACCCATATCACCCTCTCCAAATTCGCCGAGCCTGAAAGATTTGACATATTTAGTGCGTTTGAGGTGATTGTGTGCAGCCGTCCTTAAGGCTCCGGTTCCTCTTCCGTGTATAATGGTAACCTGGCTCATATGTGCAAGGTAGGCATCATCAAGATATTTTTCAAGTACAGGCATTGCCTGGTCTACAGTCATACCGATAAGATTAATTTCACCTTTGATACCGGATGCCTTATTCATGCGGATTTTACCACTTCCACTGTGATTGCCTGTATTTTCAGGCTTTTTCTGCGGAAGAAGTTCAATATCTTTTATATTTACCTTTGTCCTTAAAAGTCCTGCCTGAACAAAAAGGTCACCTTTTTCATTAGGAAGTGTGCTCACTGTGCCGTTTGCACCAAGTGAGAGTACCTTTATATCTGCACCAATAAACAGGTCAGACGGTTTAAGCTGCTTTGATTTCGGCTTATTATTTTTTACCTTTATCTTTGACTGCTTTGAATCCATCTTTTCACGCAAGGCAGCTCTTTGAGCTTCCATTTCCTTTATGTGTTTATCGCTTGATGCCCACTTTGTATATTTTCTGATGGTCTCGTCGGCATAGTCTTTGGCTTCTGCAAGGATGCGGCTTGCTTCCTCGTTTGCGTGTTGCAATATTCTGTCTTTAGAATTATCTATCTTTTCATTCTTTTCTTTGAGGGATTTCTTTAATTCAGAAATCTCTTTTCGGCTTTTTGAAACCATTTCGTGTTCTTTTTCAAGTTCTACTCTTGTCTTTTCAAGTTCTGCGAGAACATCCTCAAAATGCTTTGCATCGGATGCGACATGATTTTTGGCATCTTCTATAATATCGTCGGTAAGACCGAGTTTGCTAGATATGGCAAATGCGTTACTCTTGCCAGGAACACCTATCAGAAGCTTGTAGGTAGGTTTAAGAGTAGTTACATCAAATTCACAGCAGGCATTTTCAACATCAGGTGTCTGAAGTGCATAGAGTTTTAATTCACTGTAATGTGTTGTAGCCATGACAGTGGAATGTCTGTTGTGAAGATTTGAGAGTATCGCCGTTGCAAGAGCGGCTCCCTCGACCGGGTCAGTTCCTGCACCAAGCTCATCAAATAATACAAGACTGTTTTCATCAGCTTTTTCAAGAATAGATACGGTGTTTACCATATGAGATGAAAATGTACTAAGACTCTGCTCGATACTTTGCTCATCTCCAATATCAGCGTAGACTTCGTTAAAAATTCTAAGGCTTGAGCCGTCAAATGCCGGGATATGAAGTCCGGCCTGTCCCATAAGTGTAAATAGACCTATCGTTTTAAGTGAAACTGTTTTACCACCTGTATTTGGTCCTGTTACGACGAGAAGTGAAAAGTCGCGTCCAAGATGCAGATTTATCGGGACAACTTTTTGGGGGTCGATAAGAGGGTGTCTGCCATCCTTAATATCTATATATTTTTCCTTTGGAAAAACAGGTCTTGTGCCTTTCATATTTTTTGAGAGCATTGCTTTGGCAAAAATGAAATCAAGTTCAGAAAGTATTCTGAAATCCTGCTCGATAAAAAAACTCTGCTCAGCAGTCTGGTTGCTTAAATTAGCAAGTATTTTTTCAATTTCTTCCTGTTCGTCGAGTTCAAGCTGTCTTATTTCATTATTTAATTTGACAACGGATGCCGGTTCAATAAAAAGTGTTGAACCGGTGGCTGACTGGTCGTGAAGCATACCGTTAAATGAAGAGCGGTATTCAGCTTTTACCGGCAGACAGTATCTGCCGTTTCTCATGGTTATGATGGCATCCTGGAGCATACTTCTGCTGCTGCCGTTTACAATGGAGTTAAGCTGGTCATGTATTTTACCGCCTGCAATCTTCATGCTGCGCCTTACATGGCTTAATCCAACACTTGCATCATCAGCAATCGTGTTTTCATCAATGATACAGCGTCGTATCTCTTTCATCAACGGGGAGAGAGGTTCTATAAGCTGGTAGCGTTCATTTAATGAATCGCCTGTCTCATTATTTTCATTAAGATTTTTCCTGAAAAAGTTTTTAACACTTCCTGCTGTTGATAAAAGACTTGATATGTTAAGTAATTCACCAATGCCAAGTATTGAACCAATCTCAAGTCTTTTAAGACTTGCTCGTATGTCCTTTACACCGCCGAAAGAAACCTCACCCTGCGTGAGTATATGCGTGAGAGCATCACTTGTTTCCCGCTGTGCTTTGAGGATATATTCTTCATCATCAGTCGGAAGAAGATTTTTACAATACTCCTTCCCAAGTGGTGATGCGGCATATGACTCAAGTTTCGCTATTATTTTATCATACTCAAGAGTATGTAATGCTTTTATATTCATGTTTGTTCTCCGTTCATCTGTTTCAAAATTACGGACAAAAATATCCATCTTTATTTTACAACATATTATAGGAAGTAATCAAGTACACAGTAATTTTTTACGATTTGTTAATATTGTATTCATAAATATATGGTAGATTTATACATAATGAGTTGAAAATAATGATTATTTTTGGTTAAAATGCAAAAATCTTATATGATAACAGAGGTATATATATGACAATTCATAAAAAGCCTGTAGAGGAGAAGGAGCATGATTCTGAAAAGTACCGTTTTATGAAAGAACAGGTACGGCCGCAACAGAAAAAAAATGCAATAAAATATGCTCAAAAAGCGGTGTCGGTAATAGTTCTTGCATTAATCTTTGGTTCGGCAGCCGGAGCCGCATTTTATTTTGTTCAAAGCAGACTTGGTGCGGACATGGATTTTGGGGATTACCTGGTAGAAACGATAAGACCGGAGGCAACAGGTCAGGATGATGACATAGATGGAAGTAAGATAGTGAGACGCAGTGTAAGTCAGTCAGATATTGATTCAATTACAAATTATGATCATGTTTCAAAGAAAATGGCGGCGATAGGCAGCAGTTATAAATATGCACTTGTAAAAGTTAAAGGTGTCATGGCGGATAACAACTGGAAAGATGTAAACAGTGATGATGGCGGTGTGACTTTTGGGGCAATATTTAGTATTACAAGAAATGAATATATCATAGTTACCGATTCAAGTGCTGTAAATGGCACAGACGAGGTATCTGTTGAATTTTTTGATGGTACGGAAGTTAAGGCATCCGTGATAAATATTGACAGTAATATCAATATTGCGGCATTGCGTGTAGATAAGACAAATATTCCTATAGCAACAAGAAGAAAAGCTTTTCCGATAAGTGTTGGAAGTGTGTCAGGTACAATAAATGGATCTAATGTTATAGCGGTGGGAGCACCAAATGGTATAATGTATTCCGTGATGCTTGGAAAAGTTATCAAATCAGATATTGAAGTGTCGATTATTGATAATCAGTTGTCGATGTACTCAACGGATATGGTAAGCACATCAATAAGTAACGGTATTATTTTAAATACAGATGGCAATGTGATAGGCATCATAAGCAATCATTATACAAATCTTACAGGAGAAAAAAATATCAGTTTTGTATCGATAAACAGTATAAATGATATGATAGAACTTCTGATGAGAGGAAAAAATGTCGCATATATGGGCATGGAAGGAAAGGATGTTGATTCTGCGGCTGCGGCTGAGCATAGCATATCCAGAGGGATATATGTGACGGCGGTTTATTCAAGTTCACCGGCATATGCAGGCGGTATGAGAGTTGCCGATGTGGTCGAAAAAATTGACGGCATATCAGTAAAAACAGTATATGCATTACATAATGTGCTGGTGAAGCATAAGAGTGGAGATGAGATAAAGGTAGAGGTATCGCGCAAAGTGAAAAATAAAAGAAAAAATATTACATTGAGTATTACATTGAGTTAAAGAAAATGCTTTTACAAATAAGATATGTTTGTAAAAGCATTTTTGTTTTTTGAAATTTGTTTTTATGTTTAGTCTTAAGCAATCTGTTTAAGCATTTTAGTTTTTTACGTTTTGTTTTGCACTTTATATTTAACGGCTTATATTATCTTCTTTAATTATCTGGACAAGTTTATGACGAAATGCTTTTTCATATACATCTTCATCGTGGAATGCAAAACGGTTAAAATCAAACTGGCTTTCAAGAATCATTCTTCTTGTAAAAAGAGTAAAATGTTTTTGGGTATGTGCCGGCCAGAATATACAGATGCATCCGTCAGCATTTGCCTCAGGAATATTAAAACTTTGGGCAAATTTTGAAACAAGGGCTCTGTCTGTCATAAATACATGGGAATATTGTCCTATAACCTTTGCAAGTCTTGTTCCGTTGATTGTAAAGGTGTTCATGTCATAGCCGTCTTTATATTCTTCGTTTTTTTTCTGTCCGGTATTGGTATCATCTTCAGATAGCTGCTGTGCTATAGCTATGATAGGAAGTTTTCTTTCCTGGTTTTTTATAAGGCTGTAAAAATCTGAATAATCATTATCGTCAGTTACAAATACGGCTTTATTACCGAGACGGATAACATCTACTATACCGGTTTTGTTTGAAAGATCAGACAGAAAAGATGGTTTTAAAAATGTTTCTTTCTGGCTGATGCTTCGAGGCAGATCTTTTGAGGTCATATGATAAAAATGTAGTCTGCCGTCATCAAGCTTTGCTATTGAGGTGTGGATATGCCAGAGAGTACCGATGTGTTTACTGTCGATATAGCTAATCTTCATATGAAAAGTAAGGTCATCAACATCATATTGTATCTTTAACTGATATCCGGGCAGCTTGTTTTTATATGAAATTACTTCCTCGGGCATATCTTCAAATACCGGATTCATTTTAAAACGTGCCCATTTATATACGATTGCACAGGAGTTTATAAATTCAGTTTCGAGTGTCCTTGATTCCTTGTGGAGCAGAGGAAGTTCAAGGTGAAACAAAATGTTTGACTCAAGTCTTGCGAGTGTTTCTTTTTTGTATATGCGGCTGTCATGCGGCTCATCTATCTTGTCACATACAAGTCTGATAAGCTGATTTTTAACAAGCTTATTATTTACAAGTTTGATTATGAGATTGTAATCTATAACCGGATTGTCAAGTTTTAACAGTTCACGGATAAGGATTATCCTCGGACATTTATAAAACTGTTTTGCAATCTCTTTGTCCTGATTGAATATTGCAATTATGTCAGGGTGGAGATGAGCCGAGTCCTCAAGTTTTATGCGGAAATGGCTTTTAAGCATCAATTCCCAGTTCATGTTCTTGTAGTGATTGTAAGAGAGTTCTTCAAAAAGCTTGACTAAAGACCAGTCACTAAGTTCAAGATTTGCAAGTATGCAATTTAGCATGCGTGAGAGTTCCTCACTGCCTTTCCAGAACAGGTCATCACTTATGCGGCTTTTATAACGCATATCATGTTCTATCTCATGCCATCCCTCGAAAAATACCGTTCTGAATTGCGTTTCAAATGTGGTATCAATAGGAAGCGACCACATTTCTTTTGTGTAGAGATTAAAATATTCGGCAGGGTATTTAAAAACACCGTTTATCTTTGTGGCACGAAATTCATCGGACTCAAAGAAGTTACGCGACCACTCATCTATCATCTGAAAAGTTCTTTCCATAATATCACGGCATATACTAAGGTCATCATAATAGTAAAGGATTACACGAAGTCCTATAAGATCCTGTATCTTCTTAGGGTTGTTTAAAGTTCCGTATTTGCCGCGGTACAGTTTTGAAGCTATAGATTCGACTGATTTTACACGCGAAAATATACGGAAATACAGACCACATGAAGTGAGGATTTCCGTTATTGCATTTGTGATATGTTCACACAGTTCGTTTAATTTTTCAAAATCAATCTCCTGTTCAATGATTGCTTCAAGTTCTTCTTTGCTGTTATAATTTTCCATGTTTACAGACAATAAAATGTTCCCCCTGCTCTAGATAGTTATAATTTGTAACAGTTCAGCCTTTAATTTATTACATTCATAAACCTGCCAGCGAGCTGTCAGTCGCTGCTTTGCAGCGTTTGTTTATTTACGCGAAAGCAAAGTGAGGATGGAACAAATAAATTTGTTCCATCTGAGCGTGCTCGCGAGGGCTTTGCCCTCATTTCAGAAATGAAAGGCTATTCTACCATAAAAAGGTACTTAACAATACAATGAACAAGCTCATTGTATTGCCAATTATCTTTTTATGGCTGAACTGTTACTATTATATCACAAAAAAACGCTTGTGTATTGTTTTTTTGACCGAAAAAACTTATAATGATATAAGAGTGGGGCAGTATGCCTAAAAAATGTTCTCTCGGAAATCTTTATTCAGAAAATACAGAGAGAGCATAAAACTAATATGGAGGATTTTAATGACTGAATTTAATTTTGATGCAAAACTTAGTGCGGCTGAGCTTTACGCATTTTCGATGAGACACACCTATAAGAGTATGTCAGGAATTTTTGGACTTATCATTAGTTTTGGAAGTCTTATAATATGTGCAGTGAGATATAAATACCTTGACAAAACTGCCATTATGGCTCTTATAATAATAGGTCTTATATTTACCGTTATACAGCCGCTTATGCTTTGGAGTAAGGCAAATGCACAGGTGAAAAAGAACAAGAGTATAAATGCTAAACTACACTATAATATAAGTGATAACGGTATTACTGTTTCGCAGGGAGAACAGGAAGCAGATGTAAAGTGGTATGATATAAGAAAGACGGTTATTGTAAAGGATGCTGTCTATGTTTATATGTCACCGGTGAGGGCATTTATATTTACAAAGAAACAGTGTGGTGATGATTTTGGTTCACTTGTCGGTTTTATACAGGAAAAAGTGAAACAGTACAAAGACTATGAACCGGAAGAAACAGAGGAAAACGGAGGAACTGATGAGTAAAAAAGTTGTGGTAAGCCAGTGTGAGAAAGACACATTTGAGCTTGGAAAAAAACTTGGAGAAAATTGCAAACCGGGGGACATAATCCTTTTAAATGGTGACCTCGGTGTCGGAAAGACCGTTTTTACAAAAGGTTTTGGCAAAGGACTTGGTATAGACGAACCTATATGCAGTCCGACTTTTACCATTATGCAGATATATGAGAGCGGAAGACTTCCGCTTTATCATTTTGATGTGTACCGTATTGCCGATGTATGTGAGATGGATGAGATAGGATATGAGGATTACTTTTTCGGAAAAGGAGTATGCCTTATAGAGTGGGCAGGTCTTATAAGCGAGATAATACCGGATGAGCACATCAGTGTCACCATAGAAAAAGATCTTGAAAAAGGATTTGACTATAGAAATATCACGATAAAAGAATAAGTGAAAAATGTATAAAATAATAAAAAAGAAGTGGAGATAGATTATAGAGATGAAGATATTAGGAATTGACAGTTCAGGGCTTGTGGCTTCGGCTGCTATTGCCGATGAGAAAAATATCATTGCGGAGTTTACCGTAAACAATAAACAGACACATTCGCAGACACTTCTTCCGATGATAGAAAAAGTTGTTGATATGTCAGGTATTGAACTTGAACAGATAGACGCCATAGCGATTGCAGCAGGTCCCGGTTCATTTACGGGACTCCGTATAGGTTCAGCAACGGCAAAGGGGATAGGACTTGCTCTTAAAAAACCGATAGTTTCAGTGCCTACATTGGAGGGAATTGCCTACAGGGTAAGTGTTTTTGACGGACTTATATGCCCTATAATGGATGCAAGACGAGGTCAGGTCTACACGGGTATCTATAAAGCGGATGGTGACGGACTTACCTGTCTGTCAGAGCAGAAAGCCGTTGATATACATGATATTTTAAAAGAACTTGAAGAATATGATGAAAAGGTCATATTTTTAGGTGATGGGGTAGAGGTTCACAGGGAGACAATAGAAAATGAGTTAAAAAATGAGTTTGTTTTTGCACCGGTACATCTTTCAAAACAGAGTGCGGCAGCAGTAGCAGTTCTTGGTAGCATATATTTTGAGCAGGGAAAGGCAGAAAGTGCAGACGAGCACAAACCTATTTATCTTAGAAAGTCACAGGCTGAGAGAGAAAGAGAAGAAAGGTTAAAAAATCAGGGTTAAAATTGAGAGATTGTTTTAATATAGATGAAATGTCTGTTAAAGATATTGATGAGACGGTTCATTTAGAAGAGATTATTTTTTCTCATCCGTGGAGTAAAAAAAGCATAGAGAGTACATTGTTGTCATCAGATAATATCTGCCTTGTGGTATATGACAGCGAAAAAAACATACAGGCAGGTTATTGTATTTTTACGACATCATTCGAGGATGCCGACCTTTGCAGGATAGCAGTCCTTAATGACTACAGAAGAAATCATCTTGCAGACAGAATGTTAAAAAAGGCATTTGAAAAACTTGAAACAAATGGAGTTAAGAGAGTTCTTCTTGAAGTCAGAGAGGGCAATAATGCCGCAATAACTCTTTATAAAAAATATGGATTTGAACAGATAGGTAAAAGAAAAAATTATTATAGTGAACCGGCAGAAGACGGTCTGGTGTTTGAGGCTACGCTGCCTGCCAGCTATTACCACTGTACATTATAAAATTCCTGGCGTATTATAAATGCAGATATAGTGATACAAATAACGCATCAGATGAAATGTCAGGAGGAAACATGAAGGATATATATTGTAATGTATGTGGAAAAAAATTATTTGTAGAAAAAGGAATATTAAAAGAGGACGCATTTGAAGCGAAAAAACAGTGGGGATATTTTTCAAAAAAAGATGGTATGCTCCACTCGTTTGTCATATGTGAAAAATGTTATGATGATATGATTGAGAAATTTGTGATACCGCCCGAGATTACGGAGGTTCATGAATTGTAAAGTGATAAGACGGTTCATTCTCAAAAAGAAATTGATTTTTTATAAAAAATCATTGCAAATAATTGTATCGTTATATAAAAGTCCTCTGGAATGTGAGGAAAAATGTTAGATTTATGTTTACTTGGGACAAGCGGGATGATGCCGCTGCCGGGAAGATGGCTTACGGCACTCATGGTGAGATTTTCAGGGAGCAGTCTTTTGATAGACTGCGGAGAGGGAACGCAGATAGCCATGAAAGAGATGGGATGGAGTGCAAATCCCATCGATACGATATGTTTTACACATTATCATGGGGATCATATAAGCGGGCTGCCGGGTCTTCTGCTGTCTATGGGAAATTCAGACAGAAAGGAGCCGGTAACGCTTATTGGTCCAAAAGGTCTTGAAAAAGTTGTAAATTCTTTGAGGATAATAGCTCCGGGACTTCCGTTTAAATTGAATTTTATTGAACTTTCTGAGGACTGCCAGACGATAGAGATAAACGGGTATCATCTTACAGCATTTAAAGTAAACCATAATGTAACGTGTTATGGATATACGATAGATATAAAAAGAGGTGGAAGATTTTTCCCTGAGCTTGCAAAAGAAAATGAGGTTCCAATGAAATTGTGGAGCAGACTTCAAAAAGGTGAGATTATAGAGTTTGAGGGAAAGGTCTATACACCGGATATGGTTATAGGTCCTGAGCGAAAAGGAATAAAAGTTACATATTGCACTGATACAAGACCGGTGAAAAGTCTTGTGGAAAATGCAAAAGAAGCAGACCTACTCATATGTGAGGGAATGTATGGCGAGAGTGACAAAAAACAAAAAGCAGTAGAGAAAAAGCACATGATGTTTAGCGAAGCGGCAAAAGTGGCGAGAGAAGCAAATGTTAATGAGATGTGGCTTACACATTACAGTCCTTCATTGATACATCCGGAAAATTATATGGGACCGGTAAGAAAGATATTTAAAAATTCTTATCCGGGAAAGGACGGAAAGAGTGTTACACTGTCATACCCCGAAGATGAATAAAACAAAAGTTATTCAAAATGTGCGAAATGTAAAATTTTCAAAAATTAATGTAATTATCTAAATAATCCGAATATATTATATATAAAGTGCATAAGTGTGCAAGAATTATAATACAAATGGCAAGATAACAAAATACATCAGCACATTGTATAAAAAGGTGCGGAAAAGAGGGAGAATATGGATAAAAATAAAAAAAAGATTACGAGTGCATTTTTTATTATGCTTATTATCGTTGTGTTAGCTGTTACCGGATATTATGTGATAAACAAAAAGATAACACAGGATGCGGCAGATGAAGTAAAACTTCCAAATACAGAGTACGGAAAGCTGCTCGCAAAGGATCTTGATACTGCTTATCCAAAAACACCGACAGAGGTTGTAAAATTGTACTGGCGTTTTAATCAATGTATGTATAATGAGGATGATTTAAGTAACAGTGAATTTGAGGGACTTTTAAAACAGCTTAGAAGGCTCTATGATGACGAATTTTTAAGTCATTCAGACAATTCATGGGATAAAATGCTTAAAAATTTTAAATTAGATAAAAAGAAATATAAGAGCAACAAACAAAAGATTTCCTCATATATAGTACAGGACAATGATGATGTAAAGTTTGGAGAGGAAAAAGGAAAAGAGTGTGCCATACTTTACACGAATACACTTGTAAAAAAAGGGTCGGACAGAGTAAGACTTTATGAGAAATTTATGTGTCGTAAGGATTCATCAGGAAATTGGAAAATATTAGGATGGAGTAATGCGGCAAAGGAAGGAAAAAAATATTTTGACAATTCGGAGGAATAAATGAAAGACGATATATTGATATTAGGAATAGAAAGTTCCTGTGATGAAACTGCAGCAGCAGTGGTTAAAAACGGCAGAGAGGTTCTTTCAAATGTGATTTCTTCTCAGATAGCGATACATACTCTGTATGGCGGTGTTGTACCGGAAATTGCATCGAGAAAGCATATTGAAAAGATAAATCAGGTTATAGAGCAGGCACTTGAGGATGCAAATGTAACACTTGATGATATAGATGCCATAAGTGTTACATATGGTCCGGGACTTGTCGGAGCTCTGCTTGTCGGTGTCGGTGCAGCGAAAGCTATCGCATATGCGGCAAAGAAACCACTTGTCGGTGTTCATCATATAGAGGGACATATAGCAGCAAACTACATAGAACACAAAGACTTAGAGCCGCCATTTCTTTGTCTTGTGGTATCAGGAGGACATACACATCTTGTGCGTGTACTCGAATATGGTAAATTTGAGATAATCGGATGCACACATGATGATGCAGCAGGGGAAGCCTTTGATAAAGTCGCAAGGGCGATAGGTCTTGGTTATCCGGGTGGTCCTAAGATAGATAAACTTGCAAAAGAGGGAAATCCTCATGCAATAGAATTTCCGAGAGCAAAGGTAGATGGAAGTAAATATGATTTCAGCTTTTCGGGAGTAAAGTCAGCCGTTTTAAATTATCTTAACGGATGTGAGATGAAAAACATAGAAGTAAACAGAGCAGATGTGGCAGCGTCTTTCCAGCAGGCAGTGGTTGATGTGCTTGTTGAGAGAGCGATAGATGCAGCAAAGCGTCTCGGAGAGGATAAGATAGCCGTTGCGGGAGGAGTAGCATCAAACTCAGCACTAAGAGCAGCAATGAAAAATGGATGTGAAAAAAATAATATTACATTATATTATCCGTCGCCGGTATTCTGTACTGACAATGCGGCTATGATAGCGGTGCAGGGCTATTATGAATATATGGCAGGTACAAGAAGTGGTCTTGACTTAAATGCCGTTCCAAATTTAAAGATTGGTGAGAGGTGATGAAGTAACAGTTCAGCCCCTCATTTATTACATTCGTAAACCTGCCAGCAAGCTGTCAGTCGCTGCTATGCAGCTTGTGTTTACTTCATTTCATAAATGAAAGGCTATTCTGCCCCAAAAAACAAGTCAATAATACATTGAGCAAGCTCATGTATTATTGACTTATCTTTTTTGGGGCTGAACTGTTACATTTTATATGACTTTCTGGTAGTTCATATCTTGACAGCTTAATGCAAAAAGTATAAAATTATATTGTTGTGGTATGTAATATGGATAAGATTTTTTTGATTATATGTATATTATTTACGACACAATGAATATTTATAAGGAGGGCTCCTGTTCGATGGAAGTGGTTATTATAATAATAGCCATTGTGCTTCTATTGGTTGGGATTATCGTTACAGCGCTTATTACAAAAAATGTCGCTATTGAACAATATAAAAAGAGCGAAGAAGTAAAAGTTGGCAATGCGGAAGAAAAAGCACGCGGAATCATAGATGATGCTTTGAAAACTGCTGAGACTAAAAAGCGTGAAGCACTTCTTGAAGCAAAGGAAGAAGCGATCAAGACGAAAAATGAGATTGAGCGTGAATCCAAAGAGAGAAGAGCAGAATTGCAACGATATGAAAAACGCGTATTATCGAAGGAGGAAACTCTGGATAAGAAGTCAGATGCACTTGAAAAGAAAGAAAATAAGCTGAATGCAAAAAATGCTGACCTTGACAGGCAGAAAAAAGAGCTTGAAGAAATCAAGGCAAGTCATTTGCAGGAACTTGAAAAAATTTCGGGACTGACTACTGAACAAGCTAAGGAATATCTGTTAAAATCTGTTGAAGAAGATGTGAAACATGAGACTGCCGTTCTTGTTAAAGAACTTAACAAGAAGGCAAAGGAAGAAGCTGACAAGAAAGCAAAAGATTATGTGGTTACAGCTATACAGAGATGTGCCGCAGACCATGTTGCAGAGACGACTATATCAGTCGTACAGCTTCCTAATGATGAAATGAAAGGCAGGATAATAGGTCGAGAGGGAAGAAATATCCGTACTATCGAAACTCTTACCGGAGTAAATCTTATTATAGATGATACACCGGAAGCAGTAGTATTATCAGGCTTTGATGGTGCAAGGAGAGAAGTAGCAAGAATTGCACTTGAAAAACTTATTGTTGATGGAAGAATACATCCGGCACGCATTGAGGAGATGGTCGAAAAGGCTAAGAAAGAAGTCGAATCAATGATGCGTGAAGAAGGTGAAGCAGCTACATTAGAAGTTGGAGTGCATGGTATTCATCCTGAACTTATCCGTCTTTTAGGAAAGATGAAATTCAGGACAAGTTATGGACAGAATGCACTTAATCATTCGATAGAGGTTGCTCATCTGGCAGGGCTTCTTGCAGGTGAGATTGGTGTGGATGTCCGTACAGCAAAGAGAGCAGGTTTATTACATGATATTGGAAAGAGTGTTGACCAGGAGATGGAGGGTACTCATGTTCAGATAGGTGCAGATCTTTGTCGCAAGTATAAAGAATCTCAGGTTGTAATAAATGCAGTTGAGGCACATCATGGTGATGTTGAGCCTGAATCTCTAATTGCGTGTATCGTACAGGCCGCAGATACTATTTCAGCAGCTCGTCCGGGTGCAAGAAGAGAGACATTAGAAACATATACAAACAGATTGAAACAGTTAGAAGATATTTCAAACAGCTTTAAGGGTGTTGAAAAATCATTTGCAATCCAGGCAGGCAGGGAAGTACGTGTTATGGTTGTACCTGACAAGATCAGTGATGACGATATGGTATTGCTTGCAAGAGACATTTCAAAGCAGATTGAGGAAGAATTAAAATATCCGGGTCAGATTAAGGTTAATGTAATCAGAGAATCCAGAGTTACAGATTATGCTAAATAGACACAGTGGACTGTAAAATTAAGGAATCGTCTTATGGACGGTTCCTTTTTCAAACTAACAAAAAATGGAGATAGAATGGTAATAATTAAAAAAGAAAAATTTACTTCGGAGAAATCTGTTCTGTATGTAAAGAATAAACAGACAGAAGAAAAAAAAGTTGTATCTGAGGGTACTGATACAGATGTTTTAAATAATGATATAAATTTGGAGTTTGGAATAGCTGTCGATATTGGAACGACGAGTATCGCAATAGGAATATTTGACATAAAGAGTGGGTCACTTATAGGAAATCAGACACGGACGAACTGTCAGACAATGTACGGCAGTGATGTTATGATGAGGATAATGCATTGCATAAACGGAAAAGAGCAGTTGTTACATGATATTCTCATAGAGCAGATAGAGGATATGACAGGGAGTATCTTAGATAACAACTTTAGCGGACATAAAAGCAATATACATTCTAAGATAAGCAGTAAGATTGTAAGTAAGGAAAGTGATAAAATACAGGATATTGTGATTAAGAAAATGGTTGTTGTGGGAAACACAACAATGTGCCACATATTTTTAAATAAGGATGTGACAGGTCTTAAAGGTGCACCATTTAGCGTTGCATATGAGGGAGTGTACAGGACAAATTCATACGATATAGGTTTTAAGATATATGATATTGATGAGGTTATCGTGCTTCCTAATATTATGGCTCATGTCGGTGCAGATGCGGCGGCAGTGCTTTGCAAAGAAAAAATGTATAAAACAGGTATAAATGAAATTGCGATAGACATAGGTACAAATGCGGAGATTTTGTTAAATTGTTCAGGAAAAGTATTTGTAACTTCGACAGCGGCCGGCCCGGCATTTGAGGGTAAAGGCATCCGTTCAGGTATGCGTGCCGCACCGGGAGCAATAAATTCAGTGAAGATAAGCAGGGTAAACGGAAATATCATACTTGGTATGCTTGATGATGGAAAAGCAGAAAATCCGAGAGGGCTATGTGGTTCGGGGCTCATAGATGCAATTTCAGAGCTTATGAAAGCAAGACTTCTTAAAAAAGACGGATATTTGTTGACAAGAGAGGAAGCCTTAAGGCAGAATGTTAATATAAATCTGTGTGAACATTTAAAAAGTGATGATAAGGATGGAAACTGTTTCATATTATCAGAAGAAAATAATATAGTCATAACACAGAAAGACATACGAAATGTCCAGCTTGCTAAAGGTGCGATACAGGCAGGCTGCGAGATATTGCTAAAAAAAGCAGGTATCGGTTTAAATGATATAAACAGTATAAAGATAGCAGGTGTGTTCGGAAAATATATCCATGTATCGCAGGCGATGAACTTCGGACTTTTTCCAAAATATCCTGAAAAGCTTGAGATTGTTGGAAATGCGGCAGGAGATGGAGCAGCAATGGCACTGTTCGAGGATGGATTTATTGATGAGATGGAAAAACAGGTTAAAAAGGTTCATCATGTTGAGCTTGCCGGTGAAAAAGATTTTCAGAAAAAATTTATGAATGCAATGGAGTTAAAAGAGTGGTATTATAATTAGTGAAATAAATATTACTATTAAAGATGGCGGGGCAAAAGCTATTTTGTCCTTGTATAGCATGAATATAAAACAGATAAAGAAAGGCAGCATATTGAAAAAGTGCTGTGGGAAATGGAGGGCAAACATGAGATTAGGATTTATTGGAGCAGGAAACATGGCACAGGCTATGATAGGAGGAATACTTGCAAAGGAAATTGTAAAAAAAGAGGATATTATCGCATCAGCCGCTACACAAAAGACTATCGATAAAGTTGCAAAAGAATTTGGAATAAATGTAACACTTGATAATAGAGAGGTTGCAAAAGCTGACATAGTATTTCTTGCCGTAAAACCGTTTTATTATGAGGAAGTAATAGACGGGATAAAAGATGTTGTAGATGAAAAACAGCTTATAATAAGCGTTGCGGCAGGAAAAAGTGTTGAATGGGTTGAAAATGCATTTGGCGGAAAGAAAAAAATTGTCAGGATAATGCCTAATACTCCGGCACTTGTAGGAGAAGCGGTGACGGCTATAAGCCCAAATGCGAACATAACAGATGGTGAGAAACAGGAAATAGTAGAACTTATAGCTTCATTCGGGCTTGCCCAGATAGTGAGTGAAAAGATAATGGATGCGGTTATTGCCGTAAGCGGAAGTTCACCGGCATATGTATTTATGTTTATCGAAGCAATGGCAGATGCTGCTGTTGCAGAGGGAATGCCGAGAGCACAGGCATACAAATTTGCAGCACAGGCAGTTCTTGGAAGTGCGAAGATGGTTCTTGAAACAGGAAAGCATCCGGGAGAACTCAAAGACATGGTATGCTCACCGGCAGGAACAACGATTGAAGCCGTAGGTGTATTGGAAGAACACGGATTCAGAAGTGCGGTCATTGATGCAATGAAGGCATGTGTTGATGTTGCAAAAGGATTGTAGATACGATATACTTGTTTACGGGGAAAAACATGTCCACGTAAACCTGAGAAGGACCGGGGCGTATGACGCAGCCGGTCTTTTTTTATCTATTAAGAAAGGTCTTTCCTGATAATAAAAAACGCTCCGCGTGGAACATGATACCATAGGAGGTAGATAGATGGCAGCAAAACAGAATGTAAAGCGGCGGATTGTAGATGCCGCATGGGAATTGTTCTATGAAAAAGGATATGATGATACAACAGTAGATGATATCATTCGTCTTTCTGAGACATCAAAAGGATCGTTCTATTATTATTTCAGCAGCAAAGATTCTCTGCTTGATACATTGTCAACTATTCTGGATGAGAATTATGCAAAGCTTGAAGATGAACTGGATCCGGAAATGAACAGTTTTGATAAACTGATGTATCTCAATTACCGGTCGCATTCATTTATGGAGCAAAAGATTGATGTAGCATTGTTATCATCCTTATATTCAACACAATTGATTGCCAAGGGAGACAGGAATCTTCTGGATCAGAACCGTACTTATTACAAGCTGATCAGCAGGATCATAGAAGAGGGGCATGTGCGAAATCAGATCAGCAGAGAGAAGAGTATCCAGGAGATTACCAAGTATTATTCACTCTGTGAGCGGGCACTGGTATCAGACTGGTGTCTGAACAGGGGAAATTATTCGCTTGGAGAATACAGTAAAGAATATATGCCGATTTTAATGGAACATTTCCGGGTAGATCAGCCTGAATAGAGAAAGGTTTTCATATGAAAGAGAGTCAGAGAAAAGGTTTAATTTCAGTACATGTTGCTGTGGCATTGTTTGGTTTTGTCGGACTGTTTGCCAAGCTGGTAGATCTGCCTGCAGTGATCATCGTGCTTGGAAGGGTATTTTTTTCATCTATTTTCCTCTGGATTTTTCTGCGTTTAAAAAAGCAGAAAATTCGCCTGGAGGAGAAAAGTGATTATTTGTGGATGGTCGGAGCAGGTGCAGTTTTAGCAATACACTGGAGTAGTTATATGCAGTCGATCCAGAGTTCGACGGTTGCAGTTGGTACGCTTACGGTATCAACTTTTCCGGTATTTGTTATTTTTCTGGAGCCATACCTGTTCCATGAAAAACTGAAGAAATCGGATGTGTTTTGTACACTGATGATGCTGGTCGGAGTATTCTTTATCGTACCCGCATTTCAGATGGATAATCAGATTACACAGGGAGTTCTGTGGGGACTTCTGAGTGCATTTACCTATGCAATATTGTCACTGATGAATCGCCGTTTTTCCAGCAGATATCCGGCAACACTGGTGTCTCTTTATGAACAGGGAACTGCAACGATCGTGTTGATCCCGATGATGTTTGTGTTGAAGCCGGTGATTACACTTGTAGATGCAGGTGTATTGATGATGCTTGGAATTATTTTTACAGCAGTTGCACATTCTTTATTTATCAGTGGACTTCGGACTGTGAAGGTAAGAATTGCCGGAATTTTATCCGGACTGGAACCGGTGTATGGGACTTTAAGCGCATTTCTGTTTCTGAAAGAAGTTCCAAGTTTCAGAGAGTGCCTTGGTGGTGTTATCATTCTGGCTGCTGTGTTTTTATCGACACTGAAACCGGAGGAGAAAGCATCTGATGCTCCGGCATGAGAATAAAGAGAAGTTTGAGGATTTTATCTGGCACTGGTTTCTGGTAATCGGATATCGTCTGGAAAATGTATAAAGACTTTCTAAAAACTATTTACGGACGGGAAAAGTTCCGTTACAATAGGTAGAGAAATCAATGAAAAGGAGATTGTATAAAATGGCAAATCCAGTAGTAACATTTGAAATGGCAAATGGCGATGTGATCAAAGCGGAATTATATCCGGAAATCGCACCGAATACAGTAAATAACTTTGTATCTCTTGTAAATAAGGGATTCTATGATGGACTGATCTTCCACCGTGTCATCAGTGGATTCATGATCCAGGGCGGATGCCCGGATGGAACCGGAATGGGTGGTCCTGGATACAGTATCAAAGGAGAATTTAAGCAGAACGGTTTTGCAAATGATCTGAAGCATGAACCGGGCGTTCTTTCTATGGCACGTGCAATGCATCCGGATTCAGCAGGATCACAGTTCTTCATCATGCATAAGACTTCACCACATCTTGATGGTGCATATGCAGCTTTTGGTAAAGTTACAGAAGGTATGGATGTTGTAAATAAAATTGCTGAGACAGCAACAGACTACAGCGACAGACCGTTGGAAGAACAGAAGATGAAAAAAGTAACTGTTGAGACTTTTGGAGAGGCTTATCCAGAACCAGAGAGAGTCTAACAGAAGTTACAAAGCAGACAACGTTTGGAGAGACAGAATAATAAAGACGGGGGAGCCGGCGAAAACCAGGCTGAGAGGAAGCAAAAGAGCTTCGACCCTTTTTACCTGATGCGGATCATGCCGTCGTAGGAAGTCATATTGATTTTTCGGAGACACTTGCGCATGTCAGGTGTCTCTTTTTTATTTCACAGGAAATTCCGAAGGAACTTCTTATGAAACAAAAGGCACTACGTGCTGTAAATGCGCACTCTTTTTATAAATCCATCAAGGCTATTGGCGTATTTGTATAAATAAAAAAGACAGAAAGGGGTTTAAGCAAAAATGCAGTATCAGATCAAAGAAAATTGTCTTACGATTTTTCTTCCGGCGGAGGTGGATCATCACAATGCGGAGGAGATCAAACGGGAGACGGATAAAGTGATCGAGGAGCAACATATCAAATATGTGATCTTTGATTTTGGAAGAACGAATTTTATGGACAGTTCCGGGATTGGAGTGATCATGGGACGGTACCGGCATATCTTTCTCCTTGGCGGGGAAGTATGGGCGATACATACAAGTGAACGGATGCGGCAGATTCTGAATATGTCCGGCGTGACGAAGATCATACAGATTTATGAGGAGGGAATGATGTAATGGAATATTTTAACGAGATGGAAGTAGTTTTTGACAGCAGATCGGAGAATGAGGGATTTGCAAGGGTGGCAGTGGCTGCGTTTATGACGCAGATGGATCCGGTTCTGGAGGAAGTGGCAGACGTGAAGACAGCGGTCTCCGAAGCAGTGACGAACAGCATTATTCATGGATATGAGTGCCGGACGTCCGGAAAGATTACGGTCTGGTGCGGGATTGAAAAAGATAAGAAGACCATTCTAGTCACAGTGAAGGATCACGGCATCGGTATCGAAAACGTGGAGCAGGCGATGGAGCCACTCTATACGACCAGGCCGGATATGGATCGTTCCGGGATGGGATTTGCGTTTATGGAAGCATTTATGGATGAGGTGAAAGTAAAATCGGAACCGGAAAAAGGAACGTGCGTCAGGATGAAAAAGATCATCGGAAAAGGACGGGAACTATGGACCACACAATCTCTCTGATCAGAAAATCTCACCATGGGGATAAAGAAGCGAGAGAACAACTGGTAAAAGAAAATGTAGGTCTGGTGTGGTGTGTGGTAAAGAGATTTTATGGGAGAGGTGCAGAGCCGGAAGATTTATTTCAGATCGGGAGCATCGGACTGTTAAAAGCGATCGATAAATTTGATCTTTCTTATGATGTTCAGTTTTCGACGTATGCAGTACCTATGATATCAGGAGAGATCCGCCGGTTTTTAAGGGATGACGGAATGATAAAAGTGAGTCGTTCTTTAAAGAAACTTTCGTATAAATGTGGAAAGAAAAAGGAAGAACTGACTGAGCGGATGGGAAGAGAACCAACGATGGAGGAACTGGCGACATCGCTTGGGACGGAAAAAGAAGAACTTGTCCAGGCAATGGAGGCGGCAACGGAGGTAGAGTCGATCTACAGGCCGATCCATCAGGAGGGAGATTCGCAACTGAGCATTCTGGACAGGCTGGAAGAAAAAAGCAGACCGGAAGAACATCTTCTGAACCGGATGATGCTGTCTCAGATTTTAGACGGACTGGACAAGGAGGAACGACAGTTGATCTATCTGAGGTATTTTCAGGAAAAGACACAGGCAGCAGTGGGGGAGATTCTGGGGATTTCACAGGTTCAGGTGTCGAGAATGGAAAAGAAAATACTGGAGCGGATGAGAAAGCAGATGTGAGCCGGTTATAAATCCAAAAGAGAAAGAGAGAAAAAATAAAAAAAGAAGAGACCGAAAAAATCAAGGAGAAAGAAAATCGCAGATAAGTAGATCACAAATAAGAAAATAGCAAATACGAAAATCAGGAATAAGAAAATCAGAAATACGAGTTGCCAGGTATATCTTTCCACCGGAATGGAATACTACCATAGAAAAAGACGGAAAGGTATGGTGAGCAAAATGGAAAATGGACATGGAAAAGTATGGATCTGTCTGCTGATACTGGTTCTGGCCGCAGTGGTGATCGGACTTTTATATTATACGACTGCAGCAAAGGAACCGGATGAAGAAGGATTTTTAATTCGGGCAGAGCAGATGGAGTCAGGAGAGCCGGGAACAGGAAAACTGCACTTAGGAGAGTTACGATCAGAAGAATTGCAATCAGAACAAACGAGGAATGGGGTGACCGGATATGGCATCTGAATCTGTGACCGTTTATCTGAAAGGTGACCGGAATGTAGAAGTGACAAAGCAGGATGTGACACTGGGAGATATTCTGGAAATTGAATGTGCAGATAAGCTGCTGCAGTCCAAAATCCGGGTTTTGAAAATTCTCAGGATCCGAGAAGAAAAGGAACAGCGTTTTGTAATCTCTCTTTTAAAAATCATAGATCTCATCCATGAGCGGTATCCGAAAGTAGAAATACGGAATCTTGGAGAGAGTGACGTGATCGTAACATATGAAAATCAGAAGACATCACCAATGATCTGGCATCTTCTGAAAACCGCAGTGGTAACAGTCATTATTTTTTGCGGATCAGCATTTTCAATCATGGCATTTAACAATGATGTGGATGTATCGAAACTGTTCGGACAGATCTATGAACTGGTTATAGGAAAAGAATCGAATGGCTTTACGATCCTGGAGATCATGTATTCCGTCGGACTGGTAGTTGGAATCCTTATTTTCTTTAATCATTTCGGAAAAAAACGGTTTACAGTAGATCCGACTCCCATGGAAGTACAGATGCGTCAGTATGAGAATGATATTCAGACGACGCTGGTGGAAGATGCTGCGAGAAGAAAGAAGGAAATTGACCTGGAAAATGGAGGAGGAAAATGATGTGGGCAGGGCAGATTTTTCTCGGTATTCTGGGGATGAGTGCAGGCGTTGTCGTGGCAGGAGGCTTATTTTCTTTTATTGTAGAACTCGGGGTGATTTCGGATTTTGCAGACCGCACCCATACTGCAAACCGCATCCTGCTTTATGAGGATGCGGTTTCAGCCGGGGCAATCCTTGGAAATGTCTTTCAGATCTTTCGGATTGGAATTCCCGGACAGTCCGTGCTGTTGGCATTTTTCGGACTATTTGCCGGGATTTTTGTCGGCTGCTGGTCGATGGCACTTGCAGAGATCCTGAATGTATTTCCAATCTTTATGAGACGTGCCAGGATCGTCCGGTATGCAGCAGTCTTTATTCTGATGCTGGCACTGGGAAAAGGAATCGGTGCAGGACTCTTTTTCTGGAAAGGTTGGTAATAAGAAAGCTTAATAATGATACTTTTTCTTTTCCTGAAGCAGGAAAGAGCCAGTTACGATCAGCGTGAGAAATTCTGCTGCCGTAATTGCACACCAGATACCGTTGAGACCGAAAAATATCGGGAGGATCAGCAGTGCGAGTGTCTGGATCACCAAAGTACGTAGGGTGGAAATGATCGCAGAAATTTTCCCATTATTCAGTCCGGTGAAAAATGCTGATCCGAAAATATTAAATCCGCTGAACAGATAGGAAATTGCATAAAGCATAAAGCCGGTCCGTGTCATTTTGCACAGAACAAGATCATATCCTACGAACAGACGGGCGATCGGAAGAGCCAGCAGTTCGGAAAGCAGTGTAATGGAAAGTGCAGTAACTCCTGTGATCCGCAGACTCTTTGTCAGCAGATTATGGAGTTCAGACTTATTATCTGCCCCGTAATGATATCCAACGATGGGATTGATCCCGATAGCATATCCAAGGTAGATGGAAGTTGCGATAAAAGAGGCATACATGACCACTCCGTAGGCAGCGATTCCATTTTCGGCAGCAGCATGCATCAGTTGGAAGTTATAGATCACCGATACCAGGGAGGTGGACAGGTTGGATAACATTTCCGAAGATCCATTTCCACAGGCTTTGCGGATACTTTTCCAGTCAAAGGCAGCGGGACGCAGAAGCAGTCCGCTGTTATTTTTATGAAGAAAATAGATCAGCGGGATAAAGCCTCCGACAAATTCGCTGGCACAGGTTGCAACTGCAGCACCGGTAATTCCAAACTTTAAGATCCCGACCAGTGTAAAGTCAAGTATAACATTGGTGAGTCCTGCAAGGATCGAGATCCGAAGTCCGAGTTTTTGTTTCCCGGCAGTGGCGAGGAAACTCTGGAAACTGTTCTGAAGCATAAAAAATGGTTCAGAAAGAAGAAGAATCCGTCCATACAGGATTGCATCTTCCCGGATCAGATCGCTTGCACCAAGCAGAGAAACGATCTGCGGCATAAAGATAAAGCCCAAAAAAGCGATGATGGATGCCCCGAGAAGAATAAGTTCTATGAGCATGGAAAAGACTTCATTTGCTTTTTTAGGATTTTTCAGACCAAGATAAAAGGCTACCAATGCACTGCCACCTGTTCCGATCATAAATCCCAGAGAAGAAACGCCCATCAGGACAGGCATGATCAGATTTACTGCTGCAAATGCATTCTTGCCGGCATAATTTGATACGAAGAATCCGTCAACAATACTGTAAACAGAAGTCAGGATCATCATGGCAACGCAGGGGAGGACATAGAGGATCAGTTTTTTATAAGTAAAATGTTCAGAAAGTTTCAGTTCCATAATTGTTCAGAATACTCCTTTAATGAGGTGAGTTGTTGCTGCATGAGCTTCAGGAGAAGGCTGCGTTCCTCCGCTGAAAAAGCAGAAAAAGAGTGGATGTCTGCCTGTACCAGTGGGGCAACATAAGCTGCGGCAAGTTCTTCTCCCTTTGGTGTGAGCCGGAGGTATTTGATATTTCCAGATCCTTTTTGCGTGAAAAGTGAGACCAGTCCATCGGAAACCAGTTTTTTCACGGCTGAATTTACGGTCTGACGTGGAAAATACCATTTTTCACAAAGATCTGCCTGACTCAGCGGTGCCGGTGAAGTTACGACAATCGTATATAAAATCCAGTAAGAAGTGCGTGGAAGACTGGATTTGCGGGCAGCTTTCTGCCAGATATCATCCTGTTCTTTCCAAAGCCGGTTATAGAGTTCCAGTTGTCCGATGAGGACGGAGTCCTTTTGCAGAGTCTTTTGTATAGTCATGAGATACCTCCAGTCAAAAAATGTAAATCTGAAAAAATGGTTCAGTGTATATCCGAAATCGGATTAGTATGGCTGATTGTATATCCGATTTCGGATTTTGTCAAGAGGGATTGGTGTATTCCTGTTACGGAGACAACGGATTTGAACGAGAGAGTTGAGTAAGAAACAATATTTTGTGTGAAGATAAAAGCACGCAAAGAATACTTGTGCGGTTGTTGGGGATATGTTAAACTGTTTCATATTGAAAATGAAAGTGAGGGAAGAAAATAGCAGATTATGAGATTATTGATAGATGAAAAAGAGTTGGCACTACTCTTAGAAAAGAAAAGAGATCTTATAGGAAATAAAGTAACTATTGATACAATTATTGCTGGAATTTCTTTTTTACTTTCAGTTTTTACAGCCAGTTATGATGATTTACTGGGGATTCGTGGAGCAGGAATCGCTTTAAAGACGATCTTTTGTATGATTGGAATTGTTTATTGCCTGAAAATTGTGAAAGATGTTTCAGAAATGGTAAAAAATAAGTATGATCATGAAGTACTGCTGCAGGATATTGAGCATTTGAATATGATTCAGCATAATCATTCTCTTATTGCAATAAAAAATCAAGTGGGTGAAGAAAAGCGTTATCTTGTATACTATGATGAAAGATGGGATTGCAAATTATTTTTAAATTATAAAACTCAGAATGGAAATAATGAAGCAGCGTTGAAGGAACAGGTGTCAGTTGATCTGAATTTGAATAGTGGCGATATAACGTGTAATTACGTAACATCAAGGGTACAGGAGAAATACTCTGTCAGCCATCAGGAGACGAGAGTTTATAATCACAGGTTATATGAGATGTATTTTAATAATATTCCTGATGAATTTAGAAAAGATAATTTTGAAATAAGTGGAAGGCATTATTACTGGATGACAATAGATGAGATGGAAAAAGATGACAATATAAAGAAAAAGAATTTAGACGTTGTTGATTTCGTAAAAGAATATATAAAATGAAATACTGAAAATGTTCAGAAGGTATAAAGGATCGGGGCAGTTTACCGGTCCTTTTTGTATCCCGATGCCTGATATACGTGTGGCTTTTCTTGTATTTGTCATGAAAATCGGATATACTAGGAATATTGAACAGTGATAGGATTTCTGGCATTCTATGTATTTCACATAACAGAAGTTTCACATAACAGAAAAAAGAACGAGGAGAGAAAAAGATGAGCATATATGATCTGACAGCATATGAAGTACTTCAGCAGGAAGATTTATCTGATTTGAAGTCCAAAGGAACGCTTCTGAAGCATAAAAAGAGTGGTGCGAGAGTACTTCTGATGGAGAATGATGATGAAAATAAGGTGTTTTATATTGCATTCCGGACACCGCCGGTAAACAGTACGGGACTGACCCATATCCTGGAGCATTCCGTATTGTGTGGCAGCCGGGAATTCCCGGTAAAAGATCCGTTTATCGAACTGGTAAAAGGTTCTCTAAATACATTTTTGAATGCAATGACTTATCCGGATAAAACCGTTTATCCGGTGGCAAGCTGTAATGACAAAGATTTCCAGAATCTGATGCATGTATATCTGGATGCGGTATTTCATCCGAATATCTATCAGCATAAGGAGATCTTCTGTCAGGAAGGCTGGCATTATGAACTGGAGAACCGCGAGGATAATCTGAAGATCAATGGCGTTGTTTATAATGAAATGAAGGGTGCTTTTTCATCCGCAGATGATCTGTTGGAGCGAGAGATACTGAATTCCCTGTATCCAGACACGGCATATCGTTATGAGTCTGGCGGAGATCCGAAAAATATCCCAGATCTGACCTATGAGGAGTTCCTTGATTTTCACAGCAAATATTATCATCCCTCTAATTCTTATATCTATCTGTACGGAAATATGGATGCGGTGGAGAAGTTGGAGTGGCTGGATGCACATTATCTGAGTCAGTATGATCTGGATGATTTTGATACCCATATCATTACTCAGGATGCCTTTGAGAAACCGGCAGAGATCTGCAAAAAATATCCGATCACAAGTTCAGAAAGCACAGAAGGTAAAACGTACCTGTCCTGCAGCTGGTCTGTAAGCAATTCTCTGGACCGGGAAAAATATCTGGCATTTGAAGTACTGGATTATGCGCTTTTAAATTCACAGGGTGCGCC
>ERZ773239.63-NODE-63-length-124383-cov-8.579765_pt1 | contig 124383 bp, 122 predicted proteins | sample MGYA00580521_ERZ773239 | MGnify/ENA primary metagenome ERZ773239 (study PRJEB29015, sample SAMEA2737801) | human gut metagenome | biome: human gut; feature: human-associated habitat; material: faeces | place: China | collected 2012 ... | reverse complement strand
CCGTTATGCTATTGAGAAAATGTGCAAGGAAAAGAAAAGTTTAAATCACTTCTATATATAAGTTCTGTAGCCCTGCATCCTAAATATCATAATTCTGGTGCTTTTAAACTCTTATACGATGCATTAATACTACTCATTATAGAACTGTTTAAAAGAGAAATATATTTCTCCAAAGTTATAGCAGATGCAGTATCTCCTATTGGTGAAAAATTATGTAAATATATAGGAATGGTAAAATGTGAAGACTCTAAACATCAATCAAAAATTTTTGAAGGCAGTTTATTACCCATCAATATAAGATACACAACACGACTTAGCAAAAAGCTATTTGATTTATATAAGACACTCAATCTATGAAAGCATGAATGATACAGTCCTTAACACTGTCCAAAATTTTGTGTAAATGGAAACAGGATTCAGTTGTAAGTCTCTTCTTATCTCTGAATTCTGTTTTTATTTATAGAAGTTTCTTTCATTATTGTTATTCAATACACATGAAAAAAGTATAACGTTCCCTCCGTTTTTATACGTTTTATAATTCAAGTACAAGTTCAGGCTGTAACTCCCCGCTCCTCGCGGGAAAGCTACAGCCTGAGTACTATATCAACAAGCCGTTAAGGCTTACAAACTTTCTTCAATCACAGCCTGCGCCGCTGCCAAAATAAGATACTTTTCAATGAGTTATATAATACTTCTCAACAATATTCGTTTATTCAATTTCTTCGTATCTGTCTATTATGATTAATGTTTTCGTCCATTTATCGAAGAACTCGCCGCTACCAGTCTTGATATATTACCCATTTAAGGCAAATAGATAAGCCACAATCAACACAAATACGAAAAACGATACTTTTATCATCTTAAAGGTTTGAACGCTTTAAAACGGATTATTTACGTTCGTTCACCTGTTTTGATTTAATCAATTCATTGTAGATTGTATGGGCAAACTCCCCTGTGAAATATTCTGCCCAATTCTGATAAGTTAGGCAAATACCGGTTCGAGGGTCTTCATAATCCATGGTTTCCATATATCTTCCAATTCTGCATAAACCTCATTGGGATTATTCCCAAGAGTGTCCACCACTTCTTCGGAATAACAGTTTACCAATGTATCTATCCAATCTCCACAATTATCACAACCATCTTTGTAGATAGCATTGAATGCGGCTTTTTTCAATTCATCCATAAAAGGCTCTGTTTTACAATATGGGTACTCTCCGTTCATTGCTTTTCTAATGTGCCGATATTTTTATGTTCAGGAGATAATTCTGTTAACCTACATTCGTTACCATCAAGCGCGGCTTCAAACATATAATCACTATTTGACAAAGTTATGCTTCTACCATTGCTTTTGCAGGAGAATACTCCCTTGTAATTTTCTGTCTCTGTATCTTGTTTGGAATATTTTTCTCCAATTGGTTCAGTACGTATTAGTGTAAATTTTTGAAGTTTACAATATGGATATCCGTTGACCGTAATAGCATTTTCTGATACTTCAATCACTCCGTAAGTTCCCTGCTTAAAAACATATTTATATACATAAGTTGCCTCAAACATTTTATCTGTTCTTTTTTCTGTTTTTATATACAGATCAGCTTCGGATTCTTGCATGATTAAGTCGTAAGTAGTTTCTGTCTTCACAGTGTAATCACCAGCTTCTATAGGCTCTCCTTTTCCTACTTCCACTTTTTCAAACTCAACATTATGCAATATGACATCAGAAAAAGAATCTTCCGGAGTAATAGCATCTATAGCCTCCATACTCAAAAATACACCCGAATAGCGTTCAGCGCCTTTCTCGTCATCTTCACTGCAAGCACATAACAGTAAAGAAGTAATAAGACATATTATTCCAACTATATATCTCATTTTTTTTCCTCTACTAACTTTTCATAAACCTTAATCAACCTCTCCTTTTCAGCCAACAATTCTTCCAAATGCTTCACTCGTTCTACAAGAATAGCATCTGTGCCTACAGACACGTTGCCCATCATCGAAGCAGGACTAAAATCGCCGTTTGTTTCAACTGTATTATTTGATAGTCTTGATACTTCATCATCAAAAAAAATTCGTATGTCAGCTTTTAATAGAAAAGCAATCTTCTCTAAGTCTGCCGCTTGAATCTTATTGTTTCTAATGCATCTATGTAGATTTTGTTCGCTCATTCCAACATCAGCAGCAAGTTTCTTTAATCCACCACCTCTGTTTTCGCTCAATTTTCTAACAATTTCTAAATTCATGATTTACAGGAACTTGAATTAGTCTACTAATATTTAATTTCGCATACACTAAATTTTATGACGAAAATATTTGTTCGCCACGAATAAATATGTTAGCTTTGCACTATAAAGTTAAACAATAACCCATAAAAAACAAATAAAATGGCAGAAAATCAAGTAAAAGTACGTCCAACTTTAACGGATTTGGAAGTAGGTAAAGCGGTTACTTTCCCCATTGAAAAGACTAAGAGCGTCCGTGCTCAGGCTTCCGACCTCGGACTTATCCTGAATCGTAAGTACCAGACAGAAACGGACCGAGAAAAGCGTATCATAACAGTAATCAGAATATCGTAATTTGTAATCATCATGAACAAATTTGTAAATATTTCACAACTGATACTATCCTGCATCATGCTTTTTGCGGTGGTTGTCAGCATTGTGGCACATATCATACTTGGAAACATCGCATCGTTCATTGGCTATCTTGTATCAGCTGTATTCATCTTTCTCACATGGAAACTGGTACGTATATCATGGATGGAGTTTCAAAATGAAAACAAATAACCTCTTAACTTACAATATCATGTCTATCAATTTCAAAAAATTAAATTCTCAAATCAAGCCTCTTAAACCGGAAGCAAGACACGTGGGCTACATCTTTATTGCTACAGACAAGCAAAAGAGAGAAAGTCTGGTTGACTCTATTGCCAAGCCCGGTTCTAAACGTTCCCTAATAAAAGTGCTTACATATTTCATTAAAACCGATGAAAATTATCGTGCAGAGTATTCACTTTAATCCGTAATCCTATGCTCACTATTGATTTTCCCGATAAATCCGTTACTTATGACACTTTCGTCCGCGATGTAGCGTCCTCTGTAGTCCGTATGCTTGCCGATACACACAATGACCCCGAAATGGTCAGCCAGCGAAAAGCATACGCTATGTTTGGGCGTGGCAATGTGGATAGATGGCGCAAGCAGGGTAAAATAACCCCCTGCAAGCGTCCGGGCAAAGTTGAATACCGCACAATCGAACTGCGTACACTACAAAGGTTACAACAAGACTATTTCAAATGATAAGGGAGGATAGCTCAGCGGATAGAGCAGCGGTACGTACCCAAATGGCCAAGATGCAGCAGGACACAGGTTCAAATCCTGTTCCTCCCACTATTTTTTCACTATTAAAAATCAAAGTAGATGAAAGCAATTCAGCTAAAATCAATCACGCTTCGCAACTGGCGTGGAGAAAAAGAAAGAACAACACAGTTCCATACAGATGGCACTGTTACACGTATCTGTGGTCGTAACGGTCTCGGCAAGTCCAGGCACATGGATGCGTTCTGTTGGCTGCTTTTCGGCAAGGACAGCAAAGACCGTAAAGACTTCAACTTGCGCACCACAGACGAAAAGGGCAATCCCCTACAGCATTGTGAATGCTCCGTAGAGGGAACATTAGTCGTTGATGGAACGGAAATTACCATCAAACGAGAGTATAAGGAGCAATGGGTCAAACCTCGTGGACAAGTAGAGGAAGTGTTCAAGGGGAATGTCACCGAATGCACATGGGACGGCGTACCTGTTCGTGTCAATGAGTATAAGGAACGGATAAATGCCGAAATCATTGATGAGAACCTTTTCAAGATGCTAACCAATACCGAGTATTTCCTATCGTTAAAACAAGATGTTCAACGTGAAGTGTTAATGTCCATTGCCGGAGCCAAAACAGACAACGAATTGGCGCAGGGAAATGCAGAATTTACCGCTCTCGTAGACATGTTGAGTGGCAAATCATTGGCGGATTATCGTCGGCAGATTGCCGCAGAGAAAAAACGTCTAAAAATGCAAGCGGATGAAATCAAGCCACGTATCGACCAAACGGACAAGATGAAACCAGAAGCCGAGGATTGGAACTCATTGGAAGAAATGCTCACCGACAAAAAGAAAGAGCTGGAAGAAATAAACGAACTTCTGCATTCTGAAGATGCTCGCAAGCAATCTGCCATCGATAAAAAAGCTGCGCTGAACCGTGAAAAACGGCAAATCGAACAGCAACAGAAGGATATTCTTGCCGCAGAAAGGAGAAGTCGTCAGGAGGAAGCCGATAAGCAGAACGAAACACGTAATGAAATCGAGAAAGAGTTGAAGAATATTCATTCCGAACGATCGGATTGCAATATAGACATTACCCGTGCAAAAGAACGCATCAAGTATTTGAACGAAGAAATAACTGGAACAACAAGCAGACTTGAAGAATTACGTTCCGAATGGGTATCCATTCGTGCCACACAGTACACCGGTGATAATATCTGTCCTCATTGCGGTCAGCCTTTACCCGACAATATGATACAAGACGCTCTCCAAAAGTTTGAAGAATATAAACAAAACAGGCTCAAAGAGAATCAATCACGTGGAAAATCCCTGTCGACACAAGTCGAATCATACCGAGAGGAATTAAACAGGCGTAATGAAGAACTTGTAGAGCATTCCAAAAAGATTACTGCCATTGACGAATGTATTGCAGGGCTGTATGATCGTCTGAAATCCACCCCAAAAGCAGCACCGTCCGCCATCAACGAAAACGAGCTGCCTGCGTATGCAGCAAACCTGAAACGTTTGGATGAGATAGAAAAAGAAATAGCAAATATCACATATACTCAGACAGATACCGAACTGTCCGAACGTGCCGAGTTGGTGAAATCTGCTATTAAGAACTTGGAAATCCAACTAAACAACCGTACCATTATCGCCAACTATGATAAAGAAATAGAGCGTCTTGAAAAGGAAGGTCGTGAACTCGCACAGAAGATAGCCGACATAGAGAAACGTGAATATATAGCTGCTAAGTTTACCAAAGCTCGCATTGATGATTGTGAGAGCCGTTTGAACTCGCTGTTTGGCATGGTACACTGGAAACTTTTCGATACCACTCTTGACGGAAACGAATACGAAGTATGTATTCCTATAATTGATGGTGTGTCCTATGGTACGTGCAATACAGCAAAGCAAGTGAACGCAGGTATTGACATCACCAACACATTGGCAAGGCATTACGAAGTCTATGCTCCAATGTTCATTGACCGTGCCGAAAGCGTGAATACATTCATTGCTTCCAACGCACAAATGATATTCTTGCAGGTTACAACAGACAGTCAACTAACAGTAAAATAAATAGTTAAATCTTTAATTATTAGAATTATGAACGAAAGACAAATCGCACCGGTTACACATCAAAGTAACGTTCCTGCTGGCATCAACTTCTTTGACCCGACAACCATTGAAACGCTCAACCGTTTCTCCACCATGTTTGCCAATTCCAGTCTTGTACCCGAAAGTTACCGCATTGGCGGTGTTGTTGGCGGTAAGACCGGAGAAGGACCTAAAAAAACGGTCTCTGAAGCCGAAGCAGTAGCCAACTGCGTAATCGCATTCGATGTGGCCACACGCATTGGAGCATCCCCTCTTATGGTAATGCAGAACTTGTACATTGTATATGGTCGCCCATCTTGGTCGTCCAAGTTCCTAATTGCCACTATCAATACTTGTGGACGCTTTGAACCACTGAAGTTTGAATTGACATCAAATGGAGTTTGCAATAACGGTGTGGCAAATGTCAAGTGTGTGGCATGGACTACTCCTAAAGGTGTTACGCATGATGAGAACGGAAAACCGGTTACATCAAAATCACCACTTGCCTTACGTGGTACAGCCGTTACCATACAAATGGCGATTGATGAGGGTTGGTATAGCAAAAACGGCAGCAAGTGGCGTACTATGCCCGAACAGATGTTACGTTACCGTGCCGCCTCGTTCTGGTGCTCTACATACTCACCGGAACTGTCAATGGGTATGCGTACCGTTGAAGAAAATGTAGAGGACGCCGATTATGTCGATGTTACAGAACAGGTTGCGAAAGAAATTTCCACGCAAGCCAACAAAGGCACTATCAGTTTTGATGATGCAGTAGCTCCGGTTTCCAATGAAGTTCCGGCAGGTGTTGACCCTGAAACAGGAGAAATTAAAGAGACCCAAGGTGAAACAAGTACCGAAAACCAAGCCTCAACCGAGGATGATGGACCGGGCTATTAATCCTATTTGAAATGAAACTTCATGTGTTAGGTTCTTCATCATCAGGCAACTGTTACCTCTTCCAGTCTGAAAAGACTGGTGAGGTACTTGCAGTGGAAGCCGGAGTTAAGTTCAACAAAGTAAAAAAGGTTCTTGACTTCAATCTAAACAGCATTGTTGGTTGTATCGTCAGCCATGAGCATGGCGACCATGCCAAATGTGTGGGCGATTTTATAAACGCCTGCATACCTTGCTATATGAGTCAAGGCACAAAACATGCGCTTGGTTTTTCTTCCAGCTATTGGGCAAAAGGGCTGTTGCCATTCGAACAAGTTGTGATAAATGGATTTAGAGTGATACCGTTCCCTGTACAACATGATGCTGCGGAACCTTACGGATACCTCATCCGTCATGAAGAGTGCGGAACAGTGCTGTTTGCCACAGACACCTATTTCCTAAAATACAAATTTCCCGGTCTTAACAATGTAATGTTGGAGTGCAATTATAGCAAGGAAATTCTTGATGCAAATTTCACTGCCGGGCGCATTGACAAGAAACGCTACGAACGCACCATTAAGTCGCACATGTCCTATGATAACTGTCTCCTCACATTGCAAGCCAATGACCTGTCTCAAGTATGCAACATTCTACTCCTGCATCTGTCCGACAATAACAGCAATGCTACGGAGTTTATCCATGGAATAGAAAGATTATATCCAGAGATAGAAATAACAGCCGCTACAAATGGGCTTTCGTTAACATTTAACAAGAATCCCTATTAGCATTTGTGATTATGAGGAAAAATAATAGTAACCAGTAAATAAAGTAATATGAGAATCTATTTTGATATAATATTTATTGTTTTGAATATCATCATTTTTGCTGTTAACTTTCATTTTGCTTTAGAATCCAAATCCTCTAAAGCATATACGTATGCCATTTTAGGAATGAGTTTTGCCATTGCAGCCATCATCCTACTTCTATCTGCGGATTTAAATCAAGAATCATAATGAAAAAATCAGTTGAAAATACTCAATACAAAACTGAGATTTGTAGGCCAAACAATAGTGATCTATCATTTTAATAAAAATAAAAACAATGAGAAAAATTGAGATCGTTGAACATGTTATCAACAATACGACTATTAGTCGCTCACAGGCTATTCAAGCCGTAGATTGTGCTTTTGATGCTATTGAGAAAGCACTTTGTAAAGGTGAAAGTGTCTATATACGTGGTTTTGGCACTATCAAGACTTATATCACAAAAGAAAGGAAAGCCCGTAATATCTACAAGAGAACAACGGTAGTCATTCCGGCTAGACGAACAGTAAAACTTGTAGTCAGTAAACAACTCAAAGAAAAAATGAACTCATGATGCACACGTGGTTTGAATGTAAAATCCGTTATGAAAAGACAATGGATAACGGAATGAACAAGAAAGTAACGGAACCCTATCTGGTTGACGCGCTCAGCTTCACGGAAGAGGAAGCACGCATCATTGAAGAAATGACACCCTTTATTTCCGGTGAGTTTACAGTTTCCGACATTAAACGTGCCAACTATAGCGAGCTCTTTCCCTGTGAGGAAGACAGTGCTGACCGCTGGTTCAAGTGCAAGCTGTATTTCATTACCTTAGATGAAAAAAGTGGAGCAGAAAAAAAGACAGCTACCAACGTACTGGTACAAGCAGCCGACTTGCGTGATGCAGTAAATAAACTGGATGAGGGTATGAAAGGCACAATGGCCGACTATCAAATTGCATCGGTAGCGGAAACTGCCATTATGGATGTCTATCCATATGCCGCAGATGAGTCCATTACGGATACCATCAGTGAAAATGCCAATTCGCCTGTTGTACGAAATTTCATACAATCTCTCCCCGAAGGTTGCAGGACAACGATAACCGTTGGTGGGAAAAAAGTTGTAGTAGACAAGACCGGAAAAGACACCATTGTTACACCCGAAAAGCAAAGCGACAATGACACTTGAGGAAATGCTTCAAATGGAAAGGAAACGAAAAAAGAAGCAAAAATATGACGATGAGGAACATCGCATACAATGCTCTTGCGTAAAGTGGTTCAATTTGAAGTATCCGAAGTTAAAAGGCCGGTTGTTTGCTGTGCCGAACGGAGGAAGACGTGATACTGTTACAGGTGGCAAATTGAAAGCTGAGGGCGTAACAGCCGGTGTATCCGATTTGATTCTGTTGAAAAGCAATCGTGATTATGGTGCGCTGCTCATTGAAATGAAAAAGAAAGGCGGCTATCAATCTCCATCACAAAAAGAATGGCAAAAGATAATATGTGAAAACGGAGAATACAAATATGTTCTGTGCTTTTCGCTGGATGATTTCATTCGTGAAGTGGATGATTATTTGAGAAATGAATTTTAAAACTATGTCTAATATGGCAAACATCAAAACAGGTCTTAATTATTATACTGTCGATACCGATAGATACCAAGACCGTCGGATAAAACGGCTGAAAAAAGATTTTAAATGCCGGGGCATTGCTGTGTACGACTATATTCTGTGTGAGATTTACCGAGTACAAGGCTGTTTCCTTGTGTGGGATGCAAATACTGCCTTTGACGTGGCTGAGTACTTCGGGCTGGAAGAAAACACGGTGCAGGAAGTTGTGAAATACTGCGGTTCGGTGGGGCTTTTCGATAAAGAACTACTATCACGTGGGATTATCACATCGGCATCAATCCAGCGACGATATACGGAAATGTGTACCCGCGCCAAAAGAAAGTCTGTATCTATACCTGAATCTTATAGACTCATTCAGGAAGAAAGAGCTCCCGATCCGGTTCCGACTTCCAAAGGTGCTTGCCAAAAACCAGACAATCCGCCTCCAAGTGAAATCTATTCCCTTACACTTGATGAAGAAATTGCCGAACTGAAAAAAGATGAGTGTTGGCTTGACCAGCTACAAGTACTTCATCACATGGATATATCATTATTGCGCAGCAGTCTTGATGACTTCCGGGTGCAATGCCTGGCAGACGGGAAAGACCGGCATTCTTCCTTACAGGATGCCAAACAGCACTTCAACGCATGGTTGAGAATTGTAAATGATAAAAGTAAAAGAAAAGATGATAAAGTTAGACCCGAAAGCAGAAATCAACGCAGAGGTAATCTTCTCAAATCTGATGAAGAGAAAACATATGGTAACTCGTTTTAGATTGCCATATACCGCCAAGCAAGTTTACGCTATGCTATATGAAGCGTGCCGGGTGGAAGTTGCTCATAGGCATAGGGAATTTAATGCCACCGAACAATACAAAAAGCACCTTTGGGACATTTCCAATTGGATTACATCGGAAGCCTCCACTTTCGGATTGTTTCTATGCGGCGGTGCCGGTAATGGAAAAACCACCATTCTACGTGCGTTGCAAAACCTTATAAACTACTTGCGCTCAGATGAAGGATATAGCAGTAATGTGAATACATATCCAGTACGCGGATACATGATAGTACCGGCAAAGGAGCTCGTTTTGTTGGCAAAAGCATACAACAACCCTACACGTGACAATATATCTGATGTGGCACGGTACAAAAGGTTGCGTGAAGTTGAAATACTCGCAATAGACGACCTCGGTTCAGAGCCGAAAGAAAGCATTCATTATGGCGATTACGTAACAGCAGCAATGGATATATTGTCTTTCCGGTATGAAGAGCAATTCTGCACGCTGGTTTCATCCAATCTTACGGCAAAAGGGATTTCAGAATATTACGATGAACGCATTGCAGACCGTTTCCGTGAAATGATGCTAATCATCAATTTCGGCAATGAGCAGTCATTCAGAAAACAGTAAACTAATTAAAAACATTATGACGATGAATACAGATTATAGTTATTGTTCGGGCGTTACCTGCTCAATCCGCAAGAGTTGCAAACGCTATTTACCCGATCCACCCGATACACGTTTGCAATGGGTATGGCCAGCATACAATCCGGAAACAGACAAATGCAAGTACTATGAGCCAACAACCATTAATTCAAATAAAAAATAAATATGGATTATTTAGAAGTAAAGAAGTGTGAAGTATGTGGAAAGACTAAACATATTTCAGAGTTCAGTAAATCATATCCTAACAGGTGTAAAACTTGTGTAGCAGAACACACGAGACAAATGAGAGCTGCTGAAAAACTTAAAGCTAAAGTAAAGGCTACCGGCGAGGTCATAGATGTTGAACCTTCAGGTACTATGCTGGTTTCATGCGGTTCATTCATAACAAAAGACGGTAGAAAAATACCCGGAACAGCACTTGAATTTGAAAAAGCCATAGACTGGGAACAACGTAGATACGAGATTGCGAAAGAGCTAATGAAAGGATTTTCAGCCAATTCACATAATCAGTGTGTGGATGCAAGTAGCGAAACGTTAGCCCAGTGGAGCATTAGCGGTGCTGATGCTCTTATTGCAGAATTGAAGAAAGGAGGTAAAGGATGAAACGAGAAGATATTGAAAAAGCGGCAGAAGAATGTAGACTCACAACTGCACAGTCAATGGGTGTATATGGACAATACCATTCAATAGACGAGTGTCCCGAGCATGGACTTTCATGCGATGAATTAGTAGAGGGTTCATTCATAAAAGGTGCAGAATGGCGCATTAATAGCGTGTGGCATGATGCAAGCGAGGTGCCAGAGGAGCACAGGTTTTGCCTCTATATCCTTAAAGACGGCACCTATGGATGCGGATATTATCACAAAGAAGATAATAGCATTTGGTATTCACGATTTACGAATATTGTCAAATGGGCTTATTTTCAAGATATAACGCCTAATATGGAGGATTAATTTATGAAACCTATATTAAATACTGAAGACATTAGGAAATTAAAGACTGATGAACGCTTAATTGAATGTTCTTGCGGCAAAGTGAATTATTATAGATTCTTATGTTTCCACCCACGAAACACGAATTATGTAATTCTATTGAATCATTGCGAAGAGCCTGAAAGGTTTTTTGTTCAAAACCTTATAGACCGGTTCTATACAAATTATACAAGTCGTGATATAATCACTTATCGTAGAGATTACGCCATTAAGAAACTCAAAGAGTTTGAACAAGCGTTGTCTGAATTAGGAGATAAAGATGAGTTATGAGATATGCACTTAGAAATCAAGATAAAATTGCTGCTGCATATAGTTCCGAATACTTGAAAGAGCATATAATCGGAAGCCTTGACAGTTATTTCAATGTACCAAGAAGTCAAGAAGAGGTTGAGGATTTTATTTATAGCTCGTGTGTTTGTTATAGCACAAATCAGGGTAACTACCCAATCATGCAAATTAATGACATTGCAGATGATAATGCCATGTTGGAATTTGCATGGATAGGAACTCAATATGATGTGATTAAACTTGCTTTTTTAGGCAGAATGAAAGGATAAACCAATGAAAAATGTAACGAAACTCGCTAAAAAGTCCGCAGGGCTTAGCCAAAAATGTTCGATTTGCCCACTTATGCAAAGATGCACTTTAGAAATCCATAGAGCTTGTTTTGACAGCTTTGTAGAGGGTTTCAAGAAAGGGGCCAGAGCTGCGGAAAAAGAAATGAATAAAAATTCAAAATAAGAACAGATATGAGAAAATTTAAAGTAGGAGATAAAATACATTTTGTCGGTGAACGAAACGCATACACCATTCGCGCTTGTGATTCCCGCTATCTAATATGTACTAAGCCTTTCAATCCCCAAAGAACGGTACTTTACACTATTGTTGATTTACAGGAAAAAATAAGAGGTACAGAGAATTTAGTGTTCGGTATGGGGTTTGAAACCGATGAGGAGTGCCAAGAAGCATTGCAACGTTTACAATCTGGGAAAACAGAAATAAGTTACAGAAATAGAGTTGAGCTTTTGTTCAAATAAAGTAAGAAATGAACGGTGAAACAAAAATCATATTAGATGCCTGTTGCGGTAGCCGAATGTGTTGGTTTGATAAAGAAAACCCTTTGGCTTTGTTTGCTGACATTAGGGACGAAGAATACATTCTTTGTGATGGCCGAAATCTGAAAGTCCACCCAGACATCGTATCGGACTTTACCGATATGCCGTTTTTGGATAAATCCTTTAAACTGGTAGTGTTTGATCCACCCCATTTGCTAAAGGTTGGTAAAGATAGTTGGTTAGCCAAGAAGTATGGTAAACTTCCTGAAGATTGGCCAAGATTGATAAAGAAGGGCGTAGATGAATGCTTTCGTGTGCTGGAAGACTACGGAGTTTTGATTTTCAAATGGAATGAAGACCAAATAACAGTCAAAGAAGTGTTGAAAGCTATCGAACGGCAACCTCTGTTTGGGCATACCACCGGAAGACATGGAAAGACCATGTGGATGTGCTTTATGAAATTACCAATTAACGAATAACGGATTATAAAATTTGAAAATATAAGTATGAAAAAGGTAATTGGGAAAATATATATCTATAAGGTACTGCCACCTTATAAGAATTGGTACAGTATCAAGACTGATGATGGGCTAAATCGTAGTAATGTCGTAATTGTTGGGAAAAAGCAATTATTGAAAGTAGCTTTAGCATTGATTGTTATGGCTCTGTTTAACAAAAATACTACTATAAATAAATTCAAAACAAATTAGGAAAGATATGAAAAAAAGATTAGCAAAAAAGATTCTTTATGTCACTTCCGTATTTGGAAATTGGGATAGTAATTATCAACCGTATTCAATTCCACAACAGCAGAAAGCATTGAAAGTTTTGAAAATTCCAATGGATATCAGAGATACGATCTTAGAATACGGAGTATTTGGCAAAATCCCTGTTGAATACAGAAAGTATAATCCGGTGGAGATTTTCCAAATTATGCTTAGTAAAAACATGAATCCCGGATCTGTAAAAGAGTTCCGCAGGTGTATGAAGCAGATTCTAAACAAATAATTCAAATCGGAACAAATATGAATAAAAAAGAAATCATACGAACCATCAAATCCTTTAAGAAGATTCTGAAAAAAGGCATTCCTCAGACAGAGCGTGGAATCAGTTACTGGGACATTCATGAGAAACGATACACCGTCTACGAAATAGCCGCACGCTTTTTACGGATGAAAGGCTATAACGTGCGAATTGAGATAGGTGATAATACAGAGAATCCCTCTTACTGTTTCGGATACATACGGTTCTATAGGTACGTGGCAATCAGTTTTAACTAATATCAAAAAACAAATATTATGAAAAAAAGAAAGATAAAATATTAGAGAAGTTGCGCAAGCTAATGAATCTAAAAGAGTCAGCTACTGCATTGGGTAACGAAGGCGAAGCAAATGCAGCTGCGGCAGGCATAACACGCTTGTTGATGGAGTATAATCTAACTGAAAACGATATACCGGAGCAAGAGAACTTAGAGAATCCAATTGTATCAGAAGAAATACCTTTCAAAATAAGCACAAATGGTAGATGGTATAGTGACCTCATATCAGTAGTTTGTGAATATAATATGTGCCGTAGTCTTATTATTAGCAAATTTAATAATGGCAGAATGAAACGTAGTGAATTTGAAATAATAGGACGAAAAAAGAATGTTGAAGTAGTTCTGTATCTCATTTCCTTTTTATCTCACCAGTTTATAGCTATCGGCAAACGTAATTATGAGGAATATAAACATGATTGTATATGGAAATACGGGAAAAGCCCCAAAAGCCTTATTATGTATTTAAAATCATTCCTATACGGTTGTGTTATAGGCCTTTCAGAAAAATTTGATGAGAGCAAAAGGATATTGGAAACAGAAAATAATATCACAGCTCTTGTACGTACCACAAAAAGTGAAATAGATGATTTCCTTAAAGGAGAAAAGATTGGTAAGGCCAGAGAATCAAAGTCGGATATTGATGCTCTATGCGCTATGAGAGGCATAGAAACCGGCAAAAATGTGGAAATATGTAAAGGTATTCATGCTGAATCTGTTAGTGAAAACTTGAGGTTACAATAATTCGATAGTGTATTAAATATAAACAAAAATTATGGAGTTTAAATCGCAAATATGTACTACCCGTGAACAGTCAAAAAGATTGCTCGCTTTGGGGCTAAAGCCGGGAACGGCAGATATGGTGTACCATTACACAAAGAGTAAAGTACCTGCATTGAAATGGGAGTTGCAAACTAAGCCGCCAACATCAAGAGGGAAGTTTTGGACGCCGGAAAGAATAGCAAAGTTAGCATCGCCTTTTCATAAGCATCCAGATGGAACACCGATGACCGGTGAAGAGGTGTTTGATAGATTGTGGGGCAAGGATGTTCCAGCATGGAGTTTGTCTCGATTATTGGAGATACTTCCCCCACTAATTCCACAGCAAGACAACCATCCTGACTTAGACTTGGAAATCTCAGTTGATAATGTATTTTGGTTTATACGGTACATAGAGCTGGGGTATGACTGCAAACATGAGGTTATGAAAGAAAACATTTTCGATGCAGTCATAAACATGATTGATTGGCTGATTGCCAACGGACACTTTAATAAAGAATACTACAATGAAAAAGATAATGTTCAACGATAAATACGGCTTAACTCAGGCTGTATTGGATGATCGGAAGACGCAAACCCGAAGAGTCATCAAATGTCCGAGAGAATTTAAAGGGGAATGGGTAGCCGGATTCAACATACATATACGTCAGTCCGATAAGAAAGTAGTTGGCTGGCCATGTATGTACGATGCAGACGAACGTGAGTTTGACGAAGGAGAAATCCTGCCACGATACAAGGTAGGCGAAATCGTAGCCGTTGCGCAGAGCTATGCTGACATAGGCATAGAGCCTTTCGCTTTTTGCGAAGCAGCTTGGCGCAATAAAATGTTTGTGAAAGCCGAACTGATGCCGTATCAGATTAAGATAACCAACGTCCGCATACAGCGATTGCAGGATATTTCTGATGAAGATTGCTTGGCAGAAGGTGTTGTGAAGATTGTACATAGTATTCCGACAAAAGCTCCTCAGTACATAACTGGGTATTATCCATCTATGTTATTGAAAGAAGCCGCCGATAAGCTCGGATGGGGACGTTCTTACTCTACTCCTCAATATGCCTATGCCGACCTCATTGACAAAGTGTCCGGCGAAGGCACATGGGAAAGTAATCCGTGGGTGTGGGTTTATGAATTTGAATTAATGAAATAATCATGAGCATTGCAGAAGATATTATAGACGGTTTGTGTTGCCAACTTTGTGGCGTGTACTTTGAAGAAGAACACGGTTACCCTGTTGTTTGCGAAAGCTGCTACAACGAACTATCAGAAGAAGAAAAGAAAGATTATCAATTAGCAACCCATAAAGAATTTTAATGTATTTATCATATGGATGCAAAAACATTCTTTACCAAGGTAGTTCTGATGCGCAAAGCACAGAAAGACTATTTCAAGTGTCGCACCCAACAAAACTTGCGGAAATGCAAGGCACTTGAAACGGAAATTGACGGAGAAATTGAACGTGTAAATAGTATTACCGGAGTTTCTTCCGTTTCCAAAGAACCCCGACAGACAAATTTATTCACTGATTAAATCATACAATATGAACTCAACTGTATTAAAAGAAATCATGGCATTCCTTTTCGGACGCAAATATTATGCCAACATTGTAGCAACAAAAGGAACAACAAAGCAAGAAATCTGTTCTTACATTTTTGCAACAAAAGAAGCCGCCAATCGGCATCGACTGGAAATCGAAACAACTCTGTCATTCCGGTTTGTCGAAACAGTTTCTTTCCATTCACGCCGGATATATTTCGATTCGCCTGTAAAAAGTTAAACCATAATAATCTGTGAATCATTCTATTTTCGTATTATGATTATCAAAAAACTAAAAACATGGTGGCAGTCACGTAACTACTATGTGATTGCCGATGGTAACGACAATTCAATCACGCTATCCAAACGCTTGTTTCTCCATATCAAAGGTAAGGCGAAAAAGAGCGATGCAGCCCAAGTGTTTGTTTTCAGAATTGCCGGACAAGATTCTTTCGGCTTCACCGTCAATCCAAATATCGGACAACCGACTCAACTATGCGATATTCAATATAATGACAAGTATAAGTGCATAGGCTTTGAAAGTCTGTGCCCGTCGGTCGGTCTTATGCTTTATGAGCATGGATTACCCGGTGATAGTATAGTCAAACTGTCTGTGTCTATACATCATACAAGCAAAGGTCTCATCTATTATCAAATTGAAAAGCCCAATGGAAAGTATATTAGGAAATACAAGAAAGGCTGATATAGTATTCTATTCTTCGGGAAGAATAGACATTACATCTCATATAGCCAAGCAACTTCATCTCTCGCGAGGTGATGTCCTGGATATTATGAGTGAGAACGGAGAATTATATCTTTATGTCAGATACCGCTCACCAACCGGCGGTCGGCATGAAGCATGTGTGTTTCCATCCAATAGGCAAGGGAAACATTTCAGAGCCTCATCTAAAAGGCTGTGCTCCGCCATACTTGATGTGTCGGGCGTAACAGACAAGGCGAGATTATGCGTTGGAGAGCCTAAGGAAAGCCAATATCATGGCACATTGCTACCAATCATTACCAAACTCCTTTTGTAAGAAAGATATGATTAAAGAAATAAAATACAACGGGTATTCTGCCAACCCATCGGACTATGAGTGCGCCGATGGGGACTTGGCAACATCGATAGGTGTTATTCCTGAAAACGGTGCACTTAAACCCATATTGCCGCCATCCGAAGTATTACAATTCAAAGGTGGTGATTCGGTTATGTATATTCATAAATCGGCTAACTTCAAGCACTATATCATCTTTAACAACAATTCTATCAGTTGGTGGAATGGTTCTGACGCACATCAGCCTGTTTTTCTTCGTTCATTTAACGAGGTATATCAGGTAACAGCTATTGGCAATACGCTTCTCATCTTGTCAACTGACGGTATGCATTATTTTCTCTGGAAAGGAAATAATGACGGATATTTATATCTTGGTACAAAAATACCTGAATGCCCACTTTCATTTGGGCTGCAGGGTGAAATGGTTCGGACAGATGAATTTTCAATATCATTTGATGCTATTAGTGAAGGCAGCATTTGGAATGAATTCTCTGATAACAATAAAACGCGAATTACAGACCAAGTACTTGCCCATATCAATAAATTTATTGCTGAAAGGTCTACAAATAAGGGCAAATTCATTTTTCCTTTCTTTGTAAGATACGCCTATCGGCTATACGATGGAACATTGACAATGCACTCGGCTCCGATTCTGATGATTGCTTCATCAGACCTTGCACCGCAAGTTTTTTGGACACACCTGACGGGAAAGGGAAAGTATACAGATGCGCAACTTCGAATATGTGGAATGATACACGACCTTGATTGTGCCGTTGTTCTTCAGTCTCGCCTTGATATGCTTAAAAATTGGAAAGATATAGTTCGATCTGTTGATGTGTTTGTTTCAAAACCTATTTATACTTATGACCAAAACGGAAAATGTACAAGATTTGCACAATCGGAAAACTATAATTCTTATTGTGTATGCAAACATATAAATCAAGCAGCTTCTACCTCCAAATTTCCAATTCGTTATCAACATCATACATTCAATAAACTATATGCCTTTACATTTGACCCCAACGGACTGACTTATCCAAGTGGACGTTTGATGACTCCTCGTAGAAGTATTGATGATGTAAAAGAGGATATTCGTTCAACATCGCAATTCTACCTGCTTGAAAGTCTCCGTATTGAACAACTTTCCACTACACGTACAAAACTGGTAATCGAAGAAGATTATCTACAGTCATTGGTAACACGAGAAGTTATGACAGATGATTATGACAGTCATGATAAATTGCTTCCACATTATTCGTTTGTTTATAATTCAAGACTTAACATCGCAAACATTCAAAAAGAATTGTATAACTTGTATAACACAGGAGCGATGATTACATATACCAACGGATATGTTGCTAATTTTGATGGAATGTCCCCTACTTATTTTGATGGAACAATGCCTGTTTCTGTATACTTCTATATCAAGCAGGATGGTCGGGACATAGTGGTCAATGGAGAATCTTATCAAGCGTCAATATTGGATCCGCCATTGCTGTTTTTGTTCTACCCTAATATAAACGCATACAAAGCAGTTATTGTGACGCATTATGGATTACCACAATATTATGAAGTACCACTTGAACAGCACAAATTCCTTAACGGAGCTTTTTATTTTGCCGGTTGGGAAAATCCTCCGACAGGACTTAGTGATTATCCTACAGCAAGTCCCCGTGAACAGCGAATAATTGATTTACCGAACAAAATATACACATCAGAAATCAATAATCCATTTCACTTTCCGGTTCTCGGTATCAATACAATAGGTACTGGCACTATTCTTGGTATATCTTCGGCTGTAAAAGCTTTATCAGAGGGACAGTTCGGTCAGTTTCCACTTTATGCTTTTACATCAGAAGGTGTATGGGCCTTAGAAGTATCAAATACGGGATCATACTCAGCACGGCAACCTGTAACACGGGAGGTTTGTATAAATACGAACAGTATCACACAAATTGATAATGCAGTGCTGTTTGCCACCAATAGAGGTATTATGCTGATAAGTGGTTCTACTGTGCAGTGCATATCAGAAAGTTTAAATGCGGAAGATTTGTTTTCTATTTCTGATTTGCCAAGATCGGATAAACTTCTATCAGTTTATAATGGAAAAGCAAGCGAAAATGAACGAACGGCTCTTGACGATATTGCTATGATTCCGTTTTTTGATTTTCTTGCCGCTTGCCGGATGATATATGATTATACCAATCAGCATATCATTGTGTATAACCCGGCTGTACGCTATGCTTATGTGTTTTCGTTGAAGTCAAAGCTTTGGGGAATGATGCTGTCAGACATAGTGAACAATGTCAATTCGTATCCGGAAGCATTAGCAATGGCTGACGGAAACAGACTTGTGGATTTTTCTACATCATCTGCTGAAAACATAACGGCATTAGTGGTTACCCGCCCTTTCAAAATGGATGAGCCAGATGTGTTCAAGACAATAGATACCATCATTCAACGTGGATATTTTAAATCGGGACATGTAGTACAAGTACTGTACGGTTCGAATGATTTGTTTAATTGGCATACTGTATGGAGCAGTGCAGACAAATATATGCGTGGTTTCAGAGGAACACCGTACAAAGCATTTAGAATTGCACTCATTTGTACACTTGACAAATCCGAAAGCCTGTTAGGATTTAGCGTCCAGTTCAATCCACGTATGCTCAACAGACTACGATAAATGAAACATATAGGTCAGTTATTTTTAAGGTTATCAGATTGTTTATAAGGAGAAAGAGCCGGTATGCGTGATGCACTCCGGCTCTTGTCTATTCTTAAAACGGTTTTAGTTTTCGCCTTATCTTGCCTTTCCGTGAAACAAGGGAAGTCTGTATCTTGATTCGGATATTTCGGGCTTTATCTTCCCAGTTGGCTTGGCTGCCGGGATTTGTTATGCTCATCCAGTCGGCAAGGACCTTGCAGACCATATATTCGTGTATCAGATGTTTCAGCAACTTCACGGTAGACAATGAAAATTCCACAGGCAAAACAAGGGTTATGAGGTATTCTTCCGGCACGGTCATAACATTATCAAGGGGTTCCTGCTTATCGGAAATTTCTTCTTTCGTATAAGGAAACAACATTTCCACGCATTCAGAATGTACGAGGTTAAGTATTCTCGTAACTCTGTCCACATTACCGTCCTGACCGATGTCGAATACTTGATGTCTGGCGTGTTCATCTTCCGCTTGCATAATGTCGCCCTCTACAAAAGAATAATTCTCCGCATCGTAAAGCAGTTCTTCCCTTTTAAAAACAAGTGTTACCGCTTTTGTTTTAGACTGGCTGTTTTGACAATATACCATAGGCTTGAACATCAATTAATCATAAGTCGGTCTTTCCGGACGGCTGCGTTTGTAGAGTGCACGCTTCACGTTTTCAAGACTCACCCCGGAGTGTTGTATATACGCATTGGCATCTTCCGGACTGGTTATGGCAAACCACTCTCCAAGTGCCATATCTACAAGATATGAATGTATGCCATTTCCCAGTGCGTCTGCCGAAGCGTTGTTATAGTTAGACGGAAGCAAAAACTCCAATGAAAGTTTACCGTTATTATCTATCTCTTCATCCATCAGGTTATCGCTTGTTGTATTATCCTCATTGAGATACTCTCCAAGCAGACTTTTTAAAGAGGAAAAGGCATTGGCCAACGAACGACGTATCTGATAGCTGTTTTCATCGTCATCACTTGCTTGCATATTGGATGCGACTTGATAGCTCTTGCCGGCCGCTTCTCGTGCCTGTCCCGTCAAATACGCTTTGTTCTGAATATCATAGACAAGTTCTTTGACCTGTTGTGTCACGGTTAATGTTTTCTTATTTTCTGCCATAATATTTTGAATTAATGATTATTCGTATGTCGGGCGCATGGGCTTTCTTTTGAAAAATGCCTTACGCATTATATCCTCCATATAGGTAGCAGCTTCCGTTGCATATCCGGCAGCTTCTTCCTTATTGGTAAACGTGTACCACTTTGCAGTGACATTCATCACGAAGAATGAAAACAAGCTACGCTGCATACTTTCTTTTAGAGCTTCATCGAATGAATTCGACAGCCCCAACGAAAGCCTGTATTCACTGTCAGCTTCCGTTTCGTCAAGAAGCATTTTCTTTAAACTGTTGCATATGGTATTCTTACTCTCGCACCAAAAACGTTCAAGCATGCTTTTATCCTCATCCGTCGTAAATATACGATCGTAGGCAAGCTCATCATCCATTTTCGCACCGGTGTACGATGTGGTCTTTGCTACCTCTTCATATACTTTTTCCTTATTGACCGTTAATATAATATCTATCATAATCAGAAATCAAACAAATTATACGATAAACCTACACTAAGACATGGAGAAAATTGCGGCGTTTCTCTCAGTGTTATTCCATATCCTACCTGTAGACTGATACAGAACTTTTTCTTCTTGGGTTTGGGATAATTACCTGTTACGGTCATTATATCACGCCCGGCAAAAAGTATCAGGCTGTCAAGTTGTGGATGAAAGCCACTTACATAAGCCCGATATGTGTCTGTTTCATACATCTTCTGCGTAATGGGGATTTCAACCTCAACACTGTCTTTGTCTTTATTTGGAGGTTTAGTCGTATCTGCTACGTCCGGGGTCTGTTTCGTACTATCCGGTTTTGCAGTAGGAAGAATCTGCGTGATGTATTTAATAACGGCACTATCCTTGGGTACAGGCTTGTAATAGGGTATGGTATCGAAAACAGTTATTCTTGTGGTATCATTTATAGGTAACTTTTTATTCGATATGCAAAAACGCACATTAAAAAACAGTGATGTGAAAAATAATACCACAAACAATATTGCTACAATATCTTTAAACCATTTTACCATACTTCTGAATATATCTGGTTATTGCCTCTACATGGGTTTTAACAATAGCTTGTTTGCCTTCTTCGGAACAAAGGTACAGGACATCATCCTTGTTATCCTGAAAAAAGTTTTCCGTAAGTACAGCCGGGCATTTTGTCTTACTCAAAATATAGAAGTTTTCTTCCCAGTCAGGATCGTCGTCAGAATTATCTTTGCGTATTCTTTGACTGATAAAGTTTTTTTCAGCTTCTTCATACAAGAAAGTTGCCAGTTTATCAGCCTTTGTCTTGCCTTTCGATGTATAAGCGCTCCATCCTCTTGCGTTCATCCATTCTGCACCGTTTCCGGCAGCATTGCAGTGGATAGAAACAAGAACCACATTGGCTGTTCCATATCGTCCGCAAACTTCGTTTACACGCCTTGCACGTTCTGATAGTGGAACATCTACTGTTTCCCGAACAATGCGTTCGGCATCATAACCTCTTGCGGAAAGTTCATGTGCTATTCTATCTGCAATTTCACGTGCATAAGCATATTCACGCAACGAACCGTCAGGACTACGTTTTCCGGGAGTGTTTTCACCATGCCCGTTATCAATCAATATCTTCATACTTATTTATTTGGTTAATATTCACTTGGTGGGACGCGGTCTGCACAACCATGTTTATTGCATTTCCGGAATTCCAGTGCTTGATTCTGAACGGCAAGCTCGCTGTTCTTTTCGCTTAGCTCGTGGATAGCGTCACGATACTTGGTTATCTCGGCGTAAAGGTGGTCAATTTTGGCGTCCAGTTCGACAACTCGCTTTTCCTTCTTCTCGTACAATTCTTTCCATTCAGCAGCATAAGCTGTGATGTTATCTGCTTCGGTTTTTTCAGCCTCGGCATCTGCCTTTTTCTTTTTGCTTCTAAGCAATAACAAGGGCAATATAACTAATGTGATGAGCGAACCGACAACTTGGATAATCGTGCTTAGTTGTTCCATATTAAAGTTCCTTCTATTAGTTGTCCTATCATTGCTCCGGCTACTGTAAGACCAAAGTCAATCCAATCCCATCTACCGCCATGCACCTTGTCTTTATATTCCAAAGCACCTGCTGTCAAAACTCCGGCATACATTGCGGTAAACCAACCAAATGCAAAAATGCCGATAATCAGTCCTCCTATGAGGTGTTTCCACCTGTTACTCATTCCGAGCCATTCAATCAACTTTTTCATCGTTATTACTTTTTAAATTAAATACCGTCCAATCCACTTCATCCTTTTCTTTCCACCCTTCCTGAACAGTCTTTATCACATAGGCGCACGCTGCTTGGGAGAACGCAATAAAATCATCTGCATTCTCGAAAGTATGATAGATGGGCGTACCATCTTCCTGTTCATTGATTTTTAGAATAAGCGGATAAGGAATCTTTTCACTACGTTCTATAGCGGAAAAGTTTAATTGGTTTTCGGGTGAAAGATATACCGCTTTCCCGTTCCAGACAAAGCCGTTTATAATCTTTTCCTCCGTAGCCGTGTTTATAGCGGACACAACAAGTTCCTTGACTTCGGAAAGTGTGGGTTTATGGTCGAATGTATGCCGGTACTCCCAGCCATTCTCACTATTCTCATCATCTTTCCCGAAGCCATAAAACAGTATCCACTTGGAGCGTCCTGTACGTACAAGACAATCCTGCCGCTTCTTTGTGCCGTAAATCTTTTCCATTGCATGAATTTTGATTTACGACAAAAGTAGCGGATACCGAGCGGATTAGTATGTTATCTTTTTCCCGTCAGGTAAAATTGTATTTTCGTTTGCCTCCGTCAAACATTTCACATTTGAGAACTGTTTCAAATGGAAAGCCGTCCTCAATATCGCTGATTTGGTCAAGAATACCTTTCATCTCAACCGATGCAGTAAAGAACTTTCCCCATTCTTGAGTCCTGGGATTGCGGAACGATACCAGATAACGGTCTTCCCCCTCTTTGGTGTCTATTCCTGTTTCAAAATCATGTATCTCAATTGGAATATTTACGATGTCACTCAAACGCATAACCTTGCCGGGAAAGCGTTTTTTTTCATCTGCTGGAGTGTACGTAACACCCATTTCAGAAAATTTCTTCATGTTGTTCTTGGTAAGTATATAAAATAAATGTTTGCAATCTGCATGGCAGGCCATACCCTTGAATGAACCGATTATTTGCTGTCTCCGTTTCCGTGATTTAATCTTGGAAAGTTTTCGAGCTGCATTTACTTTTGTCCGTTTTCGTAGCAATGTATAGTCGCCGTAGTTGACAAAGCCAAGGGCATCCATACCGGCGGATATGGGAGCCACTTTTTCGCTTGGTTTTATTGTCAGCCCTATTTGAGCTGCTTCATAGTGTAGTTTGTCCCGCAATTTCCACAAATCACGTTTACTCTCACCGAGAATAAAGATGTCATCACAAAAACGGAAGTAATGTTTTGCACCATATTCATCAATCATCCGGTGATCAATATCATTATGGTAAAGGTTTCCAAAGAATTGTGAGGAACGCAGTCCTTTGCTTATGCCATGCTTCCCGTTGGGATATAGTGCTTTGACAAAATTTTCAAGAATAGGCAATAAGACAGGGTCTCCGACATACCGCCTGATTGTGGAGATTAATATATCATGGTCGATACTGTCATAATATCCTTTATAATCGCTTTGATAATAATAGTGTATATTGGGGTTCTCTGCCAATGTATCCTGCACCTGATGGAACAGACCATGCGGTCCACGTCCTTGTATGGATGCAGCCGTTGTTTCTATCAATAGGGGTGAAAGATGCTTTTCCAACGGCTCCATAATCGAATTGCTTCCAATACGCTCTATGACTGACGGGGCTTGCACAATTCTTACTTTCGGTCCGTCATCCACAGTAAACGACTTGAGGTTCTTTATACGGAATGTGCCGTTACCTATCTGTTCTTTCAGCTCATCAAGTATCTTATGCTTGTTTTTTACATAACGGACCATTCTTGGTGAACATTCAATGCCATCTATTACAGCTATCTCTCTTTGCCGATTCCCGCTTCGGGTATCTGCACTTCTCAGATTTGCCATGACACGCTTGAATGACCTTTCCAAATTCTCATCGGATATAATCTCCGGTATGAGATTATATAACGGATAACAGACCGCAGGTGCAGCTACGGCCGGTTGGAATAAATCGTATATATCGCTGACCGCCTTCCGGTCTCGTGGGGAGTGGTCCAACCTCTCCCCACATGTGGTTAAAGATATGTTCCGGCTTTCCATTAATAAATATATATTATCATGCTGTTGCCGAGGCTCGAATCCCTCGGAGAATGGCGGTGGTAATCTCGTACCTGTGCAGGGTCTCCGATTAATTTAACCAACAGAATTTCAGACGCGCCCCGTAGTTCGTGTTCGAGTTCGATGAAGCGTTGTTCGCGTTCGCATAAGCGAGACCGCTGTTCGCATTCGAGTTGTTGCCGGACCGCAAAACACAACGGCGCGAGGGATTGTCCGCCTTTTATTTTTTTTAAAGAGTTATGCTTCCTAAACCGGAAATACTCAAAGACGCCTTCATACCCATGGCCTTAAACACTCGCGCAATGGTGGAAAGGGTCAGATTACGTCCGCTTTCTATCTTGGATACTTGTGAACGCTGTACACCGATTTTTTGTGCCAATTCCTCTTGGGTCATGTTTTGGGATTTACGGGCTTTTTTTATGGCTTCCCCAATCAAAAATGATTGCAATTCAGCTTCATACTTATCTCTGTGCGGTGTACCGACCTCACCTATATGTTTATCCTTAACTTCATCAAGGGTATAAAATTTAATTGCTTCCATATACTTATTTTTTTGAGTTGAAATATAATATTCTGACGGCTTCCGCCTTGTTTATCTCTTTGCGTGGGGTCTTTTGTGTTTTCTTCACAAATCCATGCGTGGCAATGACCAACGTTTCCGCGTCGGTGTCCCAAAAAGCCAACAGACGATATTGAATACCTTTATACAGGGTGCGAAACTCCCAAATGTCAGTATCATCTAATTTCTTGAATAAATCTTTGTCCATATAACCATTGGCTACCTTATCTACATTATAGATAATTTTATCCTTAACGTCTTGGCGCAGAGTGTCAAGAAATGCATCGGCTTCACTCGACATTATTACTTTGAATCTCGTTTTCAATTCCATATCTTATATCATTCACAATGCAAATATAGTGAAAATGTTCTATATATGGAACGTTTTACAGACAAAAATACAACCATATAAAAATTAGTTTCAAAAATCGACTCGCTTACGCGAGAAAAAGAAAGAGGGAGCAGCCTACGGCTCTCCCTCCAACGCTTTTTTCGAAATCACGAGGTCCGCTCTATTCAATTATAACGAATTTTCCGCGGAAGGCCAGACGCGCCCCGTAGCTCGTGTACGAGCTCGATGAAGCGCTGCTCGCGTGCGCAAAAGCGAGACCGCTGCTCGCACTCGAGTTGTGGCCGGACCGCAAAACACAACGGCCTCTGCTGCCACTTATCCAAAACCCTGCTGCATAATGTGTTACATACATACTTGTATCTCCCTTGTGTACTCTGCTGGGCAATACATCGCACTTGGCACCATGTACTATGCGCACGACACAATTTCCATTGGAAGCGTCAACTGTTTTAACAGTCCGTTCGGTTTTGTTTACGGGGTCATAAATATGCGCTGTATAATCTATTGGATATGAACTGTCGTTCTCCGTGCATTTTGCCTTGTAGAACGCTTCATAGCTCGGCACATTAAAAGCGATATAGTCCATCCATTCTGAATCACAACCCACATAATGCTTCAATCCAAGTATGGAGTTGAGCGTATTGCCGGTATTATTGCTGTCAGCCATGCCAATGGAATCCAGTTTATTCAAAATGCTGTCATGTCCGCCATTGCCCACAACCGACTGTTCGTTGGTTGTTCCGCTCAAAGCCCACCATAGATTGCTAATCTCTTTATGCTGTTCGTAATCCTGCAACTGATAGCCGACTCCACGTAAGCGGCAGATGTTTTGGAAATCCTTTGCCGTGTAATTCAAACCGCCGATAGGCATCTCAATAGGATTACCCTCACTGTCGTATTTCCATTCGTTAGATGTAACGGACGTTCCGTTGCCTTTCTTCGAACGTATATCACCGGAAAGGCTGCGTGGCATCTTCAAACCGTCAACGGTAATAGGATATACACCGACCAGACTGTCGTTGTCGCCAACCGTGTGTTCGGTCCATTCGGGTTCTATGGCTTCAATACTGCTGCTGTCTACAACAAGGCACTCTATGTCGCCAATGTCACGGAAAGAAGTGAAATAAAACCATTTTGCACCGTTAGGTATGTCACAGAACACATAATCACCGATGTTGAAGTCAAAATAGGTATGGCTTACAGACATGATGAACGTACTGAGCACACGGTTGTTTTCATCAGTGAACACGCCTCCAAGCCGGGCATGGTTCAGACCGGGCCATCTTACCTGCTTCATTCCTCTCACATCCATCTTGTAGCTATTCGTATTGGATGCGGTGGTTATGACATCCTCGCCTATGACTTCACCGACAACGGCATCAATCGCATACACTCCGGTATTTTCCATATATAGCAATTCCGACAACAGGGATTTTCTGCTATGCAATGCAGTTGAGAGCGGTTCGGTCTCTGTTATAGAAGGGAAAAAATACTTTACTTGGTTCTTGTAGTCGTTCACTCCCTTGTACCAATGGTGCGGAGCATGCCAGAATATATCAAAGCCCTCTCCGGCGGTGTCCGTTATGTCAAAGCTGCTGCCGTTTTTCAGGTAGTTGAAATCCGTATCGCTTAACTGCACGCCTTCCATCTGGTTTTTCTTCGTGTTGAACGAGCATTTATAGGCATGGCATCCTTTCTTGATGGCAAGGGTATGCCCACTTGGAATATATGTGTTGCCATAATCCGCCCCCGTCTTGTTTTCGGGATTGCTATACTTCTCACACGAATCATTGTCTACCGTATCGCTGATTTTCACAATAGAGAACTGCGAATTATGAAGTTCAAGTTGGGGAAAATACCGGACAAGCTCTTCGATTTCGTTCTGCTCTATCAGTTCGACCAATATCCACCGTCCGGTTATTCCGCTACACTGTCCTTTTTCATCGTACGCATTACCATTCGCATCCAATCCTATAGCCCCACCGTTTTTTATGGAACGAAGCATTTCAACACTCGCCGTAGCATTTACGTTGGGAATACGGACGGTTTTCAATTCACTTGCATTGACCACCTGTTCCAACAGAGTCATCGTATCAATATACGGACATTCATTCACGAATATTTTTGTAACCTTACTGACACCACCAAGAGAAAGCCCGCCGGGATAAGTCAGATTAGGCAGATTGTTCAATACAAGTTCAGTGATAGTACCGGGCAGGGCAAGCGTACTTATCGGAGAAGTTTCAGCAAACGTTATTGCAGACAAAGAAGTATTATCGGCATGCACAGTCTCCATTCGTGGACACTTTGAGCAATTGACGGTTATAATTTCCGTGTTTCGAATATCCAATGTAGTGAGAAACGGCATGTCTCCTAAATCCAAATTGGTAAGAAATCCGGTGTTTCCGGGCGACATTTTCCATTCCTTATGATTTTCACTACCGAGATACAGTTCCTGTAGCAACGACATTTTTGAAAGGGTATTCCCGAATTGAGGGTCAATACTTACTTCACTTAAATCTATCATGCTCATACGGTCTGCCTGATATATGTACAGCATGATGTTTTCCCCATGCTGGAAATCTGTGAATGTACCGCTTTCCCCTGCCTTCAGAAAAATTCCCTGTGTAATGTTTCCACTATCGTTACCGATACCGAAATACCCACTCTTGGCCGCTTTAAATCTGATGACTGCACCTTCTTTTGCACCGATACGTCCACCAATATAACCGCTTTCCGCCTTGAAATCCCCACAGCGGTAGTATCCGTCACGGATGCGCCAGCGTTGTTCTATAAAAGCGGGAAGAGATGTCAGTCCCAGCCCTTGCAATGCATAGAAATAGAGGTCGTTATATCCTGTATATTTGATATACTTCCGTTCCCCGTCATAACTTGAAACAACTTTAGGCCATTTTTTCATTATCTGTTTTACAAAATAATAGTCAGCCCCCTTGGGAGAAAACGGTCCGGCACCGATTCCAAGTGTATCGGGAAGCGAACGCATCGTATCTGCTATTGCAGGCAATGTAATTGTATTGGCATTTTGGTCTACATCCATAGTCTGCTGACCACGTATATCATTCCAAAGCACGCTTCCTCTTCCGGCGTATGCACTGTTTGTCAGGTCACCGGGGTCAACTTCCGGGTCAATGGTTTGCCCGCCGTCATTATCCTTCCCGTTACAGGTATCACAGTCATAAACTTTATTAAGATACATTCTTCGTGCTTCCATACTGTTTGCTCCGCTATAAACACCGTCCTTGACGCTGCAGCCGTCTTCAAGGAAGAACATCGGTTGCATGTTTTTCGCCTGTTGGTCGACAGCGGCAAGATAATCGGTGAAAAGATAATAGGAAACCAATGAGTACGGATTGATGTATTTCCACATCTGTGTCTTCCAAATTTCCTGCCATTTCCCTGCGAGTTCTTCCTTGGCATAATCGCAACTATCACAGAATTTCAGGACTTGATAAAGGTCATAAGGAACTTTCCGTCCCATAGCCAAGTCTATCTGTAGCTGGTCATCGTCTATCATGCATTCAAAGTACCTTGTCCACATCGGATAAGTATCCTGTCCGAGTTTGAGTTTCGTTACCCACGAGGACTCTGCGGTAGTAGGTTCCATCATGTCTTCAACGCTGCCAACCCCTTGCCACCAGTTCATTCCATCATATGTGAGCAATTCGTAACCGCTTACCGGATTAAGGACCTTGCCTGTAATCTTCCACTTGCCGTTTTCCTGCTTCATCTCTCCGGCTTGTCGCGTCCACTCTCCCCGTTCGTATGACATAAACCGGTAGTCCTGCCCGCAATATAGGGAAAGAAGATAAAGCTTTTCTTTATCGGTGGTAATATCATTCTTAAAACGTGTTTCTATCTGGTCGAGGCTTTCGCCATTTTGTCCGAAATATTCCACAAAATCTCCATAGTTCACGCAGCCTTTATTGTAACCGGGAGTATCTTTAAACCCAAGCGCAACCTGCTCTCCCTTATCCTCTTTCCAGTTTCCTTTTGCATGAAACCATGCGTCTGTCAAGCTTTCCTGTGTAGCACGGAATGCGGCAATGGGATGATTGGCTGTCGAGTGATTCATTTCCAATCCCTTTAATGATATGTCACTCTTTGCCCAAGTTCCATCGAATGAACGCTGGGCAGGAGTCAGGTAATTACTTCCGAGTGCACGAAATGTGGCATTCATCAAACCGCACACACCGCAGTCGTTGGCATTGGAGCTGTCGGAATAATCCACTTTCACCGTTATTATTTTTACCGGAATAGAATCTTCGCCTACACGGACATAACCTATTTTCATCAGTTTATATGATATTTGAGCATCTTCACTGTCATAATCCGGATAAATAGGAGTTACCTCCCAACCATCATTCTTTTGAAGATAGAAACGGTCGTTCTTGATAGGCCGTTTTGCCGAAGTGGTTCCCTGCCTGCGCCATTGCACATTGATAGCCTTAAAACTTCTCCACGGCATAGTCGGATGATAATAGAATAACGTACATTTGAACTTCTTGCTTGTATCAATATCACCGTCAAACGTGTCAAAGGTTTGCTGGTCTGACACGACCACATAATAAGGTATGCCTTTTGCGGAAAGGGCTTCTATTGTCGGACGATTCTGTGTATCAAGCACATTCTCCGCTTCATACTCCTGTATCATTGCTGAAGTATCAGTCAACTTGCACAAATAGTTTCTAAAAGCTTGCGCCCATTCATAATGACTGTTGTAGGCAAGTACATAATACAAATACAAGTCTCCTTCCGTTCCGTCAAATGTTATGGTTTTTGAATTAAGGATAGCACCGCTATTACTGATATATCCTATACAGCCGACCTCTTCACCATTCAAATACAGTTTGATACAGGAATAATTGCTTCCCCCACGTGATACATAAATGGTAGATGGTTCTACAACTACGGCCATGGTAATTTTTTCACCTTGTCGGAATGAGCGTTCCACCAAAGCCGGTTGTCCGGTCTTGCAGTATATCGCAGCTTTATTTCCACAGACATAGAAACCGGCTCCGCTATCAGGGTCATAGCATTCTATCAGCTTTGAATCAGCTTCCTTGATATTTTTGGTGGCAAAGGCAAATTGGATGGCACATCCGCTCGTAGTTTCCACTGATGCGTTTCCAAAAGGATGGTAATCCAATATTTCAGCTGTTACATTTTCTGCAATACGCAAAGAACGCTCCTTAAGAAAGTCTACAAATCCGTTGCTTGACCAGTTTGCACCTCGTACATCCATTGTCACTCCGTTATGTGTGATAGTATGATCGCTCTCACTGTTGCTACGTGTAGAAAAATCATATCCGAACAAAGCACCGTCCTTGATCGCTATATCAATGGCACTCCCTTTTATCGTAACCTTGATTTCATTGGTGGATACACCGCCACTTTCGGCATGTACGGTAATACTTTGGCTTCCGTCCGTACTATATCCGCTTATCTGCTTGTTCACTGTAACCGTTTCGGCAATCATAGCTTCCACAGCTGTAACTTTCTCCTCGCTGTAGAAAACATCTACATGCGTTTCAGTCTTGCCGGGAGTATACGCAGCCACCTCTACGGTAAGGTTGTCATATAAACGTAACGTGCCGTTGTTCTTGTCATTGAACCTGATGGCGACGATGGGAGTATTACTGTTTTCGTCCACACACATGATAGCGGAATAGATGGTGTTTCCCTTTACTCCGGATTTCTTCTCCGTACCGTATATTCGTACAGGATATGCGCCATGCGAAAGTCTTTCTCCGCCACCGAATACATTTGTTGGATTGACAGAGATGCCTTTGGTATAACTGTCGCTTACCGTTGCTTCACCAAGTTTCTTCCATTCTCCATTATAGAACATCTCCACTACTGCAAGAATGGATGAAGTGTTATTAGGGAATTTATAGAATTGTCCGATATTTTTTGCCGGACCACCTGCAACAAGGATAGTATCACTTGTGTAATTCAAAGCCATGGGTTGTTCTACGGTAATATCCACAGCCATAATGGTAATGGCTTTTTTCTTGGTATTTCCATCCGAATCTGTAGCTTGCACAAAGAAGCTTTTGCTGGCGGCACTGCTGAAATAACTTGTGAAGTCAAGTTCAAACTTGTAATCGGTCGCACTTGCAGAGCCTACAGTGTTCATATCCTCACTGGATAATGTCAGTCCGGTGCTTGCATCAATAATAGTGATGTTACGAATGACACCAAGCACCTCGTTACCATCAGGATAGCTGACACTACGCAAAGCTACATTGATTTTTATCTCTGAGCCGAATGCCATAATAGGAGCGGCTTCCTCGAAGTAGATAGACAATGTACTATCCTCACTGGAGCCGCCACCACCTCCATTTTTGGGTATTTTAAGCACAATATCCTCTATCTGTCCGCCATTCAGATTGGTGGCTTTGTAGTAAATGTAGTCTTCATCACTTTCTTCATCAAATCCGCCGATAGCTTTCTCCTGCATTATGTATGCCCCGCCTGTGGAAAGGGCATCTTTTCCTCCCTCTGCCGGTTTGTCGGATGTTTCCACCTTGCTTCCGCCACTGCCGAATGCTACCCACGGTTTCAGATCATCAGGGCTGATGTCACTCTTATCGCGTGTGAACTGATAGGCAAGCCATACAGGTGCGCCATTTTTATCACTTTCCGCAGTCTTGAATGTAAGGACGATACCGCTTTTCAAATAAGAGAACCCGCTTTCTTTCTCAAGGTCAACAACAGCTTTTATGGCTGTTCCCAAAGTATATTCTCTATCTCCGCAAAGGTCGTTCACGTTGATGGTGTTGCCTACGTTTCCACCACCGGAAGTCCCGAAATCCGTCCAGTTGCTTTCTTTACTCCAATCAGAGGTATTTGTCCATTGTTTTGAAACCCATCCGGCTTCTGTAAGGAATATCAAGACAACACCCGGAATCTGCAAAGCAGAAGCATATTCAGAAGTCGCACACCTGTCAAGTGCTACGGAAAATGTTATCTCCCTATCTGAAAGGTCAAACAGATGATTGACATTCACAACGCTACGCGATACGACTTGTTTATTGAGTGAAAGTATTGCCTTCTTGTTTTCTTCGACCTGCTTCATATCTTCCTGTAACTTCGCACCTTCATCACCGGGGAATGCAGTAGAGCTTGTATGTCCGAGAGCAAGGTCGGAGCCAATTGAAGTCAGTTGCTTACCGCTCCAACGATAACTTTTTCCATCTTCTTCACATAGAAAGACTTTGCCGGAAGAGGGTATTCGCCCGTTTGTACTTGCCGTACCGAAAACATCTGCATCCAACCAGTTGTTATAATAAGTAGCAGTCTCGGATTCTCCGATTGTCGGAACGTATGCAAGCACAAAGCAACCATGTTCCTTATCATATACAACTTTACAACCCTCATCGTTGGAATTTTTGTCTATGGATTCATTTTTTACAGTAATGCCTACGGAAATGCCATAAAAATCTACCACGTCATCAATGTATCCGGGCAAATGTCGGCTCGGTACTTTCCCTTGTTCGTCAAGAGGGGCGATTCCTCCGTTTTCACCTTTTGATTCTTTGAAAGAGTTCAGTTGGCTTCCAACTTCATTCGCCTTGTTGTTTGCCTTGTTTGCGGTATCCTTGGTCGTGTTTACTTGGTCTTGCAACGAGTTGACACTATCACCAAGCGTGGTGAGGTTGGTGTCTTGCGCTTTGTTGCGGGCTTCTATATCCGTAATGTCGTCTTGCAGTTTGGTAATATCCTCTTGCAGTTTTTCTACGGCTTCGTTATACTGACCGCTGTCTATGGTCGGGTTGCCTCCACTCTGTCCGGTCGGAACCCATTCTCCGCCATCGCCCACATATATGGGAGCTGGTAAGGAAACACCCACAAGTGCCCACCATCCGTCATGTGGTAAAGGATAAGCCGCTTTCAGTTTTTCGATGGTCGTGAACAGTCCTTTGCTCACTCCCTTGATATTTTTTGCCTCAAGCCAGCCGTCCACCATTACGTTTCCTTTCAAGTGGGTCTTTCCCTGAACGGTCGCGTCACCACCTATCGCTGTATTGCGACCAACGGAGACATCACCGTCTATATGTTTTGATTCGTAACTCATATTAATACAGATTTAGCCAATTCGTTCAATGCGGCACTTTTTTCCGTATCGCCGAATGTCGTTAATACTAATGCAGCTATGGTATATATCACAGCATCATAACATTTCTCACAGATTTCTACCGCGCCATATTTGTCTATTTTCGGGTAAGGCAGATATACAGCACGGCTCACTTTCGCTTCTGTCGTTTTGCAAGAATAAAATTCCATCACTCTTCCTTCTGGCCGTATGGATATGGCGCATACAGGCCGTTGACATGTTCCCCTTATGCCTTTAAATCGGGAAGACTGTTTTTCATATTCAGGGTCATCGGTGTTTATGGGATTAAATACCGCACGCTCCCAATCGTTCATTTGGAAAACGACAAAACGCATGAAATCTTCCGGCAGTAATATCCATCCGCTTTCATGCTCTTTCCAATATATGGCATCACCGAAGTTGTGTCCGCCGTCAAGCAAATAGGACGGTGCAGAGCTGTGCACACGCTTTACTGCTTCCAAAATCTTTGATGCAATGATGTCGTCAAGTGCAAGAGTGTCCACATCGCCTATAATCTTCAACGTATCGCTGTTCATGTTTTGGTCCAGGGCGGTGCGTACATCCTCCTGTATTTTGTTCTTCTGATATACAGCCATAAGCCCTTATCTTTATTCCAGACCTTCAAACTCAATTCCGTTTGCTGCTGCCTGCTCCATGATTGCCTTGGTCGAGCGCATGGAAGTGCGGCTGATACCGAAAGTGTCTGCAAGGTAATCTTTTGCACTTGCAATGTCGCTTACTTTGACTTTGCGAGATGTCGTATTGTTATCCCCTGCGTCTTCTTGCGGCATTTCGTCCTGTCTGCCGGTTTCGTTGGCAGGCGTGTCTTCACCATTGTGCGTACTTTCGGAATGAAGTTTTTCAGATGAACCGTTTTTAGACGCTTTTCCGGCTGTTTCTACTGTCTCGGATTGCCCGTGCACAGAATGAAGTTTGAACAGTTTGCCAAACTTGTAATGGTTCTCTACAGACTTCTGTATGTCCTCGTTGTCGGTAGTGAATACACTGCTTCCGTTTGACAATGGAACGAATGCGATATGCAGGTTCTTCTTGCTCGGAAGTACCACATTAATACTGATATTGGTATTCGCCTTGTAGGTTTTCGTAATCATATTCTTAAAAGTAAAAAGGGGACGGGACACCTTATCCCATCCCCGGTAATTAATAATTCTTTATGAACTCTTTATTATGCCGCATTTAAATCTTGGGCGGGTGCTTTAGCCAGTCTCATACGTGCATGTGCCTTTGCATAGCGCAGATACAGGCAGCTCACCTCTTGGATAACTACCGCATCGGTACGGCGGATACCGGCCTTTTGCAAGTCGAGTACGTTACGTGCCCAAGACACATGTGTTTTTTTGGAAAGATATTCCGGATCCATTGCAAAGCCGCAATCACTCATTCCGTTTACATCGAACAGTTCATGATGTATGGTCAATACTTCTCCGAAATCAGTATCCCAAGATTTAAATTTCAAGTTCCATACCTCCACGGTATCTTTCAAGCGGAATTTTTCGCTCTTTATCTTGGAGAATGCAGAGAGCATATCACTTCCACAAAATAAAATCTTACGCTTGTTACCGATGCCGGTACCAACAAAAAGGTCTTTGGTAATATCCACAAGGTTTTCATCGGTAATTATGGCGCATTTCTTGTCAGTATCCCATTCGCCCACCTCGATGTCCTTTCCGGCCATCCACCAGATACCACCTGTAAACCAAGTGTTCATGCCGTCCTTTGCAATGTGCTTGATAACCTGCTTCACACCGAACAGATAAGTATTTTCCATTGCGAGGCGCATATCATATACACCGTCTTCTTCAATGTCTGAGAAATTCCAGTTCACTTCTTTGGCGGCAATCTTGTCAAAAGTTGATTGCTCTACCTGAATCATGAAGTTCTGACAATACTGGGTTTCAGGCATAGGGATATTATTGAATCGTCCTGTCTGAACATCCAATTCCCCACATGCTTTTCCCATGCGTACAAGCGTTGTTCCTTGTGGAATTTCCGGAACAAGAATCGGCTGTTTGCTTGAATCATCCATTTTGCCATTTACGGCATACACTGTAGGAAGATTTGTTGAGCTGTCCTTTCCGCACACACAAAGCACGAGGTCCGGAACGTTGCTGTCATCTTCCGTATATTTCGTTCCGTCCGGTTTGGTGATGGCACTGACACCGACTACCCTAATGGTATCATCCAACGTGAACATATTCAAATCATCTACCGGCAACGACACGCTCGCACCGCTGAGCATAGCTTCCAGCTTTTTGTTGGTACTGCATTTGATTTCACGTGTACCCACGCTGTAATACTTCACTTCAAATGAATTGGTGGAGCTTGATTTTGCATAACGGCTGATTTGGTCAATTGGAGTAGCCATCGGACGGATTTTCACGATGCGTTTGTCCACATCACTCAAATAGAAATTTGGGTCGCCGGTTTCACGCCCTCCTGTTTCAGTGGAAATACCGTCTGTTCCACCCGTACCGTCCGCACCGGCTGTTGTTTTACCCGCATCAGGCAGGTTCGATGCTTCTGCCATCATGACACCGCTTGATGCACCCGTCACAAACGCCAATATCATCAGCGTAATGCGACAAAAGAAACTCATTGTTTTCTTCATTGCTCGAAATTTTAAAAGTTAAAAATGTAATTGGTTTATATTTATCTGTTTATCGCCTTGCGTTTTTCACCGCCACGCTCCCAAATGTTCTGTGTACCATCATAACGCCCGATTGCACCGAGGTCAGGCATCTGTCGTGAACCGCCACTGCCGCCACCGTTTTTACCGGCAAGGTCGGCTGTACCGTCATTTTTGCCTGCTTTGCGTAGTTTTTCTTCAATCTTGCTGTTGCGCCCCTTTACTTCACCCTCGTGTCCGGCAGCTTCCACATCGCTGTCGTGCCTGATTGCTTTTATGGCCATTTCTATACTTTCACGTGTAAACTTACCCATGATTCCGTCACGTACAATGCCTACAAGGAAATCCATTGCGCTGTCGATGTCCTCATCCGGCAGTCCTTCTTCCTGTTGCATGGTTTCAAGGGTGGTCAAGGTTTCGTCGAGGTTCTTCTGATACTCTCCCTCGTACTCTTTCTCTTGGGCGATTCGTTCCGCAAATTCCTTGTTGGCGGCTGCAAGTGCCTCCTGCTTTTCGGGGTCTTCAAGTGCGGCCTTGAAATCATCCCCGAATTTGCGCACCATACCGATGATAGGGTCTTCGCCTTTTCTCCAGTCAGTAAGGAAAGCGGCACTTTGCGGGTTGCTTGCAAACAGGTCGGACAACGCTTTTTCACGTTCCTTGTAACCGGACAATTCCTTGTCGTAACCATCGTAATCGTCATTGATTTGACCGAATAACGCTTCATCATCGGCAAATTCTCTGTCCGGATACTTTGCTTTCAATCGCTCTGTGTATCGCTCGCGATTGCTCTTAACTTCCGTATTATTAGGCATAATTCAAAAATTTAATTTATAGTCAGATTCTACAAGACAAAAATAGGCAGGGAAAGCAGAATATCATGTTTATCTTTTTACGCTCCTATTGGTAACTTTGGTACTATAACGGGAAGAAAAATGAAGCATAAAGGAGCAGTTATGGAATACTCTATGGAGCGTATGAACGACTTGATGAGAGCATACGATGAATACATTTCATCGTGTGATTATATCCGTATGCCTGAAGTGTATAAAGTAATTGTAAACATGCCGTCCCGGAGGTTTTGGGTCAGCGATATTCGTGCAGCATTGGTCGTTTCTGTCATGATGAGGGGTGAGAACGATTTAAGCGGTATGCGGCCGTTGAAGAAAGAAATGTATGAGGAAATTCATACAAGGGTTGTCGCTCTCAAATTAGAATACCCGGAACTTACCATTTCTGAGCTGTGTGCTAAAGTGATTGCTCAACCCGCACCGAAATTCTACCTCACGCCGGGTAGTGCCAAGATGATGATATGCAAGGCTAAAAAACGATGGATGCAAGAAAAGTTGAGAAGATTACGGCTCTCCTGATTTCTGCCATGATTGTGTGTTTGTCATTTTCAGGAGAATGGGATTGGCAAACTGTCGGCATTTACGCTGGAAGTAATATGCCAGGACGCTTGCTGTATCCGTTTTTCCATACGAATATGTTTCATGCCTTGCTCAATTCATGGTGTTTATTATCGATTATTTTCATTTACGATATTGGGATAGGAAGATTGCTGTCAGCCTATATGATTGCTGTTACAGTTCCAGTTGATACCCTTGGATATTTCACGACAATGGATTCGCCAACGGTAGGATTGTCCGGATTGGTTTTCGCCCTGTTTGGTTCAATATCGTTTGAGGTATTACGTAAACGGTATTATCAGTTATGGATGCTGTTTTACCTTGTGGCAGGCTTCCTGTTTCCGGGCATAAATGCCGTATTGCATCTTTGGTGTTATGTATTGGGACTCATCATGGCTCTGCTAAACAAGCCTGTTAAAATCATGCACCATGAAAGATAAGGCCATCAAGGACATATTGACAGAGAATGAACGCCGCAATGCGATTGTATATGCAAAGTTCAATCCAATTACCGGAGAAGGTTCTGTCGGTAAACGTGTAAAGTGTACCATCAGTGACTTTCCTATACATACCCAGTGGTTACCGGAACGTATCATGAAAGTACCGCTTGTACGCCAACTCATCGAAGCCGGTTCTATTTCCAAATTCCTCACGGACTACATGGGTGTGGAAGACAATCAGGATGATCGCTTGAAGGTCATAGAGCAGTTTGTACGAATACGCAGCCGCGAGGATTTTCCGTTTTGGGCGGCAACATTTGTCTATATCAAGGCCAAAGGCGGTGGTGAGGATGTCCTGTTTCGTCTGACAAGACCTCAACGGCGTTTTGTGGATCGGCTTGAGAAATTGCGTATTGCAGGGAAACCGATACGCATCATCCTGCTTAAAGCACGGCAATGGGGTGGTTCCACCACTTCACAGCTTTATATGGCATGGTTGCAGTTGCTTCACAAAACCGGCTTAAACTCACTTATCATTGCACATCAGGGCGCAGGCTCCGATGAAATCAAGGATATGTTCGACCGGATGATTAAAAGTTATCCTGTCGAAATGCTCTATAAAATTGATGAAGCCTACAATGAGAACGAGCCGAAGATTGTAGGAGTGGGAAAATCGGGAAGTATATCGCGCATTCCGCAGCGTAACTGCAAAATCAAGATTGGTACGGCTGAACGCCCGGATTCGTGTCGTGGCGGTGATTACAATCTTGTACATCTCTCCGAAGTGGGAATATGGAAGGCTACGGAGGGAAAGAAACCGGAAGACATTGTGCGCTCCGCCTGTTCGGGTATTCTCCTCAAGCCCTACACCATGATTGTTTATGAAAGCACAGCAAATGGCACCGGGAACTTCTTTCATCGCGAATATACTGCCGCAAAAGAAGGGAAATCCCAATTCGAGGCAATGTTCGTTTCATGGTTCGACATCGAGCAATATACACTCGCTTTTGATTCGGACAAAGAAAAATGGGATTTTGCAGAATGGCTTTATCAGAATCGGGACAATGAAAATACAGATTCCGAACGTGAGGAATGCAGTAAGTATCTTTGGTCGCTGTGGGAAAAAGGTGCTACGCTCGAAGCTATCCATTGGTACATAGCCGAACGCAGGAAGTACAATGACCATGGGCAGATGGCTGCCGAATTTCCGTCTGATGATGTGGAAGCCTTCGTACATTCGGGAGCACGTGTGTTCGACAAATACAAGGTCGATGCAATGCGTAAGACCTGCAAGAAGCCTAAATATGTCGGTGAAGTCTGTGCCGATGCGGATGAGGGCAAGAACGCTTTGCAGAACTTGCGTTTTGTGAAAGACAAACAGGGATTGTTGCATATTTGGGAGTTGCCGGAAACAGATGAAAAGGAAGTTGTTACAAATCGTTACCTCACGATTGTCGATGTGGGTGGACGTTCCAATAAAGCAGACTTCTCTGTTGTTCTTGTGCTTGACCGTCTGTTTATGATTGATGGTGGCAAGCCTGTCGTAGTGGCACAATGGTACGGACATTGCGACATCGACCAGCTTGCGTGGAAAGCGGCACAAATAGCGGCTTTTTATGACAATTCACTCTTGGTGATAGAAAGCAACACCTTGGAAACGCATGACAAGGAGCGGCAGGTAGATGGCGACCAGTCACAGTTCATCCTTAATCAAATCAAAGAGATTTACCCTAATCTCTATGCACGTGGTCAGTCCGAAGAAGCCGTACGCGAGGGATTGCCTACCAAATACGGCTTCCATACCAATGTCTCAACCAAACCGATGATTATATCAACCTTAGTCAAGGTTATTCGTGAGAATTTATACACAGAACGTGACGAACGTTGTCTGGACGAATATTTGTGTTACGAGAAAAAACCGAACGGAGCTTTCGGAGCGATTACCGGTAAACATGATGACTTGCTAATGACAAGAGCCATAGGCTTGCATATATGTTTCTTTGAAATGGAAATTCCAAAGATTGTGCTTCGTATCGGACGATTTGTTGTCAAAAAGAAAAAAGCTGTTTCAGCAGCTACAATATAAGTTTAACTATAAAAACAAGGAACAATGAACATTTTCAGAAAAATCAGAGCTTCGCTTCGTTTACGTGAAGCAGTCAGACAGGCAGACGAAAAACACAAAGAAACTGGAGAACGTTACTATGTTATGCCTGCCGGTGGGAAAAAAGGTCAACTTATCATTATGGATAGAAAGAATTTCCGTAAGTTGAAACAGAAAGGCTACATCAATCATAATACGTTTGTGGGCGACCTTGAACGCGAATGCTTCTACTGCACGACTTATGGAAACGGTTCAGCTATGCTTCCTTCTGCTGTTATTGCATTGAAACGAAAACAGTATTTCTCATGGCTTGATTCATTTTCAAATACCAAAGAGAATGGGAAAGTACGGAAATATTGATGGCATTGCCACACTTACCAATGACCCGCTCGCACTTGACAATATCAACAAGTTTAACATCGGAGACCGGGTGATGTGCAATGATAATGGGAAAAGCGGTACTGTATTAGATATAGATACTGATAAATACGGTTGTACCGTTCGTTTTGATGATACTGAAGAAACATGGATTGAATGCGACCAATTATCCAAAGAATAAAGAAAGGGGCATATCTGTGATGATGTGCCCCTTTGGTTTAAGTTCTCATTGCATTATGTAACTGATTTACTGCATCTATATTTGCATCTTGTTCGACCTGTTGAAGCAATTGAGGAGAAAGACCATCGGGCACTTTGCCCTGCTCCAACTGTTCCTTCTGTGATTTGATACTTTGCAACAATTCATCTGCAAACGGGAAATCTCCATGCTCAAGCAGCTGCTCTACACTGATTGCCTGAGACTGGTACAACTGCATAAGCATATCGTTAGCAAGATGCCTGTATGCCGGTGTTGAAGTGCTTTCGGTAATGCTTAAATCAAATTCTACATCACGTATTTTCTTCGGGTCATATTCGATTTGTGCACCACTCTTACCTGCAATATTGAATACACGTTTGCTATCATAAAACTGCTGCATATTCTTCACATCCTTATATGCTCCGTCCACTACAAAACAACTGAAGCATTCAAGCAGGTCGAGCAATGACTTCGTGGCGTTTTCTGTCTGTTGGTTATAGTGCGATGCACTTTCACCGGAATACCCGGGCTTTCCTTGTAATGCGCCCGTAACTCCCGATATATCTTCAAAAAATTTGAGTTGCATATTAAGCAGTTCCGCAATGCCTATATTTGTGGAATTATTGGCCACCTGTTCCGGCACTTTTCCGCTTTTGCTCGGCTTGTATACGATGACACCGTTAAATTCCGTCCAGCTCTCTGCAATATCGTCAATGCTCACACCATCAGGCAAGCAGTCTTCGGGCATCATCAGCACGCCTTTGGCACTCGCACGCATTATCCAGTCATAGAGAGTTATCAATCGGTTGGTATATCGCTGTTGGTCGATTACATCAGCAACGAATGAATGGATTTCACCATCAATGAACGGATATGCCTTGAAAACATATGGATGGCTTCCATGCTCGTAAGGCGTTTCCCCCTCCCTCAATATGTCGCCAAAAGGAGAAAGGTAATAGAAATACCAATAATCGTCCACAAACCAAGTAGCTTTTATCAACGGAACCTCATCTTCCGGCATACCGGCTTCCTTGGCCATACGCATACGTTCTTCATTTTCAGTAAGCACCACTTGTGCGTAATCTTCTTCGTCTATTTTGAAAATATCGCCGTTTTGGTAGTCATGGCAACGGTATCTCGGTTTTTGCTCCTTGCGCCATATCTCTATCACACGACATCGTCCCGGCTCGCTTGTGAATAGAAAATCGTAGTTTTCCAAGCGGCTATACCCGAAACGCTCCGCGTATGTGGTTATGTAATCTTTCCTTGCCGCCCACTTGTAAATGTCACGCAATTGTCTGTATTCCTGCGGACTTGATGCGAACTGTTCACACAACTGTCCGAAAGAAATGTCGTGAACTTCTCCAAGCACGGAAACATCCCAACCTCTGAAATCTCTCATGTTGTTGTCGATAAAGAAATTATTGGGTTGTACATAGTCCGTCCAACAATCCTCTTTTCCATTACGCCAACCGTACGATTTACGGTGAACGATAAAACCGCTTATCAGGAACTCTTCCATAGTTCGGGCATATACATCGTTCATTCGGTTAAGCTGCATGTTGCATTGAAGTATCGTACTCATCGTTTCACCAAGTTTCTGTTCATCCCGATCACGTGCGGTACAGGTCGGTTCTTTACTTTGGCTTCGATACACGCCAAGCACGCTTCGCACAAGCCTACGGATAAGGTTGTTTTTCAAAGGCACGTTGCCTTGACTTTTAATGTATTCTTCCTCGCTCATGGATTTTCCGTCCACACAAATCATATCGTCCCATTGGAAACCATAGGTATAGCGTTTGTTTCGCTCCCGGTCTTTCCGAAAGTCGTCCATCTGGCTCCAATAGTATTGTGCTTCCATAAGAATGTCAAATGCCCTGCGGTCACCATAACGTTTTGCAGAAACAACAGTATCTATCTCGGCGGCATCATTTCTTCCCGGAGCTATACGGCTCATTGGCAGCAATTTTCTTTCGCTTTTATTTACATGCATATTTTTATCATTTTAATGATTGCTCGGAACAAATATACTGCTCCGGGCAATCATCCTATGTTTAACTATTTACGGGTTTTGTTCATTTCTTCTATCATTTCCTTTTTGAGTTCGTTCAACTCGGCTTCAATATCCTTGCGTTCCTCGTCACTGATTGCTTCTTTTAATTCATTGTAGAGGTCGTCAATGTCTTCACGGTAATCCTCGAAGATTTCGTAACGCTCGTATTCGGGTGAATTGTAAAGGAAATCAATCTTTTCCGCATAGTCAAATATGTCGTTGTCGGTATCTTCTTCATAGTGCTTCAATCGGGATTTCAACCGGTCATGCTCCTCTTTCAATCGGAAATACTCATTGTTCACAGCCCTGTACTCGGTGCGTTCGTCCCCGGCTTTGACCAGCCTGTTTGCCAACAGGAAGCTGCGAGGGTCGTACTCACGGTTGCCTGTAACGGTTTCTACCATCTTGCTCAACTTGTCGATTGTTCCGAACACGCCACCGAAATAACCGTTCAGCATATATTCAATCTTTGCCGGATTAAAGTCAATCGTTCCTTTTGTATATGGGTCTCCACCCGTAGCTTCATTCATGGCATTGGCCAATCCGACAATGTATTTATTGGCACTCTTATACGCCTTTGTCCATTCGGGCATATCTTTGTTGTAAGGTGTGTCTTTATAAAGTGGCATACCCGTCCAACTCTTTTCCGCAACGTAGGCTTCCCACAAGGGTTTGTAGGCACTCGGTACAAAGGCATTCAATCCTCCGCCGCCCTCCAAGAAATCAATAGGTAATATCTGTGTAGCCTGTCCTGTTATGGCTTCGGCAATTTCTCCGTCTGTAAGATGTTCCTTTCCGTTAAGGACGGAAATCATCAGTTCGCCCATACCGTAAACAGCCCTGTATTCTACCGGAAGAGGAATTGATACCCAACTGTTTCCTGCCCTGAAAAGAATATTGCTGCGCCTTACATATTCGGGAAGATTATAGTATGCGTTCTTGTCATCATCGTCATCATCATCGCCACCCAAGTAGGCAACAATGGCACCAAGAAGGAACATCGCCGCAATACCTGTAAAAGCTTTGGCAGGATGGCGTTTCATCTGTCGTCCAAAGTTTGCCGTACCTTGAATGGCTGCATTCCAAAACACATAGCCGCTACGACCAAGTCCCGATACCAATGCACTGGCATTACCAGCCTTTGTCTGCCCTGTACTGTCATAGAATTTTGCTCCGCTGCCTTTCTTGTTGAAGTTTACGCTTATCTCCTTTGCATCATAGATGGCTCTGTCAATGCTCCGGTCCATTTCGCGTGATGTCATGAAAGCGGCAAAACGGGCGCAGTTCTCAACGGCTCGGTTGTACTCATCGAAACGTCCGCCCAACAAGTCCCATGCTTTTTTTACAGGAATCTTGCCGTTTGATTTTTTCAGTTCCCTGCGTATGTCGTTCTTATGTTGTTCAATGTCCCGGATATTGGCATAGCCTGTTTCTCCTCCGTTCATCATGAACTGATGAAACATCGCTTCCGTCTTGTTACTCATGTCAAGTGTCCCTTTGCGGTGCTTTGCCAAGAGTTGCTTTATCCTTACAGGATTGGCATACATATAATTGCGATGAAAACGAAGTGCGTAGTTCGGGCTTTCCCTTATCCAAGTCATGGTGTTGGTGTATAGCATATCTCGCATGAAGTTCGATACGATGAAGTCCGGGTTGCGTGTGGTATAGAACGCACTCAACTGTCGGTTGATGTTTTCACCGGCACGGAGAATGGCCCCGATTGCCCCCGACATATCGTTGTCGGGATTTGTCTGTCCGTTCAATGCTTGTGCCGCACGTGGATTGCCGTTTATGGTAATCACATAGTCCCTGCCGCCACGCTTCACTACAATTTGGTGCTGCCTCATATCCCGGCTTTCCACAATACGGTAAGGAATATTCACGGTATCTTTGCCATGCTTGTACCGGTCAGGATATTGCTGTGCCAATGACTCCATTTTAGTTTCAAAGTCCAGCATCTTCCGTTCCACCACTTCGGGAGTATCTGTACTGTCTATGTTGTCAGGAAACACTGGCTTCCATTCGTCGGCCACCGTATCGTATTCTACCCAAATGTCGCTCACACTGACAAGGTCGCTCGGATGGTTGAGGGCGAAATTAAGGAAACGCTGTTTTACCAATTTGTTCCGGTTGCCCTGCATGATAGCACCTTCTGCCATTGATTGCAGGTTGGCAAACGGGTCATCCGCTTTAGACCTGCGTCCTTCCGCTTTCTTGATAGGATCATTGAATGCACTTTGCTTGTGCGTCAGATATGCGTATGCTTCAGAACTGGTCTTTTCATCAAAACCACGTAGTGGAATGTAAAAATCATACATATCTGAAATCTTGTCAAAGGTCGCTTTGCTCATCATGCCACATTCGTATGACTTTGAAAGTATTGCTTTGCTCGCGGCATTGACTTTTTTCCAAAGGTCGGTAGTGTCGTGTGCCTGTTCGTAATCGTTAACCATTATCTGTGCTTCCGTTTCGGCATCAGTAACATTATCCATACCTGTAAGGGCTGTAAGTCCGGCATAGTCGGTTTGGTCTGCATCGGTTGCTCCGTTATTGATTGCTTCATTACGCATATATGTATTGCGTTCAAGACCGTGTTTCGCCATCATGTAATCAGTCAATTCCTCACGCTCTGCCTCAGTCCTGGCAAGTTTGGCAACCTCATCAAGCATGGGCTTGAACAGGGTGTGGGCAAATGCATCGGCTTCGGCTTTGTTCACACTTGACAGACGGTTTTCTCCCAAGTATGCGTTTTCAAATCCGTCCACATCCTCAATGTTTGTTTCCTTGCCAAGGATTGCAGTCATGGCTTCTTTCAAGCCGAGCATACTGTCCTGTAATGCTTCCTGTGATTGGAACATACCGCTTTTTACACGCCTTTCATAACGGTCACGAGCCAACTCCCTTTCATGTATTTCCGGGTCACCGGTACGGTATAGTGCATCATCACTTTCTGCAACAGTCTGATGATGTGGGTCGGAAACCGCATAATTTCCGACTTTCAGTTCATACTGCTTTGCCACATCAGCGGCTTCTCCCAATATGTTTCTGTATCTGCCCGGTTCCGCAAGGTTCTCGTAACTGCGCCACAAGATGTAGCGAAGTTCGTTGTCCGATAGAGTAACCCCTCTGAAATCCTCAAAGCCTATCTTATGAAGCATATTCAGGAAGAAATCCTTTATCTGTTGCCACCAACTTGCGTTGATGTTCTCAAATTCGGTATCTTCTGCAAGCGAAGCCAGATATTCTTCGGTAGCCTTATGGAAATCCCAACCGTTTTTTGCAGCCATATCTACAATGTGTCTGCGTATGTTCTCATCGGCATTGTTGAATACATTATCAAGGAATGTATCGAAATGTTCTCCGAACAACTGGCGCAAACCATAGTGCGCCACAGCCTCATGCAGCAGTGTCTGCTCAACATCAAACGTACTTGTATGGTTGGGAATGACAATGGTTATCTTCCCTGTACTCTTCGAATAGAAGCCTTTTGCATGCTGCTTCTTCCCATCCAAGACGGAAGCATCAGTAACAACCTCCACATTGTCAAGATGCAGTTTCTCTGCAAGGCTTTCCACACGTTCTGCCATTCTTTGGCGTTCACGCTGTGCAAATTCCCTCCGCTGCTTTGCCGTTCTCCTTGACTGGCCGAGCAGTTTTGCTACTGAGTCATTCTCATAACTGACTTCATCATCGGTATATGTACCAATACCGTTACGATAGTCATTTGCAATCTCTGCATTGAGTGCGGCAATCTCTGCATCGGTAACAGCATTTTCCTGTCTGCGTTGAGGCTCACGACCTGCCTCCTTGACCATTTCATCAACTTCAGACGGAGTAAGCAAGCGTTTGACACGCATAGCACCTGTGATTATCCAAGGGTCTGTTTCTGGATTAGGATTGGTACGGTAAGTGTACGCACCATTTTCAGGAATCCTTGGAAGTCCGGCATAACTGTGTTGGAACTTGCCGTTCTTGTTGTAACCATAACTCATGGCTTCTTCCTGATAGTCCACGTCATTGGCATACTCCACCTCAGCCCAAACAAAATTGGCAGGGAACAGGGTTTTATCTCCGTTCTCATCAATGCGGTTAAACTGCAATGCGTATGGAATGACCCCTAAATGCCATCCGGGACGATAGGCAAGTTTACCACTACCGCCTTGTGTGCCTTTTCCTCCGGCCTTGACTTGATTGCGCCCAGTCTTGCTCTGTCCGGCTATCGGTGCAGCATCAGCATCCAGCCATACACCGACCGGTGTCGCTTCTCCGTTCGGATTGGCAACCATAGGCGGATACAATTCGCCGTTCTTCAAAACAAACACCTTGTATCCAATACCTGTATTTTTGGGTGCGGCATCTTCGCGAATGCGATACATCGTATCATCGCTGCGATATAAGACATCATCCTCATCAGTATTTGTAATGTCGTTGGCTGTTTCCACGCTTGCATCCATTTCAGCATATTTGGCTTCCTTTTCCTCCAACTCTTTCTTCATCAGTTCGGCATATTCCTCTAACTGTGCTTTCGCCTGTGCCAATTCTTCTTCATACTCGAATGGCTTGCCCTCTCTTGACAGGAGTTCTTTCAATTCGGCTTCATTATGTTTTTTGCTTCGCTCTCCGGCACTCAATCTCTCGGCAAAATCCTTTCCTGTAATCACATTGTCTGTAATATCCTCAATGGCATTGCGAAGCAGGTTTTGGCGTACCGGCACATCTTCAATGCCGAGTTCAAGGCAAGAGTAGGTCATTCTACGCTCAACATCATTGAAAAGTGTTGCACCGTCACTCATGGTTTTCCTTGTCAGTTTTGTTGTGACCACAAATGAAAAATCGCCTATCTGTATAATCAGTTCCCGTTTCTGTTCTCCTGAAATCTCACCGTCTTTCATCTGCTTCATTTCTGCAAGAATACTCTTGTTGTGTTCCTTGAAGAAATCATCCATTGTATCAACAGAAGCAAAACGATGTTTCCCGGTTACAATCTCCTTGAATTGTCCATCGGGGAATAACGAACGTACAGCCTCCAAGTATCTGCCGTTATCCTCAATGCGCTTTTCCGCATCCTTGATAAAGGCTTTCAACCTTGGCTTGGCATTGTGGATATAAGTTTGGTCTGTTTCCCATTGTTTTTTTCGGCTTGCATATTTACGCACGTTCTTTTCCGCATTGTTTTTCAGCATGGCATACTCACTGCCGGAGAGCTGCGCAACGGTATCGCCAAACACATCTTCTTCCTCTTCAAGCACACGGTTGGTCATGCTGTTGTTCATCATCTGCTTGCCGTTCATGATACTGTCGGCAATCGCTCCCTTTGTTTTCAATCGTTGGTAGGCGGTAACATCCAAACTGTCCTCAACTCCGAAACGCAAGATGCGTACAGGCTTGTTCATGTCCTTATGCAAATTTCCCTGTCGCAAAATGCGTCCGTTGCGCTGGGTATAGTCCATAGGACGGTTAGGCGCATCCAAATGTATCAGCGTGTGCAGTCGTTCCTGAATGTTCACGCCTGTACCGAGCGTAAAGGTCGAACCGAGAATCACGCGAACCTCACCACGGTTTACCTTTTCAAAGATTTCAAGTTTCTTCTTGACAGTCATTCCCGACCTCATTACTACAATCTCATCAGCAGGAACTCCCTCTGCGATCAGTTTATTTCTGATGTCATCATAAAGATTGAAGCCGCTCTGCTTATTTTGATAATTGTCGGCAAAAATGGCAACCGTACCTTTGTAGTCGGCTGTTTCTTTCAGTGAGCGCAAAGTCTGGCGCACGGCTTCATTGGTCTTGCTGTTTTGGTCGTCCTCTGCATCTGACTGCACCAATCGGGCATCCACGGCAGCAGCTTTGGCAATACCGTACATAGTGAGCGGAATATGGCTGTTCTCTTTCTTCTCTTTGCCGCTCATCTGCTCATAATGTTCAAGTTCGCTCTTTACGAACTTCATGATACTACGCAATGCACGTGTCTGTGGCAGATAGAGGTCTTGTGCCTTTCCTCCCTCCATTTCAGGTATTTTGTCCTTTACGCCACCGGCTTCTTTGGTAAGGACAGTATCGGACACTCCAGACCATATACGCACCAGTTCGGGCAGGTTCACATATCCGGCAAAACGATTGTTCTCCTTGAACTTTCCGCTTGTGGTGAATTCCAACATTTGCTGAATGTTACCGAAGTTGCGTACAAAGTCATCAAAGTAATAGATACCGTATTCTTTCATTGTATCGGCAGGCATGAGATAGCGCATGAACGTCCAAATCTCTGCAGCGGTATTGCTGATAGGCGTACCTGTGGCAAAGATTACGTTTCGTCCGTTGTTCTTTTCTAAAACAGCCTGTGTTTTCAAGAATACGCCTTGTGATTTTTTGCTGTATGACGGGTCCACACCTTTCACTCCACGCTGCATGGCAGTGGCAAATCCAAGGTGCTTGTATTCGTGGGCTTCATCCACAAGCAGGGCATCAATGCCCATGTCGTCAAAGTTCTCCACATCGTCAGTACGGCGGTCAAGCATTTCCATTGCCTTGACTTCTGCATTCTGCAAGGCTACGGCACGTTTTTTCTCATCGTTGGCGGTGCGTTTCTTTGAAGCATTGTCTGCAAGTCCGGCAAGCTGTTCCTCCAACAATTCGATTTCACGTTCGGCTTGCCGGGTAATCATGTTCTTTCCGTCCGGGTCTTCCTCTTTCATCTGTTCAAGGATGAGCATCTTCTCCTCAATCTTGTCCTGCACGAAAGTCATTTCTCTTTCCTCGCTGTCGGGAATAAATTCAAAGGTCGATTGCGGAACGACAATCATATCCCAGTCATTGTAGCGTATCTTGGCATAGAAGTTCTTTCTGCCCTCCGCACTTCGGTCTGCCTCTTCGAGTGTCAGTATCTTGGCATTCGGGTACAGTTCCTTTGCACTTGCAACAAATTGCCCGACGGTGGCATTCTGCACTACGATCATCGGTTTGCGGGCAGTACCTAAACGGCGCATTTCCATCGCTGTGGAAATAAGGGTAAAGGTTTTTCCTGTTCCTACCTCATGGGCAAGCAACAACGGTTGCTGTGTGCCTCTCACGATGGCTCTGCCTTGATGAGGACGCATCTTGAATTTGTGTGAAGCACCTCCAAAATACTCCGGCACAAACTCGTCCGGTATGCTCATAGGCACAAAGTTGTTGAACATATCGTTATAGATACGTTCCATACGTTCCGACATTTCCGGGTCGCTCTGCATCTTCTGCCTTGCCCAGTCCTTGAAATCTTGACGGATTTCATCAATCTTGGCGGCACAAGCCTGTGTCGCTTCCTTGTCGGTAATTGTTTCTGTTGTGCCGTCATAGTGTTTTTTGGTGGTGGAAACCGTGATGCTTCTGTTCTGAATGGCGGCTTCTATAAGGGTGTGTCCCATAATGGTTCGACCGAGCATTTCACTGGTCACGCCCATGGCACGGTTCTTTTCGTAGTTGGTAAAGTATGGCTCTTTCATAAACCAAGTACCGCCTACTGCTGTAAAACGGACATCTACTTCCGTTCGTTCCTTTACGAAATCTTCATATAGTTTCGGATCAATCCAAGAACTGCCGAGGGTAAAGTCTATCAGATGTGCGGGGATTTCCATTGGCATGACTTCCTGCAATGCCTTGATGTTGCGGTCAAATTCCCCATTCTCGTTGTTTTCCTCTGCCTGACGCAGTTTTTCACGGATATTTCCACTCAAATACTGATACGATGCTTCCATCTGTCGGCTTACTGGGTCCTCGAAACCGTAGCCGCTCTCGATGATTTCTTTCTTCACATCTTCGATGCCTGTGCCAAGTTGTTCGGCGATATATGGTATGTCCACACGACCGAATTTGAAGATACTTGCAATGATACCGTCCTTGACATTGGCCGGGGTGGGTTCTTTATCTTTTTCAACGACACGTTTGCTGAATACATCGGTCTTTTCAAATTTCTGTATCCGGTTTCCTTTTTCATCTGCCGTTTCCTCAAACTTTTCAAGAGCGAATACATTGGCATAGTCCACATCATTGCGGAGAAACGCAATGGCGGTGTTCTTATTGAAGTGTCCGTATGTGCCGACAAAATCATCGTATGCCTTGTTGAGTTTGTCAAGCAAAGGTTTCAGCCCCTCATCGCTTTCGTTCTCGGTCTGATAGGAAAGAACTTCCGCAAGAGCTTCCTTGATGGCGGTGTACGCCTCGAAGCATTCCACTTTCGTATGCCCTTTTACCTTATTGGCATTCACTTCGAGAGGTTGTGCACTGGCTGTCGAGTTGATAAACAGTTTGCCATCTCTGATAAATATCTCACCAATCTTTTTGTCGGGCATTACATCGGTAACCGGTCCGGCATTGCGTTCGCCAAATTCCTCTGCCTTGAATGAATGGACAAATTTAGATAACATCTGCTCCTGCTTCTTATCCTGTGCAGGATACAAACCCTTGCTTGTCGGGCGGAATGTGTCGCCTTTCTCAAATGCAAAGTGCATTTCACCAGCCATGTTTTCGGGGTGTTCAATGAAATAGCGGTTGTAGTCCATCGAAAGTTGCTTGATGACCGGTGTTTCCTTGCCTTTGACCTTGCGTGTTTCCCCAGTATCATATTCTGCCATACGCTCTCCGCTCACATCGCTTACATCAATGACATGGGCGGATTTCTGCCCGTTCACACGCTTGCGGATAACAACGATGTCGGAGGTTACCCCGGTGCCACCGAAAGTCTTGTTGTGCATACGGAAGGCACCCACGAAGTCAGAACCGCCCTCGTTCACAATCCAGTCACGGAGTTTCTTGCTGTTGTCAAGCGTACCGTTGGACGTAATGAAGATACCCAAACCGCCCTCGCGCAGTTTACGCACATTCTTTGCTATACAGAAATCATGTATGTTGTGGAATTTCTTCGACAGGTCTTTGTCACCGGTGGTGTCATTCACACGGAGTCCGGTAACGAAAGGAACATTGGTAATAGCCAAATCCACACTGCCGTTAGGTATGCGGGTCTGTTCAAAGCCCTGTATTTCCACTTTGGCATCAGGATAGAGGAGCGAGAGGATGCCTCCCGAAGTTCTGTCAATCTCTATGGCATGGATGTCACTACGCTCACTGATGTTTGTAGGCATCTGTCCCAAGATATTGCCGATACCGGCAGAACCTTCAAGAATGTTTCCACCATTGAAGCCCATTTGTTCGGCAATGTCCCAAAGCGTATCCACAACGTATGCCGGAGTGTAATAGGCACTATTTGCACTCATTATGGCCTCTTGATATGCCTTTTCACCAAGCAACTCACGGAGCTTCTTTGCAATGGGATTAGAAGCATACGATGTACCTTCGTTGAAAGCCTTGCCCAAGCCACCCCAGCCACTGAACTTGCGAAGGGTCTGCATCTGTTTTTCTGTAGCCTGTTCGCCGCTTTCAAGCAACTGTTTTGCCAGTTCGATAGCCTTGATATTGGCTTCGATACGGGCATCTACTGATGTCGGAGCGTGGTCTTTACCACGTTCCGAATGGTTGTTGTGGGTATTCTTGGGAGTAAATGTATTCCTACCATCGTTTTTGCGTGCAACTTTAAGAATAGCATCAAGTTCCTTGCGTATCGCTTGGAATGGTCCGCTTATATTGTCATTGCAATGGAATACGTTGGCAAGTTCGTAATAGACAATACCGGAAATCTCATGTTCTCCTCCGAGTTTGTCGTTCAAGTGCAATGTAACACCTTTGAGTTCATCGGCAAGTTTTCGGTTCTTTTCAATCTCTTTCTTGCGCTTACCCTCAATGCTTTGTTCATTTAAGGAATCTGAAAGTCGAGGTCGCACAGTCCTATCGACTGCATCGCCTGTTCTTTCTCCTTCGTTGTCAGTTCCTCTACCGGCTTGTTGTTCGCTTTCGCTACCTGTTTCAGTGCCTCTTGATAATCCTTGCTCGTGTCTATAACCTTTGGCTGGCACTCTTTCGGAGCGTTCTGCATCAGTTCTCTGTAATCCATGTTCGCTATTTTTATTGTTATCAGTCAGAGCGTCAAACAAACCCAACTCATTTGACTGCTGTGAAATTACTGCTTTTTTCTCATTCTTCTTACGTGCAGGGCGGCTTTTTTTGATGCGTTCCTGTGCAATCTCTGCCTCTTGCTCCACCTCGGTCTCTCTTGTTACGGTTTCGGCGGTAGCAAGCGCATCAATACTTTTCTTATCAAAATTCGTCACATCGAATTGTTGTACCTCATCGTATGGAGTCATGTCTGCATCCAGTCCGTTCTCTGCCACCTCCGGCAAATCTCTCGCACCATTGTAAAATGCTTTAAGGTAAGGGCGTATGGAATCGCCCAAGTCTGCAACCATAGCTGTAGCATACTCGGTAAATTTGCGTGCACCTTTCTCCAAATGGTAAACAGCCATCTCCGTACCAATGGCAAGTATTTCAGGGTCTATGCCCATGTTCATTTGACCGAGCAACTTCTTGCGCATACGCTCACGGAGTTCTGCATAGCGTTCATCGGTAACAAGACGGTTGCCACTCGGATTATTTTCAGGCTTAGATTCTTGCTCTGTGGCTTCCGCTTTTTCTGTACGTACAATCTCCCTAATCTTAACCTTGTTTTCAAGAATGGTTTCAACAGCGTCACGCAGTTCCTGATTGAAATTCTTGGGATTACGTACAATCTCCAACATTTCTTCAGGACTGTTTGCCGTATAATTGAAACGTCCATCCCCGATAGGGATAGGGCCACTCACATCATCGCGCTTCAACGTGGTCAATCCGGTTTTCTTGTCAACGGAAACAGAATATTGCCACACTGGGCTGTATTCCTGCTTTTCTTCTTGCTTAGATGTTTCCAAAAGTTGAGACTCAGCAAACTGCACATTGCCGTCATTTACTTCTGACAAATCAGACAAAGACAAAGGTGGTTGTGATTGTGCATCGGTTGCATATTCTGCCAAGCGTTCAGCATCTTCCTTGCTCCGCATCATGAAGCCTTGCTTTTCCTTGTTCCACCAGCCTTTCAGTTGTTTGGCAAACATTGTGGTGTGCTTCCGAACAGTATCTCTTAATTCATTATTGAACTTCACAAGGTGCATATCCAACACCTTACCTCTTTTGGTGGTGTACTGTGCCGGAGTAATGGTGTATGCAGCATCAGTCGGTGTTGTCGTTTCTTCATTGGAATTGCTTTGTTCTAACTTCCGCTGTCCAGCAAAGAGGTCGTTTATTTCGGAAATAATGCGGGCTTCCTCAAATATATCACTCTGACCATGTGCGGCTTCTTGTTCCTTGTGCAGTTCTTCAATGCGTGACTTGATTTCAGAAAGTCTGTCGACTTGTGTACCTGAACTCTGTTCCTCAACACTTTTGACTGACTTGTATTCTGCAAACGCTTTTGTCTTCCGGTGGCTACTATCTATCCATTTCTCGAAATTCTCCAAGTTTACGGCAGTTACCACTGTCTTGTGATTATTTGCCCAGTCGCTGTCATAATTCGCGAAGTAAGCTGCCTCGGCATCGTCAGTCTCATTGAAACCAAGCATTACCTTATGCTCATCAAAGCTGCCGTCCTCATTATACTGGTCCACCACGAACACCCTGCGTCCGTTCCACCCGTCAATATCATCAGAGAGGAACACGTCTATGTGGTCTCCATCCACGCCCTCCGTGCCACGAATGTAGCCGTAGGTGTTCTGCATGGTTGTTTCCCACTTGTTGCCCTCTGTGTCTATTCCACTACGAACGGATCCTTTCGGATTCTCAATGGTGATATTGAATGTACCAACCTGCACATGACCTTTCTTATAATTGCCTGCTTCTTTCTGTTTCTCCGTAGGAGTAGTATCGGTTTCTTTCTCTGCCACTGCAACAGCATTGGCTAAAGACAAAGATGTATCAATATAATTAAGAACATCCAATAAGTCTCCGAATGTTTGACCGTCATACTCATAAGCGCTACCTATATAATTACCTTTCGTATCAGGTGCATCAACTTTTATAACTTTATAAGTACCATCAACAATAATTGTCTGTTTATAAGTATCGCCATACTTTCCGCTTTCAATCCAATCATCTTCTTGAACTTCAATACGTCTTGCTATTTTTGCACTAAGTTGATTGTCAGTATCATCAGAAGATAGCATTTCTTCTTGTGATAAAGAAGATTCTATTTCGCTTTGTCCACCAATGCTTTCAGTTCTTCCTGTATCATCAGTTGTCCCATTTCCGTTCTCAACTCGTTCTCTTGGCGCAAGAGTTCCATTGCTTCCTTGCTGCCCTCGTTGGCTTGTTGCAGTATCGCCAACCAATACATTGCTTCGTTGTTGTCCATTGTAATCTAAATTAAATGCTTCTTTAATAGCCTGTACGAGCGTCCGAGGGGTATTGTCCGGTTGTTCGAACAGAGTTTCTTCCTGTGTACCTTGTATAAGGTCATAAATCTTGCCGAATGTATTTTGAATGAAGCTTTGGCTTTCACCTTTATACATTGCGGCCAAATGCAAGACAAAGTTACTGAAATTATCAGCAGGGAGATAACTTTCCCCAGTGACATCATCCATTTGATACTGGCGTTTCCAACTTTCTATGGCAGTACGTGCTTCCTTGAAGTTCTTTGCCTCTGCAAACATTTTATCTTGGGACAAAGCATAGTAAGCACGAACGGAATTCTGTATCTCATCTACCATTCGTTCACTGTTCGGACTATCATAATCACGAAAAGCAGTGGCAAGAATAGCTTTTTGTGCTTTTACCGGTAATACGTTGAACATTTCCTCCAACCGTGTACTACCGTCCTTGAATATGCTTTGATACATGATACCACGCAAATCATTCTTGGATTCGGGAGTCAAGTTACCCTTGCTGTCAAACGCACTCTTGTATTGTGTGGGAGTAATGAAACCTCTTTGGCTCATCCATTTCAAAACATTAGCACCATTGGAATCCACAAGTCCGGCAAATGACATTTCATCATCCGAAGTCCTAAGCAGCAAGTTGGCAAACGAACGCATTTCGGTTCCCATGCGCTGCAAGGCGTTTTTAGGTTTGATGCGTTCAACACCTCCACTTTCTGTGTCCTGTGCCACATACTGGCCAAGACGGATAGCTTCTGCATCGTCCACATCAACCATGTTCACAAGGACAGGATGCTCCATAGCCTCAATGTCTTCTGCTTGTAATCCAAATTCTTCCGCATGGTCTTTCAGATACTGCTTGTAAAGAGCCGCCTGTTCCGGATGGTTCTCCCACATGATACGAAGTGCGTCACTTCGGTTATTGCCCTGTATGGCTTCGCCCCGTGCGTTCACGGTAGGTGCGCCTGTATAGGCGGTAACAGAAGATGTGATTTCTTCGGGGCGTATGTTTCCGGCAATCTTTCGTGCAGACAATACACTTGCCTCGTCATTCCGTTCTTTTGGCTGCGCTTCGTCAATAAAGTGCAGAGGGTTGCGCACGCCTTGAATATGGCTCGGTTGCAACAAGTTTACATCAATCACGGCTACACGACCACCTACAATGGCATCATCACTGAATTTTACGGATACCTCCTTTCCCTGCAATGCCTGTACAGGCTCTTGTCTGTCTATCTTATGACCGTTCATGCGTCTGTAACCTCTTGCCCGTGCATCCTGCGGCTTGTCGTCCACCATGTCCGGCACTCCGTTCAAGGCTTCACGCTCGATGCGTTCCGCTTCCTCACGTTCGGCACGTAACTTTTCTTCTTCTGCCTTTCGCAATGCGGCTGCTTCATCGGCAATACGTCTGCGTTCATCATCCGCTTCCATTTTTCTGCGTTTGGCGGTACCGGCTATCTTCTGCCAAACGAGCAATTCCTGTTTGGCTGCATCAATCGCCGCTTTGCGTTCTTTCTCGGAAGCAATCTTTTCGGCAATGGAGTTGCCACCTTTCGATTTGGCTTTCTCCAACTTCTTCAAGGCTTCTTCCTTGTCGGCAACCATTCCATCGGCTACGGTCTGTGCCATATCCTCATCACCCTCAGTCTGCTCCACAATGGCATCCCAAGCTGTGTCGCTGTCGGCCTGCTCATATAGTGGATTTCCCTGCTCATCCTTTGGTATTCTCTGCATGGCAGGAATATTTTGAGGGGCATTGTTATCATTTTCGGGAATATTTTCCGCACCATTGTTGCTCTCATTCTCGACAGGGCGTTCAAACGCTACTCCGTTATGCTCCAACAACATATTGTCAAGTTCATCACGGGTAAACAGGTTCACACGCTTGCCGTTGATAGGGGCTTCGGTAAATACCTCATACTTGCCGTCCGCATCAGCATCTGCTGTGATATTGCCACGGACGGTAACGCTGTTCTCATCGGTAAGCAAAACAATGTCATTGAGGGCGTATTGTGGTCTTTCAGCCTCTTGCATCTCCTGTTTCCGTTCGGCATTCTCAATGGTTCTCTGCTGCTCGAACTGCGCCACACGTGCCAAATTTGCCGCATCAGCCTGTTGCTGTATGGTTTCTTTTGCCAACGGGAAGATGTTCACGCCGTCCGAAACGTTAACTGTGCCGTCCCCATTATCCACAATACCGTCCTCGTTGGCTATAATCTGTACTTGCATCTGTGAACCATCCTGTCCGGTAATAGTATAGGCATCACCCGGATTGAATGTAACCTTACCGTCTATCTTATCAGCCGCTTCACGTGCGAACTGCTCCACAATGGCTTGTTCTGCCAATTCTTTTTGCTCGTTAGGGTCTTGCGATTCATCAAGAGACAATACTGCATCAGGTGATACTTGTTCAAGTGCGCCGGTTTCCGAATCGCGAATGATGATGCTGTTGTCCGAATCAGTTACGCTCACACCGCTACCATCGTCATATGGTACAAGCTTGCCACTGATTACATACACCTTCCGCTCATCCTGCTTCATCGTTGCCCCCTGTATCATGCCGGTATTACGGTTCACACGTGCATCTATCATTGAGTTGCTCTGCTCGATACGACCGTCTATATCATCACGTACACGTTGTATCATGCCGTTATACACCTGCTTGGCATTAATATAATCGATTACGGAAACCTTATCTTCATCATTCCATTGTTCGTTGCCATTCACAAACTCTAATGCAGCAATTGGATTTTCTTCAATCATTGCAAACATGCTCTCATCCACGAGGTCTGCAACCCTTGCACGCTGATACTCATACATGTTCTTTGCATCGTTCATCTCCTGCGAAGAAATGATATTATACCCGTCGAGATAACTGTCATTTGCTTGTTGTACACTTTCGTTTCGGTTGCCGCCACGTGATTGAGCCATAGAAGCAAGGTTAAATCCTCGCAAATTCAACGAGCGTTCCATATAATCCAGAACGGCAGCTTTCTCATTGATGGTAAAATCTTTATCACCGGCAATAAGTTCCGCAACTTCACCGATATTCTCATTGGTAGTAAGGTCAAGCGTCGCCTTTAATGGCTCCCATACCTCTTTGCCGAGTAATTCATTCACTTTTGCGTCCGCTTTATTTACACCATGCTTCATGGAAGTATAATTTGCAGCAGACAAAGTATGTTTTCCTGCGCCCATCAATCCCATAGAGAGTGCCATGCCTCCCCAAATGTCACCATGAAATTGGCCACTGGCAAACAAATTGGTACGTGTACCGTCCGGATTCTGTTGATAGGCATCATCAAGATTGAGCATGGTGCGCCACAGTTGTCCATAGTACTCTTCCGAAACCTCACCGACATAATCACTCACACCCATTTTGTTGAACATCTGATGAGTTTGTCCCATGATACCGTTCAACGCACTTGCGTCAGCCTTTGAAAGCACTGCACCGATACGTTTTGCACCTAAAACATTGGCGAGTTTGCTCATATTCCCAAGAGTAAAGACCGGATCAAGATGCGCACCGAACATTTCCGAATAATTCTCAATGATGGCATTGGCTTCACTTTGCCAAATGGCATCCCCCCAAGTCTTGTCGTTGGAAAAATCATAGTTGCCGTTCTCATCAACAACCACATCACCCAGTTTACGGTCAATAATGTCAGCAGTAGTTTTCCCTGCCTGTACTGTATTGGCCATAAGTGGAGCGCGTACAAGCAAATCATCTGCAGTTGTACCGAGTGCTTTGATGGTCCAGTCGCTTGCATACCGTCCCAAACCTTTGGCTCCATTTTCTTTGATATAGGACTTGAAACCCTGCTGAGCCATTTTTTCAGCCGTTTCTTTGCTTATAACCTTTGTTGCAAGTTTGGTACTTCCTTTGGAGAAAGAGGACAATCCGTTAAATCCTCCACCTGTCAATACGAAATCCAGCATGAAGGACGGCATATAGCCTGTCATTACACCTGCTCTGTTCCAAAAATCTGCATTTCCGCTGTATCTTTCCTCTGCTTGTTGCTTCTCATGGATTGCGCCCATCATTGCATCATGCGCTTCACGTTCACCCTCTGTGGCATTTTCTTTTTTCAGTTCATCGGCATTCATCATCGTAAATGCATCACGCATATCGCCCATACCGAAATCCCACGTGCGCACATCACCCATAGTGCGACCGAAACCACGCCAAAAGCCTACATCTACACCGTTTTCACGGTCTTTCTGTTCTTCAAGGTTCTTAATCAGTTCCTCTGTTTCACGAATGGCTACGGATAACGCACGGTTTTCCTTGTCAGATTGTTGGCGGGGCGTATAAGTGGCAGCTCCCAGTATGGCAGCGAGAGGGGCTTTGTTGTTTTCTGTCTCTTCTGCCCATTCCTTGTGTACTTCTGATGCTCTTTCCGCTTGCTTGGCTTTCAACTCCTGCAACCGGAGGTTTGCCTTGCGCAACTGTCCGCCTATGGACATATCGGCAGCTTGGCGGTACTGAAAGCTTTCCATGTCAGCCAATGACTTGCTGTAATAACGATTTCCGGCAGGAGTGAGGAACGTTTTCTCCAACTTCCCACTTTCAGGATTGAATATCATCTTTCCCTCTTTGGTCTGCAAGCCGGGATTTATCCCATATTCCTGCATATTGTCTATGCGTTCGTTGAATGTTTGTGTATGGGATTTCACATCGTTCATAATACGGTCGGTTTCGGTCAACATCGCTACTTTCTCCTTTTCTGTAGGTTGCCATGTCTGTTCATTAGCAGGTGAAATGGGTTCTTCAACCGTTCCGGAAGCACTGTTTCCCGATTGTTGCGATGAGGTTCGTTCCTTTCCAAACCCTATATTGCTTTCAAATTCTTCAAACGGCTCCATATCATAACCATCTTTTACAAGAGCGTCGTAAGCCGCTTTACGTTTGGTTGAATCTAACAGGTTCTTGCGAAAATCTTCTTCGCTCTCCATGTCGTAACCATCAGAAACAAACGTATCATACAGTTTTTTTATCTTATCCTTTTCTTCAGGCATAGTATTTTATTTATGATGTTGGACTTTTCTTTTTATTATCGGCCGTTGGACTTTTTTTCTGTGGCTTAGAAGAATGTCCTTTACCGGGCTTTGTCGTTTCAGATGTCTTGACGGTTTTCCCTCTTCCACTTTTGACCTCGGTGGTCGAAGCCTGAGTTTCTTCGTTCCATGTTCCATTGTCTATGGCGTTCTGACGCATGGCTTCATACGAGTGTGCAAAATGCTTGTTACCATCGCTGTCATACCACGGATATTCTCCGGCCTTTCCACTGCCACCACCTCGGTTGTAATATTCTGCTCTGGCATTGGATGCGGAAGCGGAAGCCTTTGAAGCACCAGCTTTAGCCTTTTCGGTTTCAAGCCTTGCCTTTTCAAGTTCTTCTGCATATTTTGCTTCAATTCCTTTGCGTTTGGCTTCAGCTTCGGATGCGGATATTTTATTGCCTTGCAGTTGGAGATTCAATTCAAACATCTGCCTGTCGCGTTCCTCTTTGGCATCGTTCCGTATGCGGTTATAATCGTCAAGACCAAGCTGCCTTTGCCACTTACGTTCACGGTCATCCCTTTCTTCATCAGCGATTCTTGCCCTCATCAGCCCCTCATAATATTCTTTCTCCTTGCCTTCACGTTCTTTCATCAGCTTGTCATATCTCACTTTGGTACGTTCTGACATGGTATTCTTACCGGTATACATATTTGGAGCGTACTGCGTGGTGAAGAACAAGTTCGAGAGTGCCGATATACCATCACCAATGGATGCGAATATCTGTTCACGTTTCTGCTTCTTCTTTTCTTTAGCAAGTTCCTCGTCCGTTGGCGGTTTATAGGGATTGAGTTTTTTGTACAATTCAGCGTATGAGAGACTGCCACCGTTCACATCGGCTTGTTTGGACGGAGGTGCAGCGACCGTTTCAGATTGGGAGCCGGTAACGGCAGGAGCCGCAGCTGCTTGTTGTTCCGTCCATTTCTGTGTACCCTTTGCCGGGGATGATACGGAAGGAGCGTCTTGCTGCTGTTCGTGCCATTCCTTAGAACCTTTGGGCGGAGGCGTACCACCTCCGTTTCCTAAAATATCATCCATTGTTGCCATATTGAAATAGTTTAGAAAGGCATTTGACTTACCGCGTTAGTTACTCCTTGTACAGCTCCCGATATGGCATTGGCCTTGCCTTGCTCAATGGCGTTAAGCTGTTCCACTAAAGCATTGTCGTTTTGCATATAAGTGGCTTCGATATTATCCTTACGTGCTTCTGCATCAGCGGCAATCTGTGATGTTGCATCGGCAAGAGCCTTGTTGTTCGCTTCTTTGGCCGCTGCCACACTTTCATCAGTACCGCCCATGACGGCTGCACTACCGGCAGCGGCTTTGTTACGTTGTTTTATACTCTCTTCAGTTTGCGTAAGGATGCGTTGTGCATCAGCCCGCTGAGTGGCATCCTCGTTGTACCGCCTGTCGTACCAGTCCTGATTCTTTTGCCGTTGAGCCTCAACATTACGTTTTGCTTTCTTCATGGCCTTGGATGCCTTGATCCCACCGAAAATGCTGCCTGCAGCACCTATGGCACTTCCTATTAAACCCATAAGACTTTATTTGATTATTAAAAGTTATACCTTGCGTGCGAAAGTAAGCCGTTATCTTCGCATCATCATTTTATCTTTTTACATACAAATCATTATGGCAATAGGAAAAAAGACCGGAGGGCGGCAAAAAGGTACGCCCAACAAAATAACGGCACTGGCAAAAGGGATGATTGAGAAATGGCTTGAAGCGCACAACACTATACCCGAAGGAGATGTGACGCCACTAATAATGCAGGACTTCATGGAACTTGACCCCAAAGACAGGGTGAAAGTGTCGACAGAGTTCATTAAAATCATCATGCCTAAGAATATCAGCATAGACGATGGCGAGGTCAAACTCACCATTGAGGACAAGCTTGTCAAACTTGCCGGAGAAGAAGACGAGGAAGAATAATCTATTACCCTCTACTTTAGATTGTCTTCATGTCAAGGGAACCCCAACCCGAAAAGGGGACGATTTTACTGATTTGCTTTGAAGCGATGTTCGAGAGAATGTCGCTTTTTTCATGTCCGCAAGCTGCCGGAAGCGTTCAGGAAGCATTCGGGAATAATTGCGCATTCTTCCGTAATTATTCGGGAAGAATGTGTGATTATTACGGAAGAATATAGGATTATTCCCGAATAATGGTGGAAGAATAAGGCTTTTTTCGGGAGGAATGCCACATTATTCGGGAATTATTACGGAAGAATAGCCGATTATTCCAGAATAATGAATGTTAATTTTAGCTCGAAATTTATAAACGTACACTAATAGGTGTAAATTTTAAGTTAAAACACCCGCTTTATTACATTTGTTTTATTTCATTAACTATTTGATTCTTCGGGAATAATCGCACATTCTTCCGTAATTATTCGGGAAGAATGCAGGATTATTCCGGAAGAATGTGCGAAAACTCCCGTATTTTGCCGTAAAGTAAAGTATATATATCTACTACGTCTACCGCGCGTGCGTGCGCACGTGAGAGAAATTTCGATTTTAGGGGGAATAAAAGGGGAGTTTAAAAAGAAAGCCTACAAAGAAAAATACCTTGCAGGCTTATATCATTTCGTGAAGTCACAAAAAAAATCAGAATCCTTTCCCTTTCTGCCGTTGGTACACCACCGTCTGGTCTTTGTCGAGGTTGACGATTTTGAACATCACCATTGAACGGTTCGGAATATCATCCGGCAGCATAGTTACGAGCCGGGCAATCACCTCGTCCACATTGTTGAAGCCTACATCGGTCAGTTCCGCCACCTTTTGCCCGTTGTGGTATGCAGCCGCATTCACCATATAGCGGTATGACAAGCGGAAATGCACATCCTCCTGTTTCTGCTCACGTACAGAAGCCTTACCGGAGAAGAAAATGAAATCAATTACTTTCTCGTTCAGTTCCCAAGCAGGGGAGAAGTCAATCTTGATATACCCTCGTGTTACGTTGTGTCCATTGCTATGGTTCATGCCAAACGCCACTTCCGAGATAGAGGCACGTACATCATTCTGAGCTACTGTTCCCCATGTATGCCGGAACGTGTAAGCCGAATACCACTCTTCCTTTGGCATTCCCATAGCCTTGCATAATTGCCTTATCCCACTGTTGACATTGGCGCAAAAACTGTCCGATGTAGTCATGCGCTGATAGAAATTGAACAAACGCTCATCATCTTTTGCCGTGTTCATGTACTTTTCAAATAGCGGCTGGATGATTGCTGGCACCCGCATTTCCATATACGCACCATCCGCACGGAACTTCTTCGTTTTGGCCCGTTGGTAGTGGATAATTCCGTTCCGGTAATCCTGCTTTCTTAGATTGTACAGGTCAATCGTGTTGATTCCTGCAAGGCAAAGCACCATCATGGCAACATCACGCCCGAACTCCGTCTGTGGATATTTCATCTTACTTTCCGGCAGAGGGAATGAAAAGAACTCCCGACATGCTTCGGGGGTAATGGCAAGCTTCTCCGCACGATCAGCCGTTGGTATTTCCACTTTCACCCATGGGTTGACTTTGATACGGATTATACCGTTATCGTAATCGTTGTACTCCAACATGGCGGCTTTAAATACCTGACGCATACAGATTGGATACATTTCCTTTGCCCTATGCGTCTGTTCAAGCGACTTTATCCATTTGTTCACCTGCGTGGAGGTCAACTGAGCGAACATCACTTGGTTGGTTCCGATGAACCGTTCCAGATGTTGTAGGGCAAGCTTGTAGTTCTTGGCATTCCTTTCCTGCCCACGGTCAATCATTCTGTCGATATGCACTCTCGCATAATCCGAAAAACAAATATCGTCATTGCCGTTCGTAAGAAAATCCACCACTTCCTTGACCGTCCAATGTTCAATGTCTTTTTTGTTGAGCCGCTCGTTATATTCCACTATCCGCCCGGCACAATACTGAAGCACGTAGGGGTCTTCGATTTCTTTCGCTCTGGAAAGTTCTTTCTTCGTGACCATCTTGTCGGTCTTCATGAATTGTGTCCCCCTATGGTGGGTAACTCTGATATAAACCGGATAAAATCCGTCTTTGCGTTCTTTTTGAACACACGCTTTAAATGTTGCCATATCGTTCTATGTCTTTATTATGTTATTATTTAAATTTATTCCAAACAGCTTCCAATGTCTTAACTTTCTGTCATATCATCAATTACGGCTCTAAACACGCTCTAAACACCCAACGAAAAGCACAACAACATTCTCTAAACATTTGCGTTTATTACGCTCATTTTCCGTGCGGAATGAACGTACCTTTTAAAAATACAATAGGCGGTAAGCCTTTGTAAATGAAAAGCATACCGCCTATTTTATTGAGTATCAGCTATATCGTGCTATTCCTCGATTGCAGCCTGCGCCGCAGCCAGTCTTGCGATAGGCACGCGGAACGGTGAGCAGCTCACGTAATCCAGACCTACCTTGTGGCAGAACTTCACGGACATCGGTTCACCACCGTGTTCACCGCAGATACCGCATTTCAGTGCCGGACGTACGGAACGGCCTTTGGCTACCGCCATTTCGATAAGCTGGCCCACACCGTTCTGGTCGAGTACCTGGAACGGGTCTACCTTCAGGATCTTCTTTTCCAGGTAAACCGGCAAGAAGGAAGCGATATCGTCGCGAGAGTAACCGAAGGTCATCTGAGTCAGGTCATTTGTACCGAATGAGAAGTATTCGGCATGTGAAGCGATGCGGTCTGCAGTCAGGGCAGCACGCGGTACTTCAATCATGGTTCCCACCTTGAACGGAATTTCCACGCCTTCTTCCTTGAACAGTTTGGCAGCAGTTTCACGAATCACCTTTTCCTGTGCTTCGAATTCATACAAGATACCAATCAGCGGCACCATGATTTCAGGATGCGGGTCGTAACCTTCCTTCTTCAGTTCGCAGGCAGCACCCAGGATGGCGCGAGTCTGCATTTCGGTGATTTCCGGATACGTATTTCCCAGACGGCAACCACGGTGACCCAGCATCGGGTTGTGTTCGCACAGACTTTCCACGCGCTGGCGGATATAATCTACGGTCACACCCATGGCCTGTGCCATTTCTTCCTGACCTTTCAAATCGTGCGGTACGAATTCATGCAACGGCGGGTCGAGCAGACGTACGTTGACAGGCAGTCCGTCCATGGTCTTGAAGATTTCCTTGAAGTCGGCTTTCTGGTAAGGCAACAGTTTGTCGAGGGCTTTCTTGCGGCCTTCTACGTCCTTGGCCAGAATCATTTCGCGCATAGCCACAATCTTTTCGTCGTCGAAGAACATGTGTTCCGTACGGCACAGACCGATACCTACGGCACCGAATCCACGGGCATCCTGTGCGTTGCGCGGCGTGTCGGCATTGGTGCGGACTTTCAGGCGGGCATATTTGTCGCAGAGTTCCATCAGTTCGGCAAAGTTGCCCGACAGTTTGGCCGGCTGAGTCGGAATTTCTCCGGCATATACATATCCGTTGGTTCCATTGATGGAGATGTAGTCACCTTCTTTCAGTACGACTCCGTCAATTTCCACCGTACGGGTCTTGTAGTCTACGTTGATGGCTCCGGCTCCTGATACACAGCACTTACCCATTCCGCGGGCTACTACGGCTGCGTGCGAGGTCATACCTCCACGGGCGGTCAGGATACCTTCGGCAGCCTGCATACCAGCCAGGTCTTCCGGAGAAGTTTCAATACGAACCAGTACCACGCGATGGCCGTTGGTATGCCATTCAGCAGCATCTTCGGCGAAGAAGACGATACGTCCGCAGGCAGCACCCGGAGAAGCCGGCAAACCACGTGTCAGCACGCGGGCACGTCCCAGTTCTTCCTTGTCGAATACCGGATGCAACAGCTCGTCCAGCTTATTAGGTTCGCAGCGCATCAAAGCGGTCTTTTCGTCAATCATGCCCTGATGCAGCATTTCCATGGCGATGCGCACCATAGCGGCACCTGTACGCTTACCGTTACGGGTCTGGAGGAACCAGAGTTTGCCTTCCTGCACGGTAAATTCCATGTCCTGCATATCGTGGTAGTGATTTTCCAGTTTAGTCTGGAGTTCATCGAGTTCCTTGTAGATTTCCGGCATGGCTTCTTCCATAGAAGGATATTTGGCCACACGTTCCGCTTCGGAGATACCCTGCAGTTCGGCCCAGCGCTGAGAACCGATCTTGGTAATCTGCTGCGGAGTACGGATACCGGCTACTACGTCTTCACCCTGCGCATTAATCAGGTATTCACCGTTAAACAGGTCTTCACCAGTAGCGGCGTCACGTGAGAAGCATACACCCGTAGCCGAAGTCTCACCCATGTTACCGAATACCATGGCCTGTACGTTTACGGCTGTTCCCCACTCTGCCGGAATACCTTCCATCTTACGGTAAAGGATGGCGCGTTCGTTCATCCATGAATCGAATACGGCACAGATGGCACCCCACAACTGTTCGTAGGCACATGACGGGAATTCCTGTCCGGTCTGTTTCTTCACGGCTTCCTTAAAACGGACTACCAGTGTCTTCAGGTCGTCCACGTCGAGTTCGTTGTCCAGACGTACGCCCTTGGCTTTCTTCACTTCTTCAATGATGGCTTCAAACGGGTCGATGTCTTCCTTGTTCACGGGTTTCATGCCCAGCACCACGTCGCCGTACATCTGTACGAAGCGGCGGTAAGAGTCCCACGCAAAGCGAGGGTTGTTAGTCTTGCGAGCCAGTCCTTCTACTACTTCATCGTTCAGACCCAGGTTCAGAATGGTGTCCATCATCCCCGGCATGGACGCTCTGGCACCCGAACGTACGGAAACGAGCAACGGATTTTCCACATCGCCGAACTTCGACTTCATCAGGGCTTCTACTCCCTTGATGGATTTTTCCACGTCGTCTTTCAGCAGCGCAACCACTGCTTCTTTTCCTTTTTCAAAATATTCGTTGCAGACTTCGGTTGTTATGGTGAATCCGGGAGGTACAGGCACCCCTATCAGGTTCATCTCGGCCAGGTTTGCGCCCTTGCCACCCAGAAGATTTCTCATGTCAGCTTTTCCTTCAGCTTGTCCGTTTCCAAAAGTATAGACTCTTTTCTTTTCCATGTTTTCTTATATTTGATAAGGTTCAATAATGTTTTTCGTTGGTCAACCGCTGGCAAATCTATATATATTTTATTGAATCCCAAATTTTGTGAAGATATTTTTCGACATATTTTGCAACATTGAGTTTGCAAAATGAACTTCTTCGAAAAACATGGAAGAATGTCAGGAAAAATGTATAAATTTGCTCCCAAATTGGTTTTATTGAAAAGAACGTGGCAAGAAAGAAAAAAGAACTGCCTTTACTGGAGAAGGTAACGATAACAGACGTAGCCGCAGAAGGAAAAGCCGTGGCTAAAGTGAACGAGTTGGTAATATTTGTCCCGTATGTAGTGCCGGGCGACGTAGTCGATTTACAGGTGAAGCGCAAGAAGAACCATTACGCCGAAGCGGTGGCGGTAAAGTTCCATGAGAAATCACCCCTGCGCACGGAGCCGTTCTGCAGTCACTTCGGAGTGTGCGGAGGATGCAAATGGCAATGTCTTTCTTACGAGGAACAGCTCAAGTACAAGCAGAAACAAGTGTTCGACAACCTCACCCGCATCGGGAAGGTGGAACTGCCGGAATTCCGTCCTATCTTAGGCTCGGAAAAGACCCGCTTTTACCGTAACAAGCTGGAGTTTACATTCTCCAATAAGCGCTGGCTTACGGAAGAGGAGGTGAAGCAGGATGTGAAATACGACCAGATGAATGCCGTGGGATTCCATATTCCGGGGGCGTTCGACAAGGTGCTGGCCATCGACAAGTGCTGGTTGCAGGACGACATTTCCAACCAAATTCGCAATGCCGTACGCGACTATGCCTACGCGCACAACTTCCCGTTCTTCGACTTGCGCACGCAGGAAGGCCTTCTTCGTAACATCATGATCCGTACCTCGTCTACGGGCGAACTGATGGTGGTGCTGCAGTGCAAGGTGACCGACGACGAAGGCCGCCGCAAGATGGAAGAGATTCTGCAGTTCATGGCCGACAGCTTCCCGCAGATTACTTCGCTGATGTATGTCATCAACAACAAGTGCAACGATACCATCGGCGACCTCGACGTGGAGGTGTTCAAGGGCAACGACCACATCTTCGAGGAGATGGAGGGACTGCGCTTCAAGGTGGGACCGAAATCGTTCTACCAGACGAACTCTGAACAGGCCTATAATTTATATAAGGTGGCACGCGAGTTTGCCGGACTTACGGGCAACGAGCTGGTGTACGACCTCTACACGGGTACGGGTACCATCGCCAACTTCGTGGCACGCAAGGCACGCAAGGTGGTGGGCATCGAATATGTGCCCGAAGCCATCGAGGATGCCAAGGTGAACTCGGCCCTGAACGGTATCGACAACACGCTGTTCTATGCGGGCGACATGAAGGACATCCTTACCAACGACTTCATTGCGGAGCACGGACGTCCGGATGTCATCATCACCGACCCTCCCCGCGCTGGTATGCACAATGACGTAATCGACGTGATTCTGGCTGCCGAGCCGAAACGCATCGTCTACGTGAGCTGCAACCCGGCCACACAGGCACGCGACCTCCAGCTGCTCGACGGCAAGTACAAGGTGACTGCCGTACAGCCTGTCGACATGTTCCCTCACACGCATCACGTGGAAAATGTCGTGCAACTGGAAAGACGCTAAACACTCTCCCCTATCTTCTAACTTTTAACTGACGCAACAAAGTGGCAAGAAATAACTCTGGCAACAACGGCCGACGCCCTATCCCGCGTGCCGCAGCCAAATATACAATCTATCCGGTCAATGAACCGGCGGAACTGATGGAGTTCCTTATGAAGAAGATGGACGGCATCAGCCGCACGCGCGTAAAAGCCTTGCTGGCCAACCGCGTGGTGCTGGTGGACAATAACATCCAAACGCAGTACAACTTTCCCCTGAAGCCGGGCATGAAGGTGCAGGTAAGCCGTGAAAAGAACAAGCACGAGTTCCGCCACCCCATGCTGAAGATTCTCTACGAGGATGCCTATCTCATCGTGGTGGAGAAGAAGGAAGGACTGCTGTCCGTGGCTACCGACCACCAGAAGGAACGTACCGCACAGCACATTCTGAATGAGTACGTGAAGCGCACGCACCGCAACAACCGCATCTTCGTGGTGCACCGTCTGGACCGCGAAACCTCGGGCATCATGATGTATGCCAAGGATGAAAAGACGCAGCACACGCTCCGCGACAACTGGCACGACATCGTGTACGACCGCCGCTACGTGTCCATCGTCATGGGCGACATGGAGAAAGACCAGGGCACCGTACGCTCCTGGCTCACCGACCGCAAGCTGTACGTCAGCTCCTCGCCGGTAGACGACGGAGGCAAGCTCTCCATCACGCACTACCGCACCATCAAGCGGGCCAACGGCTATTCGCTCATGGAGCTGCAACTGGAAACGGGACGCAAGAACCAGATTCGCGTGCACATGCAGTCGCTCGGCCATCCGGTGGTGGGTGATGCGCGTTACGGCTGCGAAACCGACCCGCTCGGACGTCTGGCACTCCACGCCTTCAAGCTGTGCTTCTACCACCCGCTTACGGGCGAACGGATGGAATTTGAGACTCCCTATCCTGCCCCGTTCAAGAACCTGATGCTGAGAAAATAAAAACAATATATGATAAAAAACCTGATTTTTGATTTCGGAGGGGTCATCGCCCCTATCAGCCGCGAACAGGCGGTGGAAGCGTTCCGCCAGTTAGGGGTGGCCGATGCCGACCAGCGCCTGGACAAATATCACCAGACGGGGATTTTCCAGGAACTGGAAGAAGGAAAAATTACGCCCGATGAGTTCCAGGTGAAACTGGGACAGTTGTGCGGCGGACGCACACCCAGCTGGGAGGAGACACGCCAGGCATGGCTGGGCTACTTCACCGGACTGGACGAGCGTCTGCTCGACTGCCTGAAGGAGCTGCGCAAGCGCTACAAGCTCTTCGTGCTGAGCAACACCAATCCCTACGTGATGGACTGGGCCTGCAGTCCGGCATTCTCGTCAAAGGGGAAACCGCTCAGCGACTATTTTGACAAGCTGTACCTCTCCTACCAGATTGGAGTGACCAAGCCCGACCGGCAGATTTTCGACTTCCTGATAGCCGATGCCGACATTCTTCCGTCAGAATCGCTCTTCATTGACGACGGGGCAGGCAACGTACAGGCAGCCCGCCAGCTGGGTTTCCAGACCTACTGCCCGCATAACGGTGAAGACTGGCGCGATGCACTGACGGTACTTCTCCAGAAATCCTGAAAAAACGTCCTTGCGTTTCATTCATAACGTAAAGAAATTTTCCATACAACGTCCTTGTGTTTCAATCCGAACGCAAGGACGTTTTGCATTAAATGCACCGGCATTCCCGTCCAGTCGCAAAGGCGATACACCATCTGCCACCCCGCAGACCGATGCATTTCCCTACCTCCGATAGGGAAATTCCCCCACAGGAATAGGAAAAATCATTCGTTTGTATGATTTTTTCCGGATACCTTTGTCACATAGAGGAAAACAAACACACAAAGAGTTATGAGAACAAGGGTAAAAAAATTCATGTATATGGCGATGCTGGTCGCACTGACATTCGCCTTCCCGTCGTGTAACGTGGAAATGGAATTAGGGAACAACACCCTGGAATATCGTGAACGCACAGCGTATCTCTGCAGCTACGACTGGCAGGACGACTGGTACGACGACTACGGCTTGCACCACTTCCAGGTGCTGCGCTTCTACACCAACGGAACGGGTGAAGACTTTATCCGCATTCAGGATGCCCGCGGACGTTGGGAGGAATATACCTACACCTTTACGTGGGACTGGTACGACGCTTTCTACACCAGCATCCGTTTGAACTACGGCGGAGGTGACTACTCCTACATGGACAATATCCGCCTGGGAGAAGGACGAATGGAATGCCTGCTCGACGGTGCGGCTGTATGCTTTTACAGTTATTAAAAAATCAGTAAAGAAAAACCGACAGAAAAAGCGAACAAAACACGAAATCAGTTTGTTATAGAAATAAATCACCAAAGAATTTCATGTTTTCTTTTTTAAGATAATTAATTTTTTAGTTTATTCGTTCAAAAAAAAACGTATCCTGCCGTGAGACAGCGATACGTTTTTTTATGCAATGAACACAAGAGTTCCGCCCGTGGGGTCAGCTCATGCTGCCGCCCACGATGTCCAGCAACTCGTTGGTAATCGCCTGCTGGCGGCTCTTGTTGTAAATCAAGGTCAGTTCCTGAATCAGGTCGTTTGCATTGTCCGTGGCAATTTGCATAGCCATGGTGCGCGCGGCATGTTCCGAAGCCGTGGAGTCAAGCAGCACGGTGTACATCTTCATGCGGAGTACCTTGGGCAGCAACTCTTCCATCACCTGTTCCGGCGACGGCTCGATGAGGTAATCGGCCTGCATGGTTTCCTGTTCCTCCCCATTCTCGTCCGTATGACCGGCACTCAGGTCGAGCGGCAGATAAGTCTCCCGCGTCAATACCTGCGTAGAGGTCGACTTGAAGTGGTTGTAGAGCAGCTCCACCTGCTGAATCTCACCGCTGGCAAACCGTGTCATCAGCTCGGCAGCCAGGTCGGCCGCCTCCTGATAGTTCGGTTTTCCGCTCATGTGCTGATAATCGCCGGCTGCCGTCAGTCCCTCCATCTTCTTCACCGCATCGGCCACCTTACGGCCCACCGGATAAATCAGGATGTTCTCACGGCCTACCTTCGGCTCATACTCTGCCACCACCTCGTTCAGGTGACGGATTACATTCGCATTGAATCCGCCGCACAGACTGCTGTTGGAGGCAAACACCACCACGGCCACTTTCTTCACTTCACGTTTCACTGCAAAAGGCGATTCCACGCTCAGCTCCGCGCCCAGGAAATTACTGAGCATGCGGTGCAACCGGCGTTCGTAGGGAAGCATATTTTCAATGGCCTCCTGCGCCTTGTGCAGCTTGGAAGACGCCACCATCTTCATCGCCGAAGTAATCTTCAGCGTGCCGTGGATTGAGTTGATTCTTCCTTTAACTTCTTTCAGTGATGCCATGGGATTTATGCTTTAAATTGTCCGGCCACTTCGGCAGCCAGTTTCTCAATAGTTGCGGTAATTTCGTCGGAAATCTTTCCGGAAGCCAGTACGTCAATCACATCGGCCTGATGGTTGGCACGCAAGCTGGTGAGGAACGAATCCTGGAAGGCACGTACCTTCGAGATAGGAATGTCGCGCATCAGTCCGTGCGTACCACAGTACAGAATGGCCACCTGTTCGCCTACCGGCATCGGTGAGTACTGCGGCTGAATCAGCAGCTGGTTGTTCTTACGTCCACGGTCGATAGCCATGGCAGTCACAGAGTCCATGTCGCTGCTGAACTTCGAGAAGGCCTCCAGTTCACGATACTGTGCCTGGTCAATCTTCAGCGTACCGGCCACTTTCTTCATACTCTTTATCTGGGCGCTACCACCTACACGCGATACAGAGATACCCACGTTGATAGCCGGACGGAAGCCCTGGTTGAACAAGTCGGTTTCCAGGAAGATCTGACCGTCGGTAATGGAAATCACGTTGGTCGGAATGTAGGCAGACACGTCGCCGGCCTGTGTTTCGATAATCGGCAGGGCGGTCAGTGAACCTCCGGCCTTTACCTTACCCTTCAGGCTGGCTGGCAGGTCGTTCATCTGTTCGGCCACTTCCTGCTGGTTGATAATCTTCGCCGCACGTTCCAGCAGACGAGAGTGCAGGTAGAAGATATCACCCGGATAAGCCTCACGTCCTGACGGACGACGCAGAATCAGTGATACCTCACGGTAGGCCACAGCCTGTTTTGACAAGTCATCGTACACCACCAGTGCATGACGGCCGGTGTCACGGAAGTACTCGCCGATGGCAGCTCCGGCAAACGGAGCGAAATACTGCATGGCAGCCGGGTCGGAAGCCGTAGCAGCCACCACGATGGTATAGTCCATCGCCCCCTTCTCACGCAATGCATTCACGATACTGGCCACGGTAGAACCTTTCTGACCGATGGCCACGTAGATACAGTACACCGGATTTCCTGCCTCGTAGTTGGCACGCTGGTTGATGATGGTATCGATGGCGATGGCCGTCTTACCTGTCTGACGGTCGCCGATAATCAACTCACGCTGTCCGCGGCCGATAGGAATCATGGCATCGATAGCCTTCAGTCCCGTCTGCAGCGGTTCCGTTACCGGCTGACGGAAGATAACCCCCGGTGCCTTACGCTCCAGCGGCATCTCGCACAGCTCTCCGCCAATTTCGCCGCGCCCGTCCAAGGGCACACCCAGAGGGTCGATTACACGTCCCAGCATCGCTTCTCCCACGTTGATGGAAGCAATGTGCTTGGTACGCTTCACAATCATCCCCTCCTTAATCTGGTCGGTCGGACCCAGGAGCACCGCTCCCACATTGTCCTCCTCCAGATTCATCACCGTTCCCATGATACCGTTTTCAAACTGCAGCAACTCGTTGGCTTCCGCATTACGCAAACCGTAAATACGGGCCACACCGTCGCTCACCTGAAGCACGGTACCCACTTCGTCGAATTTCAGCGAGTTGTCAATCCCCTTCAACTGTTGGAGCAACACCTCTGAAACTTCGCTGGGTTTTATTGTATTTTCTGGCATAATTCTTTTTAATTAATAATTAATAATGAACAATTAAAAATGAACAGTGAATAATAGGAATCGTTTTTCATTATTCATTCTTCATTATTCATTCTTCATTATTCATTCTTCATTATTCATTGTTTACACTATTCTCCTGTTTTTCGCGATAAACTGCTGTTTCACGCGCTTCAACTGGTTCGCCACACTGGAGTCCAGGCGGAAGCCACCCAGTTCGATGATGTATCCTCCGATCAGGCTTTTGTCCACCTTCTCTTCCAAGATTACCTCACCGTGCGTCTTCTCGGAAACCAGTTTCTGCAAGTGTGCCACGAGCTTGGGCGAACTGACGGCAGTGGTAAGCTTTCCGATGAGGATGTGCTTGTCTTCCTGATACAGGTCGATGTACGACCACATCATGAACTGCAAGAACTTCTCCCTTCTGTCTTCCAGCACCAGGCTGAGAAAACGCGTCATCACCTGGCTCACGTCCTTTCCACCCGAAGCCTCGCAAAGCAGCTCCAGCTTCTTGCTTCTCTCCAGCACCGGATTTTCCACGGCACGCCGCAGGCCGGGCACTTCGGCAAAGTGTGCAGCCAGCGTCTTCACCTCCTTGTACACCTTGTCTTCCAGCCCTTCACCCTTCGCGTATGCCAGCAGTGCCTTCGCGAAACGTCTTGAAACGACTCCTGTATTCATGACACGTTATTTTTTAGAAGTTTCAATCATTTCATCCAGCAGACGGTCAATCAGCGCAGCCTGTTCCTTTTCATCGGCCAGCTTGTTGCGCATAATCTTCTCTGCAATGCCCACTGACAACACGGCTACCTGGCGGCGGATGTCACGGATGGCACTTTCCTTTTCCGTTTCAATCTGCTTCTTCATCTCCTCCATCAGGCGGTTGCCTTCGGCGAAGGCCTTCTCCTGAGCGTCCTTGATGATGCGGTCGCGCGTAGCAGCAGCCTCACTCAGAATGCGGTGCTGTTCTTCGCGTGCCTGTGCCAGGATTTTCTCACCCTCCACCTTCACGTTGGCCAGCTGTTCGTTGGCCTCACGCGCCGCCTTGAGCGAATTGTCAATGTATGCTTTCCGGTCCTCCACCGTCTTCAGAATCACCGGGAAGCCGTATTTCGCCAAGATGAAGAACACGACTCCGAAGGTGATGACCATCCAGAACAGCAGCCCCGGATCCGGAGTTAATAATCCCATAACTTATTGTTTTATTTTTTACAAGAACAAAGTCAACAAACAAACCACGATGGCAATCAGTGCCACACCTTCTACCAGAGCGGCAGCGATAATCATGTTCATACGCAAGTCGCCTGAAGCTTCCGGCTGGCGTGCGATACCTTCCATGGCCGAGCTACCAATTTTACCGATACCGATACCGGCACCCAAAACTGCAATACCTGCACCAATAGCGGCGCCCAACTTACTAATACCTACACCTGCAGCTGCCTGCAATAAAACTGACAATAACATAATTTTCTTGTTTTAAAAGGTTATACTTTAATTTTCTTTGAATCAATTATTTTTCGGCATGTTCCTTCACCTGCGACAGACCGATAAACACGGCCGACAGCATCGTGAAGACGTATGCCTGGATGAATGCCACCAGAATTTCCAGCGCATTCATGAAAATGCTGAATGCCACCGACACCACTGTCATCGAGCCGTTGATAACCGGACCCGACTTCACCGTGATGAAGATAATGGCCACCAGACTGAGCACGGCCGCATGTCCTGCCATGATGTTGGCAAACAAACGGATCATCAGTGCAAACGGTTTGGTAAAGATACCGAAGAATTCAATCAGCGGCATCATCGGAATCGGCGCCTTCAACCACGTAGGCACGTCGGGCCAGAAGATTTCCTTCCAGTAAGCCTTCGTACCATACACGTTGGTCAGCACGAACGTACACAAAGCCAGCACCAGCGTAATGGCGATGTTACCCGTCACGTTCGCACCTCCGGGGAAGATAGGAATCAGCCCCATCAGGTTGTTCACCAGCACGAAGAAGAACGCCGTAAGCAGATAAGGCGCGTAGCGGCGGTAATTCTCGCCGATGCAGCCCTTAATCACGTCGTTGTAGATAGAAAGCACCGTGGCCTCAATCATGCCGACGCCCCCCTTGGGTGCCCCGTCTTCCAGCGGATGTTTCTTGTACCAGCGCACGCAGCTCATCATGATGACCAGCAGCACCGCACTGTTGATAAACAAGCCCAGCACATTCTTCGTGATGGAGATGTCCAGCGGACGCACCTCCTCGCCGGCCGCATTGCGTTCCACGATTTTGCCGTCGTAGGCACCACCCTCGGCCACGTACAGCCCCTCGTAAGGACCTTCCTCCAGCCGGGCAGACGAGAACACATGCCAGCCCGTACTGCTTTTCACGATCACCGGCAGCGGAATGCTTACCTCCGTATCGCCGAACTTCGCAATGTGCCACTGGTAGGCATCGCCAATGTGTCCGAACACCAGTTCGTTCACGTCGATGTCACCCTCAGCGGCCTGTGCCTTCGTCAGCGCAGCCGGAACCGCCATCAGCAGTAACAGCGTGATGATTATGTACCGTATTTTTTTCATCATTAGCTTTTTTTCTTAGTTTGAGTTTCGCTTCAAAAAGAAGGAAAAAACGGGTTTCGAATATCAGAAACGCAAAGTAGAAGAAGATGAAGGTCAGCATGAACGCCAGCACTTCATGTCCTATCACAAATCCGTAGAACATCAGCAGCATGGCACTGACAATGAATTTCAGTACCTTGCACACCAGATACGTCATCGCAATCCGTTCCAGCCCCACGCGATAGTTGAACGCGAACATTTCTATGTAAAACAGGCCGAAAAGATAGAAGAATATCGGAATGGCCGGAAACCACAGGAAATACCTGTCGGGAATGAACAGATGATATACCACGGCGACGAGCGTCGTCAGCACGATTCCAATCACGGTCAGTTCTTTTATAAATTTCTTCTTAACGGTCAACAAAAACATAGTATCGTGCGGTTTTTCATCCGGAAAGCCGCCAAAAACATATTCGGTTCATCGCCTGCTTCGCTCCTCTCAGAGTTCCACACAGACTGAAATCTGATTCTCCTTGACTTCCACGAATCCCCCCTTGATTTGCAGGGATTGCGTTTCCTGTCCGGCCACGTATTTCACTTCCCCGGCCGAGAGCGTGGAAATAATCGGGGCATGGTCGGCCATGACCTGAAATTTTCCTGCGCTTCCCGGAAAGGTAGCCTGGCTCACTTTTCCTTCGTAAACCAGCTTTTCGGGTGAAACGATAACCAGATGAAGTTCTTTCATATTAAGCTATCAGCTTTTAACTTTTAACTTTTAACTTTTACTTATTAACTCTTAGCCGCTTCCATCAGCTTCTTACCCTTCTCGATGACGTCCTCAATGGTACCCACGTTCAGGAAAGCCTGTTCAGGCAGATAGTCTACCTCGCCGTCCAGAATCATCTTGAATCCCTTGATGGTGTCTTCTATGGAAACCATCACGCCCGGCACGCCCGTAAACTGCTCGGCCACGGCAAACGGCTGCGAAAGGAATCGCTGCACGCGGCGGGCACGGTTCACCGTCAGACGGTCTTCATCCGAAAGTTCATCCATACCTAAGATAGAGATAATATCCTGAAGCTCCTTGTTGCGCTGCAGAATCTGTTTCACGCGCTGAGCGGTTTCGTAGTGCTCCTTGCCCACAATCAGCGGGTCGAGGATACGCGACGTAGAGTCCAGCGGGTCTACAGCCGGATAGATACCCAGCTCGGTAATCTTACGGCTCAACACCGTAGTGGCATCCAGGTGGGTAAAGGTAGTAGCCGGAGCAGGGTCGGTCAAGTCATCGGCTGGCACGTACACCGCCTGCACGGAAGTAATGGAGCCGTTCTTTGTAGAAGTGATACGTTCCTGCATCTGTCCCATTTCCGTAGCCAGTGTCGGCTGGTAACCTACTGCCGAAGGCATACGTCCCAACAAGGCTGAAACCTCAGAACCTGCCTGCGTAAAACGGAAGATGTTGTCGATAAAGAACAGGATATCGCGCGGACCGTTGTCGCCCGTCTGGCGGTCACGGAACGATTCGGCCAGTGTCAGACCCGACAAGGCTACTGACTGACGGGCACCGGGAGGCTCGTTCATCTGTCCGAACACCATGGCTACCTGCGATTTTTCCACTTCGTTGTAATCCACCTTCGAAAGGTCCCAGTTTCCTTCCTCCATGCTCTTGAGGAATTCGTCACCGTAGCGGATTACGCCTGATTCAATCATTTCTCTCAGCAGGTCGTTACCTTCACGGGTACGCTCACCCACTCCTGCAAACACGGAGAAACCATTGTGTTTCTTGGCAATGTTATTGATTAACTCTTTGATGAGCACGGTTTTTCCAACACCCGCCCCACCAAACAGACCGATTTTACCACCCTTCAGGTAAGGTTCCAGCAGGTCGATGACCTTGATACCGGTAAACAATACTTCCTGGGTAGTGGCCAGGTCTTCGAATTTCGGAGGTTCACGGTGAATAGGAAATCCGTCCGTCTTGTCCAGTTCTTTCATACCGTCAATGGTATCACCTACCACATTCATCACACGGCCCTTGATCTGGTTTCCGATAGGCATCGAAATCGGATGCCCCGTAGGAACGACTTCCATTCCGCGCTTCAACCCGTCCGTACTGTCCATGGCCACGCAGCGTACCGTGTCTTCACCGATATGCTGCTGCACTTCAATCACCAGCGTACGCCCGTCGTTACGGGCAATCGTCATGGCATCGTGGATTTTCGGCAAGGCGTGTTCCACGTCTTGTCCTTCTTCAAACTTGAAGTACACATCGACCACCGGACCGATTACCTGCGAAATGTGTCCAACGATTTTTGACATAAGCAATTATTTTAATTTAAAAAGAATGAATCATCCATGGTTCTTACCTCTTAAACAAACGTCCCGGGTATTTGTTTAAAGTTTGACCATTTCTGTAACGCAAATTTACTGAATAAACTCTCATATATGTAACTCCATGTAACATTTTTTAGACTGATTCCCCTAATAATAGACATAAATCAAGAGATATCGGACAAATGGTTTTACACTTGTTTACACAGAGACGAAATATCTAAACAAATATTTACAAGATATTGTACGTGTGTGCGGTCACACATACTATTTTAGACAAAGAACATGACGTGCTATATGGGTGTATCTTTTTTATTTTAGACAGAAGAACATAAAGACAGATTTTGTAGATGCAATCTTTCTTTTGTACTTATATGCTTATGTCCGAAAAATAATAACTGCTATAGGATGTTGCCTTTTTGCTTTAGACAGAAGAACATAAGAACAGATTTTCTGTGTAAATATAAACTTATGTACTTTATGTTCTTATGTCCAAAAACATTCAAGAAATATCTTTCTATGCTTACGTCATAAAAAATTATGAGCGTTTATACTCTCTGTACTTCCTTTTTATTTCTATACGGTCACCACCAAAATTAATGAGTAATCCATGGTCTTTATGAGTTGCCGTCAAATAATTAACCAGCTGAGTTTCGTGTATGGAAAGAAGATGTTGCACCGCTTTTAGTTCGATAATTATCTCTCCCTCTACAATAATATCTGCTCTAAACTCCCCTACAATCTCATCTTTATAATATACATTTATAGGGGTTTCAGAATCCGCATGAATACCTTTTTCCCTTAACTCTATCAACAATGCCTTTTGATACACCGACTCTAAAAAAACCGGCTGCCAGATGTGTTCTTACATTGTATGCGCATTGAATAATTACCTTAATAAGGTCTTCTGTTTTCATATCCATAATATTACACAGTTAAAAATTCTTTTGTCTTTATGTTCTTATGTCTAAAAACATTCGTCTTTATGTCTTACAAAAAAAGCCACATTACTGTGGCTCTTCTTTATATTAATATGTCTCGTTACACGCGCTTGAAGGTGTAGTTGCCTTCCTCGGTATACATCTCCGACTCAAAGGTACAATCGTACGAAGCTTGAATCTCCTCCTCCGTATACGACAGAATTACTACCCGTATGTTGCGGCCACGGTTGTCCGACAGCGTCAGCACTCCCTTGCTCAGCGTCCAGCTGAACGACTCGCCACGGAACGAAGCCGTACCGTCATTCTTCACCGAGAGCGTCTGTCCCACATGGTCATTCCGGTTCGACTCTTCCTCCGAGTTAGTCCAGTCATTCGCCGTCACCTGCCAATTTCCGATAATGTCTTCCTTCGATACTTCCACCCCTGTAGGGTCGTCATCCGTGCTACAGCTTGCCATTCCGGCCACCATCAGGATAAAGCTCAAAAAGAGCCATACGTTCTTTAGTTTCTTCATTTTCATTTGGTTTTACAGATAATATGTAATGCTTATACTATTTCTTTCTCCAGATAGATTCCACTTTCCGCCGTACGGCCAGCACATTCAGCACCGATACCAGCAGGAAAAGTCCCCCGGCCGTCAGCAACGCCGGTAGCAGACTGCCTGCCTGAAAATCGGGCACCATCCGCCGCAGCATGTCCAGATACGCATCACGCGCCATCCACACCAGCAGCACACCCATGGCCGCCACCGCTGCGTTCAGCCCTACCGTAAGTACCTGATACGGACGCGCCACCGCCGCCGGACTGAAACCAATCATCAGCAGGTTCTCCAGCTTCTTCGTGTTCTTCTGCAACAGCAGGTAGATGCTCAGCATCAGCAGGTAGAACGACAGCACACTGATAATCAGTCCCACCGTGAGCACGATGCCTACCACCATCTTCAGGAACCACGTCGTCTTTCCCGCATCCAGCTTGTCGCCTTCCGTCTCATAGCCTTTCTGCTTGAAATACTTCGCAATACGGTCGTCCGCCGGATTGTCCACCTCCACAATCAGTCGTGAAGGAGCCGTCTCACCGCCATCACCCAATGTGGCGTTGGCCCATTCCATGAACGCCTGCGGCACCAGAATCGTGTTCAGCCGGTTGGAAAAACCCACGATACGTCCCTTCATGCGCTCCGTCCGTCCCCGTCCGCTCAGCCGCACGTCCAGCGTCATCATCCCCATCACGCCCTCCGAGAGCTGCGGCAGGTTGCGACTCTGTGCAAAGCCGAAGTTATAAAGGTTCAGGTAGTTGCGCGGGATGATGATAGGGATTTCCGTCTGTCCCTCGCGATACGTCCAGCCCTCCAGCCGCACGTCTACAAACTCGTCGGGCACCGACTCAAAGAACATCGCCGTAGAGAGCTGCATGCCCGCCATGCCCATGCCGGCCGACACCTGAAACTGTGCCGGAGTGAACGCTCCCGTCCGCTTGGCAAACGGCTGCGACTCCATGTCGGCTATGTCGGCACGCGAGAACGTACCTCCCTTGCCCACCAGGCTGCCCAGCGTGCTCACCTGCTTGCTCACAATCACGTAGTCCTTCTTCATGAAACTGTCGCCCTGCGTAAACACCGGCAACACGTCCTTGTAAAACTGTATGCCCAACAGCACAATCACCATACCGCACAGGTTGGCAAGGAAAAATCCCGCCAACTGCGCCACACTGATGTGCTGCCTCAATAATTTCCAGATCATATCCGTCTTCGTGTTAATCCCTTACAAACTCAGCACCTTGTCATACTCCAGCGGCAGGTGCTTGCCGATGGACGTCACAATCACTCCCGCACCCTGACGAGCCGCTTCCTCCTTCAGGATACGCGCCATAATCTGCCCGTTGCCGTCGTCCAGGTGGCTCACCGGCTCATCCAAGAAGAAAAAGTCGGCCGGCTGACACAGCATCCGCACGAAAGCCACGCGCTGCTGCTGCCCGTACGACATCCTGGCCGCCTTCACATCCCACTTGTCGGCGATGCCCAGCTGCTCAAACCAGTCCTTCACCTGCTGCTTGCGGCAGAAGCCCGTCAGCCCGTTCTTCAGCTGCACGTTCTCCCATGCCGTCAGTTCCCCGAACAGGCGGAGTTCCTGAAACAGCATGCCCAGCGAGCGCTTGCGGATGTCGGTCCACTGCTTCATCGTGAGTTTCCGCACGTTCTCCCCGTCGAAGGTGATAATCCCCTGGTAGTCCGTACGGTACCCGTAAATAAAACTGCAAAGTGACGACTTGCCCGTGCCCGACGCCGCTTCAATCAGATACATCTTTCCTTTCTGAAAAGCCATCTGCCGGTGCCACACGTCCGACACGATTCCGTCGCGTCCGGCGAATACCTCCGGCAGGGTCTGCTGTAATTCTATTGTGTCCATTTTATTCAATGAAGAATTAATAATGAAGAATGAAGAATGCTCTTCGTTATTCATTATTAATTCTTAATTCTTCATTCTTCATTATTCACTATTAACTATTAACTGTCGATTCCACTTCCTCTTCGGTCAATCCGGTAGCCTGGGCTATCTGAGCAGTACTCAAACCCAGCGATTTCAGGTTACGTGCAATGGCAACTTTCTCTTTAGCTTGTCCTTCCGCGAGCCCTTCCGCACGTCCTTCCGCGAGCCCTTTCTTCCATCCGGCTTCATGTGCATCCTCTTCCACGATGCGGCTCACACGGTAACGGTCCAGCGCCTTGTCGTAAGCAATACGGTCTTCCAATGAAAGATTGGCCACGGCAGCCAGTTCTTCCAGACGGCTGAACACCTGCTCCTTCAGCGCGTCCGGCATTCGGTTCCAATGTTGCATATTCTTCAGTGTATAAATCAGTTTGTCATAAAGCGTTTCACAATCCTTGAGTTCCTTGGTGAAGTAAGGGAACTGCAAAAAAATCTGCCGGAAATGAGGGTTCACCACCTTTCCGCTCTCACGGTCGGCAATCACGGTGTCCGTACGGAACTTCTCTTCCAGCCCCGGCTCGCGGAAGTTCATCAGGAAAATACCATACACGGTCGAGAGCTTGTATCTGGACCCATAATTTTCCTGCATCGGCTCACTCAGCAGAAAATCCTCCTCCGTCTCCGGCTTCCCGGTCTGCAACTCACGTTCCTTCCGCCTCTTCTCACGCAGATTCTCCACTTGCCGCCCGATGGCACGACACATGTAGAACAGCGTACGGTCCAGGAAACTACTATGAAAACGGTTCTGCATCTCCACGATGATGTATTCTCCCGTGTCGGTCAGGCAGTACAGGTCATAGATAATCCCCGCATCCGCCATACTGTCCGAATGATTTTCCTTGTCCAGAAAAATCAGGTTCTCTATGCGATGCTCCCCCGCCAACAGCTCATTCAGCAGTGTGATGAGCAATTCCTTGCTGGCAGGCTGCCCGAAAATAATCTTAAACCCGATATCAGTAAACGGATTTACAAAGTGGCCGCAAGTCAAATCCATGTTGTCCATTTTATTCAATGAAGAATTAATAATGAAGAATGCTCTCCGTTATTCATTATTAATTATTAATTCTTCATTATTCACTATTAATTATTAACTATCTTCACCAGCTGCTTCAGCACATTCTCCTTGTGGTCCTTCAGTTGCAGCACCAGGCGAGCCTTGGTCGGTTCATCCGATTCGATGCTCAGGTAGTCCAGCATACCTACGTAAGGAATCTGCGGAAGTACGGCAGCCAGTGCCTGGAAGTTCACGTTCAGGTAGAAATGCTTGTCCTTCACGTCCTTGGCCCAGTCACAGTCTTTCAGCGACAGCCCCTTCACCTCACGGCCAATCAGGTCCTCCTGATTCGTCAGGTAAAAGCGGTCATCCTTCACGCCCAGCCAGAAAGACACCGGTCCGCGGCCCATGCCCAGCATGGCACCGTTGGCAGCCACAAACTGATAGGCATTCTCACCCTTGTCCACCAGACGCATCTGACCGTTGGTCATGGCCAGCATCGGTTTCAAGTCCTCAAACGTACGCATGAAGTCACCGTTTTTCACGTCGGCATACAAGATAAAGCCCGGCTTCAACGACATCTCCGGCATGGCCACTGCCACGTCACCCTTCACCGCCTTGAAGATAGCCTCAAAGTCGAGCGGCATCATCGAGTTATCCAGCTCCTGACGCACCGTCGGGTTCTCACGCAACAGCTCATACGCCTTTTCACCGTTCACGTTGGCAGCCATCCAGAGCACCGTATTGGCAGGGAACACCTTCAGATACGTGCCGTCCAGTTCGCCGCTCACCTCTGCCTGCTTCTTCAGCAAGTCCTTGAACTTGCCCTCCAGCAGCGTCTCCACTTCCATCACGGCCCTTCCCGCCTGGAAATCGAGCGTAGAAAATATCTTTAAATCATTCAGGTTCAAGTCAGCCGGCAGCCCCATCGTCACCGGGCCCAGGTAACTCTTCGGCATGGCGTTCAGCGAAGTCACCATGGCCACATCCTCGTCGGCATCCTCTAATTTCTTGAATTCCGGAGTGCCCGAATAGCCCTCCCCTTCTTTCTGGCGCAGCCACATCGAAGCCTGATGCTGCAAGTCCTTCGGGTTACCGTTGCCCGCCAGCATCAGAAACGCATCGTCCGTCCAGGCCATCAGTCCGCCGCCACCCACAGTCCAGCGGCAACCGTCGCCGTCGGCAGGAGCCTCACACGCCTTCTGCTCCTGAAGCATGGCCATCAAATCTTCCAGTTTTCCCTTGTCGGCCATGCGCACCAGCACGCCGCCCATTTCCATCTGCGAAGCGGCAAAGAAGTACACCCGATCGGTCAGTCTCAACCCGCTCTCTTCCGGATTCTCCATCAGCTTGTCCACCAGGGCATCCGCACTGCCCTTCAGGCTCGATTTCATCATCTGCCCCATCGACTGCTTCACCTGGTCGTTCAGGTCACACTTCTGTGCCATCTCCATCAGGTCGAACGAGAACACTGCAGCCGCATCCTTTGGCAACGCATTGGTGTACGCATTGTCTTCCCCGCAGGCAGACAACAGGAAAGCCATACCCAAAGCCAGGCTTCCCATCCATTTCCATGTCTTTTTCATAATGATTCTATTTAAAAGTTACACATCAGCTTATTCCGCGTGCGTCAGGTTCATCAGGTGTACGGCCACCAGTGCCGCCGTTTCCGTACGCAGGCGCGACTTGCCCAGACTCACTGCCTGAAAGCCCTTTTCTGCAGCCAGCGCCACTTCCTCCGGACTGAAATCCCCTTCCGGACCAATCAGCACCACGGCATCCTCGTCCTTGCGGAGCACGTCGCGCAGCAGAGGCTTTTCCCCCTCATAGCAGTGGGCGATAAACTTCTGTCCCGTAAACTCCCGCTCCATAAAGCGGCGGAAGTCCGTCATCTCGTTCACCACCGGCTTGCGTGCCTTGAGCGACTGTTTCACGGCCGACACCACGATTTTCTCCACCCGTTCCGTCTTGATGACCTTCCGTTCCGAGAAACGGCAGTTCAGAAACGTCAGCTCGTCGAAACCGATTTCCGTGGCCTTCTCCGCCAGCCATTCCATGCGGTCCATGTTCTTCGTAGGCGCCAGAGCCAGGTGCAGGTGCCCCTTCCAGAAAGGCTCCTGCTCCGTTTTCTCCACCACCTTCACCACACAGCGTTTCTGCGTAGCTGCCGAAATGACCGCCCGGTAAAAGCATCCCTTTCCGTCGGTCAGCATAATCTCCTCGCCCACTCCCAGGCGCAGCACCCGCAGGCAGTGTCCCGCTTCTTCTTCCGGCAGTTCCAGCGTCTGCGCAATATCCGGTGTATAAAACACGTGCATAATTACAATTCCTTTTCTAAATCCTCCAAATCTTCGTAATCTTCCTCTTCTTCTTTGTTGCGGGTCGCCATTTCCTGCTTGATCAGCTCCGCATACTCATAGTCCTCGCGGCGGATGGCATCCTCCATCTCCCGCTCCAGCCCTTTCAGCGGCATCAACCGCAGCAGCAGCGCCTTCGTGTTAGGCACAGACTTGGTAAAGCCCGAACGGGGGTCTTCCAGGAACTTCGCGTTCACATAGAACGGAACACCGGCTATCAGACTCACCACCAGCGCGTCGAACAGTGTCAGCTGCATCTCCATCACCGAGCCGTCCTCCTTGCGCAGAGTCACAATCGCACGGTGCAGCAACTTCACCTTGTCCTTTACCACCACCTTTTCCACGGTAACCCCCAGCTCCTTCAGAATACGCACCGTCTGATAAGGCAGCGTGGCATCCGTGCCCTCCGGGTCGTTAACAGCCGCGTACAGCAAGTCCGCCTCGTCGGGGTTGATAATCCCCAGCATCATCCGGTGCGGTTCGTTCACCTCCTCCAGCAGCAGCTTGAAGTTCTGCCCGTCCAGCATCATAATATCCATCTTCTCCTCATCGTCCATCACCTGATCAAATGTCAGATGCCCGATCAGTTTATCCACATTCATGGCCTCGTCAATGGTACGGACCCGCATTTCTACAAATTCGTCTTTCTTTTCCATTTTCACATTCTAATTAATCGTTATCTACTTTATGTTTGTATTTAAATACCAGTGCAAAAGTCACCGCCACTACCAGCGCGTAGGCCGCAAACACGAACCACGCCCGGCTCCAGCCTTCCACCTGCGGTGCCTGCGAATTGAAGTCCACGAAGCAGTTCACCACCGCCTGCGCACTCAGCGTACCCACCGTGGCTCCGATACCGTTCGTCATGATGATGAACAGTCCCTGCGCACTCGAGCGGATAGACAGGTCCGTCTCCTTGTCGACAAACAGCGAGCCCGACACGTTGAAGAAGTCGAATGCCACGCCATACACAATCATCGACAGCACGAACATCCACACCCCGCTGCCCGGGTCACCCAGGCCGAAGAGTCCGAAGCGCAGTACCCACGCCACCATGGCAATCAGCATCACCTTCTTGATGCCGAGGCGTCCCAGGAAGAACGGAATCAGCAGGATACAGCACGTCTCACTGATCTGCGAGAGCGAAATCAGCAGGTTGGCATGCTGCACGCCAAAGGTATTGGCATATTCCGGAATGGCGCTGAAGCTCGTGATAAACGGATTGGCAAAGCCGTTGGTAATCTGCAAGGACACACCCAGCAGCATCGAGAAGATGAAGAACACCGCCATCTTGCGGTTCTTGAAGAGCAGAAACGCCCTCAGTCCCAATGCCTCTACCAGCGACTTCTGTCCGCCCTGTGCGCGGCTCACCGGACATTCCGGCAGCGTCTGGGCATATACGGCCAGCACCACGCCCCATGCCGCACAGGTAAAGAACTGCATGTAGTTCGACTGGAATCCCAGTAAATCTACCAGCCACATGGAACAAATGAAACCGATGGTCCCGAACGTACGTATCGGCGGAAACGCCTTGATGGTATCCAGCCCTGCCTTGTCCAGCGCCGTATAAGCCACCGAGTTCGACAGAGCCAGCGTAGGCATGTAAAACGCCACACTCACGGAGTAGAACGAGAACAGCGGTGCAAATTCCACCTGCGGTCCCGTAGTCATGGCATAATAGCCCGCTCCACCCATAAACAGGGCCGCCAACAGATGGCTCAGCCCCAGCAACCGTTGCGCCGGAATCCAGCGGTCAGCCACAATACCCAACACAGCCGGCATGAACAGGGACACAATCCCCTGCATGGCGTAAAAAATTCCGATATGTCCGCCTAATCCCACACCCGCCAGGTACGTACCCATTGAGGTAAGATACGCTCCCCACACGGCAAACTGCAGGAAGTTCATGACAATCAGTCTCATTTTCATGTTCATATACTCATAGATTTAAAGGTTATTTCATCATCGTAGCCAGTGAAGCCAGCATCGTAGCCAGTGAAGCAAACGAAGTCGCATTCGATACTATGTTCGCAAAGTTGAACTTCTTCGTCTTGTTCGGTACCACGATTTCGCAGCCCGGCTCAATCTGTTTCTTGCCGCTGCCCTTCACTTCGGCCACCTGTCCGTTCATATAAATAATGAACTTCTGGCTCTTCTTGGCGTTGGCAGAGTAACCGCCCGCCTGGCTCAGGTAATACTTCACGCTCTTGCCTGCCGCATACGATACCGTGTTCGGCATCATCACCGCTCCGTTCACCTTCACCGTATTGTTGTATTCCGGCACGGTCAGCACATCGCCCTCGCGCAACACCAGGTCAGCGTCTCCGCCCGGGTTCGCCAGTGCCGCTTCCAGGTCGATACCTACCGTAAACGTACTGTCCACCTTCAGTCCCAGCGTGTTGGCCATGGCATCACCGATTTCACGGCGCATCATCTTCACCACATCCTCCATGCGGCGCAGCTCCTCCTCGTTGGCCACGCGGCGCAACTTCGCTCCACGCACATACGCATAGCGGCTCACCCCGCCGGCACGCTGAATCAAGCTGCTCAGACGTTCACTCTTCGTGTTCAGCGTATAGTCACCGCGGAACAGCACCTCACCGTCCACCGTCACGTTCACCTGCTCGTTGTAGCTCGGGCTGCGGCGCACAAACACCTGGTCGTACGGCTGCAGTTCAAATCCCGCTTCACCGTCCACCACGAAACCATCCTTCAGTCCGAACGAGAAATTCTGTCCGATTACGTCCGGCTCCGTCGTCCCTCTCGGGTCACGGATGCGTCGTGACACGTCCACACGCACCAGCGAAGCCGATTCCTTCAAACCGCCCGCTGTAATCACCAGGTCCTCCAGGCTCATGTGGTCGGCATACGTATAGCTGCCCGGCTTGTTCACCTCACCGCTGATGGTCACCTTGCCCATGTCCTGCAAGTCGTGGATGCTCGGGATATACAAAATGTCATTCTTCTGCAAGGCAATGTCGGGCGACGTACCGTTCAGAATACCCTGAATGTCAACCGGAAGCACCTCTTTCGTCAGGTTTTCCCGTTCGCGATACAACACCGCACGTCCTGTAAAGGCATCCCCCAGCAAACCGTCGGCCTTCTCCACCAGCTGGCGTACCGTGTTCAGCGAACCGCTCAACTCGAATACCCCCGGGTGATACACAGCCCCTTTCACTTCCAGACGGTTGTTGAAGCGGTTCAGAATCGAATCCACCGAAATCACGTCCCCGTCTATTAATTTAAACGCAGAATAGTCTATATCGTTCACCGTTTTCACGGAAAATTCTTTACCGTCCTTACGTAACACCCTGATACTCTTCTTGTAAGCATCCGAAGCAAAACCGCCGGCATACTTCAGCAAAGTGGCAGCCGATTCCCCGTTCTTCATTTCGTAGAACATCGGGCGCTTCACCTTACCCGTAATCTTCACCAGCTCGTCGTAGGTAGGCACAATCACCACGTCGCCGTCCTGCAGGCGGATGTCGTCCTGAATCTGCCCCTTCATGATGTACTCATACACGTCCAGACGGGCAAACGTCTTGCCGCCGCGGGCCACCTGCACGTTACGCAAGCTACCGATGTCGCTCACACCACCTGCCACGTACAGCGCATGGAATACCGTCGAGAGCGACGACAGCGAATACGTACCCGGCGCCATCACTTCCCCCATCACGTTCACCTGGATGGTACGGATATTTCCCAATGTCACCTGGATGTTATTGCCCGAATCCGCATAAATCTTTCCAAGTTCCTGCTTCAGCAGCTGGCGTGCATCCTGAATCGTCATGTTGTTCAGGTACACCGGACCCAGGTTGATGATGTTCACATAGCCGTCGGGCGAAATCTCCAGCCGCATGGTATTCTGGCTAGCGCCCCACACGTCGATAATCACCTCGTCACCCGGTCCCAGGCGGTAGTTTTCCGGCGTAGCCATGCTCAGGTTAGGCTGGAAAGTCAGCTGTTCAATGTTGAAGATATTCCGTCCGAACACATCGTTCTCGCTGGTAACCACCGTCGTCAGGTTGCGGCGTTTCTTCATGGTCTTCTGCATGTCTTCCGACCACATACTCTTGTCCACGTTTGTCGAACTTGTCTCCAGGAATTCCGAAGCATCCTCTTCCGTACCGGTCGCAGTAGTTTTCCGGGCCCGTGAACCAGAGCCCAGCAGCGAGCTGTCTTCCCCCGTCAGAGAACCGCTGCCCGATGTCGACGCGCCCGTCGAACCCGAATACATGGACTTCAATCGCAGCAACTGCTCCTGAGTGGCCCCCTTGGCCAGCAGCTCCATCGCAATGGTTTGCTGGTCCTTGCCCTGTTGAAGCGCCTGTTGCACATATTCTATCACCTGGTTGTCGGTCATTCCGCTCTGGGCATACGCAACGGATCCCCCCAGCAGGAACAGACACAATGCCAATCTTACAAACTGTCTTCTCATTCTGTCTTTCATTTTAGTTTTAAGGACAAAGATACATTATTGAAAACGAATCACCAAGCTCTTAGCCCCGGAATCTCCATTCCAAGCAGAAAAAACCGGTGTAAAAATTCCGCGTCCCTGCTTTAAAACATAAAAATAGTTAATTCAATGCAGATTTTCGCCCCAATTATATGTTTCATAACATAAAATCCTTACCTTTGCATCGTGTTTTTCATGGTATTAGATTTAAGGTTAATGAAGATTGGGAGTCTGGGAAGATTCCCTTTTTTTATGTCTATTTTTTATGTCTTTTTTTAGACAAAAGAACAGAAGAACATATTGAGTTAAAAGGTAATAGTTAAAAAGTAAAAGCGGCGAGCGTATTGCATTTTCACTTTTCATTTTTCATCATTATTGAAATTATGTCTTTTTGTTCTTATGTCATAACAAAAAAACGGAAGAGTCACCCCTCCCGTTCTTCATTATTCATTCTTAATTCTTCATTCTTAATTTTTCTTCATTATTCACTATCAAAACGTACTGATGTATTCCGGCGCCTGATAAACAGTAATATCGTCAACTGGAAATTTCGCTTTGTTTTTCGCCTTTGCCTCCGCCATGAACCGATTACATTCATCACTTGTAAAAATCCCCTTATTCATTGCAATAGTCAGCACATCCAGCGTTCCAATATATTCAATGCCATTCTCATCACAATAAGGAGCCACATCCCGAAAGTTACTACTTGCGATAACCTCCTGTCCAAAACGCGCCATCGACATACAAGCCCGTTCTCCGTCCCCCAGCATCGGATTCTCTTTTTTAAGCCGGAAAAACTCTCGCCGGATATTTTCATTGGCATAAGGGAAAGCAATCTTGCATACCTTGCAACGCTCCATCCACTTGTCCACCTTCCGTTTCCTGTCCGGTTCCGTAGGATGATAGCTGGCCTCCTTGTACACATTCTCTACAATCATCACGGCATGAGGCTGCAGAATTTCCGTCAGCCTGTCTATATAACCGGTAGCCATGAAATGAGAGATGACATCGGCATCCACCAATATTACTTTATTCCTCCCCATATACCTCTTGAGAAACATTAATTTCCATATCCATCAGCAACGAGTAATACTTCGCCTGAGAAATACGCCCCTTATCATATAATTCACGAGCTTTCAAGTTATAATCTCCCACCAGCTCCGTCTGATAAGTAGGATAATACAACTGCGTATTATAACCGTATTCGATTGCCGAAGCAACCACATTTTTCTGGTAAAGGTCAAACGTTTTCTTGGTAATCCATTTCAAGTCCTTCAGCCGGGTAAGAAGTGCCGCCCTTGAGCAAAGAAAATTCTGTTCCACCTTCAGAAGAGTAGCCAAGGTTATTTTGTCAACCTGCTGTTCCTCGGCAGGAACCAGTTCCTTCAACCCCATTTCCGGAAGCAGAAGGTAGGCTGCAAACACATCGGCATTATACTCTTCCTCCTCTTTTTTATTAAACAGCCCCGCATTGTTCTGCGACACCTTAAAATCTTTCTGATACAACAAGTGATACAACTCATGACAGGCAGTAAAACGCTGCTTGGCATAAGACAAAGCCGTATTTATCAACATGAAATACTTGTCAGAAGAAGATTCGTTTCCCTTTATCCGGATTGCCATGCCCGAAAAATTATCATCCAGCTTCTTAAACCACGTAAGCACGTGCTTTTCTTTCAATATCTGATGAATGCGTACAGGATCCTTTGTAGTCACATGCATCTCCTCCCGCAACCTGGTTGCAAGACATTCCAGTTCAACTTTACTTCTCAAGCTCATTGCACATCTGAATATAATTTCTGACTATTTTCTGAAATTGAGAAATCTGACCAAGATTTCCAATATTTCCCGTCTTACGATACGCACAGGCCACAGATGTCTGAAAAAGCTGTTCATTTTCCTCCATCAGATCGTATTCATCCACGTTATACAGAGTGGCCAGTTTCTCCATTGCCTCCAAAGGAACTGCAGTCTCCCCTTTTTCATATTTCACGTATGCCGGCTGACTGATACCTAAATAATCACTGATTTCCTGCTGGGTATAGTTCAAATGCTCACGAAAAGCCTTGATATTTTTCCCGATTACCTGATCAAGTCCCATATTTCATCAATTAAATGATTCGTTTGCAAAGATACTCATTTTTAAGTTATAAAAACAGAAAATACAAATAAAATCAATCCAATTTATAACTTTTATTTATAGAACCAAAAGCAAAGGATGAAGAATGAGAATATTCCTTTTTGTTTTTAGACAAAAGAACAGAAGAACATATTGAGTTAAAAGTGAAAAGTTAAAAAGTAAAAGCAAAGCCTTTTTGTTTTTAGACAAAAGAACAGAAGAACATATTGAGTTAAAAAGTAATAGTTAAAAAGTAAAAGCGGAAAGTAATCACAAAAAAAACGGAAGAGTCACCCCTCCCGTTCTTCATTATTCATTATTCATTCTTCATTATTTTTCATTCTATGACAAGAATAAGCTGTCATGCTTACCTGCTTCCACGTCTGACAAAATTTGCTTTACACAAACAACCAGTTCAGGAAGATACTTTTTGATTATACCAAATATCTGAATGGGGTCTACATTCCCATATTCATGCGAAATAATATTTCGACATCCGAATACGCCTCGCCAATAGACTTGCGGATAATGCGCAAACAACAGAGACGATGTACGATCATCTATCTTCTTAGCCGTTTCACCTACTACCTGTATCAGCATACATGCTGCATCAAATTTTTCCATTCTGTCCGGCGATGTAAGAAAATCCTGTGCACACGCAATCGACTGATTTCTGTTTATCACGAGAGTAGCTTTTTCCAGAATCAGCTCCAATAAATCAATCAATATTTCTTTAGATATAGATCGCATCTTTAAGGATATTCTTTTTTAACGTTGGACGAAGTGACTCTCTAAAGTTCACTAAATCAATAGAAGAATGGAGCAAAACTTCAAGTTCTTCTTTAATCTGCTCCATCACGAAAAAGTCCGGTTCCTGCAGACAGATAAAAACATCCACATCACTTTTTTCATCTTGCTGCTGGCGCGCATAGGAGCCAAACAACCCCATGAACTTTATTTTATATTTCGAAGCCGATTGTGCTTTGAATATTTTCAGTCTGTCGATGATGTCTGTTGTACTAACCATAGCTTGCAGAGATGAAGTTTACACAAAGAAACATAAAAACTTTCATCTTTCCAACTTAATCGCATAAGTTTTTCAAACGATACGCCTCACAGAAACATGTTGTTTCTTTAGACAAAAGAACATATTGAGTTAAAAAGTAATAGTTAAAAAGTAAAAGCGGAAGCAATCATAATAAAAAAACGGAAGAGTCACCTCTCCCGTTCTTCACTATATTAATTCTTCATTATTCATTCATAATTCTTCATTATTCTCCATTCTTCGCCTTCCGGTTAATCACATGGTCAAACCAGAGGTTCAGCAGCGTCCATACCACCACGTCAATCACGAACACCAGCGTGTTGTTCATATAAAGAATCGCCACGATGGTAAACGCACAGAAGCAGGCCGACATCAGCTGAATCGTTACCAGCGCCCTCCGCGGTGAGAAACCCATAGCCAGGAACTTGTGGTGAATGTGCGTCTTGTCGGGCATGAACAGCGCCCGCTTGTTACGCGCACGCCGCAGCACCACGCGAATCACATCCAGACACGGCACCATCAGCACGCTGAACGACACCAGCACCGGACTCGTCTTCATCGTGAGCAGCATATCCGGCTCATACATACAGTACTTGATGACAAAGAAGCTCAGAATATACCCCAGCGTCAAGCTGCCGGTATCCCCCATGAAAATCTTCCTTCCCAAATCCGCACTGCCGAACACGTTGTACGAAAAGAACGGGATAATCACCCCCACCGTCACGAAAGCCAGCATGGCATAGCTCCACATGCGGAAATGCACGAACAGCACCCCGAACACCAGCAGCGCCACCATACTCAGCCCCGACGCCAGTCCGTCGATACCGTCAATCAGGTTGATGGCATTGGTGATGAACACCACCAGCAGCATGGTCAGCGGAATACCTACCTCTGCAGGAATCAGGTAAATGCCAAAGAGACCATAGAAATTGTTGATATACAAGCCCGACAGCGGAAACATCGCCGCCGAGATAATCTGCACCAGGAACTTCTTACGGTAGCGCACCCCAATCAAGTCGTCGGCAATGCCCACGATATACAGCAGGGTCAGCCCTCCCGTCAGGAAAAGAAACTCGCACACCAGGTCCGTTGTCGATGTCTCCGCAGGTCCGTGGCCCGTCATCAGCCGCACGGCCGTAAACACACACAAGGAAAAAAGAATCACCGGGAAAAAGGTCACTCCCCCGAGGCGAGGTATCGGACGTTTGTGTACTTTCCGTTCATCTGGCACGTCAAACAAGCGTTTGCGCAATGAAATAATCAGAATATTCGGGATAATGATTCTCCCCAGTATCACTGCCGATACAAATGCAGAAATGATAATATACAGATTCGCCATGTCCGTTTGGATTTTGAGTAGTGCAAAGGTAGGATTTTATTTCGAATCCTGAAAACTTTTTAGGCGCCGGACACCTTCTTTTTACGATTTAGAAAACTTTTGTCCCGCTACAGCTCCTTTTTCACGTCAAAACAGGGGCAGGCCTTGGTCCATTCCTCCGGTTCCACCGTCCCGTCGCCGTCCAGATCCGGGCTCAGGTCGCGATGCCCCACCACCTGCGTGATGGCCGGGAAATCCGATTTCAGCACCCTCACCAGAATCCGGAGCGAACGTTTCTGCAGTTCCGTACGCGTATCCGCCGGCCGTCCCTGCGCATCCAGTCCCCCTTCGTACGCAATGCCGATACTGTGCTCGTTATACCCCTTGGCATGCGCCCCGGCCCGTTCCACCGGTCGCATTGTACAAATTTCACCATCCGTGCGGACAAAATAGTGATATCCGCAACACTTGAACCCCCGTTTCCGGTGCATCTTCGTCAGTTCGGCAGGCGAGAGCGGGCGGTCCGCTCTCGTTGCCGTACAGTGAATCACAATCATGTCAATTTTTCTCATCACAATCCGGTTTTCTTCCGGTCAGGAGACAGAGAATACACTTCAGCACCCTGACCACAATCCATTTTACTTTCGTCATCTTCTCACGCCTTAATTCCGATTACACCCCAGCACCGTCGTCCTCTTCTTCTTTCTTATACTTCACCGGCACCCGTTCGAAAGCCAGGTTGTTGATAGCCTCCTGCATCACCGTACCCGGGCGGAACAGCACACGCACCTTTTCAATCATGCTGTCGGTATACGTATCTTCCGTAGCGGCTCCTTCCCCGCTCAGGCTCAGCTGCAGCGAACCCAGTTCACCCAGGCGTACGATTTCGCCACCCTGCAAGCCTTCCGACACGATGCCTTCCAGTCCCGTCAACACCGCCATCACGTCGGCACGGGTCACGGTACACATCTGATGAATACGTTCCGCTATTTCACGGATACCCATCTCGCCACGAGCCTGCGACTGTGCATAATACTTCACTTCACCGCTTTCACGATCGGCCGGGTTCACACGCCCTACAACCGAATAAGTCACTGTTTTCTTCATAGGTCAATCAATTAAAAATTAATAATAAAATGAAGAATTAAGAATGATGAATTAAGAATTAAGAATGATGAATCTTGAATGAAGAATTAAGAATTAAGAATGATGAATCTTGAATCATGAATCTTGAATGAAGAATTAAGAATCCAGGAAACGCGCGCCCATTCCTCGTTATTCACTCTTCATTATCAATTGCCAATTCTTCATTATTCACTCTTCATTCTTCATTATTTCATTGTTCTTCATTATTCACTCTTCATTTACAAAGGCAAAGTTACACTCCCCGTTTCCGCCCATGTAGACATTTGAGGACATACGAAGACTTACGAAGACATTCGAGGAAATTTGAAGACTTTTGAAGACATTAGAAAAAGGAAACGCCGTCGCTTACGGCTCTCCAAGGAACCTCACAATCAGTTCCACCTCCGATTTCAGGAAAAACTTGCGGTTTTTCTGGTAGCCCGACCGCTCGAGCTCCCTTTCCAGTTCCGCACACTGCTTGATCCATCGCCCCAGCCCCTGCAGGGCACCTTTTTTACCAGCCTGCGGAAAATACAAGCCCGCCAACTCACTTTTCCGGTAAGCCTTCAGGCAGAAACCCTCCCGTTCCTCCCCGGAAACAGCTCCCGGTCCCGTTTTCAATTGCATGTAGTTCATTGTTCCGTTTTATTTTAGTTACCTATAAATTTACACAATTCCGGCCGGATACACAAGTTTTTCCACCCGTTTTTTCCGGTATATTTCCTTCTTCGGAACATAAAAATCCACATGAAAATCAAAGCGTTATCACCATCCGGCGACCGGGCGATGAAGACTACTCTTCAGCCGGCGCCTCGGTAAATCGTCCCATGGCACGACGGTTGCGGTTCACCTCTTCGATGGTGTACATCACCACCCGATACCCCCTCTTTCCCGCCACACGAACCTGCTCGAATCCCGCCTTCCGCAAGGCAAGCCCCACCTTGACGGCACTAAGGGGATTCTTCATGCCCCCGTTGATGTGCTGCAAAATCTCGCCCACCGTCTGGAACATACATTCCTCGCCGGGCATCGGCACGCGAAAAAAAGCCAGCAGCAAGTCCGTTTCCAGGCTGGCCGTCTCAAACCGCTCGTTGCGTGCGTTCACCTGCGCGATTTCCTCCTCGTCGAACCAGTAGCGGAATCCCTTCTTCCACAGCATCAGGGCCTGCCCGTACACCCCCGCATAGTCCACGGGATGCGTGTAGGGGTCGTCAATGTGCACCACCGTGAAAGGCAGCCAGCGCCGGCTTCCCGTGGGGTCGTTCAGAAACTCCGGCTGGTTGGTCGTGCCGCAGAAACTCGCGATGTGCGGACGGTTCTCCTTGTAGTGCCCGTACGCCCTCCGTTCGTTCACCGCCGGCATAGTCACCATCGCCTTGAGCTGGTTGATGTCGCCCAGGCGCAGCTCGTCAATCTCCTCCAGGCAAATCAGTGCAAATTCCGACAGCGCCAGGTTATCATCCTTCGTCAGCCGTCCGCTGTTGGAGCGCACGCAGAAATACCGCTGCAGTTCAGGCGGCAGCAGACGCGCCAGCCAAGTCGTCTTGTAGCAACCCTGCCGCCCCACCAGCACCAGAATCTGGTGATTCGTCACCTCCTTCACCATCAGCGACACCACCACAGCCACCAGCCACTTGCGGAAACAATCATCAAACAGTTTCGCGTCACCCTCCACGTGCACCGTGGCCGCCAGCCGTCCGATGTGGTCGGTCACCCCGTCCCACGGAGGCAGCGAGCGGAAATACTCCGTAAAAGGGTTGAACTCCGGCACAAACTCCGACTCCAGCACCGAGCGCACATCGCACAGGCGTACCGTGTGCCCCTCCTTGGTCATGCGGCTCCACAGCGAGTTCACCAGGCGGTCGGTCAGCTCCACAAACTCCTCGGCCTCGGGATGCCGCATCTCCTCCTTCCCGGTAATCACATTCTTCCGGAATTCCGCCTGCGTGGCGAGAAACTGCTCAATCTCCTGGGGCGTGGCCAGCTGGGAACGTCCCTCCCCCTTCTTCTCCCTCTTCGCACGAAACAGTTCCGCCTCCCGCCGTCCGTGCGCCTCCGTATCGGCATAACACGAGCGGAAAATGGCCGCCACGTCGCCGTCGTATTCCGGAAAGCGTCCGTCCGCCCAGCCGATGGCCTGCTCCAGCGGCAGCCCGAACTCATTCATCAGATACCCCATGCGCATGATGTACTCGTTGTGATGATGCGGGGCATACACCACGCCCTGCTCGTCCAGCTCCCTGCGGATACGGGCCACCACACGCTCCACCCGTCCCCTGCGCGGCTCATCCGCCTTCTTCATGCGCGAAAGGTCGAAGCGGAAAGGCTCTGCCCCGTCGTGGTAATGCACCTGCGCGTCATGCGCCAGTCCGCTCAGTCGCGTGGCATTCTTGCAGGCAGGGTCGAAACTGCACCCCGTCAGTTGCCCATAATACTCGTTCACCCTGCGGAATACCCGGCTGTAACATGCCACCCGGTCGGTATCAGGCGTCTCTCCATCCAGACAGTAGCGGCACACCACCCTCACCCCCTGCCCGCTGATGGTGGTATAAGCCAGCACGGTGTGCGGGTCGGCACACACCTTTTCGAACACTTCCCCCGCCCGTCCTTCAGGCAGATGGTCAAAGTCCACCATCGAGAGGCCCGTCCAGCCGCTGATGTCGGCCTTCCGTTTCCCGTTCTCAAAACGCACCGCCACGGCAAAGCAGGGGCAGGCCGACTTTTCCCGGCCGGCAGCCGTCTTCTGCCCCTGCGAGCGATAGTAACGGTATTTTTCGGTGTGGTCGGCCAACACCTTGTCCTCCCGAATCAGACGGACTACTTCATCAAGACTCGCCGCCACGGGCATCGTGTCGGCATAACCCTTAAAAATACTTAGCATCATTTTGTTCATTTTCTCGTGCTTTATTTAATGATTTATTAAATTTGCAATCCTTTTAGTTTTAATTTTTTTGTTTTCTTTTCAAAACAGCGAAACGAATGTAACACAAGTTTACAGAAAGTACAAACCCACATTGCACGCATGCGTGCAATATTTTAACCAATAATTTACTATAATTTTATTTTTTAAACAAAAATGCGTATGAAACAAGCGAAATTGATTGAACTAGGACAGATGTTGGAAGCGTGGCGCCACCAGGTGCTGTCGCACGGCCGTACCCTCACCGTACAAGAGTTGTGCCGACTGGCGCCGATGAGCGCACACACGTTTCAAAAAGTTAAAAAGGGCTCCTGACGGATCTGACATTCCTCGGCCGCATCCTTGCCGTGTACCACCGCCTGCTTGCCGCCGACCCGCAGAAGCAGGACGAGCTGCTCCGCGACTTTTTCCATTCACTCGCCACTGATTTAGAGCGAATTAAATCAACCCAAGGCATCCAACCCCCTCGCACAAAAGATACAGAACAGTAGTGAAGAACCGGCCTTCCCCGGGCCGCAGCTTGACGGGTTGTCGGGGTTGGCACCGGTTTTGCAAACTCTCTATATACAGGTGTGGAAAAATATAAGCGTTGTATTTTTCCACACCCCGCGTATATACATTTTATAAAAATGCCTGCCAACCCCGACAACCCGTCATGATTCCCTTTCCGGAACTCCCCGAAAACGCCCTTGCGTTTTGAATCGAACGCCCTTGCGTTTGAAGTAAAACGTACTTGCGTTTTATCACAAACGCACTTGCGTTTCAGGTAAAACGCCCTTGCGTTTTTCTCACGCCCCGCCCTGTACCCCACACATTGTTCCAGAATTGTTACAAAATCCGCCAATACGCCCACTTTTTCATTGATTTTCACCCTTTTCACCGACAAAAACCCCTCTATAAGTTGAATAAACCAAAAATAAGGCTTAATTTTGCAGCCGATTATTGGCCGCTGTGTTTACCGCCCCCAATCCATAGCTGGGAGTGGTAACGGCGAAGCACACCCTATGCGCAGGGAAATTCCTTTAGAAAAATCATAACAAAACCCAATGAAAAGATGAAGATACGCAAAGTAGTCTGTATGCTGACGTTGTCCACCCTGCTGGTGAGCGGGTGTACGTCTTACCAGAAATCGCTCTACCTTCAGAACGAACAAGTGCTCAATGAATCCCTTGAAGGACAGCTCTATGACTTCCGCATCATGCCCAAAGATGAGCTTACCATCGTAGTAAGCACCACCGACCCTGAAGCTTCGGCTCCTTTTTATCGTAAGATTGGACAAAGTAAGGAAAGCACCAGCAGTTCTAATGTAGGAATGGATGGGGCTAAATTGTTGGCTTATCTGGTAGACAATCAGGGCTGCATTGATTTCCCTGTATTGGGTACAATCAAAGTAATGGGTCTGACCAACCGAGAATGTGAAGCCCTGATTCGCGAAAAGCTCCAACCCTACTTAAAGGAAACACCCAATGTCACCGTACGTACCTCCAACTACAAGTTCAGCGTATTGGGCGAAGTAGGACGCCCGGGTACCTATACTACCGATGCCGAAAAGGTGACTATTTTTGAAGCCCTGGCACAGGCAGGCGATATGACCCTTTTCTCGGTGCGCGATGATGTACAGTTACTTCGCGAAGACTCCACAGGCGTACGCCGGGTATATCATCTTAACCTGAATGAAGCCGACGTAGCCCAGTCACCCTACTTCTACCTGCAACAGAACGACGTAGTCTATGTCAAGCCCACCAAGGCCAAGGTACGTACCAATACCTTTAACAGCAATTCTTCCATGTGGATTACCCTGCTCAGCATCGTGACTTCCATTACTTCTCTTGTACTTGCAATTTCCAAATAATAACCACATTTACCTATGGCAGAAGAAACCAAGAACTACCTGCTGGAAGACGAAGAAACTTCCGGCTTCGACTATAAAACGTTTTTCATCAAGCTTCTGATGTACTGGCCCTGGATTGTGGGCAGCGTAGCTGTATTCCTGATTGGTGCCTTTTTCTACCTCAAGACCCTGACCCCTCTCTACACCGTCAGCTCTTCCGTGCTGATTAAGAACGAAAGCAAAGGAGGGACAAGCGGAGCCAACCTGGAAGATTTGGGCTTTGTATCCACTTCCACCCAAAGTTTTGACAACGAGTTGGAAATCCTGCGTTCACGTACCCTGATAAAGAAAGTAGTGACCGCTCTCGACCTCTATGTCAGCTACTCCGTGCCCGGCCAGTTCCGCGACACCGAACTTTACAAGCAGTCGCCCGTCAAGGTATGGGTTACACCCGAAGAAGCCGAACGTATGGGCTATGCTCAGGTAAAAATGTCTTTCCGCAACCAGCAGCTTCACGAGGTGTTGGTAGAGCACGAAGGTCAGGAATGGAAAAAAACGGTAGAAAGTCTGCCTGCAGTCTTCTCCACCCCAGTAGGTGTATTCACCTTTTCCGCAGCCGATTCTACGTTGCAAACTATCCAGCCTGTACCCGAAGTGATTCAAACTACAGTCGTATCACCCAATGCAGCAGCGGCTTCCTACCGTAACCGCTTGGCGGTAAGTCCCAGCAGCAAGTCTACCACCATTGCCCAGCTTACCTTCACCGGTAGTCAGGTAGCCCGCGGAGTAGACTTTCTAAACAAGTTAGTAGAACTCTATAACGAGGAAGGAAATAACGACAAGAACGAGGTAGCGGCCAAGACCGCCGAATTTATCGACGAGCGTATCCGCATTATCAATAAAGAACTGGGTACTACTGAAAGCCAGCTGGCCAGCTTCAAGCAGCGGGCAGGTGTAGTGGACATCGCTGCCGACGCCACCCAGGCTGCTGGTGAACAGGCCAGCTATGAACGTGCTTACGCAGAGAATGAGGTACAGATTAGCCTGGTCAATCACCTGAAGAATCATATTCTGAGTGAAAAGAGTCAGTATGAAGTAATCCCTGCCAACATTGGGCTGAACAACAGCGACTTGAATACGGTAGTGCAGAACTACAACCAGATGCTGATTGAGCGCAAGCGCCTGCTACGCACTTCACACGAAGACAACCCTGCCGTACAGAGCCTGAACGCCAGCATCGACGTGATGCGTAACAGCGTGATGGGGGCCATCCAGACGGCCGAAAAAGGCTTGCTTATCAATCGCCAGGCCCTGCAGGCACAGACCCGCAAGTATGCCGGCAAGGTAAGCGATGCTCCCGTGCAGGAAAAAGAATACCTCAGCATGTCGCGCCAGCAGGAAATCCAGGCTAACCTCTACCTGATGCTGCTGCAAAAACGTGAGGAAAACAATATTACCCTGGCCTCTACCGCCAACAATGCCCGCGTCATCGACGAACCTTTGGCAGGCGGCCAGATCTTCCCTACTCCTTCACAGACTTACATGATTGCCCTCGTATTGGGCTTAGGACTTCCTGTAGGACTGATTTTCATTTGGGGATTGCTTCAGTTCAAGATACAGACTCGCGGTGATGTAGAAAAAATCACCACCCTCCCTATTGTAGGTGATATTCCACTCACACCAGAAACTAGCGAAGGCGCCATTGTAGTACGCGAAAACCGTAACGAGCTGATGGAAGAAGTGTTCCGCTCCGTTCGTACCAATATCCAGTACATGCTGCAGGAAGGACAGAAAGTAATCCTCTTCACTTCCACCACTTCCGGCGAGGGCAAGAGTTTCAATGCCGGCAACCTGGCCTGCAGTTTTGCCTTTATGGGTAAGAAAGTAGTGATTGTAGGGCTTGACATTCGCAAGCCCGGACTGAACAAAGTATTCCACCTCTCCCACAAGGAAGCGGGTATTTCACAATACCTGTCCGACCCCGAACACACCGATTTGCTTAGCCTATGTCAGGCATCTACGGTTTCACCCAACCTCTATATTTTACCCGGTGGCACCATCCCCCCCAACCCGACAGAGTTAGTAGCACGCCAGGCACTCGATGACGCTATCCAGCAATTAAAGCAACACTTTGATTACGTGATATTGGATACCGCCCCCATCGGCATGGTAACCGACACCCAGCTTATCGCCCGCGTAGCTGATTTAAGCGTCTACGTATGCCGCTCCAGCTACACTGCCAAGAGTGAATTCAAATTAATCAATGAATTGCAGCAGGACGGCAAACTTCCCCACCTCTGTGTATTGATTAATGGCATTGATATGAACAAACGTGAAACCGGCTCCTACTATGGCTACGGCAAGTATGGCAAATACGGGCACTACGGTTACGGAAAGAAATACGGCTATGGCTATGGTTATGGCTATGGACAAAAGAAATAACTAAGGTAGAGTCTTTCCCACGGGATGGGAGAGAAATTTTTCATATTTAAAATTATTCCAGCCGATGTGAATCGCCTGGAATTTACCAGGCAACACGAAAATTTATTTTTTAATTGATATAAGTCCCATGCGAGAGTCACGTACAAAAAAAAGTCTCAAAAATGCACAAGTCAATTTAATATTTTACTTTATAACATTAGCACTTTCATTTTTCTCTAGAAAAATTTTCTTGGATTATCTTGGTGCAGAATTTATAGGATTGACAGGAACATTACAAAATCTTTTAGGTTTCCTGAACCTGGCAGATTTAGGAATAGGTGCTTCAATCGGATATGTATTGTACAAACCAATATTTGAGAAAGATGAGAAAAAAATCAATGAAATAATTTCCGTTTTTGGCTTTTTATACAGAAGAATAGGACTTATCATTCTATCAGCCGGTATCATATTATCCTTTTTTCTCCCATTAATATTCAAAGATATTAACATAAACTTAGGTGTAGTCTACGCCGTATATTATGGGTTTTTAGCATCCTCACTAATCGGCTATTTTATCAATTATAAACAAACATTATTAGGAGCAGATCAACGAAACTATGTAGTAGTAGGATACTTTCAAACAGCTACGCTAATCAAGACCTTAATACAAATGGCAGTAGCTTATTATTCTACGAATTATTATATTTGGATAGCAATAGAATTAGCTTTCTCCATATTATTCTCCATTATTCTTAATATAAAAATTAAGCAAACATATCCATGGCTCAAATCATCCATAACTGAAGGGAAAGTTCTTTATAAAGATTATGACGTAATTTTGAAAAAGGCCAAACAAATGTTTGTACACGTATTATCTGGCATGGGAAGAACACAAGTTTTACCTTTTCTGATATATGCTTACGAATCACTAACAATAGTGGCCTATTATGGAAATTACACAATCATCACCTCAAAATTAAGTTCCTTAGTTGAAAATTTTCTGAATAGTACAGGCGCAGGAGTTGGGAATCTAATTGCAGAAGGTAATAAAGAGAAAATTCTCGAGGTATATTGGGAGTTATTCACAATTCGTATTATCACGGCATCCACCACTGCTTTTATGGTGCTTACCATGGTTAATCCATTTATCAAGCTTTGGTTAGGAGAAGAATATATATTACCTACAATCATTCCGATACTTATGGTTATAAATCTTTTTATGAATCAGACACGAGGAGCACATGAGCAATTTCTATATGGATACGGCCTATTTCAAGACACATGGGCACCCTTGGTTACTTTAACATTAACCATATCTGTCGGTTTACTTGGAGGATATATTTGGGGGTTGCCCGGCGTTTTACTTGGAGATTGTATAAGTGCCATGTTTCTATTTGTTTTATGGAAACCGTCTTTCCTTTTTAAATCTGGATTCAAGTTACCTTTAAAATTTTTTTGGATTAACTACTTACAAAAAGTAATAAGTGTAATTATATGCATGTTTATAAGTTGGTGGCTTCTGTCATTTATCCCAATAAACATGGATAGTTTTACAAGCTGGATTGTATATTCCATAATATCATTGATATTATTTGAATTACTACTTCTTTCTGCATTTTATCTACAGTTTAAAGAAATGAAACAGATTTTCTCAAGATTTTCCAATATCATATTGAAAAAAGTATGCTAAAACAAATAAGAACTATAAAATGGCTATTTTTACTGAAAGGAAAAAACTACATAAAAAGTTTAAATAGACAATTCCCCCATATAGAACCTTCTTCAAAACTTAACTCATGCCATTTCTATCTGAATAAGACCACAGAATTAACTATAGATAGTGAATGCTACCTCAGAAACGTAAAAATATTTGCTTTCTCCGGAGCCAACAAGATCTATATAGGCAAAAACACTAAAATATCAGACTGTATAATAATAGCCAACAATGGAAATATTACAATAGGGAAAAACAATATTATACAAAAACCTGAAGATAGTTTTCAAACTAAATTTCAAGTAGACAATGGAAGCCTAAGAATTGGAGACTACAACAGAATTTCGTGCGTTATCTGGATTCGATTTGGAGGACTAGTTGAAATTGGTTCCAGAAATGCCATCAATCAAAGAACTGAAATACGGGCTGATGAAAAGATAACGATTGGAGATTACAATCAAATCTCATATGATTGTGTAATATGGGATACTAATACCCATAACATTTATACCGCAGGAAAAAGACGTGAAATTACAGACAAGCAATACCCTGCATTTGGTCTAGAATATGAAAAGCCCAAAACCTCACCAGTTGTAATTGGAAATGATTGCTGGATTGGTAGAAGAGTATCTATTCTTAAAGGAACTTCTATAGGTGATAAGTGCGTTATCGCTTTCAATACAACACTTTCCAAACAACAATTAAGGCCCAATTCCACTGTTATGAATTCTTACAATCTCATTATTAAAGAAAATGAATTATAAGGATATTACACGCAAAGATTGGATAGAAATCTTGCTGAAAATTACATTGCCTATTCTCGAAAGAAGTGCGAATGGCAATCTTAAAAAAGAAATGCCTAAAGGTGCATTCTTTAAAGAAGACCAGTACTTAGAAGCTATAGGAAGAATTATATGTGGTATTGCCCCATGGATAGAATGCGAAGAGAATGGTTCAGATTTTGAGCATTCACAAAAAAAATATGTAACTAGTCTAATAGTTAAAACAATTGACAATATAACCCAAACAAATAGTTCCGACTATATCAATTTTGCACAAAGTGCTCAAGCCTTAGTTGATACTGCTTATCTGGCACAAGGTTTCTTACGCTCCCCTATTTTATGGAACTCACTGAGTAAAAAAATTCAAGAAAGACTTATCTTGGAAATTCTTAAAACGAGAAAATTCAATCCAGGAGACAATAATTGGTTGCTATTTGCTTCTATCATTGAAGCATTCTTTTTAAAATATAGCTCAGTACCCATTATAAAGAAACGACTCAATAAGGGTTTGAAATATTTTTCTACATTCTTTTATATGGGTGATGGAATGTATGGGGATGGAATCACATTCTCCATGGATTACTACAATAGCTATGTAATACATCCTATGATGCTTGATGTATTACAAGTATGCATCAATAAAACTCCATCTGCAAAATACAACAAATTATACCAAACTGCAATTGTACGTTTTAAAAGATTTGTAGAAATACAAGAAAGAACCGTTTCCTCCAGCGGTACTTACCCGATATATGGTAGAACACAAATATGTAGATTAGGAGCATTCCAAGCATTATCATATTCTATATACAAAAGTCAAATTCCAGAAAGTCTTTCTAAATCCCAAATTAAAGGATGTTTGAACTCTTTATTATGCAATTTTATAGATAACAACAAAAACTTCGACGATCATTCATTCCTTACCATAGGAATCAATGGTAGTCAACCTGGCATTGCAGAAAATTACGTATCTTATGGAAGTGCTTACCATATATGCAACTTTTTTCTATGCCTAGCTCTTCCTGCCACTGATAGTTTTTGGACTTGCCAAGCTACAGAATGGACTTCATTAAAATTAGCCAATGGCACTGATATTCCTCAAGATCATGCTTTGCATGATGTCCCATACAGACACATAGTCGTAAATACGATAAAAAAACTAATCTATTTATTAAAATTAAGGTTACACAGATATGCATAATCCATTAGTATCTATCTTAATACCACTTTATAATGCCGAACAATACATCGAAGAGACTATCACTAAGGCATTAGAACAAACTTATTCGAACACTGAATTAGTAATCGTAGATGATCATTCTACTGATAATTCCTTAAAGATAGCTCAAAAATACGCTTCAGAAAAAGTTCATATCTATTCCAATCCTAAAAAAGGGGGTAATTCAGCAAGGAACTATGCATTTGAAAAGTGCAATGGTGAATATATCAAATTCATGGATGCAGATGACTATTGCACCAATGATATGATAGAAAAACAGATGGAACGTATGCTGAAGGATGGAGATGAAAATACGCTCATTTTCTCACCTGTCAAGATGCTCTACCCCGACGGAAAGTTCTTCCTGCCTCCAAGAGAGATTGACAAAGACTACATACCTGGAATTGAACTTTTAATAGATATTTGGAGAGAACGAGGCTGGAATTGCCCACACTGTCATCTAATGCATAGAAATTTATTTGTTAAAAGCAAAGGATGGGATGAAAGTATATTAAGAAACCAGGATGGAGAATTTTTTGCCAGAGTGGCAGCCGAAGCATCTAAATCACTGTCGGTTAAAAATGTCTTTGCAATATGGAGGCAAACAGGGAATGGAGTAAGTACAAGAAAAAGCACAGAATCTCATAAATCAGTACTTCTTACATTTAAAAGAATTATAAATCTAATCTTAAGTTATAAAGATACTTCAGAAACGAGATATGCTTGTGCAAACCATCTTGGTTTATTTCTGTATATGCATTATGATACCATACAACCTCTAATACCCGATATATTGAAAGTATATAATGAACTAGGTACAGGTATTGTCTTACCTAATAGAAAAACAATAAAAATATTACGTTTTTTCTTAGGGTGGAGAAATGCTCTTAAAATCACAAAAAAAATAAAATTATAACTTATGGATATAGTATATTGCATAAACAATAATTATGTACCCTATATTGAAGTTTCTATCTGCTCTTTACTTGAAAATAATAAAGAACACAATATTAACATTCATATTCTTATCAATGATATTTCTAACGAAAATAAAAAATGTCTACAAAATTTAGTACAAAAATATAATCAAAAAATTATCTTCCATATAGTAGATGACTCACCCTTAAATGCTCTAAAAGATACTTGGAGTATATATATTTGGTACAGAATACTCATACCTGATATACTCATTAACGTAAACAAATGTCTCTACTTAGATGCAGATACACTTATTGTAGGAGATATTTATGACCTATTTAATATTGATATGACCGATAAATCAATAGCTGCGGTATTAGATATAGAAACTTTAAATAAAAAAAGGTTTGAAATATTAGAATATGAAGAAGCTTCAAAATATATCTGTTCCGGAATTATGATGATGAATCTAGAATTTTGGAGAAACCATTTTTTAGGAAATGTAATTAAGTCATATGCCATAGCTAATGAAGAAAAAATTGTATTCCCTGATCAAGATTGTATAAACTATATATGTAAGGACACAAAAATTCTCCTTCCGCTAAAGTATGGCATCTTAAATGCCTTTATATTAAACAAAGACTTCCTCCAAGGATATAAAAGCGAGATAATAGAACTACTGGAAGATCCGAGAATTATTCATTATGCAGGGTTACCCCCATGGATAATAGAGAAGAATCGTCATTTTATGAGAGAATATTTTTATAAGTACAATAAAATGACAGGCTTCCCAGTCAAATCACAACATCTTTTAATAGGAATACCGCTCATAAAATATCGTATAAAACGAATATTAGATTACTTTAATATAATACATTTCAAACCATATTATTGTACACCTATAAAAAGCAGAAATAAAATATTAAAATTATTAAAGGCCTAATAATATAATTTCTCTATTGTAGTAATATAGTTTAGGGTAAAAACTTCGGTGAACCAAGCTATAGTTCCCCAAACATATTAAAATAAGCAATTCTCATTATAATATTATTTCAAAATGAGCTCAAATAATATACCTAAGATTATACATTATTGTTGGTTTAGTGGAGAAGAGATGTCTCCATTCATAAAGAAATGTATGAAAACCTGGGAAGAGAAACTTCCCGACTATAAATTACGATTATGGGATGCTAACAGTTTTGATTTTGATTCTGTACCTTTTGTAAGGGACGCATACAAAGCAAAAAAATGGGCATTTGTGACAGACTATATCAGATTCTATGCTTTATATACTGAAGGAGGCATATATATGGACACCGATGTAAAAGTTATGCGGAACTTTGATGAATTTCTAAAATATAATTTTTTCTCTTCACATGAGATACAGCCACACTTTTATGAGACCGAGCCACAAAAATTAGATAACCGCAAGGTTCCTTTAGACCCCACTCAATTTATATATGGTTGGAGTGTTCAGGCTGCTATAATGGGTGCTACCAAAGGACTTCCTTATTTAAAAGAATGCCTGGAATACTATAATCATAAATCATTTTATAACGCCGAAGGGAAAATAGACTTAGACGAGTTAATTATTGGGAAACATATCACCCGGCTTATCTTAAAATATGGTTATAGATATGAAGATTGTGATCAACTATTAGACAACAATATGTTCATCGCTAAGTCTAATGTCTTTGTAGGTAATGCAATCTTTTTAAAGTCAAGCTCCTATGCCATTCATTTGTGCAATGGCAGTTGGCTGGACGATAATAAAGATTGGAAATGGAAACTAAGAAATAATTACCCATTATTATCCAATATTTTATCACCGTTCTTTAAGGTTCAAAATAAAATTAAACGATTGCTGAAATGATACACATAGCACTATGTTTTGATAATAATTTTGTGATGCAAGCTGGCGTTACACTATTATCAATCGTCCGCTCCAATAAGCATAATGAAATTACCTTCCATTTATTCGTTGATAACATATCCCACGAAGACAGAGAAAATATAAAAAGTTTAGCTACTGATAACTGCATTGTAATTTTCTATGATGTTAATACAAATCTTTTAAAAGACTGCCCTATTAATCCACAAATACATAGTCGTAGCATAGCCAAATATTTCCGTATCTTAATCCCTACCATCATTGATGACAAAATTGAAAAGATTCTTTATCTTGATTGCGATATAATAGTAGTCAAAGATTTAAGTGATTTTTTTAAAATAGATTTAGGAGAAAATGCTGTTGGCGTTGTGTATGATCAGAAGCCTTTTGAAATAGAAAACTTCAATAGGTTAAAGATTGATAAAGAAACTGGATATTTTAATTCAGGCGTAATAATGATTAATAATAAGGTATGGAGAGAAAAAAGTTATTCTAAACAGCTCTTTGAGCTCATAGAAAAAGAAAAAAGTAATTTAAAATGGGAAGACCAAGATGCCTTGAATATGATGTTCTCTAACAACAAGCTCCTTTATAGTCTAGAATACAATCTGCAAAATGACATGCTGTACATAGACAACAAAATATATTGGAAAGATCGTGAACAATTAAACCAAGCAATCAACCACCCCTCAATTATACATTTTTGTGGTAACAAGCCTTGGAATAAGTCATGTAAACACCCCTATAAACAACTTTGGTTAAGTTACTTATATGATACACCATGGAAAAATTATCATTTAAAAGAAAATTCATTAAAAGAGAAAATGGCCAAAGGTATAAAAAAACTCCTTATGAAACATATGACTTTTAAGGTATTAGACGAAAAATTTATTACTATAAATCATTGATATGATATCAATAATTATCCCTGTATACAATGTAGAGAAGTATCTGCCTAAATGTATAGACAGCATATTAAGTCAAACATATACAGATTGGGAATTAATACTTATAGATGATGGTAGCATTGACCAATCTGCAAAAATTTGCGATGAATATACCTATAAAGATAAAAGAATAAAAGTAACTCATAAGAAAAACGAGGGAGTATCTAAAGCTCGTAATATAGGAATAACCCTTGCACAAGGAGAATATATTTGTTTTGTAGACTCTGATGATTGGATTGAATCTACATATTTAGAGGACTTTAAAGTAAAAGAGCAACAATGTGACTTCTATGTTTCAGGTGCTTTATATGATACATACAATAAAGTTTATTCTTATAAAAAATATAAAGAAAAATTTTGTATAAATCAAGTTGAGATAAGAGATGAATTCTTTGAACAAGATTTATTATCCAATGGTTACCCATGGGGTAAACTCTATAAATCTCAAATTATCAAAGATAACAATATAAAATTTAACGAGAATCTGACCATTAACGAAGACCATATTTTTGTATTTCAATACTTTTCATATATCAATACATTTTATATAACTAATACGGCAGGATATCACTATACCGTATTTGACTACTCTGGAAGAAAATTGTCAGCTAAAATCAACAACTATACGGAACTAAAATTAGCGGCTGAACAATTTAATTTAATAATAAATCAATTTAAATTATTATGGAATATTACATCAAAACAATATGAAACACTTTATAATACATTTGTTATTTCCAAAAGATTATCTGCTTTTCGTTCTTTAATACTTCTCAAAGAAAAAAAATATTTTAAGGAAGAATTGACCTACTGGAATAAACAGCCGTACACAGGGTGTAATAAATATGAAAAATTAATTCTTTGTATTATTCATTCAAAGTTTATTTATGGCAAATATTATTTGTGCTATATTATTTATAGTATACTTCAGCAACGCTATAGAAAAACGTATGAAAGACTAATTTACAAAGATTTAAATAGACGTAGTATTAAAATAACTCATGGATAAAAATACATTATATTATAAAAACATTAGCGAAAGATCATTGATACATTTCATCAAAGGATTATTACCTCGTATAATATGTTATATTAAATATCAAAAATCGAGAAGAGTTGCATTAAAAAATGGAGCAAAGATTGGAAGTAATTCTATTATCTTAAAAAATTTTGCTAAGAAATGCAATGAAAATTTTGAATTAGGAGAAAACTGTTCTATAGGTTCATATAAAATTGATTTACGTTCTCCCGTAAAAATTGGTAATAATGTCATTATAAGCAACGATAGTGAAATAATTACAACCAGCCATTATATTAACTCTCCAGAATGGGAACCTAAACAATATGGTATAGAAATTGAAGATTATGTATGGATTGCTTCTAATGTACTAATATTGCCTTCATGCAGAAAAATTGGATATGGAGCTGTTATTGGTGCAGGAAGTGTGGTTGTTAAAGATGTTCCTCCGATGAGTGTAGTAAGCGGTAATCCTGCAAAAATTATTAAACAAAGGGAGTGTATTCATTCTAAATTAATAATATCATCTTTATTAAGTGGTGATTTACAAATATATTGGAACACATGGATAAATAAGAATAGAAAAAATGAAGAAAAATAAGATTGTTGTATTCGTTCATGCCATGGGAAATCAAAACTCCCGACATGCTTTATACGGATTACAGATATATAATTTATTACATAGCTTTCATACAAGCATTGCATGTTTTAAAGGTTCTATATTGTATAATCTTTCGAAAATCCCTATTTTAAAAAGTCTCAATAGGAGAGAATTTGATAAAATAGTAAGAAAAAACACGTATACATATCCATTATATGAAAGTCTTAGAATGATAAACAGACATTTAAAGTATTTCTTTAAAGTAACTCCAGACGATGTTTTTCATTATATTGATAAAAAAGTAGCTTCTTATATTACACTACATTCTAATGAGATATCTGCCGTTTATTCCACTGATGAAGGAGCATTTTATTCTTTTACTGAGGCCAAAAAACTAAACATAAAATGTATTTTCGATTTACCAATTATCCATTGGCGTACTTATCAAAGACTACTTGAGACTGAAAAAATAAAGAATCCGAAATGGTCATCCATTTTAGGTATATACAATGATAGTAAAGAAAAACTAGCAAGAAAAGATCAAGAACTATTGCTGGCTGATAAAATTTATGTAGCCAGCAATTTTACCAAACAATCGATATTAGCTGATTTTCCTTATAAACTAAATGCTGATATTGAGGTTATCCCCTATGGGTTTCCTGAAGTTAATAAAAATAGGGAATATATACCTACAGAAAATCGAAAATTAAATTTTTTATATGTGGGGAGATTAACGCAAAGTAAAGGATTAAGCTATTTATTTGAAAGTTTATCCCCATTTAATAACGAAATTGAACTTACTTTAGTAGGATCTGGGGATATAGAAAATTGTAAAGCACTAAAAGAGCAAATTCAAAAATACAAACATATTCCATATCTAACACATGATAAGGTTTTATCATTAATGGCAAAAAGTGATGTATTTATATTTCCCTCTCTTTTTGAAGGATTTGGAATGGTAATTACGGAGGCAATGTCACAAGGAACTCCAGTTTTAACAACAACCAGAACTTGTGGTTTAGATTTTATAATTGACGGTATAAATGGTTGGCTGGTTGAGCCAAGCAATTCTGAACAATTAATACTAAAAATTAGAAATATACTAGATAACAAGGATAAACTTCCAGAGATATCATCAAATGCAATGAAGACAGCATCACAACGTCCATGGAGTGTTTATGAAAAAGAATTAGCAGAATCAATTAATCATTATTTAAATGACTAATTATCTAAATTTAAATACACTCACAAAAGGTGAACCATATACAATATATAGAAAAGCTATATGGATATATATATTCCTTCTTATATTTGAAGGGGCATTGAGAAAATGGTTTTTACCGTTTCTAGCAACTCCACTACTTGTAGTAAGAGACCCCATAGCTATATGGCTCACTATAATAGGCATACAAAAGGGATGGATAAGAAATGGATATGCCAGAACCATAATGATAACAGCTAGTATATCTTTTATACTAACATTAGTATTAGGACATCATAATCTTTTTGTTGCTTTATTCGGATGGAGAATCTATTTTTTTCATTTTCCAATGATTTTTGTAATGGGAAAAGTGCTTACAAGAACAGATTTATTGAAAATAGGGCGGTTCATTTTATGGATATCACTCCCCATGACTATCCTAATTTTTATACAATTTCATTCACCTCAGACAGCATGGGTAAATATGGGTATAGGCGGTGAAGGAACCGCCAGCTTTGGTGGCGCATTAGGGTACATGCGCCCACCAGGAACATTCTCCTTTACTTCAGGCTATGTCTCATTTCAGGCAATAGTAGGATGCTACTTGTTATATTATCTATTAATGAATAATACATTACCAAAAGAATTCCAATTTTCAAAGATTACATTGACAATATTGGCAATTTGCTATTTACTATCAATTCCTACTTCAATATCAAGAACACATTTTTTCCAAACAGGAGTATTCCTAATCTTTCTATTTATTGCAGCTATGAGAAAGAATAATTTAAAAAATAAATTTCTTAAATTTGTAGTAATTACAATTATAGCAGGTATTATCCTTTATCTTTCAGGATTAGGTGGAACAAGTTTAGAAGCTTTCACCGCTAGATTCGAAGGAGCAAATAAAGTTGAAGGAGGAGTAGAAGGAGTTATTGGTAACAGATATGTGGGAGGACTATTCGGATCATTAATTAATTTCACAATTCCTATATTTGGATATGGAATTGGATTAGGAACTAATGCTGGCGCACAAATTATGGGAGGGAATATGTATTCCTTTGGTTTTAACGGAGAAGTAGAATGGAGTCGCATTATTGGAGAATGTGGAATGTTGTTAGGACTAATAATAATAATCGTAAGAGTTTTATTTTCTATTGAGATATGGAAAAAAACTTATAATCTCCTTGTAAAAAAATACGATTTATTACCTTGGATGCTTTCAGCTGGTATGATGCTAACAGTACCTCAAGGTCAATGGTCTATTCCTACGAACCTAGGATTTTGCATTTTATTTGGAGGATTAACACTCGCGTCCATTAATTGTAAAAAGACCTCAAAAAGACAATGAATATAAATTATTATTACAGAAACAAGAAAACTGGCTTCTCAATTGGTGTCGTATTTGATACTATAGTAAACGAAATAGGAATAAACAATCAGGTGATTCGCACTTTCTTACCTTACCCCAATGCCACTATTCCTTCTATACTTAAAAATGGATGGTTTGCAAAAAATGAAGAAAAAAACAACTATATAAATCATATCACAGGAGATGTACATTATTTGTTATGGTTCTTGAGAAGAAGGAAAACAATAGTGACAGTACATGATATCATGTATTATCATTATCTAAAAGGTATAAAGAAAAAAATTTGGAAGCTATTATACATCACTCCTCTTAAAAGAGCTGCACATGTTACATTCATATCAGATTTCGCTTATAAGCAAGTGAGTGAGGTAATTAACCTTGATATGAAGAAAGTACATATCATTCCTAATCCTGTAGATTCCTCCTTTACATATTCTCCCAAGGAATTTAATGTTAAGAAACCCATAATATTACATATCGGAACCTTAGAGCGTAAAAACCTTGAAAGAACAATAGAAGCTCTTGACGGAATAGATTGCCACTTGCGAATCATCGGAGAATTAAAAGAACAAACCATAGACTTACTTAAGAGACATCACATAGAATATTCCAATGGAATAAATCTTACGCACGAGGAAATCGTTACTGAATATAGGAATGCAGATGTTATAAATTTCCCATCCTTATTTGAGGGATTTGGAATGCCCATTATTGAAGGGCAAGCTACAGGCCGCATTGTCATTACGTCTAATCTTTCACCGATGAAAGAGGTAGCTGGCAATGGGGCAATTTTAATAAATCCCTATTCCGCTGAAGATATCAGAAATGCATACCTTTCTGTGATTCAAAATGAAAGTATCCGTGAGCAACTTATTAATGAAGGACTAAAAAACATTGAGAATTATAAGGTTAGGAAAGTTGTCCAACAATATACTGATTTATACAAAGAAATATATGAGAACATTGATTAACATTATAGTGGTGATTTTGCCATGGCCCTTGAAAAAGAAAATACTCAGGACTTTTTATAAATATCAAATACATGACAATGCCCATATTGGATTATCTTATATTTTTCCCAAAAAACTCGTAATGAAAGAAGGTGCATCAATAGGTCATTTTAATACTGCCATCCATCTTGATTATATGTTCTTAGGCAAAAATGCAACCATCGCAAGGAGTAATTGGATTACAGGATTTCCTACAGGGACAACATCCAAACATTTTTCCCATCAAAAAAAAAGAAAAAGTGAACTTATATTAGGAAATGAATCGGCAATTACCAAAAAGCATCATTTAGACTGTACCAATAGTATTAAAATTGGAGAATACACTACAATAGCTGGATATAATTCTCAATTTCTTACCCACTCCATAGATATTTATGAAGGAAGACAAAACAGTAAACCCATATCAATAGGTGATTATTGTTTTATAAGTACTTCAGTTGTTATTTTAGGAGGAGCTTCACTTCCATCATATAGTGTTCTTGCTGCCGGTGGTGTACTGAATAAACCGTATAACGAAAATTACACCTTATATGCTGGAGTACCTGCAAGATCAATTAAGGAAATCCCACACGAAGCTAAATACTTTAATCGTAAAACTGGTTTTATATATTAATATGAAAATAATTCATTTCATCCCTAGTATAGACAGAACATCTGGCGGTATCGGTTCATACATGCAATTATTAGCCAAAGAACTAGGAAAGCTTTGTGAATTGTACATAGTCACAGCAAATACGGAACATCAACTACAAATAGAAAATGCCAAAATTCTCTATATACCATGTAAGATTAGTCAATATAGTTCCATGAAAAAAGAATGGAACAGAATATTAGATGATATTAAACCAGACTTAGTGCATGTAAACTGCTGTTGGGTACCTTGTTGTGCATTAGTCCAAAAGTGGGCACAGAAAAAAGGATATAAGGTGATTCTTACCCCACATGGCATGTTGGAACCATGGATAATAAAACGAAATTACTGGACAAAAAAAATTCCTGCCCTCCTACTCTATCAGAAAACTGCTATAAAAAGTGCAAACTGTATACATGCCACAGCAGAAAGTGAGGAACAAAATATATTGAAGCTTGGCTATAATAATAAAATAGAAGTTATAGCCAATGGAATAGATACAGAAAATATAAAAATAAAAGACAACTGGAGAAGAAATAAAAATATATTGTTCTTATCAAGGATCCATGTGAAAAAAGGGATAGAGTTTTTACTGGAAGCCGTTTCTTCATTAAAATCTCAATTAGAAGGATATACCATTACAATTGCGGGCGAAGGAGAACAAACTTATGTTTCCTCCTTAAAATCCAAAACGATTGAATTAGGACTTGATAAAATGGTAAATTTCTGTGGTGGAGTCTATGGAGGGAAAAAATGGGAATTGTATAGAAAAGCTGATGTATTTGTACTACCCACCTATTCAGAGAATTTTGGAATTGTAGTTGCTGAATCCTTGGCATCTGGAACTCCAGTAATCACCACAAAAGGGACTCCATGGGAAGAGCTTAACATCTATAAATGTGGATGGTGGATAGAAGTAGGCCCCCAAACGACTAAAGAAGCTTTAATAAAGTTTCTAGCCTTATCGGAAGATCAACTCAAAGAAATGGGATGCAATGGAAGAAAACTCACAGAAACTAAATATTCCAACAAAGCAATCGCTCTAGAAATAATGAATTTATACAAGACACTAAGATGGAAATAAATATTCAAGAAAACAGGAAACATCTGAATTATTCCAAATGGATTTACGTAAAACGCATGTTATGGTCATTGGGAAAAATTTTTTTCAAATGTTCCCCAAGAATAGCGTTTGGCTACAGAAACATGATTCTTAAACTATTCGGGGCCAAAATTGGTCAACATGTACATATCTACTCTTCTGCCAATATCTGGTTCCCCTGGAATCTGGAAATAGATGATTGGAGCGCAATTGGTGAAGAAGCACTAATATACAATCTTGGAAAAATCAGAATAGGAAAACAAGTAACAATTAGCCATAAAGCACAATTATGCGCTGGAACTCATGATTATACAAGCCCATTAATGCCCTTATTAAGACCCGAAATAAAGATAAATGATCAAGTTTGGATTTGTTCAAATGCATTTATAGGGCCGGGGATTACAATAGGTGAAGGTTCTATTATTGGAGCTTGTGCCGTGCAAATGAAAGATGCGGAAGCATGGGGTATATACGCAGGTAATCCTGCCAAGTTCATAAAAAAAAGAATATTAAAGGAAAAATAATATGGATTGTCTTTCTATTTTCATACCCACATTCAATGAAGAGATACACATTGAACGTGCGCTGAAAAGTGCTCTTAGTCTTACAAAGAACGTATTCGTTATTGATTCTTATTCTACAGACAAAACTGTAGAAATTGCCGAGAGAATGGGCGCCAAGGTTTACCAATACAAATGGGAAGCCGATAGCAACTGGGCAAAAAAATTCAATTGGACACTTAACAATGTGCCCTTCCCCACTCCATGGGTCATGCGTCATGATGCAGATGAATATCTGACAAAAGAATTGATTGAGAAAGTGAAAAAGGATTTACCTCAACTTTCTGAAGACGTGTCAGCCATCAGTATCAACCGACGGGAATATTTCATGAGAAGATGGATGAAACACGGAGGAGCTTATCCTAAAGCCATGGTAAGAATTATCCGGAAAGGAAAAGCTCGCTTCGAAGCCAGAATGATAGATGAACATGTGGAAATAAAAGAAGGAAAATCAATTTATTGGAACGTAGATTTATGTGACGACAAAATCATTACCCTCACAAAATGGATTGCGGCCCATAACATGCATGCTGTAAAAGAAGCAATTGTACTAATCGATAATGAAATTGGATTGACAAACAATGAAGACGATTTACATAAAAATTTAGACAAAGCAGCATTAAAAAAACGTCAAAAAAAAGGCTTCTACGGGAAACTTCCGTATTTTTGGCGTGCTTGGGCATTTTTCTTTTACAGATATATACTCCGGTTTGGCTTTTTAGATGGAGTAGAAGGATTTCTATATTGCTTTTTACAGTGTTTATGGTATAGAAACATCGCAGATGCAAAAATAATAGAAGCCTATAGAATTTGTGGAAAAGACAAAGAGAAACTTATCAAATATTTTATGAAAGAATATAACATAGATTGTACAAAACAATAAAGATATGAAAGCAGTAATATTTGCAGGCGGCTTCGGAACAAGACTTAGCGAAGCCACAAACTTGATTCCAAAACCTATGGTAGAAATTGGAGGTAAACCAATCCTATGGCATATAATGAAAATCTACAGCCACTATGGAATTAATGATTTTATCATCTGCTGCGGTTACAAGCAATATGTGATAAAGGAATATTTCGCAAACTATTTCCGTCACAATTGTGACATGACAGTGGATCTTTCTGACAACTCCATCAAAGTTTTGGAAAACCATTCCGAAAAATGGAAAGTTACAATGGTAGATACTGGATTGAATACGATGACAGGTGGACGGCTGAAAAGAGTACAGAAGTATATTGGGAATGAACAATTTTGCCTTACTTATGGTGATGGAGTAGCTGATGTAAATATTACAGAAGCTATTCATTTACATAATAAGTCAGGTAAAGCCCTTTCGATGATGGCATATCAGCCAGGAGGTCGTCTAGGCGTATTAGACATCGCAAATGATGGTACCTTAAATTCATTTATAGAAAAGCCACAAGAAAGTGGTACATGGATTAATGCTGGATTCTTTGTATGTGAACCTACCATTTTTGACGTATTGGAAGGTGACCATGAAATGTTCGAAAAAGAACCGATGCAAAGACTTTTGGCAAAAAATGAAATCCATGCTTATAAGCATGAAGGTTTCTGGAAACCAATGGATACACTTCGCGACAATCAGGAACTGAATAAAATGTGGGATGAGAACAAAGCTCCCTGGAAAGTTTGGTAATAACAAATTAATATACATAAATTATGGCTTTTAACAACGTTTTTAAAGATAAAAAAGTAGTAATAACAGGCGATACAGGTTTCAAAGGCTCATGGCTTTCAACATGGTTACTCATGTTAGGCGCAAAAGTTTACGGCTATGCCAACGAAATACCGACCACTCCTTCCATGTTTGAAGTAACGGACCTTGACAAGAAAATAAACCATCAGTATGGGGATATTCGGGACAAAGAAAAAATGAATAACTTCATACAAGAAGTAAAACCTGATTTTATCTTCCATCTGGCAGCTCAAGCTATTGTCTCCACTTCATACAAAGATCCATTTGATACAGTAACTACAAACGTGGTCGGAACTGCTTCAGTATTGGAAGCCATCAGAAACATTACCTGGAATTGTACTTGTGTGATCATCACAAGTGACAAAGCATACGATAATGTGGAATGGATTTGGGGATACCGTGAAAATGACCGTTTGGGAGGAAAAGATGTATATTCGGGCTCCAAGGGTGCAGCTGAACTTATCATAAAGTCCTATTGGATGTCTTTCATCAAAGATATGCCGAACATCAAATTGGCAATTACCAGAGCTGGAAACGTAATTGGCGGAGGCGATTGGGCTAAGGATAGAATCATCGTAGACTGCGTGAAAGCCTTCTCTGAAGGAAAAACGGTGGAAATACGCTGTCCGAAAGCTACCCGCCCATGGCAGCATGTATTGGAACCGCTGAGTGGTTATCTAAACGTGGCACAATATCTATATGAAGGAAAGGTAGCCAATGGAGAAGCATTCAATTTCGGGCCACGGGCAGAACAGACCAAAACTGTTTTTGAACTGACTCAGGATCTGGCTGAAAAATGGGGGTTGGACAAAAACAATGCGGCTAAGATTACAGGAAATATTCCCTTTAGAGAAGCTACCCTATTAAAGCTTAATTGTGACAAGGCCTTGGCATTCCTTAACTGGCACTCCACACTTCATTACGAACAATGCGTTGACCTAATCGCTGAATGGTACAAAGCTTATTATATAGAAAAGCGTAATGATATGTACGAATTGACCAAGCAACAAATAGAATATTATACTAATGAAGCAAGAAAACAAAGATTAGCATGGAGCAAATAAACATTAAAGGGGTGTCATTACGCCCCTTAAAACATATTTCTGTACCTAAAGGAGACATTTATCACGCATTAAAATGCACAGATGAAGGATACGCAGGATTTGGAGAAGCCTATTTTTCACAAATTGAAAGCGGTGAAGTTAAAGGATGGAAGCGTCATAACCGAATGACACTTAACATTATCGTCCCTGTAGGAAAAATTAAATTTGTTATATTCGATGACCGAGAGGGAAGTAAAACTTATGGTATGTTTCAAGAAATAATTATTTCTCCAGAGGATAACTACCAAAGACTTACATTAGCCCCGGGATTATGGATGGCATTTCAGGGAATGGACAGAAAAACCTCTATGCTTATGGATATTATTCCAGAACCACATGACCCAACAGAAGCAGATAGAAAAGATCTTAAAGAAATAGCATACAAATTTTAATTTTTCTAAATGAGAATTTTAATTACAGGAGGAACCGGATACGTAGGTGAAACTTTAATACCCTATTTATTATCCTCTGGATTTACAGATATAACTTTATTGATAAGAAATATGGATAAAGCTCAATCCATATTTAAGGATTATACAATAAGTTACATATCCACACAAAACAAAGACTGGAGTTATCAGGTTATTAAATATTCTCCAGATATTGTTTTACACATGGCGACATTATTTACAGGAAAAAGTGACGCAGAAAGTGCTAAAGAAATTATAAATACCAATGTTCTATTCACCACATTGCTACTTGAAGCGTTATCTCATACAAACTGTAATCATTTTGTAAATATCGGTACCTTCACCGAATATTTATATGGAGATGGAAAGTTCTTTCCTAATAATTTATATTCCGCAAGTAAAACCGCTGTACGTCCAATTATACAATACTATCAAACCTTATCCACATGGAAATGGACCAATATCATAGTATATTCACCATACGGGAAAAAGAATAAAAATAAAAAGGTATTAGATTATTTATTGGATGCTTTGAATTCTCCAACTCCTATTAAGTTCTCAGGCGGTGAACAAGTTTTAGATTTTATCCATGTCGATGACATAGCAGATTTCTTTGCTACATTATTCACAAAAATGTACAAAAATGAATGGAATTATGACTTTATAGAATTACATCTTGGAAGCGGATACGGACATAGCATAAAAGAAATTGCAAAAATTATGGAAAAGTTTTCAGGGAAAAAAGTGAATGCTATTTGGGGAGCACTACCTTATCGAAAACTTGACACAATGCATGCAGTTGCACCTATTGAAAAAAATCTTGAGTATCTAAATTGGAAAAGTAAAATTGATATTGTGAAAGGTATTAACAAACTTATTCAACAAATTTAACTATAATAAAATTGGGTCATAAAAATCCCATATATAAGAGACCTATTTTTAAAACTCATACTTGCAATATGACCATTTATTACACATTCATAATACAGTGCTATGATTATCAAGAGGAACTGGAATTAAAAGCTATTTTAATCTTAACAGTCCTCATATTATTAACTGGCGTATGTTCAAATCAAATTTTTAAATCTAATAAAACAACAAAATATTTGTTCCTATCGAAATAAATTTAGATAAATATAAAACAATTTTAATTCCATGTTTTATTAATACATTTTCACGAATGGCGCATAAAAAGTTACCAAGCACATTGATTCAACTTATTTAATATACGACACATAACAAAGACTTTCTTTTAGTTTATAATTTAGAATATCAGAATATGGAAAAAAGGAACTCGTCAATCGAATTATTAAGAATTATTTCGATGCTTTTAATTATAATCTTTCACTTTTGCGGAAGAGCATATAATTTATTTAGTCCTGAACTATTGACCAACAATAATACAGAATTAAGTAAGTTATTATTTCATTCACTCGGGCAAACTGGAGTTCCAATTTTTATGTTTATTTCAGGTTTCTATGGTATAAAATTCAAATATAACAGACTTATTGATATGTTCATACAATGTGTATTATACACTATAGTCCTCTATTCTTTGTCATGTCTTATCAGGCCAGGTTTATGGAATACTAGAATATTTATCCTGAATATATTTGGTCCATCCACACTTTGGTTCTTTTATTGTTATGTCGTGATTTATATCTTTGCAGACCCTATCAATGATTATTTAAATGGTCTATCATTCAAAAAATTCACAGCGATAGTTCTATTACTATTATATTTCAGCATTGGACTATGGCTCATGAAAAGTTCAGCTTTAAATGTATTTTCTTTATTTGAATTTTATATCATAGCTAGATATACAAAATTACATCTTTATACTAAAATAAATCAATATGCAGTATGGATGGTTATTCCTTCAATAGTACTATTTCTATTACCTGTATTCATTGGATGGCATTTTAATTGCATAGATAAAATACAGCCATATGTAAATAAATATTACAACCCTTTTATTCTTCTTATTTGCATAACATTGATTATTTCCGCAAATGAATATGCCTTTTACAATAAATGTGTAAATAAACTCGCTTCGACTGCATTAGCTTGCTATATTATACATGCAAATTCTAATTTTCCTAATTTTGTTCAACCATTCTTCCATTTTAAAGAATATTCTATTCCAAGGATATTATTAGTTTCGATAGGCATCTATTTATTCTGTTTTATTATTGATATGATAAGACAAAAAATGCACATTTTAAATCCAATAAAAAAATAAGATTCATCTTAAGAATTATGAAAGAAAGATTAAATTATATAGATTGGTTAAAAGGCATAGCTATAATAACTGTAGTAATGGGACATGTGACAGCATTTGATTTTTTATCTCTAACAGATAGTTCAAAATCATTTGTGAATAGATTTATTGTCTCTCTGCAAATGCCTCTTTTTATATTTCTATCTGGATTAGTAGTAAACTACAAATTCGAATCTGTAATTGCAAGCAGTAAAAAGTTATTATATAAAGCCTGGATATTGCTTGTACCGGTAATATTGCTTGGAATTCCATACGCATTATGGAGAGGATTTACGATTTATGAGTTCATTATTAACCCAACGAAATACGGGTATTGGTATCTTATAACTTTATTTGAATTATATGTAGTTTACTATGTAGTATTCTCTTATAATTTCCTTCACGACACAAAATATGAAGATTTTATGAAGGGATGTATTATATGGATATTATTAAAAGGTTTCGCACATATCAATATTAATAATGAAGATATTCTTAATGCATTTCAATTCACACAATTAGTAGTTTATTGGCCATTCTTTTTTGTTGCAGCATTTATAAATAGATATAAATTACAAGATCAATTATTTCTAAATAATAACATTTTTACAATTTCATTACTGATTTTTGGAGGATTATTCATAGAAGTGATTTAAACTTTTCTTTTCCTTGCACATTTTCTCAATAGCATAACGG
>ERZ773239.55-NODE-55-length-132334-cov-6.476372_pt1 | contig 132334 bp, 138 predicted proteins | sample MGYA00580521_ERZ773239 | MGnify/ENA primary metagenome ERZ773239 (study PRJEB29015, sample SAMEA2737801) | human gut metagenome | biome: human gut; feature: human-associated habitat; material: faeces | place: China | collected 2012 ... | reverse complement strand
TGCTCTGGAGGCGTTGGCCACGCTAATTAACAAATAAATTCATGCGTAGCCCCTGGCCTTTAAGAATTCTTTAGTGTGAAAGAGGCTCTCAACAAATTTTTCCTTATCATCATTGTCGAGGTTGTCATATTCGTTTAAATAAAGTCTTTGACGATTAAGTCTTTTAGGAAGTTCACACCCAGAGTCTGCGAATGCAAAATCTAGCAGAAGGTCGTCTGTGGAATAATTTTCCAAGAATTTGGTGATATCTTCCATGTATTTGAAGCTACGCTTTGCACCAAGATCCGTTATTTTTTCATAGACATGTGGCTTAAAAGTTTCAAATGCAGTAAGAGGGGTTCCTGTTGTATTCAAAGCCTCAAAAATGTCAAAGGCCATGTTGTCCCTTTCTGTATTTACATGAGTCATCCCAACTTTGTGTAAAAGATAGGCAGCTAGAAGGCGTAGCTGAAAAACGAGAAGGAACTGTTTTTTTACTCTGTCGTCATCGACTTGGAGAATACCTTCTCCAAAATCAGGGAATTTACTTCTTGCGAAAAGAACATCATAGGTATCTCCGTCTTTTTTGTCAGACCCGAAAGCCAGAATTTCACAAAAATACCAACGCATAAGGCTGAGATGACGGTTCCCTCCCGCAGGCCGCGTATTCCGTGGAAGACGAAGTAACTCAGAAGCAAAGCCAGCACAACCAAGATCACGTCATTGGCGATTTTGACGGAAGAAAAAGGCTTGTGCAGAACCGTACTGACGGCAAGAACGAGTCTTTCTCCGGGTAAAGCTGCGGCGCCGGAAAACACTTCTAAAGCAACGCCGAGTCCGAGCACAACGTTTCCAAGCATCGAGACGGCCAAGCACTTCCAGTAGACATCAGAAGACAGAAACTCAGTGAATTTCATGGAGGTATCGATGAAGTAAGAGAAGGCAAACGTGATCGGAATTTGTGCGAGAAGAAGCACCTTGTTAATGGAGCGTCTTAGGAGCAGCCACTGCGCGGCGACAAAAAGCAGATTGATCAGAAAGGTCGTTTCACCGAAAGTTAGGTTGCTGGCGTAGGACGACACTAAAGGCAGTGAGCTGATCGGCGTTGTTCTGAGGTTTCCTCGAGTCACGAGCGCGATACCTAAACTCATGACGAACAATGCAGCGACGAACATGACCCAGGGACCTAACTTGCGGAGCATAGAGACGATTATTGAAGAGCTTATAGGATTGATAATGAGATTGAAGAAAGAAAAGTCGAAGGACTGAGCTTCGACTTTTCAAAGTGGCTGGTGTAAGAAAACGACTTACGTTCCGGCTTTAACCTCTGTCTTGGCAGCAACCGGGACATCGTTTTCAACTTTGCAGATAACATCCGGCATCGAAACAATGCGCAGATCACGCTGCTGGAACGGAATGTTGATCTTGCGCTTGTTGAATTCGCGGAACATGGCGCGTCCGATATTGGATCTCAGGGTTGCCGTTCCTTTCTCCGGATCCGGAACCCAGAAGTAAGACGTTAGTTCAATGCCGTCGGCACCGAAATTCGTCAGAATGGTGTAGGGCGCCGGATTGATCAGCACGCGCGGCTGCTTGCGGACGATGTCCGTCATCAGTTCAATGACTTCATCAATGTTGGAGCTGTAGTCCACGCTCATCATGACGGTGGCGCGTCCGGGCCCCAGTAAGTAAGAGGTATTGCGGACGCTGCTGGTCACGAAATTCTCATTCGGAATGATTGTGACGCTGCCGTCGTAGGCTTTGACGGCCGTGTAGCGTGTCTTGATATCCGTCACAATGCCCTCAACACCGGAAACATTCACCAAATCGCCGATTTTGATGCTCTTATCCAGAAGAATAATGAATCCGCTGACGTAGTTAGAGGCAATTTTCTGTAAGCCGAAACCTAAGCCGACACCGATGGCACCGCCGAAGACGCCGAGTACGGTGATGTCAATACCGACAGAAGCCAGACCGATCAAAATCGCAATCGTCACTAAAACGACCTTGACCACCCGGATGATCACAACGCGGACGTTGGACTCCATGGTCGGCAGGCTGTTGATCCATTTCTCAAAGAACTGGCCGATCCACTTCGCGATAAAGAGCGCTAAGGCAATCGAGAAGCCGGAAAGGAAGACAGACCAAACCGTTGCGTTGGTGCTTCCTAGCGGAATTTTGGTGGTCTGCATAAATTCCACGCACTTAGGCAGCACGCCGACGATCTGAAGCGCGACACCGCCCCAAATCGAAAACGTCAGGAAGTTATCCAAACTGCTGTTGTATTTGCGCGAAAGCGAGTGCAGCAGAAATACGACCGTGCGGATCACAACGTAGGCCCCGAGAATCAACCACGCAATAGATTCCAGCGGCAGGGCTTTCTTAGGAAGCAAGCCGAAAAGTCGCACGGTAAAGGTGCTGACCGCGATGAAGAACATTCCAAGCAGCGGGAAACTCAGCCGCAAAATCAGCGTCTCAATGCCTCGTCTTACCTTTGCCCAGAAGGCGCTCTCGCGATGTTCAGGCTTGACCGGGGCTTCGCCTTCTTCCGCTTTGATCTCGTCGCTTTCGATGATTTCATTAGCGGCTAAGTGCTTAATAATCCGCATGCGGATGTATTTGCCAAGCAGCCAAGCTAAAAACAGTGAGCCCAGAATGGAGGCCAGCTGCCAATAGATGATCGGCTGGTTAAGCCCTTTTTCAAACATCAGCAGGAGTTGATCCAGGATGTTGCTGTCGCCGCTTAAAAGTTCTTCTGTCGTAACCGCTGTTTGTGCGACTTTGGCGATTTCGGCGGATGCGGCTGCCGAGGTACTCATAGGCTGTCTCCGTTAGGTTAACGACCGTTTGCGTCGTCAACCGGATCAAATGTCAATGTAATGGAAGAAGGAATGTCTCCTACCGGGGGTTTGGGGAAGGGATTGCACATCAGAATCGCTTTTTCCACCGCCGTATCGAAAGCCTTCAGACCGCTGCTGCTGATCATCTTGGGCGGAACAGCCTTCTGACCGTTCTTGAGCAGACGGACATCGAACTTGGCAACGTACATTCCGCGTTTGGCGCCGGCCGGCGTATTAAACGTAATATGCGGACGGATGCAGGCAACGATACGGTTGTTGTACTGGGCTTGCTGGAAGTTCGTCATGGCGCCGGAGCCTGAACCCATGGCAGATCCGCTCTGGCCGGTTAAGCGGCTGAGCATTTCTTTTCTGCGGGCGGCATTAGCCTGTTCTTGGGCTCTCTGACGATTGAGTTCTTCTTGAGCCTTGCGTTTTTCAGCTAGGGCTTTTTCTCGCTGAGCCTTTTCTTCAGCGATCTTGCGTTCGCGTTCCTGAGCTTGTTTCTTGAGTTCTTCCTGCTTAGCTTTGCGTTCGGCTTCTGCTTTTTCTTCAGCCTTACGTTTTTCTTCCGCTAAGCGTTTCTGCTCTTCTTGTTTCTTCAGCTCTTCCTGACGCTTCTGTTCTTCGATGCGTCGTTCTTCTTCCTGACGGCGCAGTTCAGCCTGGCGAGCTTCTTCGGCTTTACGCTGCTCTTCAGCTCGTTTGGCTTCCTGAAGCTGACGTTCGCGCTCAAGAATGCGTTGTTTTTCCTCTTCCTGCTTCTTCTTTTCGCGGTCGAGTCTTTCTTGGACGATGTCCGGATCCTCAAGCAGGTTGGCTTGACGATCTAAATCCGTCTGAGCGATAGGAGGCGGGGGCGGAGGCAGCTGCTGCTGAGGCTCTTCCGGAGCAGGAGGCTCGGGAGCGGGTTCCGGTTCCGGCTGAGGTTCAGGCTGGGGCTCCGGTTCGGACTGAGGCTCGGGTTCCGGCTCAGGTTGCTGTTCCGGTTGCGTCTCTGCCGGGGCTTCTGCCGCCGGCATGTCGCCGTTCCACAACTCGGCATAGACGGGTCCTGTCGGCTCCGATCTCCATTGCATGGAAACGAAGAGCAGCACAAAAAGAAGCCCGTGGGCGATTAAAGCGAGCACAAAAGCCGTGCCCCAATACCCCTGAGCGCCTGAGAGCCGATTCGCTTGATTCGGAGATAAGTCGTCCATTACTTGGCACCGCTTCCTTCAAGTTGCAATGACAGACCGATACGCGTGATGTTGGCCTTTTGTAGATTGCGCATCACGTCGATGACTTTTTCATATGCGACGGTTTTATCCGCAGCAATGACAACCGGAACCTGATTTCCGTCGGTCTGCATCGATTCGACCGTAGAGACTAACTGAGGAAAATCAACCGGAGTTAATTTCTTTGCGGTATCGCGGATCTGGAGTTTGCCGTCTGGCGAGATAATGACTTCGACAACTTTATCCGGAGTGCGAGCCGCTTTATTGACTTTCGGCAGATCGACGATCGAAGGATTGACGTATGGGGCGGCGACCATCAGGATCACCACGAGAACGAGCATCACGTCAATGTACGGGACGACGTTCATCTCTGCTAAAAGACGTCTTTTGCCGTTACGTGCCATGTTGTGTCCTTAGGCCTGACGACCCAAAATGTTCTGGAATTCCTGCATGAAGCTTTCGTACTGGCTCGAGAGACGATCCAGACTGTAAGCAAAGCGGTTGTAGCCGATAACGGCAGGAATAGCGGCAAACAGGCCGATCGCGGTTGCTACCAGAGCTTCGGCAATACCCGGGGCGACGACAGCCAGCGAAGCGCTTTCCAGGTTGCCCAAGCCGGTGAAGGCGTCCATGATGCCCCAGACCGTGCCGAACAAACCGATGTACGGGGAAACGGAACCGATGGTGGCCAAAACGCTCAAGCCCGACTCGAGAATGTCGAGTTCTCTCTGATAACGGGCGCGCATGGCGCGAGACACACCGTCAATGACGCCGAAGGTGCCGGCGCGGGCTTCGAGATTGCTCGCGCGGCTTCTTAAGAACTCGGTCATGCCGGAGTAGAAGATGCCCTCCTGAGGGCCGATGGAAGAGCGGCGCTCGGTGGCGCTTTCGTAGAGTTTATTTAAATCTGCACCGCCCCAGAAACGCTTGTCGAAGTTGCGGGCTTCTCTTCTTGCACGGCTCATCTGGAACCATTTCTGAAAAATAATGGTCCAGCTCACTAAAGAGAAAATCAAAAGAATAGCCAAAACAATCTGAACAACGGCGCTCGCATGAGCAACCAAAGTAATGATTGATAAATCGGCAGATGCTTCCATCACAGTCCCTTGTACTAACGAATGATTAATGATTTAAAAGTTTTTTGAGTTGTTCTGAAATAGGCTCGGGCATAGCCACCGGGCGGAATGTGTGCGCGTCGAGCGTGCCGCAGCGAACGTCTCCGACGTTGAGCACTTCATCTCCTCTCAGAATTTCCTGATGAAATTCAAAAGAAGTACGGCCGCACGCGGTGACCGTTGATCGAACCACTAATTCATCATCCAGCCGAGCCGGTTTCTTGTACTTGGCTTTGGCTTCGGCGACGACAAAGACGACGCCGAGCTCTGAGTACAGCCGCTCCTGACTCCAGCCCAACGCGCGCAGCCATTCCGTGCGTGCGCGTTCCATGAATCTGAAGTAGTTTGCGTAATAAACCACTCGTGCACAGTCTGTGTCTTCGTAGTAGACGCGAACCGGCCAGTCGAAATAGTGTTTTTCCATCAACGAATTCTCATCCGAGCGCGCTTAGACGCGCTCAAAAAGGCTCCTTGAAGCCCAGCCTCACATAACAGCGCATTTTAACAAACGGGTACCGGAGAATCAGGCTTGAAAACTCTTCTTTGTACCCGTTTTTCTGAATCAATAAAATCTTGTGTGAAACTTAAAAAGATAGGAATACCCCTAGGTGTGCAACTGTGCCTAAATGTTTTATTTCTTTGGAACTTTTTGCGATCTGATAAGATATCACGTCCCAAAATAGGCGAAAGGAAGAGCAGTGAAAATTAAAGTAGGATACGGCGCAGCTTACGGCAGACTTTTTAAGCTGTCGGCGGCCGTCTTTGCACTGGCCGCGCTGACCTCCTGCAAAGAAATTCCGAACTCCGTTCACACGGAAAAAGAGCTTGCCTCCAACACGCTCTATACGCCATTCTCAGGCCGCAGTCCGAAGCATTTAGATCCGACGAGTTCTTACTCTTCAGATGAGACGCCTTACACCTATAGTATCTATGAACCGCTTTATCAATATCACTTCTTAGAGCGGCCGTATCGTCTGATCCCTCGCTCTGCCGCTGAGGTGGTCAAGTCAGTTTATTTGGATAAAGACGGAAAGGTTCTTCCGGAGACTGCATCAGCGGAAGAGATTGCGCTGAGCGTTTACGAGATCCCGATTAAGAAGGGCATTTTGTTTGCCCCTCATCCGGCCTTCGCTAAAAATGAGAAAGGCGAGTACGTCAATCACGCTTTAGCGCCTGAAGTCATCGACCAACTGCACAATCCGATGGATTTGCCGCAGAAAGGTACGCGTGAACTGACCGCCGAGGACTTCGTTTACTCGATCAAGCGGATGGCTAATCCCCGCATCATTGCTCCGGTCTACGGAACGATGGTGAACTATCTTCCGGGCTTAAAAGACTTTGCCGTTCAGGTGCGCGCGGAAGATATGCGTCTTCGCGCTGACCTCAAACCTTCCGATCGAGACTTACCGTTCTTAGATTTACGGAAGTTTGAACTCAAGGGCGTATCGGCGCCGGATAAGCACACACTGCGGCTCGAAGTCAAAGGAAAGTATCCCCAGTTCCCCAACTGGCTGGCAATGACTTTCTTTGCGCCGGTTCCGTGGGAAGCAGAAGCCTTCTACGCCCAGAAGGGTATGGCCAAGAATAACTTGTCTTTGAACTATTGGCCTGTAGGCACCGGTCCTTACATGCTGGTGGAATCGATTGAAAACCGCAAACATGTCATGGAGCGCAATCCGAATTTCCGAAAGACGGAGCTCTATCCGTGCACGGGTGAACCCGGAGACGAAGCAAAAGGCTTTTTAAAAGACTGCGGAAAACCGCTGCCTTTCATTGATCGGATTGAAATCACGGCAGAAAAAGAAAGCGTGCCGCTACGCACGAAGTTCTTGCAGGGCTACTACGACTCTCCGCAGATTGAACGCCTCGACAACGGTCAGGGCTTCTTGATCGGCATGGCGGACAGCGCGGAAAAAGAGAAAGAGTACAAAGAAAAGAAACTGCAGTTTCCGCAGACCATAGAAGCGCAAAACACGTACTTCGGCTTTAACTGGATGGATCCGGTCGTAGGAGAAGGCAAGACGCCCGAAGAGCGCGAGCGCAACAAGAAGCTTCGTCAGGCGATTTCTATTGCCATGGACTGGGAAGAATATATCCAGATCTTTGAGAAAGGGCTGGCGTCTCCCGCGCATGGACCCCTGCCGCCGGGACTTTTCGGATATCGAGAGGACGGCGCTGCGGCCTTTAACCCGATCGTTTACGAAAAGACCGAAGACGGCCTTGTCCGCCGCAAGTCCATTGAGGAAGCCAAGAAGCTACTGGCAGAAGCGGGCTATCCCGGAGGCCGTGATGCAAAAACCGGCGAGCCTTTGGTCCTGAATCTCGACTTCCAGGCGGCAGCGTCTCCTTCAACGAAGGCTGTGCTCGACTGGTACCAGAAGCAGTTTGCCAAGATCGGCATTCAGCTCGATATCCGGGGTACGGACTACAACCGTTTCCAGGATAAAGTGATTTCCGGCAATCACCAGCTCTTCCTATGGGGCTGGCTTGCCGACTACCCGGATGCAGAAAATTTCCTGTTCCTGCTTTACGGTCCAAACGCAAAGTCCAAGACCGGCGGCTCCGGAGAAAACGCTTCGAACTATCAAAATCCGAAGTACGACGAACTCTTCAGCCGAATGCGTTATATGGACGAGGGTCCGGCTAAGGCCGAGGCCATCAACGAACTGATCAAGATCGTCCAGGAAGACGCACCTTGGACATTCGGATACTTTCCGACAAGCTCCGCAGCGTTCCATCAGTGGGTGCACAACGGCAAACCCACGCAAGTTGTGCGCAATCACATTCAGTATCTGAGGCTCGATCCTGAGACGCGTGTAAAGGCCATTAAAGAATGGAACAAACCGATTTACTGGCCGCTGCTGGTTTTTGTTCTGCTGTCGGCCTTGGTGACTATTCCGGCCGTGGCCCTTCATAGGAAGCGGGAAAGAATGACCGCACGCACCACAGAGGAGCAAGTCAAATGATTCGTTATCTTTTAAGACGCATCGGCTACGGCTTCCTGATCCTGATCGGCGTCAATCTTCTGACCTTTATGCTGTTCTTTACGGTCAACACGCCGGACGATATGGCTCGCCTCAATATCGGCGGCAAACGCGTGACCGCTGAAGCGATCCAGAACTGGAAAGAAGAGCACGGCTACGATAAGCCGCTGCTTTGGAATGAGAAGGCCGAAGGCTCGGATAAGCTTACCGATACGATTTTTTGGCAGCACAGTGCGCGTCTCATGGTAGGAGACCTCGGCGCGTCAGACGCAGGACGCGACATTGCCTATGAAATCAAAAACCGAATGTGGCCCTCGGTTGCTTTGGCATTTCCGACCTTTTTGCTTGGCGTCTTTGTGATTGTTGTGTTTTCTTTAGGTTTAGTGTTTTTCCGGCACACGAAGCTTGAAATCGGAGGCGTGGTCTTTGCCATTGTCATGATGTCGGTCTCGTCACTTTTCTACATTATTTTCGGGCAGTGGCTTTTCTCCAAAGTCCTGCGGCTTGTTCCGATCTCAGGCTTTGAGACGGGAACGGCCATGATTTCGTTCCTGATTCTTCCGATTGTGATCGGCGTTTTCTCGCGTATCGGCGGAGACGCGCTGCTGTATCGATCGATGTTCCTGGAAGAAATCAACAAGGATTACGTTCGCACCGCTCGAGCAAAGGGCCTGAGCGAAACGGCAGTTCTCTTTAAACACGTGCTGCGCAACGCCAGCCTGCCGATTCTGACTTCAACGGTTGCCGTGCTCCCGATGCTGTTTTTAGGCTCCTTAGTGATGGAGAGCTTTTTCGGCATTCCGGGCTTGGGCAGCTTTACGATTGACGCGATCAATGCTCAGGACTTCGCCATCGTCCGTACGATGGTTTTTGTAGGAACTGTGCTGTATGTCATCGGTCTGATTCTGACGGACGTGGCTTACACGATTGCCGACCCGAGGATCCGTTTGAAATGATGCCTAAATTTGTTTTGCTTCCGACGGATATCGTGGTTGTTGTTCTTCTTGCGGCACTGACGTTTTATCTGATTCATGTTGCCCGCTCCGAAGAGCTCAAAGCACGCTGGCGTTATGTTGTGAGTTCCGGCGCCTCGCTGTGCTCGCTTTCGCTGCTGTGTTTCTTTCTTCTGCTCTCCGTCGTAGATTCGGTGCACTTCCGTCCCGTCATTGATGTTCAGGACGGCCGTGCGATCTATGACGTCAAAGCCTATTCCCTTCTGGATAAAGCGCTCGGCAAAGCGTCTTCGGCGGAAGAGAAGTCTTATTCGATGCCGCTGGCGACTCAGACCTTTGAGAAAATTTCCCGCTTTGAAGACGGCAAACCTGTACGTGATTACGAACCGCTGAAAGCCGGAGGCGCGCATCTTAAAGCTCGAGCTGATTGGGCAGAAGACGTCATTATTAAGTCTGCCAGTGGCTTAGGCGCGGGGCTGGCGCTTAGCGCTTTGCTTTGGTTCTTAACGGTCGGATTGATTTCCCGTTCTAAAGGCCGCTCATTTAAGGAAGAAGTGCGCACTTTATTTAAGCGCCGCGACGAGGTTCCTTATGAAGCAATTCTGACGACATGTTCTGTCTTAATAGTTCTCGGGTGCCTGATCGGCGCGCTCTGGCCGTACTATCACGTGATGGGGACGGATCAAACAGGAAACGATGTTCTTTATCAAGCCTTTAAGTCCGTGCGTACCGCCCTTGTGATCGGAACACTGGCGACTTTGACAACGCTTCCTTTTGCCGTGGTGTTGGGAATCTGTGCAGGCTTCTTCAAAGGCTGGGTGGACGACTTGATTCAGTACCTCTACACCACGTTGTCTTCGATCCCGAGCGTTCTTCTTATTGCGGCCTCGGTTCTGATGATTCAGGTGTTTATTGACTCTCATCCCGGCATGTATGCAACCGGCATTGAGAGAGCAGACCTTCGTCTATTCATGCTTTCGATCATCATCGGTTTGACAGGCTGGGCCACGCTCGCTCGTCTGCTGCGTGCCGAAACTCTGAAGATTTCTCAGCTTGATTACATTCAAGCGGCTCGTGCCTTCGGTTTGGGACCGTTCAAAATCATGAAGCGTCATGTTTTGCCGAATGTCATCCACATCATTTTGATTGTGGCGGTGTTGGATTTCTCCGGCATTGTTCTTTACGAAGCTGTGCTTTCGTACGTTGGTGTCGGCGTTGATCCGACAACGCACAGTTTCGGCTCCATGATTAATGCCGGGCGTCTTGAACTTTCCCGCACTCCGGTTGTTTGGTGGAACCTCTGCGCGGCTTTCACTTTCATGCTCACACTTGTGTTGTCTGCAAACTTATTTGCATCAGCCGTTCGGGAAGCGTTCGACCCGAGATTGGTCCTCAAAATCGGGAGGAAGGAATAATGCTTCAGATCTCTAATATGGTGACTGAAATCCTCACTTCCGAGGATACGGTTCGCGTCGTAGACGGCCTGAGTCTGACGTTGAATCGAGGAGAAATCTGCGCCTTAGTCGGAGAATCCGGATGCGGCAAATCAATGACGGCGTTTTCTCTATTGAGACTTCTGCCAAGCTCCGGACGAGTCTCGAGCGGTGTTGTTACCGTTGACGGAACGGAAATCATGGGTCTGCCGGAAGCGGCGATGCGCAATATTCGTTCCTCCAAGATCAGTCTGATTTTCCAAGAACCGGCGACGTCGTTAAATCCGGTGATGACCGTCGGGGATCAAATTGTCGAGACGATTCTGCTTCATACTCCTCTGCGCGGCGATGAAGCGCGAGCAAAGGCACTCGACTGGCTGAAAAAAGTCGGAATTCCCGAGCCTGAACGCAGAATGAAATCATTCCCGTTTGAGCTCTCCGGCGGCCAAAAACAGCGTGTGATGATTGCTATCGCGCTGGCGGCCGAGCCGAACTACCTCATTGCAGACGAACCGACAACGGCGCTGGACGTTTCCGTTCAGGCTCAGATTCTTGATCTTTTAAAGCAGCTCAAGGAAACCGAAAACATCGGCATTCTGCTGATTACTCATGATTTGGCTGTGGTAGCACAGGTCGCTGACAGAGTGGGGCTGATGTATGCCGGTGAGTTAGTGGAAGAGGCATCGGCGCGTGAGTTCTTCTCCAAACCATTGCACCCTTATGCGCGCAACCTGTTAAAGGCACTGCCTGAAGGAAAGCAAAAGAGCCAGATGCTTGAAGCGATTCCGGGCATGGTTCCTCGCCTGAACCGAGAGTTCCACGGGTGCCGATTTGCTGAACGCTGCAAAAAGGCGCGTCCGGAATGCTCTGAGCATAAAGTTGCCTTACAGGAGATTGGCGGACGAAAAGTTCGCTGTCTGTTCCCTGAAAATGATCCGGTTGAGCTTCCGCGAAGTGACGTGGTTGTCGAAAGGGAGCAGAAGGATGTGCCTCGTATTTTGGAAGTCAAAGATTACAGCGTTTGGTTCCCGATTCGCGGCGGATTTCTGTGTCCGACGGAGTACGCCAAAGCCGTCAACAATGTTTCCTTTGATGTGCGCAGAGGATTGACCACAGCGCTGATCGGAGAAAGCGGCAGCGGCAAAACCACCGTTGCCCGAGGCATTCTCCAGCTTCTGCGACAGCAGGCAAAAATCACGGGTTCTGCGCTCTTAAATGGAAAGGACTTAGGCAGCTTGAACGGTCCCGAACTTCGACAAGCCCGCGTCGATATGCAGGTTATTTTCCAAGACCCGTTCTCCAGTTTGAATCCAAGAATGCGCGTTAAGGAAATTCTGCTTGAGGGCCTGGAAAGTCTGCATCCTGATATTCCTGCAAATGAAGCGCTCGGCAGAATTGAAGGTGTCATCGGTCTTTGCGGACTTCGTTCCGATTCATTGAATCGGTATCCGCATGAGTTCTCGGGCGGTCAAAGACAGCGTCTAGCGATTGCTCGTGCGTTGGTGGTTGAACCCAAACTTCTGATTTGTGACGAACCGACTTCGGCTTTGGATGTTTCGGTGCAGGCTCAAATCCTGAACCTTCTGAACGAAATCCAAAGAAGCCGCGATATCTCGTACTTGTTCATCACTCATAACTTCGGTGTTGTGCGTTATCTCGCTGACGAAGTCATTGTGATGAGGTCCGGAGAAGTGGTAGAGGCGGGATCGGCGGAAGAAATCCTTAATCGTCCGAAAGATCCTTACACCTGCCGTTTGCTGGAAGCAGTTCCAAATTTCGACTCCTTGAAGTAACGATCAAGAAGTTCGTACAAGGTCGACAGAGACGCCTAGATACGGAGAGAAGTTCTAGGCGCTGTTAGCGAGATTCAGCGAAAGACGAAATAAAAATTCAGAGGGGACTTTTATCTTTTAAGGAAGGATTTAAAGAAGGCCTTGCTGGTTGATCAGAGAGTTCTGGCTGTCAAAGAAAACCTCTATTTTGAGGATTGAGCAGAAATTGAACAAGATTGAACAAGTATTGTGAGTCGGCCTAGCTTGAGAGGGAGCCACTTCATCTTTTATTTCGAAAATGACAGCAGTTTTTTTAGCGAAATTTCGCTAAAGATAAAATAAAAATTTAGAGGGGATTTTTATCTCTAAACGATCGGATTAAACAGACTTTTCCTACTGGGGCTAAGCGTTCTTGATGTCAAATAAAGTACCTATTTTTGGAATTGAGTAGAAATTGAACAAGAATCGCGCAAAGATTAAGCAACTATTGAACAAGTATCGTGCATAGGCCGAGCTTGAGAACGAATTTCTCTTTTCAATCCGGAATGAGTAACCGAGCGTTTTCCGTGATGTCTCGCTGGGTGGCTGCGATGTCTATAAAAACGTCTCCTAAGCGATCTTGATCAGATATGATCTGGATTCCGTTGTTTTGACACAAATCTAAGTAGACCGCCAGCGCCGTTCTTTTGTTGCCGTCCTGGAAGAAGTGACCTTTGAGGAGGCTGACAACGATGCTGGTTATCTGCTCTGGGACGGTGCCGTAATAGGAATAGCTGGACAGACATCCGCCGACTCGCTGTCTTCCTTCTTCTGAGCAGCGATTACCGGAGAGAGCCTCATTGATCAAGACAACCGCATCAATATCTAATGGCGTACTCATTTGTCTTTTAGATAATCAAAAGTCTTTTTGAAGGTGCTTAGATTTTCTTTAAAGCGCTTGAGCATCTGCTCTTTAGTATTTGGACGGAGCTCTTGTTTTTGAGAACCTGATTTCTTATCTGTCATGGTGTAGAAAGAGAAGAGCCGTTTAGATTTGATTAACCGGCTCGGCTTCTTCTCTCAAGGAGCACTAAAAATTAACCTTGTTCGCTGAAGCGCTCTTTAAGCCGCTGAGGCAGTCCTCCGCTGCGTTGCGTGACGGTCTTTAAAGACATGCCCAGAACATCCTTAGCCCCGAAAATCTGGCACGTTTTTTCCGAACGAGTAATGCCGGTATAAAGAAGTTCGCGCGTGCATAACGAGGCAGCATCACTTCCGGCGCTCAGCGTCGGCAGGAAGATGGCGACATCACGGAAGCCGGAACCCTGCGATTGGTGAATAGTGATGGCAAAGGCAGTGTCATATTTTGGCAGCAGCTGAGCCGGAACGATTTTCTTCAGATCACCGATGAATGCATACCACGTCGGTTTGTCGGAATCAGCTGTCTTCAAGCCGAAAATAATAGCCACGTCGCCGTTGGCAACACCGAGACCGGAGTCGTTTTGACGAACAATGATGACCTTGCCGTTGTACATGTCATCGGCGGATGGGACTTTAAATGCCAATTTAACAAAATCTTCGCAAAAGTCATTGACGGCGTTGACGCCTGTGGGACCTTCACGCTGTGCGCATAAGGGCCGGAAGGTACTCAACTCGTTCCAAACCTCTTCAAGAGCTTGTTGTACATCACTAGGAAGGTTTTCGAAGCTGGCTGATCTGGGATCTACTTCGTTTTTATCATTCGAAGTTAAAGTCAGGTTTAAGTTTTGGACTGCTTTGCAGTAGGTATCGAGTTTTTCTTCTAACCAATTCTGAGCCCGCAGAGGAAGATTTCTTCCTGTAGATTTGAAAAACATGCCGGTATCCTTAAATCCTTCGAAGGGACGATCGTCCGTATATTCAACTTGCGAAATAAAGCTGGAAAGGTCGGGATCTTTCTTTTCTTCGAGCGCGAGCATGCACTGAGCTAACCTGCCGATAGCGGATTTGTCATTGAAGCGAATGCTCTCTTTTAATTCAACGATGTGCCCTTTTAAAACTCCTGAATTATCAGAGATATCCGCAAATACCGAACCCGGCCCGACGGCTGCCAGCTGATGCTTGTCGCCTAAGAACACTGTTTGAGTTCTGGCCGGGTCAATTGCTCTGACAAGCTTCAAAGCCAAGGCCGAGTCAATCATTGAACTCTCATCCACGATTAGCAAATCTGCTTCAATCGGATTATCCGCAGACGGCCGTTTTCCGTTGGATAAATCCGTAACCAGTAATTTATGGATCGTTAAAGAGGTCAGCCTGTCTTCGGCAAGAGCTTTGCGAACCTCGGGATAGTAAGGAGCAGAGGTTGGACCGGCATCCGCCTGGTTTTTTACGGATTCAAGGAGGCGGCTTGTGGCTTTCCCGGTTGGTGCGCACATTTGAATGATGCCCTTCGGATGAATCTCCAAAAAGGCTTCGATGAACTTCACAACGGTAGTTGTTTTGCCGGTACCGGGACCGCCGCAAATGACGGAGAATTTTTCCGAAACCGCAAGTTCGGCTGCTTTCAGCTGTAGGGGATTTAAAGAGTAGGCTTTCTTGTCGCCCTTTTCTCGTGCATTCTTTAACGTCTGTTCTAGCTGTCCCAAGGCCTCTTTTACCTCGTTGACTTCGCTGGCGCTTGCAGAGCACATACCGTGAATTCCCGCAGCCAAACGGCTTTCAGAGCAAAAGTTGCGGCGGGAATAAATTCTCAGCTTTTTCGGTTCGCTTACGTCAAGAATAAAGGGCGTCGGAGCGACAGAAAGGTTGTTGGGTTCATCAGCAATTTTGCTGCTGCCGTCTGTTAGCAGCTCTGCTTCCCTAAGCAGCTCCACGTATCCTTTATTTTGCGGCGTTGCATCAAGCTCGACACATAAACCTCCGAGGTGTTCTGCTTGTCCGAGATGCAGCATGAAAAACGCCAGCGCATTTCGCTGCTCTGCCGTCACAGTTTTTCCTCGACGAGCTAAAAGATCAAGCAGAATGGTGCCGAGGTTTTCAAATGAATTTTGGTTTTGCGAAATCATTTCACGCAGCTCCTTTAGCACGAGATTCCAGGAGTTCACGACTAAATCCGTTTTTCAAGAAGTCGTCTAAACATTCGATAAGGCCATCTTTGGGACGCTCAAAGTATGTTCCGCGCCCTTCTTTGTTGATACCGCGTAAAAAGCAGTAAATCGCGCCTCCGATGACTTTATAACCCTCACCTTCAGGCAGATTTAAACGAACCTCGAGCATTCGTTTGAGCGCAACCAGGTAAAGCGTCAACTGGAGCTCATAGTGATTGTTTTTCATCAAGGCGTCTACGGCTTCTGGCGTGTACAGCTCGGGAGCATTATTGCGGTAATCAATTTTGTTCGTCTTCCAGTCGATGACCCAATATTTGCCGTCTGCGGCAAATGCTAAGTCGATGGAGCCCGTGAGGTATCCGCGCATATCGAGTTCCGATAAATGGAAGTCTTTATAACGAGAATCAAAGGCTGTTAGTGTTTCAGCCAAAAGACTCGCCGTCAGACGTTCTCTGCCCTTTATCGGAGCTCCGACGGAAAGCATGAATTTCAATTCCGGACGGCAATCTTTAAGATTTTTAAAAAGCTGAGCGAGGTGGAAGCCCGGCGCGGAGGGCAGAATCTTTGCTTCGAATAAATTTTCGAAGAACTCTTCCGTTTTGGTCTCGATTTCGGCCTTTCGTTCTTCTGTTTCCGGAGCGACATACCCCTTAAAACGATCATCTAAAAATTTGTAGACTCTGAGCTTCCAATTATGAAAATTTTTGTCGAAGATCTTTTCCAATAATTCATGGACTTTCGTGCCGAATTCGGCAGCGCTCTGAGAACCTTTGAGAACCTCCAAAATATCCTCTTCTTTCGATGCTGCGACTGGTTCCTCTGATTCTGAAGCTTCTGTTTCATCAGTGATGACGGCAGAATCCTGTGCCTCCATGGTTCTCAATAGGCTTGTGAAACTAGAGGAAATCCAGGAACGATTTTGTCTGTCACCGCGACCGGCTCTGAGATCAAGATGTTCGATCTGTTCTCTAATGGAGACTTCGAAGTCACTAAATTTGCCGGGTTCGAAGTCAAAACGAATATCAAAAGGAGAGTAAGCATTCAAGGCTTTTTCAGAGAGCATGAGAGGATGTGCGTTGTTTTTGTTGTGCTCGGATATTCCTTCAAGCAGGGCTTTTCTCACTTCCCTTGCCGACGCTTCCTTCGGGCTCAAAGCTTCCCGCAGCCGGTTCAGCCCGTTAATTATGGCCATTCCTCCTGACGTTTCTCCGCTGATAGCCTGCGCAAGCGGATATTTTCCGCCGACGCTTCCGTGCGGCGCCCCTGATTTAGTCTTCTTAAAGAAATAAGGCAGGACCACTCTTGCTGTTGCCCGCGTCATAGCGACATATAACAATCTCATTGACTCTTCATAAGATTTCTCAACAAAGTCGTCGGGAGCCTTTTGTTCGGTTTCATAGAAGGTAATGACACCTGTTGCATCGTCTCTAAATTCTTGACTCTTGGAAAAGCTTATTGGCCGATCAAGGTAGTAAACAACCGGGTATTGAAGTCCTTTACTGCTGTGAATGGTCTCTACCCGAACCACATCGGAATCGGTTTCACGTCTCAGGGTATAGCTGTCGTTGTTCTTTTTTTGTTCTTGTTTTAACCAGCGCAGCAGCCCCTGCAGATTATCTATGGTGTTGTGCTGCTGATGCAGAAGCTCCAAGATGTGCTGATAGTTCGTGAGGGCGCGTTCTCCGCCGTATTGCAGTAAACGCTCTTCGGTTTTGGCGCCGGCGAAAAGGTTAGAGACTGCAGCGATGATTCCTCTCTTTTCGTAGATTTTCGCTGAATTCTCCAATAGCAAGCGTGCCTGGGCAGAGGCCGCATCGTTGTTTAGTAAGTCATTCAACGAGTCGCCGAAAATTCGGGTTGCCTGAGCCGCTGCCACAAGACGCGTATCTCTCGGATCGTACATAGCCTCCAGAACGCTCTTGAGTTCGTGCGCTTCTTTAGAACATAAGACGTTTTCATTCGAGGAGCGAAGAGTTCGAATGCCTCGCTTGCGCAACTGCTCAATAACTTTGTCAGCATGGAAGCGCTTTGCGACCAATATGGCGATGTCACTGGGCCTCAGTCTCCGGCCTTCATAGAGAACGTTTTCCTTTAGTAAGGATTCGATTTCCTCTGCGATGGCAATAGCCTCCATATCGCGAAGAGCCTCTGCATTGGACAAGGCCTTAGTGTCGGCGTTAGACCAGAAAGCGAAAGAGGGGAGGGGTTCGAGTTTACCGTTTTTCTCTAGGAGGAGCGGTAGTTTTTTCTTATTAAACTGCACCGGCGAATAGGTCAGAGCCTGATTCAAAAAGCCGCCGTCGGGCCCTTTTCCTTCCGGATTGAAGTATTCATTAACTCCGGCGATGATTCCCGGCGTTGAACGATAATTCTTCACTAACTGGTAAAGGTTGTTGATTTCATTTTTGGCTAACAGATACGTTTCGAGACTGGCATTCCTGAAGCGATAAATAGACTGTTTCGGGTCGCCGACAAAGATGACGGGTTTAGAGCCTTCCGGATCATCTAAGAACAGATGTTTGAAAATAGAGTATTGAATCGGGTCCGTATCCTGAAATTCGTCAATTAATGCAGCGCCATAAAGATTTTGAATGGCTTTGGTGAATTCCGGATCTTTAACAATGCGTTCTTCTGCTTCAATCAGCAGGTCATCGAACGTAAATAGACGCTCATCTTTCTTGTTTTTTTCGTAGAGAGTTGTTGCCTGATCAATAAAAGTATTAAAAAACTGATTGGTTTCTTCTTCAGGCTCATGCTCGGAGTCTTTCATCAGCTTCATTTGCTGAGTGAGGGGCTTAGTTCTGCTCAGGCCGGCAGCAGTCGATAGGATGTCTGCCCATGGAATGTCGCGAGCTAGAGATAGTTGTTCCGTAGGGCAGGTTGGATAAGCCTTGGGAAGATTTGTACGAAGAAAAGTAGTTAACGCTTTATCTTTCGCATCTGAATCATCGCCGATCTCAAAGTCGTAGTTCCCTTTTGAAGAAAAGACAAAGTCTTGCAGGATTCGCTGGCAAAATCCGTGAATAGTAAAAATGGCAGCGTCGTCAATCTTATTGAGCGCCGTTTGCAGTTTTTCAAGAATTTCTGCCGAACAATATTTCTTTTCTTCCCAGCTATCCAGCAGATCGTTGAAGCTGCCGTTCTTCTTCAGTCTGATTTGTTCAATGAGTTCCGTCAGGTTGCTGCGCAAACGAGATGACAGTTCATCGGTGGCCGCATTCGTGAATGTCACAACCAAAATCCGATCCAGCTCAATCCCTTTCTCGACTAAAAGCCTGAGCAGCACCCGCATCAAGGAATACGTTTTTCCGGTGCCGGCGCTGGCTTCCAAAAGCATGTGCCCCTCAATCGGCGTTGTGGCTGCATCAAATTCTTTAAAAAGCATAAATACTCCGATTAAGGTTTAAGTTTCTCAACGAAATCAATTAGCGCTTTGATTGCTTCGGAAAGGTAGATGTCTTTCTTTTTGCCATCTCCTTTGAGGAGTTTGTAGTAATCGCTGAGTTCTTCTTTGAGAGCTGTGGATAAATCAGCCGCTTTCCGTACGTTTTCCTCTGAAACACCTTGCCAAAGCAGGGCATCATCCGAGGCATTCATTCCCAGTGCGTGCCTGCAGTGACACTCAAATAACTTCAAGAAAGCTTTAAGCGGTTCGCCGCCGTGGTTCTGAATAATCGAAGAGTAAGAAATACTGAAATGATCTGTGTCTGAACTATCGTTAAAGACAAGCAAATCGTATGGCTCTCCTGCCTCCGTCCAAATAATTTGACGCAATAGTTCACGATTTTGTTCTGATCCAGAGCAAAAAACGCCGAGCTTGACGCGCAAGGTCTCGCCTTCCGTTTTCCAAAGGAAGAGATCTGTTTTGTCCGTGAGGCGACGGACGTATGTCGATATTTCAGGCGGAACTTGATAGTCAAGCGTCGCAGAGACAGTTGTTAGAGTTTCAGTCTCCATAAATTGTTTTCTTGCGGCATATGCCTCGGTAACTTCTGAGGCTTCAAAGCTGAGAACTGCACGCCGGACGCTTTCGATGCCGTACTTAGGATTAAGGGCCAGAAGGTCGAGCGCCTCTTTGTCGGAGAAGTTGTTCTCAAGCAAAGAAAGAAATTTTCGGCTGACGGTTGAGTGCATGAGCTTGTCATCTTTGGCAGGGACGATCATTCTTTCGTCGGCTTCGAAGTCTGATGATTCAAGTTTGAGCAAGTTAGCTGTCCACTCATCGTAGGATGTCAGAAACTTTATGAGGAAATTAACCTGCAGTTCCCGAAGCTTGGAGTTCTGCATCGTTTTGGGAAGTTTCTCATCGGGAATCCCTGTGTTGGCGAACATGGATTCCTTCGCATCGGGGTTCCTGTAGGCGTGCTCGATTGATTCGAGAACGTCTTTCCGCGGGCTCTTCCAGAAAAGGTTGTTTTCCCGTTTTTCTAGGGATTTCGGTTCCTCTAAGAAATTTCTCATGGAAAAGCGATTTAAAGGAACCTTTGTAACGATGCTCTTCCATAGTTCGTCAGCCTTTTCCTGAGCAGTGCCGTCCTCCATTCCCACGCTCATGGCATGAGAAAGGAAGTAATTTTTGAAGTTATCAATGACAAGCGACGGATTATTTTTGCTTTGCGGCTTCGTTCCGATTGTGTAGGAAATCAAAAGGTTTTCCCGAGCGCTGAGAAGCGTGTCAAGGAAGACAGCGTTATTGTCTTTTCTCGCGTCTCGGTCACCGCGGCGCCGGTGGTCCTTGGTTAAGTCAAATTCTTCAAATTTCGGTGTTCCCGGGAACCCGCTTTTCTCATCAAAACCCAAGCAGCAAATGACCTTGTAGGGAATACCTCTTGCCAGCGAAATGGATGTGAATGTCATGGTCCCGGAGCTTGTCACCTCGCGTTTTGTTTTGGAGAGTTCGCTTCTCAGCTCGCTCAATACAACATCGAAGCTGACCGGTTTTTCTGTGCCGTCAAAAGCGGCGGTCAGACCTTTGCAGACTGTCTCAATGATTTCTGTGAAGTTATAGGATTCCTCAGGATCGCAGCTGCTGCCGAAGAAACGGTTTTTCATGTCCAGAAGCGATTCTCTCCAGCCCTCTGCCGGAAGTGCAAAATCGCTGGCGAGCAGTTCGCGGCGCTGATCGGCAAGGTTCAGGTAAAGCTGAGAAAGCGCCTGGATTAAACGACCCGAGTCGTCGGAAACAGTGTCAAAGCCGGCTTCTTCGTCGCCGCGGATAGGAAGCACCTTCTTAAATGGCAGGGGAGAGGCCTCATCAAGGAAGAATCCGAGCGAAAGCCGTTCCATGGCGTCTTGAAGAGACGTGTCTTCATCTGTGAAATTAAGCGCTGCAAGCTGCTGGTGATCGATTCCGACAGAGTACCCGGCGGAATAAAGCCAAGTTTGGATGACAGAGATATCGTCCAAAGAGAAGCCCCACTGCTGCTGAACGGGGAGTTTTTCTAGCCAAGCAAAGAACTCTCTGGCGGAAAAATCAGACATCAAGAGCTTGCCCAAGCCCACAAACGCATCCGCGAGCGCGTTCTGCTTTTCTTCGCTGAGACCGATGATCTTCCAAGGAATGAAAAGATCCTTCGGCAGTGATGCCATGACGCCTTCGATGACGGGAGCTGCCTTTTCGATGTCTGGGACCACGACCAAAACATCGGATGGTTTAAGGACGCGCTTTTTATCCGTGAACCAGTTCTGGAGAATATCGATGGTCGCTTCGACTTCTCGGACGAAAGAGGGCGCTTTAAGGATACGAAGACTGACGTCGTTCTCATCAGGCTCAGTGGGCAGAAGTGTGCTGTCCATTCTAAGAATGGAGTTTTGGAAGCTATGCAGGAATGACTTGGAGGGGTACTCTAAATACGCAGAAGCTGATTCAGCACTAACCTTGGTTTTAAGTTCTTCTTCGGGGTTTTCAAAAGTTTTTTCTGTGCTTAAGAAATTCCGAGATCCGGGTTGTTTGACGGACGCATTCTGACGTTTCTTTTTTGCCTCCTCTGAAATATCTGTTTCGATCGCTGAAGCTTCCTCCTCAGAGAAAAGGAAGCTGTCCAATCTGTCAATGGCGGCTCTCGTACTTGCTGCATTTGTCAGTAGGTAGTTCAGGCAGCTGTTGTCGACTTTGAAATTTTCTGACCAATCGAACTGCGCTTTCGGTACGGACTCAAACCAGTATTCGGCACATGGATTAAGAATGTACAGATTAAGTTCTGCCGGGGAATCTTCATAGGCTCGAATCAGAGGCAGTAAGTTTGGCGGAATCGAGAACGGCAGGAAAAGATGAATCGGCAGGCTGTCTTCAACCGGCTTGTTCTTGCGGATTCGTGTAATGGTATTTTCAAGCCAACCGAAGATTTTTCCCCTGTTGTCAGCGCCGGTTTGTTCGATTAATTCTTGCCAAAGACGTTTTTGCCATAAAAAGTCAGAGTTTTCCTTCAGCCTCGCTTCTTCGATCTTTGCATTCGGCGCCGGGAGCGGGTTGTTAAGTTCAAACTTTTCTAACGCCCACTGCTGCAGCCAATCAAAACGATAAGAGCCGTAGGTAATGAAGACCGTGTTCAGATGGCGGGCAAACTCCAACACACCCACGGGGTCCAACGTCTGAATGTATTCATAAAGACGCTTTTCTTCTTTAGGAAAGGTCTTTTCGGTTTGCTTTTGCCTCAGGATCTCGTAAAAAGTCCAGTCCATGACCTGGGAAGTCTCAGTGTTAGAAAGAGACTGCCCGAGAACTTTGAACATCCAGCTGGCGACGTTGGAGAATTTAATTCCCGGCGTTGCGCCGAAGTGATCGGCTAAGAAGCGGTTGAGGTTGTCCTCGACCATCGTCGTCGGGACGATAACTTCGATTTGCTCAAAAAAGGAGGCATTCCTGTTTCGCAGGTCCTCCAGATTAAAACCGATTTTTGTGGCAAGAACCGTCCGAAGAACTTCGAACGAGTTCGAATAAAAAGTAGAAATCAAGAGAGGACCCTCCAAAAAGGGAAAGCCGACGATTTAAATTTGTTGTGAGTTGCTGAGTCAGGCTTTTTTCAGCGGCGGCACGCGCACACAGAAGGTATAGGCGTAGTCGCCGATGGCATCGAGTTTGTAGCGGGCACCGCGCAGAAGCACGTAGAAGACACCTTCCTTATCAACTAAGAAGTTGGGGTGTACTTCAAGATCGTTTTTCTGGGCATAGTTTTTAAAGTCTTCTTTGGATTCTTCGACAGTCTTACCCGGAGTTTGATAAACACCGACTAAGAAATGATCATCGAAGTAATCGTTGGGAATGTCCAAACGGTCGTAGATCGAGACGGCTTCAATGCTCTCAATGGTTCGAATCTGTTTTCCGACGAGTGTGTCGGAAACAACCTTTTCCAGTTTGCCGGGAATGGCCTGGATGTCCTGTCTCTTTCCGACGCAGACGAGCGCAACGGTAATTTCACCGTCTTCCGTGTCGCAGCTTGAAGTGTCGCGCGGGAAGCACTGCACCTGGCGGACACCGACGCACTCTAATCCCATGACAAGCAGAAACTCCTCAGGGAAATAAATCTGAGAAGCAAAAGACGGGTGCATTGTGATGGTGATTTGAGCTTTATTGTCAGGGCATGCAGAAGCTTCAAGATCTTGGACGTCGTTCCAGGTCTGACGCGCCTGTTCACTCAATACTTTGACGTTGTCTTCAAAATCGTAGGGAAGAACGGACAAGTCCAGCTGCGTCTGACGCTCAGACAGGTTGTAAGCACTAATATTGGTCGTCATCGAATAAAAACCCCAAATCTTTATGTTTTCTATCGAGCCCGAAATGGCTGTATGCGCGTGGTGTAGCCACGCGTCCCCTTGGTGTTCTCTGAACAAAGCCTTCTTTGATCAGATAAGGCTCGACCATGTCTTGAAGCGTATCAGACTCTTCGCCGACAGCGGAAGCCAGGTTTTCGATACCGACGGGACCGCCTTGGAACTTCTCAATGATCGCGAGCAGGAACTGGCAGTCGAGACTGTCTAAGCCGATTGGGTCAACTTCCAGCATCGTAAGAGCGTCTTTTGCGATCTGCTCGGACAATTGGCCTTGATGACGGACTTCAGAAAAGTCACGAATACGTCGAAGCAATCTGTTTGCGATTCGAGGCGTACCGCGGGAGCGTCTTGCGATCTCACCGGCTGCGCCTTTGTCTGCGGGCATGTTCAGCAGGTGCATGGAGCGCAGCACGATGGTGGTCAGATCCTCAGGCGAGTAATACTGAAGCTGAGCTCGAATGCCGAAACGATCCTGCAGCGGCTTGGTCAATGAGCCGGCTCGCGTAGTCGCACCGACAAGCGTGAAATGCGGTAGATCAATTTTGATCGAACGGGCAGCAGGGCCTTCGCCGATCATGATGTCGAGTTTGAAGTCTTCGAGGGCCGGATAAAGAATTTCCTCTACAACCGGGGAGAGACGATGGATTTCGTCAATGAAGAGGACGTCATGAGGCTCCAAGCTCGTGAGCATTGCAGCCAGGTCACCTGCCTTTTCAAGGACAGGGCCGGAGGTTTGACGAAGTTTGACGCCGAGTTCGTTGGCGATGATGTTTGCCAGAGTTGTTTTACCTAAGCCCGGAGGCCCGAAGAGCAAAACATGGTCCAGGGCCTCGCCGCGGTTGCGCGCAGCCGTAATGAAGAGATCGAGCTGCTCACGAATCCCGTCTTGGCCGGCATAGTCTTTGAGACGTGTCGGACGAAGGGCCTTGTCGATAACTTCTTCTTTTTCTTTTCTTTCAGAGGAAAGAATCGAATTGCTGTCCGCCATGGATTAACCTTTCTGAGCAAGTTGACGCAGGCAGAGACGAATGCCTTCGGAGGCGTCGGCATCGGCAGGGACGTTTTTCGCAGCGCCGCGAGCTTCGCGTTCGCTGAAACCCAACGCAACCAAAGCCTGAATGACTTCTGTCTGAACGGAAGAAACCGTGGGCACAGAAGTGACGACCATCTTGTCCTTCAGCTCAAGAACGAGACGTTCGGCCGTTTTCTTACCGATGCCGGGAACCATCGTCAAAAGTCCGACTTCATTATTGGCAATAGCGTTGCCGATGTCTTCTGCGGACATAGAGGAGAGCATGGCCAGCGAAATTCTCGGACCGATGCCGCTGACTTTCAGAAGCTGGCGGAAAACCGATTTTTCCTGAGCAGTCAAAAAGCCGTAAAGAAGCTGAGCGTCCTCGCGGACGATCATGACGGTTTCCAGAAACACCTCTTCGCCGATGTTCGGAAGATTGTAGAAAGTGGACATCGGGACATCGATCTCGTAGCCCAGTCCGCCGCATTCAACAACAACTTGCGGAGGATTTTTTTGAAGAATCTTTCCTCGAATAGTTGCAATCATTATTTAAACCTTTCCTTCATAACGTTTCGTCCACTCGTTTCTTGAGCGGCGAGCACTTGAGCCTCTGCGGGACACACCGGTTCCGCTGCTGCCGGCCTTGGTTCCGAGTGTCGGTACGAGGCCGAGCAGGATACTGGAGCTGCCGTAGCAGATTGCGGTTGCCAGGGCATCCGACTCGTCCGGACTGAAGCGCGTGTCCTCAAGCTTCAGATGCCTTAGAACCATTTGCAGCACTTGATCTTTGTCAGCGGCGCCGTAGCCGGTCACGGACTTTTTTATCTCGCGAGTGCTGATTTCTTTGCATAGGATAGAGTGACATGCGACAGCACACATCGCAGCGCCTCTTGCGTGCGACAGCAGCATGCTGGACTGAGCGTTCGTATTCAAGAAAGTTTTTTCAATCGAAGCGACATTCGGATGATGCTCCTCGATCAAAGCCGACAAGGACTTAAAAATGAATCCAAGCCGGTCAGAAAGCTCGCCTGCCGGTACATTCAATACGCCGGAGGCGACATAGGTGAAATGACCGGGCACAAAATCCACAAAACCGTAGCCGGTGTGATTCAGACCCGGGTCAATTCCGAGAATACGAACAGCCTTTTGGCTCACTAGAAGCCTCCGCCCATACCCGGGAAGCGGCCGCTAAGGCTTCTGAAGGCGCGCATCATTTTGCCCATGCCGCCTTTTTTCATCATCTTCATCATTTCGCGGCTCTGCTCAAACTGTTTGAGCAGACGGTTGACTTCCTGAACGGTGGTGCCGGCGCCGGCAGCGATTCTGCGCTTGCGGCTTGCTTTGATGATTTCGGGTTTTCTGCGCTCATGCGGTGTCATCGAATTGATGATGGCTTCAGTACGGGCGAGCTGTTTTTTAGCCTGTTCGTCGTCAACCTGACCGGCGGCCTGGGCGAACTGTGCCGGGAGTTTCTCAATTAAGGAGGAGAAACTGCCCATGTTCTTGACTTGAGCAAGCTGATCCTTGAAGTCTTCGAGCGTGAAATCGTCGCCCCTGCGCATTTTTTCAGCGAACTTCTGGGCCTTTTCGATATCCACGTTCTTGCGGACTTCATCGACAAGAGAAACGATGTCGCCCATGCCGAGGATTCGGCCGGCCATGGCCTGCGGATCAAAGCGCTGGAAGCCGTTGAGTTTTTCGCCCACACCCATGAATTTGATGGGCTTGCCGGTGACCATGCGGACGGAAAGCGCCGCACCGCCTCGGGAGTCGCCGTCGACCTTGGTGAGAATCACGCCGGTGAGCGGGAGTTTCTCGCCGAAGGCTTTGGCAGTGTTGACCGCGTCCTGACCGACCATGGCGTCGACCACGAAGAAGGTCTCGATCGGATTCAAGAATTTTTCCAGATCGCTGACCTCATTCATCATCTGTTCGTCGATCGCTAAGCGACCGGCCGTATCGACGATGAGTACGTCGTAGTAATGAAGCTTTGCGTATTCGAGGGCCTTGCGGGCAATGTCGAGCGGTTTTTCGTTAGGGGTGCTCGGGAAGAAATCGATGTTGGCTTGCTGAGAAACCGTTTGCAGCTGATCAATAGCGGCAGGACGATACACGTCGGCGGAAACGGTCAGAACTTTTTTCTTCTTTTCTTCTTTAAGCCATTTACCGAGCTTACCGGCGGTCGTCGTTTTACCGGCACCCTGGAGGCCGGCTAACAGGATGATTGCGGGAGGCTGAGTGGCGAGATTGATCTCGCGAACATTTTCAGGATCCTCTCCGCCGATTACTTTTGTTAATTCGTCGTGAACAATGCCGACCAATGCCTGGCCCGGAGTCAGGCTTGTCTGAACTTCGGTACCGAGGGCTTTTTCTTTAATTCTTGCAATGAGATCTTTGACCACGGGAATGGCAACGTCTGCCTCAAGGAGGGCAATACGAATTTCACGCAGCATGTCCTGCATGTTGGATTCGGTCAGACGAGCTTGTCCGCGAATGGTTTTGACGACTTTGGTAAGACGCTGAGTAAGAGAATCGAGCATTACATTAATTCAAAGGAAAGAGTTAAGTCATACAATACGATCAACTATATAAAAAAGAGTCGTAACGATGACATTGAATGCCATATTTTACGTTTTTGCGGCCGTATTGTATTTAGCCGCAGCCTTCGGAATTTACAAAACGTTGCAAGAGCCTGAACCTACGGAGAAATTCTGGATTCGCCCCCTGATTTGCGCGGGTCTTATGATCCAGGCTTATCTGATTTACGAGGCTTTGTTCCTGTACGGGACTCCGCACTTCGGAATGGCGCTTGCCTTGACGATTACGCTGTTCACCTGCACGTTCCTGCTGCTCTTGGAAAGTTTCTTCTCCAAGATCGGCGCCATGCTGGTTTTTGTTCTGCCGCTCTCTGCGGTCAGCATGCTTCTTCCGCTTCTGCTGCCGGGCTCTCCCCTTGAGCCCGAAACCGCGAGCGGTCCTTTCAGACTGCATCTGCTTCTGGCGATTCTCGCTTACAGCGTGATGACGATGGCGCTTATCCAGGGACTTCTCTTAATGGCCGTCCATAAGAGAGTTCGGTCTAAGGACTTTATTTCTCAGGACGGCGCAAAGCACGTCAATATCTTGGACAACATGCCGTCTATGATGGAAATGGAGAAGATCCTTTTCCGTCTGATCTGGGTCGGATTCATTGTTCTGACCGCTGCGATTCTATTCGGCGCTGTCTATTCACAGGAACTTTTCGGCCAAGCCTTCCGTTTTGACCACAAGACTGTCACCACCTGCATGGCCTGGTTCATTTTCGGAATCCTGCTTCTCGGACATCATCTCAGAGGCTGGAGAGGAAAGTTTGCCGCCCTTTGGACCGTTATCGGCTTCTGCGTTCTGATGGTTTCTTATATCGGCGTTCGCTTTGTTATGGAAGTTGTTCCGGGAGCCTAAGTCATGTCCAGGATCATTTTCTTCGTACTGATCATTGCCGTTATTTACTTTGCCTGGCGCTCTATGCGTTTAAAGCAAATTCAGCTTGAAAAACGCCTGGATAAACAGGAAAAAGCCAACCTTGCGGAACACAAAAACGATATGCCGGGCGAAAAGATGGTTTCGTGCGCCAACTGCGGTTTGTATGTTCCGATCAGTGAAGCCATCTACAGCAACGGGAAGTACTATTGCAGCCGTCAGCACGCAATGAAAGGCCCGAAGGCGCACTGATGCGAATTTTTCCTAACGGCTGGTGTGACGAAGCAGCAATTCGGCCTTCCGAGCATTTCAACGAACGACCGGAAGGCGAGGAGATTTCTCTTCTGGTGATACACAACATCAGTTTGCCTGCCGGTCAGTTCGGAACCGGGGACGTAGACGCGCTTTTCTGCGGGACGCTTGACTGCTGCAAGCATCCGTCCTACCAAGATTTAGAAGGGCTGCGTGTTTCTTCGCACTTCTTTATTGACCGAATCGGACGCTTGTTCCAGTACGTTTCCTGTTTGGACCGGGCCTGGCACGCCGGCGTTTCCTCTTTCGAGGGCCGTGAGAACTGCAACGATTTCTCGATTGGCGTGGAGCTCGAAGGCACGGATTCGACGCCCTACGAGCGAGTGCAGTATGAAACGCTCGCGCGACTCACTGACGCGCTTGCCGAAGCCTATCCCATCAAATATGTCACGGGTCATTCCATGATCGCGCCGCTTCGCAAGACGGATCCGGGCCCCGCTTTCGACTGGCTTATGTATGAGAGTCTCTGCAAGACCGGTAAGCCGTTGTGTTTTCCTTACGTCTAATTGAGCGGTCCAGGCCAAAATTCTGCATTGTTGGCCGCCGCCTCATTTAGAATGACTAACAACAAAACAAGTAAAACGAGAGGATCAGAAAGTGTCCGCGATTTTTTTATTAACTCTTAGACTTCTCTGCACGGTTTTCGCGTGCCTGCTCTTATTAAGAGCTTATTTAAAGTTTTTGCGTGCTCCCGGAAACGATCCGATCACTTCTTTTGCCTATACCACGACGCAGTGGGCTGTCGGTTCTGTCTCTAGATTTATCCCGAGAACACCGACTACTGACTGGCCTTCCATTTTTGTCTGCTATTTAGTCGCCGTTATCTATCAGTTTTTCCACTGGCTGATGGGATCCGGTGCCGGCGGATTCTTTCCGTTCTTCTTGGGCTCTGCTGTGCTTGTGGTTTACTGGGCGATTGAGCTTGCAATGTTTGCCGCTTTGCTTTTCTGCATTCTTTCTTGGGTAAACCAAACAAGCGCTCTTTACCGTACGCTGAGTTATCTCTGCTATCCCTTCCTGGCTCCGATTAAGAAATTTATTCCGGTCTGGAAGAACATTGATTTTTCTGCGATCGTCTTCTTCTTGGTTGCCAATATTGTTTTAGCGCTGCTCGCACCGCTGACATAACTCCTTTGATGCTCTGCCTGCTGCTTGATTTTCCACGGCGGCAGACGCAAATAAAAGCTAAATTCCCGCTCAGATTAAATAAGGCTCGGCGGGAATTTTGTTTTGGATGGACTCGGGGAGGGGCGCTATTCTAAAAAGCATCTCCAGTGGCTCTAAGATGGACCGAAAGAGCTTTAAAGATAAAACAACGGGTTGCAGTTGCCTTTTAATTGATAAGTTGGAGATGCTGAATCGGGATATTCTCAGCCAGGAATAGTCTGACAGAAGGCTCAGTGTTTCTAAACAAGCCTAAACGAAACGGCCTTCGCTTTTTGGGCGAAGGCCGAAACTTCACGAGTGAGTAACTACTGACTTACTCTTGATTTTGAGCTTGAAGGTTGTTGGGGATCTGACCCTTGTCATTGCTGAAGACTCGGTAGGCTTCAATGAACAGGGCGGCAGACAGAACAGCCAGACCGGCAGAGATGCCGACGATCAGCCAGTTCTTGCCAAGGTTGGCATAAATGAGCTGACCAAGAGAGCAGAAAGTAACGGCAAACATGAAGTACATCGGAATCGTGACCATGAATGTCTTTCTGTTTTCTTTTCTGAGCCAAGCAGCGATAGCGAGCAGAGACAGAGCGGCAAGCATCTGGTTGGCGGTACCGAAAATCGGCCAAATCGTGAGGTAAGAACCGATAGACATGTACCAGGCCAGAGCGATCGTGATCGCAGTTGCGACGTAACGGTTGCCGAGGAAAGCAGCAATAGGCTGTTCCTTGCCGCCATTGCGGCTTTCGACAGGACGTGTAACCAGCTCTTGGAAGATGAATCGTCCGAGGCGGGTTGCGGTGTCCAGCGTAGTAAGTGCAAAGGCGGAAATCGTCAAAGCAACGAACTCTTTAGACAGGTTGAAATCAAGACCCAGCGCGGTCATGAAGGTTGCGGTGCCTTGAGAGAAGGCATTGACCGGGCCGCCGGCTTTCAGGAGAGCAGGCAGTTTGTCAGCGGCAACGTAAGCAACGGAAATGATGGCGCAGATTGCCAGGAGGCCTTCAATTAGCATGGAGCCGTACCCGATGAGCTTGGCGTTCTTTTCGTTGTCGAGCTGCTTGGAGCTGGTGCCGGAGCTGACTAAAGAATGGAAACCGGAAATGGCACCGCAGGCGACGGTAACGAATAGAACCGGGAAGAGCCACTGGCCCCCTCCGAGATCAAAGCCTACGAACGGAGAAATCTCCATGGTTGGCTGATAGAAGCAAATGCCGAGGAAGGCGGCAATGATCATCAGATAGAGCAGGAAGGAGTTCAGGTAGTCGCGAGGCTGCAAGAGAATCCAAACCGGTGCGATGGAAGCAACAAAGATGTAGCCCATCATAATCAGGAGCCACATATCCTTAGAGAGGACGATCGGGAAAATATGGCCGATGTAGAAAGCGGCAGCCATACCGATGAGGCCCAGAACCGTACCGAGGAAAAGAGACATGCCGGTACGATAGACGAGCAGGCCGAAAGCGACAGCGAGCAGAATGAAGAGCAGGGAGGATGTGCCGGCGCCGGGGTTGGCTACGAAAGTAGCAGCAACGATGTTGGCGAAGGCGGCAATCACAACCAGCAAGGTAATCCAAGCAAAGATGGCGAAGAGAATCTTGGCTTTTTCTCCGATGTTGGCTTCGATAATTTGGCCGATACTCTTGCCTTTATGGCGCAAAGAAGCCACCAAAGAACCGTAGTCATGTACGCCGCCGAAGAAGACGCTGCCGACAATAATCCACAGTGTGACGGGAACCCAACCGAAGACAGCAGCCGTAATCGGACCGACAATCGGGCCGGCGCCTGCAATTGAAGAGAAGTGGTGTCCGAGGAGAACAGCCGGTTTTGTCGGAAGGTAGTCAATGCCGTCCTTCTGAGTTTCTGCCGGTGTTTTGCGCGTTGGGTCGATGCCCCATTGCTTGGCAAGCCAGGAGCCATAAACGACATAGGCGATCAGAAAGATGACCGCTGAGCCGATAAGTAAGGTAAAACCGTTCATTTCCATTCCTAGGTGTTTGAGATAAATTAAATAAAGCTTTTAGTCAGACTTCTTTGGGAATCCGAAGTTTCTAACAGTCCTTTTGCCGAACGAATTGGAATAAACCTTTTCGTTTTTAAGATCGACCAAAATGAAGGCTAGATCGGCCCAACCGCGAAGAGAGAACCAAAAGTCTTTATGAAACTTTTTGGCAGACGCCGTCTCAACAATCTTCGGGTCAATTTCCTCCTCGGAAATCAACGCCGCAGTGAAAATTGAGGACATATGCTTTTCGTCCGTCGGTAGTTCCGAAATCAGTCTTTTGAACTGTTCGAAAACGGCTTCGATGTCTGTTTTCTTGATTTTGTCAGTACAGCCATAAAGCCCGACATACTCGTCATTGTTCACTGTGTATAACGAGATGCTTTTAGAGAGGAAGTACTTTTCCGAAGTTCGATTGTGTACTGCCCAAAGCGCCGGCTGAGGATTGAGTCCTTGAGGCGTTTCTTTGAAATCGAAAGCTGCGGTGAGTCGATTCCTCATCAAAGTTAAATATTCAGATGTATTCATTGGTTATCCGTAAAAATGCCTGCGGTTCGCCGAGAACACGCGCTGAACATGAACTTATTTTAGAGAGAAAAAACAGCTGATTTTCGGAGAAGAGACAGAAAAAACCCGATATTTAGAGGTAGGACTAATAGGTAAAGAGAGGAAATTACCCGTCACCGGAAAGGAAGAAATACGGCAGCTGCCATGCTCAATCTTGGATTTTTGCCTGAAACTCTTACCTCCAACGGGTTATAAAAGAGGTACCAATTTCTTTGCCACCTTTTAACGGACTGATTATGAAACGTTTGGTTTTGATTGCCTCTCTACTTGGGTTTGCCGTATGTATGAATCCGGCTATTGCAAAAGACACTTCCGAGCATCTCACCGCTCAGCAAAATAAGATGTCTTACTGCAGCAAGGAAGCCGCAGCTAAAGATCTTCACGGCGATAAGCGTAAAGAATTCATGAAGGAATGCTTGTCTAAGAAAGTTGATGACGGGAAAAAGAAACTGACCAAACAGCAGGAAAAAATGGTCAAGTGCAGCAAGGAGGCTAAAGAAAAAGCGCTTAAAGGCGAGCTTCGCAAGAAATTTATGTCTGATTGCCTGAAGAATTAATCGCAGAGGTACCGATAATTCGGCCGCGCTGGGATTGCTATTTTGATTACGAAGGTGCGGCGCCCCAATCAATTTGGGCAAAGAAAAAGCGCATCTTTGACGATGCGCTTTTCAGAATTCTGGCTCCCCGAGTTGGACTTGAACCAACGACCTGCGGATTAACAGTCCGTCGCTCTACCGACTGAGCTATCGGGGAATCAACAAGACGAGACTATATACAAGTTTTTGAACTCGTGCAAATCAAAAACTAAATTTTTTTTCATTCTTTTTCGTTTTTATATTGCCTCTTATTTGAACTCTTTGATTCAAAAGGAAATTTAAAAATGTAAAAAGGCTCCGATTTTTTCGGAGCCTTCCGTAAAAACGCGTAGTTTCGAGCTTAGAGCACTTCTTTAATAGCTTCTGCCGTGTATTTCACGTTGTCTTTGTTCAAAGAGGCAACGCACATACGGCCGCTCTTAACGATGTAGACACCGAATTCGTCTTTCAGACGCTGAACTTGTTCGGGGTTCAGACCGGAGAAGGAGAACATGCCCTTCTGCTGGGTGACGAAGTCAAAGTCTTTCTTGGCGCCGAGTGCTTTGAGTTCAGCGGCCAGATCCTTGCGCATTTCCTTGATGCGTTCACGCATTTCGCTCAAGTCTTCATGCCACTGAGCCATCAGTTTCGGGTCGTTGAGAACTTGGGCAACAATCTTTGCGCCGTGAGCGGGAGGATTGGAGTAGTTGGCGCGAATCAAAGCCTTCAGTTTGCTCATGACGCGGGATGCTTCTTCCTGGTCTTTGCAGACGACGGTCAGAGCACCGATACGTTCGCCGTAAAGCGAGAAGGACTTGGAGAAAGAGCTGGAAACGAAGAAGGGGATTCCGGCGTCGGCAAATTGACGGATGGAACCGGCGTCTTCTTCAAGACCGTCACCGAAGCCCTGGTAAGCGATATCGAGGAACGGAATCAGCTTGTTCTTGACGCACACGTCAACAACCTGGGCCCATTGTTCTTGAGTCAGGTCATAGCCTGTGGGGTTGTGGCAGCAGGCGTGCAGGATCACAACGGTATTTTCTTTCAAACCGTTGAGGCTCTCAAGCATGGCAGGGAAGTCGACACCGTTGTTTTCTTTGTCATAGTACGGATACTTGCCGACCTTGAAACCGGCCTGTTCAAAAATCGCAACGTGGTTCTGCCAAGTCGGTGTGCTGACCACAGCTTCCGGATCTTTGAGAATGGCTGCAAGGAAGTCTGCGCCGACTTTAAGAGCACCGGTTCCGCCGAGAGATTGAACGGTAACGGCACGTTTTTCTTTGATGATCGGAGAATCAGCACCGAAAATCAGTTTCTGAACCCCGGAAGTGAAGGCAGGAATACCGGAAATCGGCAGATAGGTGTGCGGTTCGCCGGCTTCAAGAATTCTCTTTTCGGCTTCGGCAACGACGCGCAGCAGAGGTACTTTGCCGTCTTCAGTGCTGTAGACGCCGATACTCAGATTAACTTTTTTGTCGCGGGGGTCGGACTTGAAAGCTTCGTTGAGGCCGAGAATAGGATCGTCGGGAGCTTGTCCGACAACATCAAAAATGGATTTGGACATGAGATTCTCTAGAGGTGTTAAAAAATGTCAATTACTTAGCCTAATTCAAAATTGGCGGCAAAATCGTTTTTCCAACGAAAATATTTGGCATCTCGGAAGCTGAAATGAAAAAGGACTGCCGCACGGACAGTCCTCTAAAAATTCAAAGAGCTAAGACTAAGTTTTATCGCTGACAAAGCGCGGAGCCAGCAGCCCCCACAGTGTCCAACCGAAGAACGTGGCAAGCGAACCGTAGAAGACTTCCGTAATGCCGGTGGAAAACAGTGCGTAGAAGCTGTAAAGCGCACCGATTAAGGCGACAAACGTATAAAGCTTTGCTTTAGAAGGCTCAACACCGGCAGCCTTCATAATGACGCTGACTGCTGCCATTGAAAGCAAATACGGCATGATGTTGGTGACGACGGCCAAGTCGACCAAGCGGTTGAACTGATTAAAGAGCTCCGGACTAATCGTCATGAAGCAGAAGCACGTCTGGATGGCGACAATGATGACCATGCCGAGAACCGGCGCGCCCCACCGATTAACTTTCGCAAAACACTTCGGGAAGAAACCTTCCACAGCGGATTGCTGGAACACTTTGGCGATCGTGAATTGCCAGCCCAGCGTGGAACCCGCGCAAGAAAGAATCAAAAGGAATGTCACGAACTTGCCGATCGTAGAGTTGAACATCAAGCTGAAAGTCAGTCCAAACGGCGCATTGGATTTCACCAGCTCGGTATTCGGGACGATGCCCGCGATGATGTTGGTGGATGCAATATAAATAATGGCCACGCCGATTGTGGCTCCCATCACGGCAATCGGTACGTTCTTCTGAGGATTCTCAACGGCGTCGCTGTTGGCGCAGGCACTCTCCAGCCCGAGGAAAGCCCAAAGCGTCATGGAAATAGAAGATCCGACAGCAGAGAAGAATGGATGATGGTGCGGATTCCAGGAGTCAACGTACATGGTCGGGTTGAACCAGAACCATCCGATGACACTCAGAAGAAGAACAGGAAGGACGACGCACCAAACAGCCAAAGAACTGAACTTGCCGGTAATGGACGCACCCATGAAGTTGGCGGACGTGCAGATCCAGAGGACGACAATCGTGGAAAGACAAACATTAACAGGGGACAGGCTGATGCCCAGCAGTTCGGATCCGTAGCCGACACAAGTCAGAGCAATGGCGATATTGGCAAAGAGCAGAGAAATGCCGTAGGTGTAGTTGGCCAGAAAATTTCCGGCTTTGCCGAAGGCATACTCGGCGTAGCCGCCCATGCCCGGTCGTTTGCTGAACATTCCGCATTTGGCGAAAGCATAGGCAAGACACAAGGAGCCGAAGGCGGTGATCACCCACGAGAGAATCGAGATGGTCCCGATTTCGGCTAACTTTGTCGGCAGCATTACGATGCCGGAGCCCATCATATTAATAGCGGTCAGAAGCGTCAGTTGGGTAACCGACATCTTCTTCGGATTTTGTTCAGACATAAATATCCTCTGAATCGACAAAGACCGGAGCTAAAGCCCCGGTCCCATCGTACTACTGACCTTTTGCTTTCAGGCGTTCGACAATGTCTTCTTTGAGCACGTAGCAGTAAACCTGTTTGCCGCCTCTGCCGTTGTCTTCGACGTAAACACCCTGCAGTTCGGGTGCAAAGCCCGGCATTCTGCCCATAGCTTCCTGCCAAGCCAAGAAGTATTTAAGAACCGGACCGCCCCAGACCTCTCCGGGGAAGCAGCATAAAACGCCGGGAGGATAGGGAAGTGCGCCTTCTGCGGCAACACGTCCTTCCGCATCTTCCATACGTACGAGTTCGGCTTGACCGCGCAGGAAGGCGAAATGAGCGTCCTGAGGATTGATCACGCTCTTGGGCATGTATTCGCTGCGGAACATCTGTTTCTGAATTTTTTTAATGTTCCTTTCTTTATAGAAGTCATGCATCTCTTGGCAGAGCTGGCGAATCGAATAGTCGTGGTAACGGTACTCATAATGCTTATAGAGCCCCGGAAGCACGTCTTCGAGAGGTGCGTCTTCGTCGAGATACTTTTCAAAACGGGCAATCTGACTGACGAGATGGTCCATCTTTTCTTTGTTCTCTGCGGGCGTCATAAGGAAAAGAATGGAGTTAAGGTCATTTTTCTCGGGAATGATGCCGTTTTCTCGCAGGTAATTCGCAAGAATGGTGGCAGGCACACCGAAGTCTTCGTACTCACCGGTTTCGACATTGATACCCGGTGTCGTCAGCATAAATTTGCACGGATCGACAAAATATTGGCTCTCCCCATAGCCTTCAAAAGAGTGCCATTTTTCACCGGGCACAAATTTAAAGAACTCCAGATCCTGCGAAATAAGATTCGTCGGATAAGACTTCCAGTCGGCGCCTCGTACCTTGTTAGGAATAAACGGCTTGATGTGGTGGCAGGTATCCAGCAGCAGCTTGCGTGCATCGATAGTGGTCTTGACGCAGTCGGCCCAAAGTCTGCGGCCGGCTTCACCTTCCTGCATTTTGGCGTTGACATCCAGAGAGGCAAACAGCGGATAGAAGGGACTCGTGGAAGCGTGCATCATAAAGGCATTGTTCAGCACCTTGTGCGGAATGAAGCGGTCCTGACCTCTGATGTGGGCGTCTTTCTTATGAATCTGTGAAGACTGAGAAAAGCCGGCTTGCTGCTTGTGTACAGACTGTGTGACAAAAATGCCGGGATCTTCCGGCCCGAGTTCGAGAAGCAGCGGTGAGCAGTCGCGCATCATCGGAATGAACTGTTCATAGCCGACCCATGCGGAGTCAAACAGAATGTAATCGCACAGATGTCCGATTTTGTCGACGACTTGTCTGGCGTTGTAAATCGTGCCGTCGTAAGTGCCGAGCTGAATGACGGCAAGACGGAACGGGCGCTTGGCGTCGGCTTTCTCGGGGCACTTTTCTCGAATGAGGTCGCGAAGATATTTCTCGTCAAAGCATTTTTCGTCAATGCCGCCGATAAAGCCGAAAGGATTGCGCGCAGTTTCGAGATAAATCGGTGTGGCGCCGGCCTGCAGCAGAGCACCGTGATTCACGGACTTATGATTGTTTCGGTCGTATAAAACTAAGTCTCCCGGTGTGAGGGCCGCATTTAAGACGACCTTATTGGAGGCAGAGGTTCCGTTGAGAACGAAATACGTCTTGTCGGCGTTATAGATTTTTGCGGCGGCTTTTTGTGCTTTGAGCGGCGCGCCTTCGTGAATCAAAAGGTCGCCCATCGCAACGTCGGCGTTGCAGAGGTCGGAACGGAAGAGTTCTTCGCCGTAGAAATCGTAGAAAGCGCGTCCGGCCGGGTGACGGCGGAAGTAAGCACCGCCCTGATGTCCAGGGCAGTCAAACTGAGATTTGCCTTTATAGACGTACTGCGCCAAAGCGCCGAAGAAAGGAGGCAGGACTTTGTCTTCGTAGCGTTTAGCCGCCTCATCGATCTGGCGCCCGAATAAGCGTCTGTCCGTCAGATTGTCGCTGATGACGCCGACAACGTGTCCGACGAGTTCTTCCGGAGTGTTCTCTTCGTCTCGAAGGTAAAGGAAGACGGGAATGCCAAGGGCTGTTCCGTCGACTTTGTTTAGACCGCCCTTGCGGTAGTCTTCAATATCAATAACAACAGCTGAGACTTCGGTAAAGTCTGCCGTGGAGAGCTTGACAACTTCACGGTCGACCTGAAGTTTATCTTTTAATACGGCAGAGGCTGCGATCTTAAGTTTTTGCATGATTAATGTTCTCCGGACTAACTTGAATGAATCCGCAAAAAATTTAATGAATGAGAGGTCGGGCCCTTTTCTTTCAAAAACGACTTACGCAAGCTGAGGCGAGATTGCTGAAAGTTGTCTTATTGAAGATATAGAAAAGGACGAGAATGGCCGAACGGATACGGCCGAAAGATTATTGGGCAGCTTCAGAGACGAATTTGTTGAAAGAAAAGCAGTCGCGCATCGTAAACCGCGTTAGATGCAGTGTACGGCGTATGCCTATGTTGAATAGGCACTTGCCAATGTTGAAAGTGCACATAGCAGGAGCCTCTATTTTTATGTCTGCCGAATTGCAGAAGCAAATATTTTGACAACAAAAATTATGTCAGTCAACACGATGTTACATAAATAAAATCATAATAAATTCATTGAAAACAATAGGATAGTTAGGTGTGCATCCAAAAATGGGTCCGAAGATGCGAGGGGTGTGAATTAGAGTCAGAGGAATGTCGACTAAATTAATTCTGACTTGGATTAACCAGATCGGATTTTTGCGCAGCGGACTCCGAGCGATTCGTTCTAAACTTTTCAAATTCAAAGGATTCTTTAGGCAGACACCACCTTGAAAATCATCAAATTCCCCAATTCTCCGTTTGAACTGCATCAGCCATTTGAGGCGGCCGGAGATCAGCCTCAGGCCATCAAAGAGCTCGTCGAAGGCATTGAAGACGGCCTTACGGCCCAGACGCTGCTTGGTGTGACTGGAAGCGGCAAAACTTACACGATGGCAAACGTTATCGCTCGAACCGGTTTGCCGACGCTGATCATGGCGCCGAATAAAACCCTTGCTGCCCAGCTCTACGCGGAAATGAGAGACTTCTTCCCGAATAACGCGGTGGAGTACTTCGTGAGCTATTACGACTACTACCAGCCGGAAGCTTACGTACCTCAGCGGGACCTCTTTATTGAAAAAGATTCTGCCATCAACGAGCACATCGAGCAGATGCGTCTGTCGGCTTCAAAGAGTGTGCTGGAACGTCGCGATGTGATCATTGTGGCCACTGTCTCCGCTATCTACGGTATCGGTAAACCTGAGTCCTACACCGAGATGCGTCTTATCCTGAAAGTCGGTGACAAGATCGAACAGCGGGATTTGATTTCTCATTTGGTCCGCATCCAATACGAACGCAACGATATGGAATTCACGCGCGGGAAGTTCCGCGTTCGCGGCGACACAATCGACGTGTTCCCGGCCGAGCACTCGGAAATGGCGCTGCGTATTGAGCTGTTCGATGACGAAATCGAAGCTATGTATTTCTTTGATCCGCTGACCGGCAAAACTCGCCAGAAGGTAGACCGCTTTGCTATCTATCCGACATCGAACTATGTCACGCCGAGAAACGATATCCTGCGAGCGATTGAAGCCATCAAAGACGAGCTTCGGGATCAGGAGACTAAATTTATAGAGAGCGGCAAGCTGCTTGAAGCGCAGCGTATCCGCGAAAGAACACTCTTTGACTTGGAGATGCTCCATGAAGTGGGTTTCTGCAAAGGCATTGAGAACTACAGCCGCCACTTAGCAGGAGGTCTGCCCGGAGAGCCGCCTCCGACCTTGATCGACTATCTGCCGAAAGACGCGCTGATGTTCTTTGACGAATCTCACGTTCTTTTAGGTCAGATCGGCGGAATGTATCGCGGAGACAGCGCAAGAAAAGAAACCCTCGTCACCTACGGCTTCCGTCTTCCGAGCGCCAAAGACAACCGTCCGCTCCGCTTTGACGAATTCGAAAGCAAGATGCGTCGTGCGATCTTTGTCTCGGCCACCCCGGCAGACTATGAGCTGAATCATTCTTCTCAGATCGTTGAACAGGTGGTGCGTCCGACGGGCCTCGTGGACCCGGAAGTAGAAGTACGCCCGGCTACGACTCAGGTGGACGATGTACTCGGCGAAATCAAAGAGAGAATCTCTAAAGGTCAGCGAATTCTGATTACGACCCTGACCAAACGCATGGCCGAGGACTTAACGGATTTCCTGCAGGATAACGACATCAAAGTCCGTTACCTTCACTCAGACATTGATACGGTGGAACGCGTGGAAATCATTCGTGACCTGCGCGCCGGAGTTTTCGATGTTCTGATCGGCATTAACTTGCTGAGAGAAGGTCTGGATATTCCGGAAGTAGCACTGGTCGCAATTTTGGATGCGGATAAAGAAGGCTTCCTGCGAAGCGAGCGTTCTCTCATTCAGACCATCGGACGTGCTGCGCGAAATGTTGAAGGCAAAGCCATTCTGTATGCCGATACGATTACCGATTCCATGCGCCGAGCGATGGACGAAACGGCTCGACGCAGAGAAAAACAAACGGCTTACAACGTCGCACACAACATCACGCCTAAGAGCGTTAAGAAAGGGATCCGTGACATTATTGACGGTGTCTATAAGAGCGATAGTCTTGAAAACGAATTCGGTCTGGTTGACGGTCAGGATTACGAAAAAATGGGGCCGAAAGAACTGGCTCGCGAAATCAAACGTCTCGAAAATGAAATGTTTGAGCATGCTAAGAATCTCGAATTCGAAAAAGCCTCCGAAGTCCGTGATAAATTGGCGTCTATTCGTAAACAGGTTTTCGGTGCAACGCCCGGCGAGGATGAAGAAGGCGCAAAGCCGAATGCTTGAGTGCTCATTTTGAGTTGAATTATTAGTAATTACCCTATACATTTTTGCAAAAAGCGTTAGGGGCTCGTAAGCTATTGCAACCTGCCTGCGGTGTACGCGAGAGAGGTGTGATTAATTCGTCAATTAAGAAGAATGCAAAAAACATGGTAAAAGTTTTATTTGTGTGCATGGGGAATATCTGTCGTTCCCCTACGGCTGAAGCAGTTTTTAAGAAAATGGTGAAGGAAGCCGGACTGACTGACAAAGTAATCGTGGATTCTGCCGGTACACATGGTTATCACGTCGGAGAGGCGCCGGACGTGCGCGCTCAGATTGCAGGCCGTAAGCGCGGATATGACTTATCCGAGCTGAGAGCCCGTCAGATTACATCCGACGACTTTAGGGAGTGCGACTTCATTTTGGCGATGGACTGGGAAAATCTGACTGCTATGCAGCAGATCTGCCCGCCGATGTATAAACACAAGCTGGCGCTCCTGATGCGCTACGCAACCGAATACGATACGGCTGTAGTGCCCGATCCGTATTACGGCGGCAATGAAGGTTTTAACACAGTGCTCGACTACTGTGAAGACGCTTGCGAAGGTTTGCTTGAAGTCGTCAAGAAACGCGCTTCCGTCTACATTCCCGGCTCAGCTCTGTAGCCGCTGAAAATTCATTTTCCTTTTTAGCCCTCTTCGGAGGGCTTTTTCAATTCCGACTATTGCGCTCGGAAATAAAACGGTCTATTATTTCCGACTAAATGAATCGGAATAAGTATGAAACTCACTACTAAAGGCCGTTTTGCCGTCACCGCAATGCTTGATATTGCTCTCCACGATCCGGAAGAGTACGTATCCATTGCTGCGATCGGGGACAGACGCCATCTTTCAAGTGCCTATCTTGAGCAGATCTTCGGAAAGCTGCGCAGAGCCGGACTCCTTGAAGGCGTGCGCGGTCCTGCCGGCGGTTACCGTTTGGCCAAGCCTGCAGATCAGATCACGGTGATCGATATTTTGGAAGCCGTGGACGATCCGCTGGAGAAAGCCAGCTGCGATAAAAACAGAGAAGTCTGCGACGGAGAAGGTGAGTGCATCACATTCGATCTTTGGGAAAGCCTCAACGAGGAAATCCGAAAGTTCCTGAAAGGGATCTCGCTGAAAAACCTGGCTGACAAGAAAAAGCTCAAAGATCAGGGCTTAAGCCCCGTATCCATTATCAAACCGAAGGTTTAATAAATCCCCAATTTATCTCTTCATTGGAGCTAATCATGAAGTTCCCTATTTACCTTGATTATTCTGCGACTACGCCTGTGGATCCTCGTGTCGTCGATAAGATGATTCCTTTCCTCTACGAGAATTTCGGCAACGCTGCCAGCACGAGCCACGAGTACGGCTGGAAAGCCAAAGAGGCTGTTGAAAACGCCCGCGCTGAAGTGGCAGCATTGATCAACGCCGATCCGAAAGAAATCGTTTGGACCAGCGGCGCAACCGAAAGCGACAACCTCGCAATCAAGGGTGCAGCTCGTTTCCACAAGGACAAGGGCAAGCATTTAATCACGGTAAAGACCGAACACAAAGCGGTGTTGGACTCCATGCGCGAGCTCGAACGCGAAGGCTTTGAAGTCACCTACATGGATGTCGGCAAGGACGGACTCTTAGACCTCGACGCTTTGGCTAAAGCCATGCGTTCTGATACAACTCTGGTTTCCGTGATGGCCGTCAACAACGAAATCGGCGTTATTCAGGACATCGAAAAAATCGGTGAAATGTGCCGCGAACGCGGAATCCTGTTCCACGTCGACGCCACTCAGGCCGCCGGCAAGATTCCTCTGGACATGGAAAAACTCAAAGTCGACCTGATGAGCCTTTCTGCTCACAAGCTTTACGGACCGAAAGGTATGGGTGCTCTTTACGTTCGCCGTAAACCGCGTGCCCGTATCGAAGCCATCATCCACGGCGGCGGCCACGAAAGAGGCATGCGCTCCGGCACCCTTGCCACACACCAGATCGTCGGTATGGGCGAAGCCTACAGACTGTGCCGCCTGGAAATGGACGAAGAAATGAAGCGTATCGGCGCTCTTCGCGACAGACTCTGGAAAGGCTTGAGCGAAATCGAAGCCGTCCATGTCAACGGAAGCATGGAACACAGAGCTCCGTTCAACCTCAACGTCAGCTTCGCATTTGTTGAAGGTGAAGCCCTTATGGCCAGCTGTCCTGAAATCGCCGTTTCTTCCGGCTCTGCCTGCACCTCCGCCAGCTTGGAACCGTCCTACGTTCTGCGTGCTCTCGGTATTGATGACGAACTGGCTCATAGCTCCATCCGCTTCAGCTTAGGCCGCTTCACGACGGAAGAAGAGATTGACTACACCGTCAAACTCATCAAAGAAAAGGTTGCACAGCTTCGTGAAATGTCCCCGCTTTGGGAGATGTACAAAGAAGGCGTGGACATGAAACAAGTTAAATGGACAGAACACTAATAAGGAAAGAAAAGAATGCAATACAGCGATAAAGTGATGGATCATTTCCAGCACCCCAGAAATGTCGGCAGACTGGATAAAAACGATCCGAACGTCGGAACCGGTACGCGCGGCGCTCCCGCCTGCGGCGACGTTTTAAGCCTGCAGATCAAGGTCAATGACAACGGCGTAATCGAAGACGCTAAGTTCAAAACCTACGGCTGCACCAGCGCCATCGCTTCCAGCTCCTTGGTCACCGAACTGATCAAGGGCAAGACTCTGGAAGAAGCCGAACAGCTCAAAAATACGGCCATTGCCGAGGAGCTCGAGCTTCCTCCCGTCAAAATTCACTGCTCGATTCTTGCTGAAGATGCCATTAAGGCCGCAGTGGAAGACTATCGTCAGAAACAAGCTCAGATTAAGGAAAATAATGTCGGTAACATTGACAGAAAAAGCAGCTTCCCACGTTGAAGAATTCCTTCGTAAACGCGGCAAAGGCGTCGGTCTTAGAGTCGGTGTCAAAACCAGCGGCTGCTCCGGTATGGCTTACGCCTTAGAGTTTGCGGACAAAATCGAACCCGAAGATCAGGTCTACGAAAGCTACGGGATCAAAGTGATTGTTGATCCTAAGAGCCTGCCCTATATCAACGGAACCGAACTGGACTTTGTCCGTGAAGGTCTCAATACCGGATTCAAATTCAAGAACCCGAACGAGAAAGAAAGCTGCGGCTGCGGTAAATCTTTCCATGTCTAACTGAAGCGGAGGCATTATGGCGGCGATGAGCCCTTTTGAAATTTTCGGTCTGAAACCCCAGTTCCGAATCGACAAACAAAAGTTGGATGAAAAGTATTTTGAAATCCAGAAGAAGGTTCATCCCGACCGTTTTGCCTCGGCAAGCGACGCTGAAAAGCGTGTGGCTCAGCAATGGGCAACGCTGATTAACGACGCTTACCAGAAACTCAGCGATCCGATTCAGCGCGGCAAGGTTCTTTGTGCTCTTCGCGGACATCCGATCGATGAGGACAGCAGCGGTTCAATCTCCGAAGAGTTTCTCTTTGAGCAGCTCGAGCGCCGTGAGGCCATCGCCGATGCGAAAGGCGCCGGCGATACAACCGAGCTCGCAGTCATGAAGAAAGCTATCGAAAAAGAAAAGGACGAACTGCTCAACGAAGTCGCAGATGCGTTCGATGTGAAATCTGATGTCTCGCTGGCGGCAGAAGATTTAAAAAAAGTTATGTTTTTAAATCGCCAGCTACTGGATTTTGAATAATGTCACTTCTGCAAATTGCCGAACCGGGAATGTCGACAGCACCGCACCAAGAGCGGTTTGCTGTCGGTATTGATTTAGGCACCACGAATTCATTGGCGGCGACCGTGAGAAACGGTTCTCCTGAAGTTCTCGTCGATGAAAATAATCAGAAACTGCTTCCCTCCGTCGTTCATTATCAGAAAGACGGAGGTGTTGTCGTAGGTGAAGAAGCTCGGCTGCGTGCAGAAGCCGACCCGCTCAATACAATCTCCAGCGTTAAACGTTTTATGGGCCGGAGCGCTTCCGAACTCCAGAACAGCCGTTACATGCCTTATGACTTTATCAAAGGCGAGGGCATGGTCAAACTCAACACTTCTCAAGGTGCCAAGAGCCCGGTGGAAGTGTCTGCAGAAATTCTTAAAGTTCTTAAAAAACGTGCAGAGGACGCCTTAGGTGGTGAACTCGTCGGCGCAGTTGTCACGGTTCCCGCTTACTTTGACGACGCCCAGCGTCAGGCCACAAAGGATGCGGCCAAACTTGCAGGCCTGAATGTTCTCCGTCTTTTGAGTGAACCGACGGCAGCCGCTTTGGCTTACGGTCTGGATACCGGCGCTGAAGGCCTTTACATCGTTTATGACCTAGGCGGCGGTACCTTTGACGTCTCCGTTCTTCGTCTGCGCAAGGGTGTCTTCGAAGTGCTCGCCACCGGCGGCAACAGCCAGTTGGGCGGCGATGACTTTGACCAGCGTCTCTATTGCTGGGTTATTGATCAGGCGGGCCGTCCGCTCCTGACGCATTCCGACAGCCGCATGCTGATGGCTAAAGCTAAGGCAGTAAAAGAGACTCTGACAACAGAGAAGAAGGCCACGATTCACGCCAAGATTTCCGGTGACCGCATTATCAATGTCACGATCACCCGTGAAGTCTTTGATTCCATCACGCACCATTTGGTCGCCAGAACTATTGAGGCAACTAAACAAACTTTGAAAGATGCCGGTCTCAAACGCGACGAAGTAAAAGGTGTTGTACTCGTCGGCGGTTCAACTCGCATGCCCTGCATCCGCAAGGCGGTGGCCGATTACTTTGACCGCGAACCTCTGACCGATATCGATCCGGATGAAGTGGTGGCGATCGGAGCAGCACTCCAAGCTAATCTTCTTGCCGGCAACCGCAGTGATGAAGACTGGCTCCTGCTTGACGTCACACCGCTTTCCCTCGGTCTTGAAACCATGGGCGGCCTTGTAGAAAAAGTTATTCCCCGCAATACACCGATTCCTGTGGCTATGGCGCAGGATTTCACGACCTTTAAAGACGGTCAGACAGCCATGTCGATCCACGTGCTTCAGGGCGAACGCGACTTGGTGGAAGAATGCCGATCTTTAGCCAAGTTCTCTTTGCGTGGAATTCCGCCTAAAGTTGCAGGAGCCGCTCGAATCCGCGTGACGTTCCAGGTAGACGCTGACGGACTGTTGTCTGTGACAGCTCGCGAACAAACGACCGGTGTAGAAGCTTCTGTCACTGTGAAGCCGTCTTACGGACTTTCCGAGGATGAAATCAGCCGCATGCTGAAGGATTCCTTCGGTCACGCCGAAGAAGACATGAAACTTCGCGAACTGCGGGAGCAGAAAGTAGAAGCCGCCCGTCTTTTGGAAAGCATTTACTCCGCACTGTCTTCGGATGCCGACCTTCTCAATGAAGCCGAGCGCGCTCAGATCGACGCCATGATTCAACATCTTGAGACGGTTCGCGCGCAAGATGACAAGGATGAAATTAAGAATTCGATTTCGGCACTCTCCGAGGGAACGAAGGACTTTGCCGCACGTAGAATGAACCGTACGATCTTGGAAGCACTCCAAGGCAAATCTGTTGACGAGGTTTAAAAAATGCCGAAAGTAACCGTTTTACCGCATCCTGGAATCTGCCCGAACGGGGCTGAGTTTGAAGTCCCCGAAGGTGCAAACTTAGCCAAGGCTCTGGTCGCAAACGGCGTCAATATTGACCATGCCTGCGAGTTCTCCTGCGCCTGCACGACTTGCCACTGCTACATCGACAAAGGCTTTGACTCGTTAGAGCCTGCTGAAGACGATGAAGAAGACCTGCTTGATCAGGCCTGGGGTTTGAAATCGAACTCTCGCCTGACTTGCCAGACAAAAGTCGGCAAAGAAGACATTACCGTAGAGATTCCGAAATACTCCCGCAATCACGCCAGGGAGAACGATTAATGAAGCTGACTTGGAAGGATCCGCGTGCGATTGCGGAAGAGTTGTATGACGAAAATCCGGATCTAGATCCGCTGACGATCAGCTTTGAGAAGATGCACGCGATGATCGTCGCGCTCCCGGATTTTGATGATGATCCGGAAGCAAGCAACGAAAAAATTCTGGAAGCCATCCTCGTAGCTTGGATGGACGAAAGAGAATGACGGCTTAGACGGCTGGCTGATCTAAATGATCGAGCAGGCCTTCCTGCCAGGCTAAACCGGCCAACACAGCAAGGGACGATTCGAATGTGAATCGTCCTTTTTCTATGCGCTCGATAATCGCTTCGGGCTCTAAGAGCTCAAAGCACTCGACTTCGCCGTCCATATTGTGAGGGCAGAAGGAGTCTTCAACGTAAGCGTTGCAGATATAAGCGATTTCTCGCATCCAGCCTTCATGAACGGGACGTGAAATGATATTGCGAGCACTAAAAGAGATTTCAATCGAACCCGGTGCGACACCGGCTTCTTCAAATGCTTCGCGTTCCATCGCAAGCCCTAAAGGCTCGCCTGCTCCGACGAGACCCGCGGCACAGTTGTCCCAGTAACCAGGACCGATCGCTTTCTTGAAAGAACGCTGAGCCACCCACATTCTGCCGTCGCGTGTGAACGGATTCAGATGAACCGCAAACGTGTTAAAGGCAAAGGGGCGGCACATTGCGCGCTCAATGACGGTCAAAGGCGACTCGCAGGCAACGTCATCCGAAGCAGTGACGGAAAGCAGTTCATCCCGCCAGGCAAACACTTTATTCGCACCTTTATATAGATGCGAAATTGCTGCCAGACGACGCGAAGTTTGCTCGGCATCTTCTGCGGTAAACACAAAAGAATCCGAGCGAACTTCGCAAAAGCGAAAGGTTCCAGCTAAAAACTCGGCATCGGCACGTTCAATGTGCCCGGCTCGTACGTCGTTAAAGTAAAACGGAATACGGGTGGAGGGCACGGGAACTTCGGCCATGCCGTACAGCTCTTTTAGGAGAGCGGCAATTTTCAGCTTCCTTTCGCTCATGATTAAGCCTCAGGACGCATATGCGGGAAGAGCAGGACGTCACGGATGCTCGGAGAGTCGGTAAGCAGCATGACGAAGCGGTCTAAACCTACGCCGCAGCCGCCTGTCGGAGGCAGACCGTATTCCAGTGCGCGGACGTAGTCGGCGTCGTAGTACATGGCTTCGTCGTCGCCGCTGGCTTTCAGTTTTGCCTGAGCCATGAAGCGGGCGGCCTGATCCTGCGGATCGTTCAGCTCGGAGAAGCCGTTGGCGGTTTCGCGGCCGGCCATGAAGAGTTCGAAGCGTTCTGTGATGCCGGGAACTTTGTCAGAGGCACGGGCCAGCGGAGAAATCTCAACCGGGTAGTCAATGATGTAGGTCGGCTGAATGAGTTTGGATTCAGCAACGGCTTCAAACATGGCCATCTGCAGAGCGCCGACGCCGGCGTCGGCCTTAGCGGGTTCACCCAGACGCTTGAGTTCTTCCTGCATAAAGTCCTTGTCTTCGAGCTGTTCGGCGGTGTACTGCGGAGCGTATTTCAGAACAGCTTCCTTAGCGGTCAGACGATCAAACGGTTTGGTGAGATCGATGGTGTGACCCTGGTACTGAATGACGGCGGTACCGATGGTTTTTTCAGCAACGGTGCGCAGAAGTTTTTCGGTGTAGTCCATGAGCCAGTGGTATTCCTTGTAGGCTGCATAGAACTCCATCATTGTGAATTCAGGGTTGTGGCGAACGTCAACGCCTTCGTTGCGGAAGGAGCGGTTGAGTTCGAACACGCGTTCAAAGCCGCCGACAACCAAGCGCTTCAGATAAAGTTCCGGAGCAATACGCAGGTACATATCCATGTCGAGCGCGTTGTGGTGTGTGATGAACGGTTTGGCATTGGCACCGCCGGGGATCGGATGGAGCATCGGCGTTTCAACTTCCATGAAGTGATGTTCCATCATGAACTTACGGGTTTCGGCAATGGCCTTGGAGCGGATCATGAATGTGCGGCGTGTGCTTTCGTTCATGATCAGGTCGACATAGCGCTGACGATAACGGGTTTCCGGATCGGAGAGGCCGTGGAACTTATCCGGCAGCGGACGAATGTTCTTGGTCAGCAGGCGGAAGTTCTTAACGCGGACGGACAGTTCGCCGGTCTTGGTGAAGAACAGCGTGCCGGTTGCGCCGACGATATCGCCGATGTCGACCATCTTTTTGAAGAAGTCGTAGGTTTCGTCGCCGACTTCTGCTTTGGTGATGAAGAACTGGATGTGATCGGTGCCGTCTTTAACAGTCAGGAAGCTGGCTTTGCCCATGACGCGCTTGAGCATGACGCGGCCGGCAACGGTGACTTCAACCGGAGCAGCTTCGAGCTCTTCCGGTGTCTTGCTGCCGTTGGCAGCGCGCACTTCTTCAATGCGGTCTTTCTGAACGAAATCATTCGGGTAAGCGACGCCTTCGGCTCTGAGTTTGTCGAGTTTGGCTAAGCGTTCGGCAATGATATGGTTCTCAGTTTCAAGAACGTCTTCTTTTTTGACGGTTTCTTTCTGGTTTTCCACTTTAGTCTCCAACAGAAATATTGCGAATATCCGAGATGGGCTCTTTGCCGAACTCGTCGCTGTTGAGGTAATTTAAAAGTCGTTTGGCAGTGTCTTCGGGGCTCTGAAGTTTTCCGTCTTTTTCTAAGTCGATAAAACGGTCAACGTTCGGAAAATCTTCTTTAGACGAAGCGCGGATGCTGCCCTGCATGTCGGTATTTACAACGCCCGGAGCAACGGCGCTCAGGCGTGCTGGATTGGGTTTTCCCTGCTGATCTTCGGCGGTGACGGCGGTGAAGCGGTCAAGGGCTGCTTTGGTTGAGCAGTACATGGCCCAGCCGGGAACGGACTTGCGTCCGGCGCCGGAAGAAATATTCATAACGCGGCGCTCGCCTTTCCAGTCGCGTGTCTCATTCAGAAAAGCCTGAGTCAGCAGCACCGGGATTTCAAAGTTGACGCGGATGCAGTCAACAGCAGCCTGCGGGGAAGCATTTTCAATCGGGCCGACCGGACCGAGCACGCCGGCGTTGTTGATCAGAATCAGACGGTCGTGTTCGGCGTATTCCTTATCGGAAAGCAGCCACATCAAAAGCTCGACAGCGCCCTTGCGGTCAAGCAAGTCCGCTGTGAACTGGATGAAATTGCAGCCGATCTTATCGGCTTCTTCTACTAAGGCTTTCGAGGGACGGCGTTCCATCGTCACGACGGTGTCGCCGGCCTTAAGCGACTGACGGGCTAATTCAAAACCGAGCCCTTTAGAGGCACCGGTAATAATGGTGAGAGTCTTCACGCTCAAACTCCTTGCTTGAGGCTGGCCTCGATAAAGGGTTCCAAAGCGCCGTCTAAAACGGCAGTGGTGTTGCCGGTTTCGACATTGGTACGCAGGTCTTTGACGCGGGACTGGTCCAACACGTAAGAGCGGATCTGATGACCCCAGGAGATATCGCTCTTGTTGTCTTCCAAGGCCTGCTGAGTAGCCTGCCGCTTACGAAGTTCGGCTTCATAAAGACGGCTCTTCAGAATCGTCATAGCCTCTTCCTTGTTCTGATGCTGACTTCGGCTGGTCTGGCTGACAGCGACAATGCCGGTCGGAATATGCGTGATACGGACGGCGGAATCAGTCTTCTGAATGTGCTGACCGCCGGCGCCGGAGGCGCGGAACGTGTCAATACGCAGATCGGCCGGATTGACCTCGACTTCAAAAGAATCGTCGACTTCGGGAACGACGAACACAGAAGCAAAAGAAGTATGACGGCGTGCGTTGGAGTCGAACGGGCTCTTGCGAACTAAGCGGTGAATACCGGTCTCGGTTCTGAGCCAGCCGTAGGCATAGTCGCCTGTGATTTTGATCGTGCAGCCTTTGATACCGGCCACATCGCCTTCGGTTTCTTCAACAATCTCAGGCTTAAAGCCTTGGCGTTCCGCAAACTTGATGTACATACGCTCAAGCATGCTGGCCCAGTCCTGCGCTTCGGTTCCGCCGGCGCCGGCCTGAATTTCCAGGAAGCAGTTAGCCTCGTCATGTTCCTGATTGAACATGCGCTGGAATTCGAGATGTTCGACCTCTTTTTTGAGACTGCTGATATCAGTTTCTACCGCTTCCAAAGAGGCGTCATCGTCCTCTTCTTTGGCCATTTCAAATAATTCCAAAGCATCGGAAAGGCCGGTAGTAAGGTGTTTGATGGTAAGGACAACGTCTTCAAGACGTTTCTTTTCTTTGCTCAGCTGCTGAGCACGCTCTTGATCAGACCATATGCTCGGGTCTTCAAGGGCTTGATTGACTTCTTCTAAACGACGCTCTTTGTGGTCGTAGTCAAAGATACCTCCGCAGCTCTTCCGTGCGAGCTTGAAGGTCCTCGGCGGTGGTGCCGATTAGGTTTAAACGTTCAACTTCCATTTCTTAACGTGTTGATATTAAAAAGAACCCTCAATTATATAAGAGCGGCCCCAATCCTTAACCCGATGAGCGGGCGGAAATGGGTCCGTATTCCCTCAATTGTGTAAGTTTGTTTGCACGACTGAAAAGCTCTTAAGCCGTCCAGTCCTCAAACTCGTCTTCCATGCCTTCAATGATGAGCTGAACCGATTGACGTCCGCGGAAGTCATTGATGTCGAGCTTGTAAGCCAAACGCACGGTCGGAGACAGCTCGCGCTTATGCCTGAACCAAATGGCTTGGATTTCTCTGCCGTCAACTTCGAGAGAAAGTTTCAGATGCTGATCTTTCAAGACTCTCTGAGAAAGTACTTTGAACTGATTGGCAAAGAGCGGTTCCGGGAAGGCCTGACCCCAGACATGTTTGCGGATGGCTTCAACGAGTTCAATGTTGAAGTCCGAAGCCCTGAGCTCGCCGTCTGTGACGATGTTGCGTTCGAACATTTCAGGATCGGAAAGCTCTTTAACGGCGCGGGCAAAGAGTTCTTTGAATTCATCAAAAGCATCTTTGCGGATCGTAAGGCCTGCAGCCATCGCATGACCGCCGAATTTCAGGATCAGCCCCGGCTTGAGCTTGCTGACGCGGTCTAAGGCATCGCGCAGATGAATGCCGGGGATAGACCGTCCCGAACCTTTGAGGACGTGTTCACCGTTTTCTTCCGACGGAGCAAAAGCGATCACCGGGCGGTAAGTTTGTTCTTTGATGCGGGAGGCCACTAAACCGATGATTCCGGCGTGCCAGTCATCGCCCTTAAGGACGATGGAATTGCTGTCATCGACGGAAATTGTCTGCAGGGACAGAATTGCATCGGACTGCATGGATACTTCGCGATTGCGGCGCTCGGCATTGATTTGGTCAAGCTCTTTTGCGTAGAAAAGCGCCGTGTTGTAGTCGTAGCTTGTCAGACACTCAACACCTTTGTTGATGCTGTCCAAACGACCCGCAGCGTTGATGCGGGGTCCGAGAATGTAGCCCAAGTCATTGGCGCAAATGCGGTGAGCATTCTTACCTGCTACGGAAAGCAGGGCGCTCACGCCTGGCTGCATTTTGCCGGCGCGAATGCTGTCTAAACCTTTGGAAACGAGGATCCGGTTGTTGCGGTCCAGCGGCACAACGTCGGCAACCGTACCCAAAGCCACCAAATCAATGAGATGCTGGAGATTCGGCTGTTTTCCGTTCGGATAGGCTCCTTTGGCGCGGAGTGCCGAGCGCACGGCGATCAACACGTAAAAGATGACGCCCACACCGGCTAAAGATTTGCTCGGGAAGGTGTCACCGCGCTGATTCGGGTTGACGACGAGGGTGTCAGGAATTTCATCGCCCGGCAAATGGTGATCGGTGACAACTGTCTCGATGCCAAGGGCTTTGGCGTGTTCGACCGCAGCCACCGAAGAAATTCCGTTGTCCACGGTAATGATGAACTCGGCGCCGGCAGCCGCAGCTCGATCAACAAGCTGAGGAGACAGACCGTAACCGTCCTTGTCGCGGTCAGGGATTAAATAAGAGACGTTGAAGGCGCCTAGCGCCTGAAGTCCCAGGATGCCGACGGAAACAGCGGTCGCACCGTCACAGTCATAGTCGCCGATGATCACGATGTTTTTCTGTTTCCAGATTGCATCGGCAATGGCTTCTCCGGCTTCTTTGCAGTTTTTAAGATCCCACGGAGAAAGCATCTCCTTGAATTCATAATCAAGGTCGGACGGGCTTGTGACGTGTCTGGCCGCTAAAGCGCGGGCCAGCGGTTCGGGGAAGCCGCGGTTTGTGAGCGCCTGAACGACATTTCGGTCAAATCGGCGAATCGTTATTTTGGTCATAACTTTTTTGTTTTTAGCGGCCGGAGTTCAGCCATGCTTCGGTGTAGTTTTTAGGACTCTTCCAAAAGGCGAAAGAAGACTTTTGTTCCTGAAGTTTTTCAATGACGCTGACGCGCAGACCGTCGGAAGCGACCAAGCGGGGATGATATTTCTCAAATCCTTTTGCCGTGGCCGTGAGATGCTCCATGCGCTCAACGGCGCGTGTCCAGGCGGCGTGCCAGTGAGCGGGATCTGCTTTGACAGTCGGATCGTTAAACTCGTCGAGGATGCAGAAGCGGTCGCCTTCAGGGCAGTCAGGCCAAGCGGCCGTCGAAGATTTAATGTAGGCCCGCGCAATGCCCGCCGCCTCGGCGATGCCGCGAATCGTGGGATCGCTTGTCAGAGCACAGCGAATCTGAGTGTAAGGTAGGAGCTGCTCTTCAAAAGCACCGCCGTTGATCCAAAAACCTTCAACAGGTGGCCGTCCGGCTTTTGCCCGGAATTCATTGAAAGCGCTTTTTGCAAGGCTATCTTCAATGGCTCGAGTGATTTCAGTCCATTCAGCGGCTTGGGGACCGGCAGTCTGCGCCGGTTCTTTGTTTTTCTGAGCAAGCCACGGAGCAATCAGAACTTGCCATGCTTTCTTGCGCGCAAGGAAAAAGCGTCCGTCCAAAACCTGCACTTCAAAATCAAATTGACGAGCGACCGGATTCAAAAGATCTCTCAGATCGCATTCTTCATCGATATCAAAGATGTCGCCGGCGCTTTTAAGCACGCCGTTTTCTATGCGGTAGCCGTTTAGGGCCCAAAATTCCTGATGAACTTTCGGACCTCCGAGACCCTTCCAGAGATAAGGAGCGGTCGGGGCTAGATTTTCGCGCTGAGTCAGCAGCATCCATACCCACTGCATCGAAGCAAAACCGCTGAGCGCCGGGTTTTCAAAAATCGTGGCGACCTTCGGTTCTCCGAAACCTTCAAGGAAATTCCGCAAAACGGGCGGATAGGCGTCCTTTCCTAACGCTTTAATTTCATTAGGAGAAGGCAGTGAATTGGGCAATAAAAATATACATGCGGGCATAGCCTTAAATTCTAATTGTTTGATCTCACAGCTAGAATAGCCTGAACGTTTAGTTGGATAAAATTTGTGAAAAATAAACCTTTATCAGGTCTGCCCTTCGAGTGGATGATCGGTCTGCGATACACACTGTCGCGCCGCAAAGGGCGCAGCGACGGATTCGTATCGTTCATATCAGCCATGTCCATGGCTTCCATCGCCTTGGGCGTCATGGCCCTCATCATAGTCTTATCCGTGATGAACGGTTTCCAGAAAGAAGTCCGAGACAAGATGCTCTCCGTGCTGTCGCATGCCGAAGTGCTGTCGATCGGAGCTCCGATTCCGGACTGGCAGAAGACTGCCGCAGAGCTGAAGAAGCAGCAGCCGGAGATCATCGGCGCAGCGCCCTTCTTAAGGGGACAGGGACTGCTGACGAGCGGCACCAACGTGCGCGGCGTCCAGCTAAACGGCATTGATCCTCAGACAGAATCTCAAGTTAGCGACGTCGCAAAAAACATGAAGATCGGACAGCTGTCCGACTTAAAGCCCGGGGAATTCAAGATCATACTCGGCACGGACTTAGCCAGGATCCTCGGCGTGATTCCGGGAGAAAAGGTCAACGTGATGGTGCCTCAGGGACAGTTCACGCCGGCCGGAACCATGCCCCGCATGCGCCAGTTCACGGTCGCAGGCGTCTTTAATTCCGGCCACTACGAGTTTGACAGCGCAATGAGCTTCATCAATCTCACGGACGCCGAAAAACTCATGCGTACTCAAACACCTGGAGGCATTCGACTGAAGCTCTCCAACATGCAGGATGCACCGAGAGTCGCCGCTGAACTCAATAATCAAATGCCGCCTGGTCTTTTGGCAACCGATTGGTCTCGTCAGAATCGGACTTGGTTTGCGGCCGTTCAGGTCGAAAAACGCATGATGGGCATTATTTTGTTCCTCATCGTTTTAGTCGGAGCCTTCGGTCTTGTTTCTTCCTTGGTGATGACCGTCAACTCTAAACGCAGCGACATCGCAATCCTTCGAACCCAAGGTGCAACGCGCGGCTCAATCATGCGCATCTTTATGGTTCAGGGCGCTTTCATCGGGACGGCCGGCGTGCTGACCGGTGTGGGCCTCGGTTTGCTCATTGCCTGCAATGTAGGTTCAATCGTGGGTGCCATCGAGCAGCTCTTCGGTGTCCAGTTCCTGCCCAAAGAAATCTATTTCATCTCCGCAATGCCAAGTGATCCTCGTGCATCCGACGTGATCCCCATTGCCGTCTTTTCTTTCCTGCTGGCTCTTGCGGCAACCGTCTATCCGAGCTGGAGAGCGGCAAACATTCAACCGGCTGAGGCACTGAGATATGAATAACAACGTCGTATTAAAGGCTGTCGGCCTGCAGAAAAGCTATAAAGAGGGCGGCCGACTTTTGCATGTTTTGAAAGACGTCAATCTGGAAGTTCACGAGGGTGAGTCGGTGGCAATCGTGGGCACGTCCGGCTCCGGAAAAACAACGCTCCTGCAGTGCATCGGCGGTCTGGACCGTTTTGATAAAGGTTTGATCGAAATCGGCGGAGAAAACATCGCCGAACTCTCCGAGCAGCGTTTAACCGAGCTGCGCAACCGCAGGCTCGGCTTTGTGTATCAGTTCCATCATCTGCTGCCGGAATTTACGGCCATGGAAAACGTGGCCATGCCGCTCAAAATCCGCCGCGAAAAAGCGTCTGTCGCTCAAAAGAGGGCTGAAAGCCTGCTCAACGCAATGGGACTTGCCGATCGCGCCGATCATCTGCCGAGCCAGCTGTCCGGCGGCGAACGTCAGCGTGTCGCTATCGCCCGAGCAGTCAGCGCCTCCCCGCTGTGTCTTTTGGCCGATGAGCCTACCGGCAACCTGGACGGCGAGACGGCTGAGGTTGTCATCGACTACCTGCTCAAATTGTCGTCCTCTCAGGGCTTGGCCCTGGTCATTGTGACGCATGATCCTGATATTGCCGCGCGATGCGATCGCGTTGTGCGTTTAAAGAACGGCTGCATCTTGCCAGAGGAAAATTAAATGCTTCGCTGGATTGACACCCATAACCATCTGTTCGTTCTCTCGGAAGAACAGCAGAAAAAAGAAGTTTGGGAGGCCCGCCGGCTCGGCGTCGTCTCTTCTTTGGTGTGCGCGGGCGGTGTCGATAATCTGGAAGATGCCCGGCGCTGTGCGTATGAACAAGACCAGGCTTACGCGTGCGGCATTCATCCGCTTTACATCAGATCTTCCTGGAAAGAAGATCTGACAGCGTTGGAAGCCTTCCTGGAAGAGCATCAAGATGATCCTCGTTTAGCTGCGGTGGGCGAGTGCGGTCTGGATTTTTCTGCTGCCTGCAGCGTTCCGCATGACGTTCAGGAAGAAGTTTTTTCTGCTCAGTTAAAGTTTGCCCGTAAGTACGGCTTGCCGCTGAGTCTTCACGGCCGTGAAGCGATGGATATCGTCCTCAAATACATTCGTCGTTTGCCGCCGCAGCTCGGAATCATTCACGCCTTTAACGGAAGCATGGCTCAGGCGCAAGCGTTCCTGCAAAATGGTTTTAAGCTGGGCTACGGCGGAGCAATGACGTACGACGGCTCGAAACGTATTCGCAAAATCTTGTCCGAGCTTCCTGATGATGCTTGGGTCCTGGAGACGGATTGTCCGGATATGCCCCCGAGCTGGGTGCGGGAACAAAATCAGGAGAACCCCGAAAGCGCGCTCGCCGATACGGCTCGCTACGGCGCGCTTGCCGCGGAGTTAAGAAATACGCCTGTGAAAAAAATCTCGGAGCAGAGCATTCAAAACACGCTTAAAGCGATCCCGAAATTCAGAGTGTTAATTTCTGCCTCCCGAGACGAAAAAAGTCCTTTTGTTTCCTAAAAGAAGCCTTTTGCTTGGCTAATATAAAGACTGTCTCGACGATCACGGTCGCCGAGTCGGGAGAATTTGTCCTCATAAATTGCCAAGGCCGGAAATGACATCCGGGTCTTCGGCAAAAACTCATTCTTTTAGGAAATTAACGTGAAGCGAATTTTAGTGGCTGTCACCGGTCCCGACAGCTTCGGTGTTGTTTACACAACCTCCGATACTCTGAACAAACTCGGCTGCTCCATTATAGATATGGATCAAACGACGGTGAGAAACGAATACTCCGCCATCATGATCGTGGATAAACCGGAGAGTGTTGGCGACGACGAAGTCGCAAAGATTATTAAAGAAGCACTGAAGGGCAAAGGCTTCGATATGTCCGTCCTCGTCCGTGATTACGTTCCGGGCGAAGCTACCGTTACCCAAGGTGAACCGTTCGTTCTGACCGTGGACGGTACCGACAGCAGGGATATTCTGACGGCGTTTACCAGAGTGTTTTATGAAGGCCGCATCAACATCGACAGTTTCAGAACGATTGAAGTAAAACTGGACGATGCCGGCAACCCTCTGCCGCAGCCGCGTGTTCTTCTGGTGTTTGAAGTCACTGTTCCTCCCGAAGTGGACAGAAAAGCTCTGAGCAGAACTCTTTCCGACATCGCCCACGACCGTCATCTTTCCATGAGCATGCAGCACCGCCGAATTTTTGAAGCGGTTCATCGTGTGTCTATCGCTTAATTCAAAAAGGAATCAATCAAATGCTTACAGAACGCGAGGTCATCTCCACGCTGGATATGCTCAGAAGCGAACATTTGGATGTTCGTACCGTGACCCTGGGCTTGAACTTATTCGATTGTGCAAGCGATAACTTCGACACTTTCGCTTACCGCGTCCGCTCCAAAATTAATCGTCATGCCAAGAACCTCGTTGCCATCTGCAACGAAGTCGGCGACCGCTACGGTATTCCCGTTGTCAATAAGCGTATTACGGTCTCTCCGATCGGAACCGTCTGTGCCGGATACAGCCGTGACCAGATGGTCAAGGTCTGCAAACTCTTAGACGACTGCGCCACCGACGCCGGCGTCGACTTCTTGGGCGGCTTCGGCGCCTTGGTCGAAAAAGGCATCACGCCGGGAGAAAGAAACCTGATTGATGCGCTGCCTGAAGCTTTGGCAACCACGAACCACGTTTGCTCTTCCATCAACGTCGGCCGCACTCGCACCGGTATCAATATGGATGCTGTCAAACTTATGGGCCATAGAGTGCTCGATGTTGCTGCCGCTACCGCAGACCGCGACGGTCTCGGCTGCTGCAAACTGGTTGTCTTCTGCAATATTCCGGAAGACGTACCCTTCATGGCCGGCGGCTATCTTGGCGTCGGCGAAGCTGATGCGGTGATCAGTGTCGGTGTTTCCGGTCCGGGCGTTGTGAAAAAAGCAATTGACCGCGCCGTTCGCAGAAGGGGCGAGCAGGTCTCGATCACAGAAATTGCTGAAATCATTAAGACCACTGCCTTTAAGGTGACGAAGGTCGGTCAGCTGATCGGTACTGAAGTTGCCGAAAAAATGAACCTGCCTTTCGGTGTGGCCGATTTGTCCTTAGCTCCGACCCCCGAAGTCGGAGACTCCGTCGGTGAAATCTTCCAGAGCGTCGGGTTGTCTTCTATCGGCGCACCCGGCTCTACAGCCGTCCTTGCTATGCTGAACGACGCGGTGAAGAAGGGCGGTGTCTTTGCTTCCTCTTCCGTCGGCGGTTTGTCCGGCGCCTTCATTCCCGTGAGTGAAGATGCGGCCATTGCCGATGCCGCCTCTAAAGGCCTCCTGACACTCGAAAAACTCGAAGCCATGACCTGTGTTTGCTCCGTCGGTCTCGATATGATCGCGATCCCGGGCGACACGCCGGCTGACGTCATCTCCGCCATCATCGCCGACGAAAGCGCGATCGGTATGATCAACGCTAAGACAACGGCTGTTCGTCTCATCCCTGTTCCCGGCAAGACGGTCGGCGAACGTGCCGAATTCGGCGGTTTGCTCGGCGGTGCCGATATTATGGCGGTTCAGAAGGGTTCCGCAGCCGGCTTTATCAATCGCGGCGGACGCATTCCGGCTCCGATCCACAGTTTCAAGAACTAACAAAAGGAAACCGCTATGCCCGAGATTAAACGTATCGAGCCCGGACGCCGTTTCAGTGAGGCGGTGGTCTGTGACGGAGTAGTCTATATCTCCGGACAAGTGGATCTGGCCCGTAACCGGGATCCGAAAGTACAGACGGCAGAAGTGCTCAAAACAATCGATGATCTGCTTGCAAAAGCCGGATCCGATAAGGAGCATATTCTTCGCTGCACTGTCTACCTTCCGAACATGGGTTACTTTTCCGAAATGAATCAGGCCTGGGAAGAATGGGTGAGCAAATCCAATCCTCCGGCCCGATCCGTCCTTGAGTCTGCGCTTCCTGATCCGTCTTGGAAAGTACAGATTTCAACAGTCGCAGTTGTAGTGGATTAACGCGCCGAAATTTAGACAAATCAGACAGATTCGGTAAAATTACGCATCCTTTTGTAGAAGGTGGTTTCTGTATCAGGACTGCCTTCTTTTGTTTAGTGGTAGAAGAATGGAAGAATCTGCTCCGACTCTTAATTTGGCTGATGTCCGTCGTACCATTGAGCCTCTTTACGAGGGTCAGAAACTTTTCACCGGCGAGTCCGTAATGGCTCATGCCGAGGGCGTCGTGGATATCCTTCGCGGCATTCGCGATGACGATGACCTTTTGGCAGCAGCCTATCTTTTTTGTGTTTGGAACCAACTCAAAAATCCGAAAGAATGGCTGACCAAACACTTCGGAAAACAAGTCTGCGAACTCGTCGCAAATCTCAAAGTCGTTATTGACGTGAGCGAGAAGGCCCGCTCGCGCGAGGGAGAGGCACGCATCAGTCAGCAGCCTGATGCCGTACGCCGTTTGCTGCTCGCTCTGTGTACCGATCTCCGCGTGGTATTGCTTCGCTTGGCTTCGCGTCTTCAGACGCTGCGCTATTTCGCAGCGACCAAAGCTCCGGGTGCAAAAGAATACGGTGCCGAAACTTTGGCGCTTTACGCTCCGCTTGCCAACCGTTTAGGTATTTGGCAGATGAAGTGGGAGCTTGAAGATCTGTCTCTGCGCTTTACCGAACCGGAAGTTTTTCACACGATCGCCAATAATCTTGAAGAAACCCGTGAGGAGCGTGTTGCTTCTATTCAGGAAGCAGTACGCCGAATTCAGGCATTACTGGCTTCCCGCGGAATTCAGGCGTCTGTCTCCGGACGTCCGAAACACATCTATTCCATCTGGAAGAAGATGTGCAAGAAGAACTTGAAGTTCGAACAGCTCTTTGACGTTCGAGCCATCCGCATCATCGTGGATTCCGTAGAAAAGTGCTACGAGACGCTTTCGCTGATCCAGGAATCTTTCGAAGTTCTTTCTAAGGAATTCGACGATTACATTGCAAAACCGAAACCCAACGGTTATCAGTCTTTGCACACCGTGATTGTCGGCTCCAGAGGTAAACCGCTCGAGATCCAGATCCGAACCCGCGCGATGCACGAGTTCGCAGAACTCGGTGTGGCCGCGCATTGGCGCTATAAAGAAGGCTCCAAACGCAAGGCCGGCGAACATGAAGAAGATCGTGTGGCTTGGCTGCGCCAGATGCTGGCTTGGAAGAGTGACGTTCAAGCTGCTCCGACCCCGGAAGCTGCGAAAGACGAACATATCTACGTTCTGACGCCGCAGGGCAAAGTCCTTGACCTTCCGGCCGGCAGTACGCCGATCGATTTCGCCTACCTTCTGCATACCGAACTCGGCCACCGCTGCCGCGGCGCCAAAGTTGACGGTGTGATGGTTCCGCTGAATACCAAACTTCAGAGCGGCCAAACAGTTGAGATTATTGCGGCAAAAGTCGGTGCTCCGAGCCGAGACTGGTTAAACCCGGACTTAGGCTTTACGGCTTCTCCCAGATCTCGCACGAAGGTTCGTCAGTGGTTCAATGCTCAGGAAATGGAGCAGGCGGTCACAGCCGGCCGAGAAAAAATTGACAAGGACTTGGCACGCTTGGGTAAAACCGCTGTCAAGCTTGAGGATTTGGCTAAGCGTTTAGGTTTCAACACTGTCGATGATCTGTGTTTGGCTGCCGGAAAAGACGAACTCGGTCAGAAAGCGATCGAAAACGTTTTAGCACCTCGTCCGCAGAAGAATCCGCAGGAAGAAGAAAAGCTGGAAACCGCGGCTCCGAAGAAAACCTCCGAGCACGAGAAAGGCAAGATCCTGGTGGTGGGCGTTGACTCACTGCTGACTCAGCTGGCTCGCTGCTGTCATCCGGTGCCGCCTGATGAGATCGTCGGTTTCGTGACCCGCGGACGCGGCGTAACGGTGCATCGCGCCGACTGTCCGAACATTCGTTCTTTGGACGAAGAAGGCAGAGATCGTTTGATTGAAGTCTCCTGGACGCAGGACGAATCTTCCGTTTTCCCGGTCCAGATTTTGGTGATCGCAGCTGACCGTATGGGCTTGCTCAAAGATATCTCTGAAATCCTTTCTCGGGAAAAACAGAGTATTTCTGCGATGCAGACCGTTCGCGTGAAAGGTGACGTGCACATGACGTTCACGATCGAAATCCACAGTAAGGACGATTTGAATCGTACTTTGGCCGCGATTCGCGAAGTTAAAGGCGTGTTTTCAGCAAGAAGAACGTAAGAGTTTGCAACAGCCATGCGATCGACTTGCACAACTAAAAAAATGACTGTATAGTTTCGACTTCTTCAGGCACGTAGCTCAGCTGGTTAGAGCATCACCTTGACATGGTGGGGGTCGTTGGTTCGAGTCCAATTGTGCCTACCAAGATTTCGCCCGGTAGCGTAAGCTCCCGGGCATTTTCGTCTTTGCGGTTTATTCGGCCTTGCGGACGGCGGGTGCGGCGGCTTGCTTGCCGTTTTGCTCGCGGATGATCGTCATTGCTGAAGCGACCATCGAACCCATGTCGGCGAGATTGGCCGGAAGAAGCAGCGTATTGCCTTCCTTAGCAATTTTTCCGAAAGCTTCCACATACTTTTCTGCGACCTGAAGGTTCACCGCCTGCATGCCCTGCGGCTCGCTGATGGCTTGCGCAACGGCACGGATGGCTTCTGCCTGCGCTTTAGCAACGGCTTCAATTGCACGAGCTTCACCTTCGGCCTTGTTAATGGCAGCTTGCTTTTCGCCCTCGGACTGGGCGATCATGGCCGCTCTTTCGCCTTCTGCAATATTGATTTCTTTTTGCTTCTGGCCTTCCGAAGTGGCGATGACCGCGCGTTTTTCTCGCTCTGCCGTAATCTGCAGCTGCATCGCGCGCAGAATCTCTTTCGGCGGCGTCAGATCCTTAATTTCATAACGCAGAACCTTCACGCCCCAGGTCTGGGCGGCTTCGTCCACGGCCTGGACGACTCTAGCGTTGATCTCTTCACGTTCTTCGAACGTTTTGTCGAGCGACATCGTACCGATAACGCTTCTGAGAGATGTCTGCGCAAGCTGTGTAATGGCCATCACAAAGTCGGACGTTCCGTAGCTGGCAAGTTCCGGATTGGTGACCTGAAAGTAGAGGACGCCGTCCACCTGCAGCTGAGTGTTGTCTTTGGTAATGCAGATTTGGCTCGATGTGTCCATCGGAATTTCTTTGAGCGTCTGGCGATAGGCAACGCGATCGATAATCGGAATGATGAAATTCAGGCCCGGCTGAAGCACGGTGTGAAATTTTCCGAATCGTTCGACGACCCAGGCTTCCTGCTGAGGAACGACGCGAACCGATTTTGCAATGAAGATGACGGCAAAAACTGCCAGCACCATGATGAATACGGCGAACCCTCCGATTGCTTCCATATTATTTCTCCTGTTTGAGTTTGATAATTAAAGTATTTCCGCTCATCCCGACGATCTCCCAAAGGCCTGGAACCATCGGTGAACCTTTTTCCGGTTTGGCATCCCAGACGGTTCCGCGATAGAAAACTCGAGCTTTGCCGTTTTCTTTCCATTCCTTGACTTCGACGGAGTGTCCGTCGTTGATGTGCTGCAAATGGTCGGCATCCGTGCTTACGGAGTTTTTCCTTTTCCGATAGGACAGATAAACACAGCCGGCAATGGCAAAGACGGCAAACGCGAGCAGCTGAAACAGTATCCCTGCTCCGATCACGGCAAAGATAAAGGCGGCCAATGCGGCTACAGCAATAATGAGCAGGTAGATCGTGCCGAGAAGAATGTCGGCGCCGGCTAATACGACGGCTCCGATCAGCCATAAATAAATCATAGAAAACACTTATAGCTCCTTTAGGCTTTGTCCAGAGGCGCAATAACACCGTCTAATCCGGCGAGTACGGACAGCATCAGAATGGACTTCTGTTCGCAGGCATAGACGCCTTTCGGGTTGAACCATTCTTTAAGCGTATGGGTTCCGTATTCTTCGCCGCCGCGTCCGAGTGTCACGGCAGGGATGCCGCGCTCAATGGACATGTTGGTATTGGTGCACCCGCCGGGCAAGAATTTGTAATTTCTGCCGACCGCCTGAGTGGCTAGTTTGGCAAGCTGAATGATCGGAGCGTCATCCGGCTGAGTTCCGGCCGGGACGTCCAGCGTCTTTTCGATCGAAAGACTGAGTTCTCCTTCGCTGCCTTCTTTTTCTTGTTCGATTTCAACGCCTCCGCGGATGGCTTGATAGATTTGTTCTTCTACTTCATTCAGTGCAGCCTGAGAATTTGAACGAGCATTGATCTTGAAGACTGCTTTCTGAGCGATGGCGTGAATTGCTTGACCGCCTTCGATCAAACTGACGGTCAAGGTTGTCTTAGGATCTTTCGGCGGAACGATCTTGGCGATTTCCGCGATGGCCAAGCCTGCGGCATGGATGGCGCTGACGCGTTCGCACGCTGTCCACGCGTGACCGCCCGGGCCTTCAATCGTGACCTCAAGGTCGATCATGCCGGTGGCGTTGGCGTAAAAAATTTCTGCCGTCGCGCCGTCAATAGAAATTGTGGCCAGCAGTTTGGTTTTGTCTTTGAGCTGGTCAAGCGTCCAGGCCATGCCTTTCATGCCTCCGAGACCTTCTTCGCAGACCGTACCGCAGAAGTAGATATCGTGAACGGGTCGAAGATTTGCCGCTTTAAAAGCTCTCAGAACCGCGAGGTTGGCGGCGATGGCGCGCGTATCGTCGCAAATGCCGGGGCAGTGGATACGTCCTTCGGCATCCGTCTCGATACCTTTAACGTCTCCGAAAGAGAACACGGTGTCTAAATGGCCTTCGAGTAAAACACTGCAGCCGGTGTTGCCGGTCCCATGCAGTTTGCCGATGACGTTGAAGTGCTCGTCCATGTAGATGTCATCTAACCCGGCTTCGCGCAGCATGCTGAGGTAACGCTCTGCTTTGGCCTTTTCGTGACCGGTCGGAGCTTCGATCAGTACGAGTTCTTTCTGATCACGAATCGTTTCTTCGAGATGCTCTTTCACATAGTCGAAAGCACGTTGTACGGAAGGGCTGGTTTTGACTGTTTCTACAGCTTTGACAATCTTGGGAGAGAAGTGTTCCATTTTCGGACCTTTTTGTAGTAATTGAAGATTTGGAATAGGTATCCTTGCAACATTCATATTAAGAAAATCGCATAAGGAGCGAAAGTGCTAATTTCATTTTTGACGCTGATTCTGTCGTTTTGCATCGGAATTCTGTCCGGCCTTTTTTTTCGGAAGAGAGTTCCTAATTTTCTCGGGGTGGTTTTGGCTTGTGTCATAGGTGCATTTATCGGTATCTTGGCAACCTACCTGATTCTCAAATTCCTCCTTTGGGTAGAAGTAATCGGCTCAGTGAATACCGATTGGTTTATTCGCCAATGTATTTGGCTTGCGGTTCTTGCGATTTTCGGTGTCATCCTGAGCGGGAAAGCGTTTAAGAATAAACCCGAGAAATAAGTTCAAACGCTAATGAACAGAAGGCTGAAAAGCTGAAAAAGTAAGGCGGGACTAAGCATTAGGCTCCGGTTAGACAGTAAAATCTATTTTTTATGTTCGGCCGGGCTTTTTGCGTCCGCGCTCGAACCAATCGAATAATTTGAAGAATTTTTGGAGAAAGATTAATGATCGAAGTAACTCTGCCCGACGGCTCCAAACGTGAATTCAATTCACCGGTTACCGTAGGTGACGTTGCAGCCTCTATCGGCGCCGGCCTCGCTCGCGCTGCTTTGGCAGGTAAAGTTAACGGCAAACTCGTGGACCTGTCTCACCCGATTACCGAAAACAGTACGGTTTCGATTGTGACTGACAAAGACCCTGAGGGCCTTGAGATCATTCGTCATTCGACCTCTCACTTGCTGGCTCAGGCTGTCAAAGAGCTGTACCCGCAGGCTCAGATCACGATCGGACCGGTGATTGAAAACGGTTTTTACTACGACTTCTCTCTGCCGAAACATTTGACCAACGAAGATCTTCCGCTCATCGAAAAGAAGATGGACGAGATCGTTAAACGCGATCTTCCGATTGTTCGTGAAGAGATGGACCGCGACGAGGCCGTTAAATATTTCAACTCCATCGGCGAACACTACAAGGCCGAAATCATCGGCTCTATCCCTGCCGGTGAAACCATTTCTCTGTACCGTCAGGGTGACTATGTCGACCTTTGCCGCGGACCCCACGTCCCGAGCACCGGTCGCCTGAGAGTTCACAAGCTGATGAAACTTGCCGGCGCTTACTGGAGAGGTGACAGCAAGAACGAAATGCTGCAGCGAATCTACGGTACCGCCTGGGCTAAGAAAGACGATATGGCTGCTTACCTCTACATGCTGGAAGAGGCAGAAAAACGCGACCATCGCCGCCTCGGCAAAGAACTCGATCTCTTCCATTTCCAGGAAGAAGCTCCCGGCCTGATTTTCTGGCATGCACGCGGCTGGGCACTTTGGCAGCAGGTCGAACAATACATGCGCCGTGTTTACCAAGATAACGGCTATCAGGAGGTTAAGGCACCTCAGCTGTTAGACCGTTCTCTGTGGGAAAAATCCGGCCACTGGTCCAAGTACAAAGAGAATATGTTCACGACAGAGTCGGAAAACCGCTACTACGCACTGAAACCGATGAACTGCCCGGGCCACATTCAGATCTTCAACAGCGCCGTTCGTTCTTACCGCGATCTGCCGATCCGCTACGGTGAGTTCGGCGCTTGCCACAGAAATGAACCGTCCGGCTCTCTGCACGGTTTGATGCGCGTCCGCGGCTTCACTCAGGACGACGGACATATCTTCTGTACCGAAGATCAGATTCTTTCCGAATGCACTGCTTACACCAAGCTCGTTCAGAAGGTCTATGCCGACTACGGCTTTACGGACATCTCTTACAAGATTGCAACACGTCCGGAAAAACGTATCGGCGATGATGCAACTTGGGACAAAGCAGAAAAAGCTCTGATGGATGCTTTGGATGCTTCCGGCATCAAATATGACATCCTTCCGGGTGAAGGCGCATTCTACGGTCCGAAGATCGAATACCATCTGCGTGACTCCTTAGGCCGCGGCTGGCAGTGCGGTACGATCCAGGTTGACTTCCAGATGCCGTCTCGTCTCGGTGCCGAATATGTGACCGAAAGCAACGGCAGAGCCACTCCGGTCATGCTTCACCGCGCGATTGTCGGCAGCTTGGAACGCTTCATCGGCATGCTGCTCGAACACTATGCCGGTCAGCTTCCTCCGTGGCTCGCTCCGGTACAGGTCGCCGTTGCCAACATTACCGACGATCAGGCCGATTACGCTCAGGAAGTTGTTTCTATGCTCAAAAAGGCGGGTCTTCGCGCCGAAGCAGATTTGCGAAACGGCAAAATTACATATAAGATTCGCGAACTTAGCCTGCAGAAGCTTCCTTACATCCTCGTTGTCGGAGCTAAGGAAAAGGCAGAAGGTAAAGTCGCGGTTCGAGTTCGCGGCGGCAAGGATCTTGGCGCCATGAGCGTGGAAGACTTTATTAAGCTCGTTCAGGAAGATGTGGCCACACGCCGCAACGTGAACGAAATTGAATAACTAATTGGAGACGAAAATAGCTCAAGAACGTACACACCGGATCAATGGCGAGATCCGCGTCCCTGAAGTTCGCTTGACAGGTCTTGACGGCGAGATGATCGGTATCGTCAGGACCTCTCAGGCTTTAGCCATGGCCGAAGAGGCAGATGTTGACTTAGTGGAGGTCGCGCCGAACGCTCGTCCTCCGGTCTGCCGTTTGATGGATTACGGTAAATTCCGCTATCAGGAGCAGAAGAAGGCACAGGAACAGAAGGCCAAGCAGAAGGTCATTCAGGTCAAGGAAGTGAAGTTCCGTCCGCAGACGGATAAGAACGACTACGACACGAAACTTCGTGCTTTGACTCGTTTCTTAGCCGACGGCAATAAAGCAAAGGTCACACTGCGCTACAGAGGCCGTGAAATGGCTCACCAGGAATTTGGTACAGATCTCCTGAATAAAGTGAAGGAAGATTTGGCCGATATCGCTCAGGTCGAATCCTTTCCTAAACTTGAAGGCCGCCAGATGATTATGGTTCTGGCTCCTAAGAAAAAGAAATAATATTCTTACAAATTAATGATTTGTTTTGGAGTATTATTACGACCCTGCTTTCGGGCAGAAAATAAGTGAAACCAGGCTGAACAAGATCCTCAGTGTCTGAGGGCGCCTGCAATCATCTAATAAAAGGAACTTAGGCAAAATGCCCAAGATGAAAACTAAAAAAGCTGCGAGCAAGCGTTTTAAAGTTCGCTCCGGCGGCTCCATCAAGCGTGCACACGCTACCAAGCGTCATATTCTCACCAAGCGCACGACGAAGAACAAACGTCACCTGCGCGGCATGTTAACCATCAGCGAGTCGGATAAAAAAGAAATCCGCGCGATGATGCCTTACGCTTAATTTAGAGGAGAGAATAAGATGCCCCGAGTAAAACGTGGTGTAACGGCTCGTGCCCGTCATAAGAAAGTATTTGCGCTGTCCAAGGGCTTTACCCTTCGCCGCAATAATGTTTATCGTGTCGCTAAGCAGGCAGTTATGCGTGCCGGTCAGTACGCATACCGCGATCGCCGCAACAAGAAACGTGTATTCCGCCGTCTGTGGATTGCTCGTATCAACGCCGGTGCTCGTGCCAACGGCATGAACTACAGCCAGTTCATGAACGGCCTCAAGAAAGCCGGTATTGAACTCGACCGTAAAGTTCTGTCCAACATGGCCATCTTCGATAAAGAAGGTTTCGCCGCTGTTGTTGCCAAAGCTAAGGCTAGCCTTGCTTAATTAGCTTCAGACACGCAGGTTTCAAGCCGATTTCAGTGCTTTGAAACTGCTAAAATACCTACAAAAGCCTGGTTTGATATGCCAGGCTTTTGTTTTTTCAGGTTACTAAAAATCCAACTGACCCAATATGGAAGATCTCAGTCTAATCATTCAATCTGCCAAAGAGGCTTTTGATCAGGCCGCAACGCCGGCAGCCCTGGAAGACGCGAAAGCTGTCTATCTCGGCAAAAACGGTTCTTTGACAGCATTGCTGAAGGGGATGGCAAAACTGTCCATCGAAGAAAAACGCGCTCGCGGAGCCGAAATCAATAAAGCCAAACGTGAAGTCGAAACGCTGCTCAATAATCGACGCGAAGCTTTGGCCCGCGAAGAACTTAACCGTAAATTGACCTCTGAATCGGTCGATATCACATTGCCGGGCCGCACATTCGGCAACGGCGGTATTCATCCGGTCATGAGAACCTGGATGCGCGTTGAAGAAATCTTTAAAACCATCGGCTTTGATGTTGCCGACGGCCCTGAAGTTGAAAACGACTGGTACACCTTTACAGCCCTGAATAATCCTCCTAATCATCCGGCCCGCAGTATGCAGGATACGTTCTACGTTGACATGAAGGATGAAACCGGCAAGCAGCTTCCGTTGAGACCGCATACCTCTCCGATGCAAGTTCGCTATGCCCGTCAGCATAAGCCGCCTATTAAAGTTATCGCTCCCGGAAGAACCTATCGTGTGGACTCTGACGCAACGCACTCTCCAATGTTCCATCAGGTCGAAGGTCTTTGGATCGACGAAAACATCAGTTTTGCCGACTTGAAGGGCGTATACGTTGACTTCCTGAAGCGTTTCTTTGAAACGGACGACTTAATCGTTCGTTTCCGTCCGAGCTACTTCCCGTTCACTGAACCGAGCGCTGAAGTGGACATGATGTTCACCAGCGGCCCGAGAAAGGGAAAATGGCTGGAAATCAGCGGCTCCGGTGAAGTCCATCCGAATGTGGTCAGAAACTTCGGATTAGACCCGGAACGCTACATCGGTTTTGCTTTCGGTTCCGGCCTCGAAAGACTGACCATGCTCCGCTACGGAATCGATGACCTTCGTCTTTTCTTCGAAGGCGACCTCCGCTTCCTCAAACAGTTCAACTAATCGGCGAAAGGATAAAAATGTTATTTTCAGAAGAGTGGCTGCGCCATTACATCAATCCTGCCCTCAGCAGCGATGAGCTGTGCGAAACCCTGACGATGGGCGGCCTGGAAATCGAAGGCGCAGAACCGATTGCGCCGGCCTTCACCGGTGTGGTCGTTGCTCAGGTATTGACCTGCGAACAGCATCCGAATGCAGACAAACTGCATGTCTGCACGGTGGATATCGGTAAAGAGGAACCTGTGCAAATCGTCTGCGGTGCTCCGAACGTTAGAGCCGGAGTCAAGGTTCCGTGCGCTACCATCGGCGCCGTGCTTCCGGGCGACTTTAAGATTAAAAAGGCCAAACTCCGCGGTGTCGAGAGCAACGGTATGCTTTGCTCCAGCAGAGAATTAGGCATCAGCGAAGATCATTCCGGTCTGTGGATTCTTCCGGAAGACGCCCCTGTCGGTGAAGACATTCGCGTCTACGAACGTCTTGACGACAAGAAGATTGAAGTCAAAGCAACTCCGAACCGCGGTGACGCTTTAAGCGTGATCGGTGTCGGCCGTGATTTGAGAGCGCTGACCGGTGCCGAGCTTTCCCTCCCGGATTTCTCTCCGGTTCCGGCTACCTGTGACTGCGTTCACGAAGTACGCAATGAAGCTCCGGATCTTTGCGGACGCTTCGCCGGCCGTGTGGTCTGCGGCGTCAATGCTAAGGCTCCGACTCCTCAGTGGATGAAGGACCGTCTGGAGCGTTCCGGGCAGCGTTCGATTTCTGCATTGGTGGACATTTCCAATTACGTCATGCTCGAGCTCGGCCGTCCGACTCATATTTTTGACCTCGATAAGCTTGACGGTCCTCTGACCGTTCGCTGGGGTAAAGAAGGTGAGAAAGCCGAACTCCTTAACGGTCAGACTGTTGATATCGATCCGTACTTTGGTGTGATTAGCGATAACAACGGTATTGAAGCCATCGGCGGCATCATGGGCGGCGATCATGCTGCTGTTTCATTAGACACGAAAAATGTCTTTATTGAGGCTGCTTTCTGGTGGCCCAAAGCCATTCAAGGCCGCTGCAGAAAATTAAACTTCTCCACGGACGCTGCTTATCGCTTCGAGCGCGGGGTGGATTTCCAGTCCAACGTGGACCATATGGAATATATCACTCGACTGAGTCTCGAGATCTGCGGTACCTCTGAAACGAAGGTTGGTCCGGTTGTCGACGAAATTGAAGAGCTTCCGGTTCGCGAGCCCGTTCGCATGAGAGCTGACCGCTGCAGAAAAGTTATCGGTGCAGATATCTCCGACGACAAAATGGCCGAGTGCTTTACTCGCTTAGGCTTCTCTTTCAAGAAAGAAGGAGACACATTCGTTGTGGATGCTCCGAGCTATCGCTTTGACATCGAGATTGAAGAAGACCTGATCGAAGAAGTTGCTCGCCTTTACGGTTATCAGAACCTGACGGAAATTCCTCCGCTGGCTCGCGTAGCCATGCTCGAACGTCCTGAAGCCAAACTCGACCGTCATGAACTTCGCAAGAAGATGGCCGGCTTAGGATTCCAGGAGCTGATTAACTACTCCTTCATCAGTGAAGAAGCGGAAGCAGACTTTGCCGAAGTTAAGGATCCGATTAAAGTTTTGAATCCGATCGCTTCCCAGATGGCTGTCATGAGAACACAGCTGATCTCCGGCTTGGTGGATCGTCTTAAGTACAACCTCAATCGTAAAGCCGACAGAGCAGCCTTGTTTGAATTAGGCCGTATCTTCAGACGTGATCCCTCCGTTAAGGGCTCCGACGCTGCCGTTGAAGGCGTGTATCAGCCGCTGCATCTTGCCGCTCTGGTATACGGCTCAGCTCGCCCGGCTCAGTGGGGAGAGAAGGCTAGAAACTTTGACTTCTTCGACTTGAAGGGTGCGGTTGAGATGCTGCTTCCGGGCCGCAACCTCCGCTTTGAAAAATCTAACCATCCTGCACTCCATCCGGGACGCGCCGCTACTGTTTATCTCGACGGCGAAGAAATCGGATTTATTGGAGAGCTTCATCCCGAGCTCGCTCATAAGTATGAGCTGCCGCATTCTCCGGTCGTCTTCGAGCTCAAGGAAGAAGCGCTTCTTGATGTCGGAGTTCCGGTCAACCGCAGCCTGTCTAAGTTCCAGCCGATGTCCCGCGACGTCGCCGTGTTTATTGACGATGCAGTTCCGGTTCAGAAACTGATGGACGCCGTTCGCAAGGCCGCGAAGAAAGATCCGCGCCTGCTGAGTTTGTCATCTTTCAAACTCTTTGATCTTTACAAACCTCAGGATGGTGCTAATGTAGGGAAGAAGAGCCTTGCGTTTAACATGTTGCTCCAGCGTCCGGATGCTCAGCTTTCTGAAGAAGAGGCTGACGAGGCCGTCGCCGCTGTGGTAGAAGCCCTCGCTAAAGAGGGCGCAGTCTTGAGAGATTAAGGGGAAGTCATGGCAAACATTGGTCCTGACAATTTTGAACTCGTCAAAGAGTTGCTTGGGGATAAGAACACAATGAACCGCAGCACGCTCGAAGAAGTTCTTTTCGAGGAGCTCGGTTTCAGCCGCGAGATGTCTCGAGTTTTTGTGACTCAGTTTTTCCAGACCATTTCGGATGTTTTAGCAACCGGAGAAGAGGTAAAACTCACGACACTCGGCAGGTTTGAAATCTGCGGCAGAGCATACAAAATGTTCTTTGACCCGGAGGCCAAGGAATGGTTTGACGCTCCGACCCGTTTGGATGTCTACTTTCATCCTTCCAAGAAACTGACGGACTTTATCGATTACAACCTCCGCCAAAAGGCTTGATAGCGGATGCCCAGAAAGAAAAAGCTTCCTGAATTGCCGCCGATACCTTCGAAAAGGTATTTTCCGATTCGGGAAGCGAGCTCACTTTGTGGTGTAAAAGATTATGTCCTGAGGTTTTGGGAAAAAGAATTTTCTCAGCTCAGACCGATGAAGCGCGGCAGCCAGCGTGCTTACCGCGCAAAAGATATTTTGATTGCCCGCAGAATACGGGAGTTGCTCTACGGAGAAGGCTATCGTATTGATGCGGCAAGAGAAATTTTGAATAAAGAAGACAGGGAAGCAAAAGCCGGCGCTTCGGCGCCGCAGCTTCCGGAAGCTTATCTACCCGGTTTTGATGGGGCCGGAGCGTTTGCTCAGCCGGAAATCGATTGGGACGAATTTGATTCTGTCGTCTATAACTTAGAAAAAATCGAAGAGTTTTTGCACAATTAAAAAAAATCGTGTAATATCACGGTTCTTGAGTCGGGGCGTAGCGCAGCCTGGTAGCGCACTTGCATGGGGTGCAAGGGGTCGCGAGTTCGAATCCCGCCGCCCCGACCAGAAATTCCCTAAAGGTCGTCTATAGACGGCCTTTTTTGTTTGTGTCTGTCTAAGCCATCCCAAGCCCCGCGGGGCCTTCCTTCAAATTGTTGTCTGTTATTGTCCGTGCCTGTCTGTAGTCGTTTGTGTACAGCTAGATGTTCTAATGTAGTATCTAAGGTACATATGACGCGCGGCAATCCAAAAACGGCAAAATATTTTCGGATTTTTTGTCACATTAGAACTTTGGAAGCTCCGCCGATATTGAACTCAGAGGGATTCGGAGGGATTTATGCGTTTAGCAGAGCGAATGACAGAAAAGCAGCTGAAGGCTGTCACTAAGACTCGAGCCTGCGGCGGGGTTCCCGGCCTTGTTGTTAAGGTCGTAAAACTCAAAGACGGCAGCTTGGCCAAATACTTCATTCTCCGGGAGTCAACCATCAATCGGATATTTACACTCGGACGCTATCCGCAGATGTCCCTCGCAGACGCCTTCAAAAAGGCCGCTGAGTGGAAAGTAAAGATCAAACAAGGTATTGACCCGTCTGAGGAAGAAAAAGCGCTCAAGGCGTCATTACGAAAGAAATCAACTTCCGGAGACGATCGTTTAACCTTCGAGCAGCTGATCTACAAGTGGATTGAATTTAATGAGGCTCGAGGCCGCTGGAATAATCCGAGTAAGCCAAAGAAGGAAGTTTGGGAAGGCTATTTCAGAAACCATATTCCGGACTCTATCCGGCTGAGCCCGGTAGAAGAATTAAAGGCAGAGCATTTTGCGGCCGCTCTCGGTGAAAAGTGGCGGACCATGATCGATACTCCGGAGAGAATCTTGTCGGATGCCCGCCAGGCGATTGACTGGGCAATCCGCTCGGAGCTTATACCTCCTATGCTTAATCCTGCTCAAGTCAAAGACGGGAAACTCGGAGACCTGCTGCCGCTGGTGAGGGCCGAAGGAGGGCACGAGCCCGCGTTGCCTCCTAAACGTCTGCCGCTTTTCTTTGCCGAGCTCATGAAATTGGTCCCGGTGAGTCAGACTGCCCGGTGCCTTGCCTTTGCGATTCTTACTGCAGCTCGAAACTCCACAGCCCGGGAAGCCACTTGGGAGGAAATCAAAGAGGCAGACGGTCAGTGGTTCCATGTCATTCCCCGGGCGCGCATGAAGGTTAAAGGAGAGAAGATTCCTTTTGACCGGAAGACACCGTTAAGTCCCCAGGCGCTCGAATTATTAAATACGGCGCCTCGTATCGGACTCGATCCCAAAGCTTTTATTTTCCCGAATATCAATAAGGGAAGGAACTCGCCGTTCACAAGAGATTCTGTCCGGGCATTGATCAAGCGAATGCACGATAAGCAGAAAGCAATTGACGGGATCGGCTGGATCGATCCGGAACAGACACACGCAAAAACCGGAAAACCGAGGATCGTGACGCTTCACGGCTGTGCTAGGGCAACGTTTAACACGTGGGCAAAAGATTCTGCCGGATATAAGCACAAATCGTTTTCCCGCGATCTACGAGAAAGCTGTTTGGATCACCGCAACGAGTCCTACCAATGCGCGTATGACAGAGAGCAGGCCTTAGGCGATATGCGGGAAGTGTTCGATGCGTGGGGTAGATTTTGTTTCAGTCAGTATTGTCCCTAAATCGGATCTAATTCTTTTATCTTCTCTGAAGAAAGTGTGTAATAATCTAGATCCCAAGTTAACTTGGTGATCCGGCCCTCTTGAGTACTCTTACCCGACAATCAAGGATGAGAAGAAATGTGGGCCTATTTCTTTGTCTAGCATATGAACGCGCATAAAGTTGCAATTTTGGTTGACGGCGGTTTTTATAGAAAACGAGCAACTACACTTTTTGGCCCTAAAAGTGGTGAAGAGCGCGCTGAAGAATTATTCAACTATTGCCTTAGCCACTTATGGGTTAAATCTGAGAAGGCTAATCCGAGAGAGTTGTATAGGATTTTCTATTACGACTGCGAGCCAATTACAGGTTGTTTATTTAATCCAATTAGTCAAAAGAACATAATTTTGGATAAGACAGAAGCCTATAAGTGGAGTATGAATTTTCTAGCGGCTCTGAAGCAAAGAAGAAAGGTAGCCTTAAGGCTTGGATCTCTGGCGATGCACTCTCCTTTCATTCTCAAATATGAGAAGCTTAAGGAACTCGGAGCGGGGAAAATCGAGTGGAAAGATATCCGTCCTGAAGATTTAACGATCAATCTTGAGCAAAAGGGGGTGGATATGAGAATAGGCGTGGATATTTCTTCTTTAGCTTTCAAGAGGCAAGTGGATCGTATCATTTTAATCTCGGGGGATAGCGATTTCGTCCCTGCTGCAAAACAGGCACGTCGAGAAGGGATTGATTTCATATTGGACCCAATGGGCGCTCATATCTCTGACGAGCTTTTTGAGCATATTGACGGACTACAGACAAGAATTAAGAGTGTAAAAAAGAAGCCAAAACACCCGCTTCTTCCTCCTCCGAAGTGACCAATACTTTCCTGTATTAAGTTAAGACAAAACCTGTGGTAGCAACACGGGCAGCGTCTAAATCTAATGAGGAATGAGATGGTTACCACATTTCTTGCCTTGTGGGGATTATGTCAAACTTCACTCGTTCCCTCCGGCTTTTTGCGTAACGGGCTTAAGTCCTGTTTTTTTGAGAGACGGCCTCTGATGTGTCGAGATTACAATCGCCTCCTTGGATATTCCTCAGAGGCTTTGCTTTTAAGTGCCGGACTTCAAACTGCGGCTTCATTTTCATTGCTTAGTGTCTTTGACCAAGCCACGACGTCCGACCGCTTCCACCGAGAGCAGCGACTGGTGAGTCTGATCGGCTCCGGGAACCTGCCTTCCTTCACCAGGGCCCACACTGTAGAGACGCCGATGTTTAGCAGTTCCGCGACTTGCTTTACATCCAGGAGAAGGACTCCGAGACTGTTGCTGTCTGTTTTCCGTTTTTTCATGGTCTGCCTCCTTTACAAGCGTTCAGGCACTCCCTGCTTGAAGAGTCGTTTGTAGGCTGTTTCGTTGTATTTGATGTTCTCGAAGATTTCGTCCAGCGACACTCCGAGCAGTACTAATCTCGCGATGCAGTCAATGAACAGAGCATTAAAAAACTGCAGGGCGTTGGGCTGCTGGGAAGCATGCCGGATAAGCGTGTTTTCCGAAAATCTCATCATGGATAAGCGTGTTTCTACGAGCGAAAGGTATCCGTCTTCGATGTCCTTCAGCACTGAGTAGGCTTTGAAGAAAGAATTCATGTACCAGCAGGCCTTCAGCAGATCGACTTCTTCCGACTGCTGAGGTTTGGTGCCCGCTCTAAAAATGTATTTGAGCGCATTGCCGCCGTAAAACCCTAGAGATTCGCAGAAGCAGATCGGTTCAACCAGAACGGAGTGACTTCTGTAGTGATCCGGGTTCGTGAGCTTGTCGTATTCCATGGTCTATTTCCTCTTGTCGAGCAACTGGACGGTTTCGGCGACGATTTTGGTTGTGTAGCGGGTCGTCCCGTTTTGGTCCTGCCATTTCTCGTGCTCCAGGCGTCCTTCGACGTAAACAGAGCTGCCTTTGGTTGTGTATTGCTCAACTACCTCGGCCAAGCGTCCCCAGAGCGTGACCGTATGCCATTGCGTTTTCTCAGTGCGCTGGTTGTCCTTCTTATAGAAACTGGACGTCGCGATTGAGATTTCCGCGATCTTCATCCCGGAATTAGTGACTCGGACGTCCGGAGCCTGTCCGAGATTGCCGATCAAAATGACTTTATTGACGGAGGCCATTATTCAGTCTCCTTTTTGACTTGTTCCGCACTGGCGATTAAGGCGGAAGCTACAGCGTGGGCTTTTTCCGGAGAAAGAGGAATCATGAATTTCTGCTCGGGGTTGTCCGGAGATTCACAGATCAACGCAGGGAAGGTAACGTGCGCGCAGGAGTCCTTAATATGAATATCGAGTTTGCTCACGGTTACGTTCGTAAGATCCAAGGGTTGAAACCCCTTCTCGCTGAAAGCCTGACGTGTTTTTTCTTCCACGAGTTGTTTAATTCGATTCTTTTTTTGCATTGCTGTTCCTTTTAAGTTTTTCTTTGGCTCGTTCATAAGCCCAAGTAAATTCATTAAGTGTTTTGTGAGGCGCCAGTGCCACAGCCTCTTTTAGTGTCGGGATGATGATGGCAAAGGCCTGGCTGATGATCTTGATTTCGTCGCCTGTGGCCACGAAACCCTTGGTTTGTCCTTTGAGCTGGCGGTCGCTGATGTCGTTGATGGCTTTCCGTGCTGCCATTGCGATCGGGCCTACTTCGTTGATCTCCTGCTGGTTCAGGTGCTCGTAACGTTTGTAGAGCAGACCGAGGAACCAATTGAGTGTGTCTTCGATCCAGTCCATCTGCTGATCTGTCAAGGTTCCGGCCGGAAGACTCGATTCAACATACAAGGCGACTTGAGTCAGTTTTGCCTCAACGTCGGCCTGAGCTTCCGCCGGCCAATAGGGACCGACTTTTACGGTTTTCGGGTGATATTTCTTTGCCCGGGTCTTCTTTGATTTAGGCATCAATTTCCTCCAGATCGCTGTCCGGGGAAATCACAAGCCTTCCGTGCGGACCGTTAATCGGGAACTGATATGTGTAAAAGAATTCAAAGTCGGATCGATCCGGCTTTAATCCGACCGTTACGTAGCAGGAATGTCCGGCTTTGCCGTTGGCAATCAGCTCGAAGTTTTTGACAGCCTCTTCGAGCATTGCCTGCTTCCGGGAGGCCGTTGCATTCCCAGAGAAAAGCTGGATGAACTCCTTCAGGGCGAAAACGGTGGATTTTTTAAGCTTCAGCATTCTGTGTCCACTCCGTCTGCAGGTGTGCCCTTGGTGCCCGTGTAGTCGTTTACTGAAGCCACGATTCTGTAGGTCTCGCCTCCGATGACTGCTTCATGCATGTAGCCTGCGGTAAAGACTTTCGGATCTGCAGGGTCCGGATAGAGAACAAAGCAGTCCGTAGCGGTTTTCGTGTTGGCCAGCCATTCGAGCTCGATAACGATTCGCCGTCTGGTGAACCAGTTTTCCAGTGGATCTTCGCTCGAGCGGGAGGCTATGAAGTTTCCCAGTGCATTGACGAATTCAGGTTTGAGCGTTTTCATAGTGATTCCAAAAACTTGTGTGGGTGCCGGTCTTTCCCGGCTGCCATCCTCCGTTGGATAATTAAAGAGTTCCAATCACTAACCATCCTATGGAGGAGAAAATGGCTGAAAGTAAAACAAACGAAAATGTAGTAAAGATGACTGAAACCGGTGCAGTTAGGGTTATTGCCGCGGCTCTTCAGAGCGGAGTTTTAAAGCTTCCCTACTCGACAGCTTTTCCTCAGAAGCTTTCGGAGGCTCTTGAGTCCCGATCTATTGAAACTTGGGTCCGGCACGACAAAGTTCCCGTTCAGGAAATTTTGGACGGCAGGCTTATGAGTCAATTTGTTCTTCCGGCCCGTGCGGACGGCCTTTATCTTCTTTCTCTTTTTGCCGTTCTTACTGAAGGAGTTTCCAAAGATACTCTCGCCGATCTCGGATTGACCGCCGCCACAGAGTAAGTCCATCTTGATTAGGTAAAAGTATTGTTGTTGGGTAAGCCTATAAAGTCGACTTATAAAGAAGTCGTTTCCGGAAGCAAGGGCCGCTATTGAGGCTTTTTGCCAAAACTTCCACAAGTTAATAGCTGCCTTTCTGTTCAAAGGAACAGGCTTGCCATAGGACTTTTCTGCATCTTCTTTGATTTCAAGGCTTTCCCAGGCCTTGAGGATCATTTCTTTCTTTTTCCGCTTCATGGTTGTTCCTCCTGGCTTGCGCCATCCTTTTCCTCATTAAGCCAGTAGAAGCCCAAGTGCTCATTAGCCAGAGTGGAGCCTAAGGCTCGATAGGTTCTGTCCAATTCAGCCATGATCTTGTCTGTCCGGCGATCGCCTTTTGGGTAGCAGAGCTGCTTTGTCAGGTCATCGCAAACTTCTATCAGGCGGATAATTCGTTCAAGGCTTTCACGTTCTAAAAGAAAAGTCAGTTTGTTGCCGATCATTTATTCCTCCGGCAGACCTGCGAGATTGCGGGACAGGATCATGATGCAGTCGGTAAACAGCTCTCTGGCTGCAGGATGCGGGTACGGATTGGAAGCAACACAGGCACCGAGCAGTCCGATCAATTCGATCACGTGCTCTTTGGCCATTCGGTGATTGCTGTCCAGAAGGACATTCAGAAGATTTTGGGTGGAGCCGAAAAGACGGCCGAAAGATTGACCGCTCCAGGCCAGCAATTGACTGGCGCTGTTGTTGACGGTGATGGCGTCGACGTTTGAAAAGAAGATCCAAACGGGAAGAGAATTTTCAGTGTTTTGCATAACGCACCTCGTTGAGAGATGCGTATATTTTGTTATACGTTAATTAGGATGTCAACTTATTTATACATTCACGAATTGTTTTAAAACTTTAACCACAAGTTCTAAGTTGTCATTCGGCATAGTACTGATCAGTTTTTGGGCCTCTTCTCGGGAAGAAGTAAGGTTGCCCAGACCGAAGTTTATATCTCTCTTGGTAACTGGGCCCTCACCACGGCCAAATACTAACCAATAGGGATCAACTTCGAGAGCTTCAGCAATCTTCAAGGCGTTTTCAGCAGAGAGGCCTTGGCTGACTTTATTTATAAGATTCGATATTGCGCCTCGAGTAACTCCGATCTTCCTTGCTAGCTCTGCTTGAGAAATATCGCGAACTAACAGCGCATATTTCAATCTTTCACTGACGGTATTCATTCTCGTAGCTTATGAAAAATAACGTATACCTAGTGAAACAAAAGCTTGACAAAATAATGTATATTGTTTTATACATTCGAGTATGAAAAAACAAACTGCTATTTCACTATTTAGTTCTGGAGCAGCTCTTGGGCGTGCTTTAAAAGTCACACGCGGAGCTATTCATAACTGGCCGGAGGACTTGGATGTCAGACGATCCGATCAAGTTATCGGTGCTGCTATTCGGCTGAACAAAATCACGCCTGAGCAAGCTAAGGAGTTGGTTTCCAATGAGAGACAAAGGCACGAACGAAGTCAGGGCGTTGCTCACGGACGTGACGATCTCGGTGATTCGGCAGGTGATTGCCGACGATCCGGACCGATCGCAGAACTCTGTGATCCGTGACGTGATGGATACCTGGGCGAAGAAGCGAATCATGAGGGACCTCCGAAAAAGGGATGCCCTCAATTTAAGGATTCGGGATTACGAAAGCTACGGCGTTGATACGGCGTCGTTACGGCAGGAGACGGCAAAGTAGCCGAAGTCTGCCGGAGTTTTCCGAAAAATGCCGGACTTCTCCGGGCAATGCCGGAAAGTTCCGAAATATGCCGTATCGATGCCGTGGACTACGGCACCAAGGGGAATAGAAAATGAAACGGGACCGCTACGGTCGCCAGATAAGAGCCGCAAAAAGGGCTGGAAAAATGACAGAAGAAGAAAGATTGAGAGCCGCTCATCGATTTGAGCGTCATCTGCAGAAGATGGATGCCGATCGGCTCGGAAAGTTCGACTTGATGAAGATTGACTGGGTAGCCGTCATCCTCATCGCAATGGCGGCTTTTTGCGCGTTTTATTTTCTGACTATTGGGGCATAGAGAGGGAAAGCATGGATTTCGATGATCTTATGGAATTTCTGAGAGCCCTGTTTTTCGGTGTTCTCTTTGTCTTAATGCTCGTTGTCGTCCTCCTTTGTTTCTTGATCACGATTCGCAATCTGTGGGCAGCTTTATAGGAGCGCATGATGACTATCCGATTAAACGGCCCCCTCCCAGCATATTTTTTTAGAGAACGGCCAAGTACCTTGTTTCACGGTGATCTTGATAGCGTGACTATCGCCGGGGTCAACGAACAAGAGCCGAGATTTAGGCTCCTTCTTCGGAATGACAGGAATGTTATCGACCAATTGATATCCGACTTCTTTTGCAGGGTAGTAGCTCGGCTTTTGGTAAGGTTGGCCCCAAGTCAAGGGCGCGACGTAGGACAAGTAAGGTCTGTCGGGAAGCCAGATTTTTCCGCTGCATTCGATTCTTCGGAAAATGACCGGGTAGTCCCCGGGCTCAAAAGTCAGAAGAACCTGATAAAGCTCCCTACCGTTGAAATTAACGGAGCCTCCTATTTCTCCTTGAAGATGAGGAAAGAGAGAGGGGTCGCCAAAAAGACTAAGAAAGAACATTTTTATTGGCTTCTTAAAGATATAGCCCAAGGGGCCCAAAATAGTTACAACGCTTGCGGCAATGGCAAGATAGTCTTGGATATCGCCGATTTCCATGGCCTTCTCCTTAGTGTGAGTAATTTTTGTTTGCCAGCTATATTTTCTCACGCTTGGGAGAAGGCTTTCCCGTTTTTCTGGTTTGCGAAGAAGTTAAACCACGCTTTGCGCCCAAGTCAGTGTTTTTCCAAAAATTCGAGCGCGGGTTTTGACCTCAAATTCGATGACGTCCTTTTCTCTGGGCACAACAAAAAGCAGTATTTCAACGGGACAGGAGTTGGGGCCCAAAGGCACGGAACGGATGTAAGGATTGCGAACTTCATGACCTGGCAGGATCTTGGGTGGCTCGGAATAAACGTTCCAAACCAGGTTGTTAGCGTAAAGCTTTTTCGGAATGTAGATGGGACAGTTGCAGAAAAATCTTTCAAAGATGTACTGAAGCGTGCCTGGCTTCAGTGTGAGGGTGACAGGGTAAAACTTTTTTCCCTCGTGAATGATCGGAAGCCCCAAATACCCGCTCAGACTCGGGGTACGGTATTCCTCTGCGGCCTTGAAAATACTCATGAATATCTCCGGAAATTAAAGGTTTTTTCTTTCCATGGCCTTCTCCTTAGTTTGAGGGATTTTGATTTGAGACCTCTATTTTCTCACGCTCTGGAGAAGGCTCCTACAAGCCGTTGCCGGCCCGGAGTATTGACCTAAAAAACATCTTTATTGAGATAAACGATTTTGCAGTCTCGGGACAGTTGCAACTGTAGAGCCTTCCTCCCTCGAACTCAAGACTGCTCCCTATCTTCGGAGGAAAGAGGAATCATCATGGCGAAATCACTAAGAGAAGTTGAAGAGCAAATGAGCTCTGTCGGAATCGATGTTCCGCCGGGTGTCGATTTGGTAGTTAACGGCTCAAACTGGAAACGGTTTAAGCCCGCAAATTCTCACTTCAAACGCGGCAAAGAGGTTTTTTACGGGATTTGGGGAAAGCCGCTGGGCTCGGGCCGCAGCTATTACTTTGGCACCTTCGGAATCGGAAGCCAATCCTACAAGATCACGCACACCCGAAGCGGCTGGACGCAGGAAGAATGGCGCGAAATTAAGTCGCGCACGGAAACAGATCAAAAGATTGTTGACGAAGCGCTCCAGGAGCGCCGGCGATCCGCAGCCCAAAAAGCGATCAAAATGCTGCAGGCGGCAAGCTCTTCCGTTTCCATGAGCCATCCGTATGTGGCCAAAAAACAGATTCTGCCCTACGGTGCCTATCAGCTGCGCAATCAGATTCTGCTCCCTATGTGGAAAGAAGGCCGTGTAGTCGGCCTGCAGACGATTTTTCCTGCAGAAACTCAGGACGGCAGCACCGAGATCCAGAAGCGATTTTTGTCCGGAAGTGACTTAAAAGGCTCCTGTCTAAAACTCGGGGAACCTGCCCAGCCGCCGGAGGCGATTATTTTGACGGAAGGATGGGCCACGGCATGCAGCATCATGCAGGCATCCGGTGCGCCGATGGTCGTTGTGGCCTTCTCAGCCGGGAATCTCCTCCCGGTGGCCGAAAGCCTTAGGGCCGAATACCCGAACACCAAGATCGTCATTGCTGCAGATAATGACTGCCACTATCACACAGCCCTGAAGCGTGAAATCAGCGACCGCTTCGGCATTGAACTCAATATCGCTGCCTCTAAAGCCTCTGCCCGGGAACAGATTGTTCCCGGAGGAAAGGTCATGGCCTGGTGGACCACGAAGGATAAGGAGACCTATCTGGAATATGAAGAATGGTCCGACGGCCGACCTCGCCCCATGCACCGTTCGCTTTGCAATACCGGTGTGGTCAAGGCCAAAATCGCTGCTTCCAAGGTAGGAGCCGCCGTGGTCATTCCGCGTTTTGCCGATGTTTCTCTCGGAGGCACTGACTTTAACGACTTGGCCGTCCAGGAAGGACGCGACGCAGTCACTCAGCAGTTAGCTTGGAGGCAGGCGGAGCCTTTAAGTAAGGGGTCCGGAGACAAAAAAGTGAATGAGAAGAATTTAGGGGTTATCAGCTCCCTCGGTAAACGCTACATTGCCATTGACAGTACGGACACGTGCTGGGATACCGAGTACCTGAGGGTGACCAAGATCTCTACGATCCGGCAGTGGTTCGGCGCCAAGACCGTGAACCTTTGGCTGCAGAATGAGTTCGACAACCGCCGAATCATCCAGCCTGAGCAGCTGATTTTTGAGCCGGATCCGAAAAAGATCCCGCTTGGCAGCATCACGATGTTTGCCGGATGGCCGATGAAGCCCAATTACACCCATAAGTGTCAAAGGCTGATTGATCATCTTTTCAAGATCTGCGGAGAAAACGATGATCTCTTCCAGTGGGTGGCTGCTTGGCTTGCTTTCCCGCTTCAGCACCCGGGTGCCAAAATGCAGACGGCCTTAGTCGTCTACGGCGAAAGAGAAGGCACCGGAAAGAGCATGTTCTTTAATGCGATTTCCAAGATTTACGGTCAGTACGCCTGTTCGGTTAACCAGAACATGGTGCAGAGTGATTTCAACGGATGGGTGTCTAAGAAGCTGTTTGTGGTTTGTGAGGAGGTGGTAACGAATCAGGAAAAGCGAAATTTGAAAGGTGCGCTTAAGAATCTCGTCACCAACCCCACGCATACGATAAACGAAAAAGGGCTTCCTGCGCGATTTGAAGCGAACAAAACGAATTTTGTGTTCCTCTCTAACGAACTGCAGCCGCTGATGTTTGACAGCGCTGACCGCCGTTATCAGGCGATTAAGTTTGAGACGGCCTCGCCTCCGGAGTACTTCGAGGCGCTCGCCGACGAAATCGACAACGGCGGAATTGAGTCCTTCTACGCCTATCTGCTCAACTTTGATACGAGTTGGTTCAATGAGAGCAAAAGGCCTTTGGAGACTCAGGCGAGAATCGATTTGAAGCGTCTGGGGAGCGACTCTGCCATCCGCTTCATTGAGGATTGGACGTCCGGAAATATCAATTTGCCGGTGGGGCCGGCCGTGCTCGGCCATCTCTATGATGCCTACACCATTTGGTGCAAGTCATCCGGAGAAAGACCCTGCAGCAAAGAGGTTTTTGGCGGCAGGTGTAAGAGCCGGCTAAACGGCGGACGACTGAGGGTGCAGCTCTACAGCGAAGATTCGTCTTCGACTGAGACGCTAAGGCCTCTGAAGATATATCATAGGCAGGTGTATTGGCCGAAAACCACGGAAGATCCGAAAGTTAATGCTGAATTCTCTCAGCGTGCTCGGGCGTTTCAGATTGACGTGGAAACCGCCAAAGAAAGGTTCTATCGTGACTTCAAGTCTCTCCAGTAAACCTTTTTCGTACCTTTTTGCAAGGTCCTGCTGCTGTTTTAGGCCGCAGGGCCTTTTGTTTTCCCCGTTGTTCATACTGTTCACCCTGTTCAGAGGCACAAAATGGACGGTATGAACACTAATTTTTTATTTGGAATCAAAACGATGGGAGCAGTGTGTTCATATTGTTCACCTAATACACGTCTACCTACATGTGCGCGCGTGGATGGAAATATAAAAAACGGAAAAAAGAAATTTATGGGGTATGGAAGTATGAACAGTATGAACAAGTGAACAAACACTTTAAAAACAAATAATTATGAATAAAACCATTGAACAAACTAATGAACAGTCATTGAACAACTTCTTTGACGATATTGGTACAGCTCCCATGACTCGAATCCCTTACGTAAAACGGCTGCTTTTTTGCTGGTGGAAGTGGCGGAATCTTTCCCGGAACAAACTTCCTCCTCAGTTGGACATGAATAACGACCGAGTGGATTCGTCCAGAAAGAGCAGCGATTTGATTAACGCTGCCTCCTGCGACTTCACGATGATCCGTCTGGACAGAATCATCAATGAATTGCATCCGACACTCAAGGAAGCCGTTTTCGCGCTTTACGGCCACGTAGGGATGAGAGGCGTTATCCATGCGGCCGATGAATTAGGGATTTCAAAGAGCACGATGATCCGCCGTCTTTGCCGCGCAGATCAGGCAATTGCAATGGAATTGGATGCAATCAGGAATAAGGAAAAATCATGCTAAGTGAAAATCCCTATGACACCTTTTTGTCGAAAATCGGCTATATTTTCATAGAATTTGGCAGTGAGTGGCTAACAAGTTCTCCTAGCCTACCTTATTCGTCTTTTGGGGAGTAGTTGCTTTAATTTGAGAGGACGAATATGAACCCTATTTATAGAACCATCTTATCTCTCTCCGTAGTTTCTCCTTTATTGCTTTTCTTTTTGGTTGGCTACTCAAGTCGGATAGTTGACTGGATGAATGGTTTTATACCGGCGTCTTGGGGATTGGCCGAAAGACACAGTCAGGCGGTAGGGGTTCTTATCATCCTTGGATTGGTAGCTGTTTATTTTCTAGGCTTGTTGTATCGTTTCATTCTAATAAAGTTTGCATTGGGACGAGGTTCAGAACTTATTCGCCTAACCACGATTAAGCGTCTAGGGATGACTTCTCTAACGGATTTCCTGCCATACATCCTCCTCTTCATTTTTGCTCAAAATGAAGTTCAAGGTGTGTTTAATTGGGCAGTCGCGCTCCTTTTGCTTTTTGCTATGGCATGGACATCTTCGGTCATATCGTACTCACCACTTTTAGAGCTTTGTGGTCTCAGGTTTTATGAGGTCACCACAGCTAAGGGTGAGACGATGATTGTCATATCCTCAAATAAAAGATTGAAGCTTAATGTTGCCCTGGATTTGTTTAGAATTTCTGAGTGTTGTTACCTATCCCGATAGGAGATATTGGATTGTCGAGCCCTGCATACGTTTTCGCTTCCTTTCCTGATGACAGTTCTCTGAAAACTGTAATCGAGAGTATTGCCTTTTCTGAAAAAGTTCTTAGAGGCGTTAAAAGTGAAGTGTTAAAACAGATTGAAAGTGTTTTGTCATGTAAGCCTGTTGAATTTGACGGCCGCTATAAATCGGAACCCAAGGAAATTCTTTACATAGATAACTACAGCGATCCAGACGAAACTTTTAAGAATATTGAACAAGCTCTTAAAGGATTTAATCCTGGAATTATTGAGAATACGGAGAAATTGCAAGAAGCGTTTGGACTTTTTTTCGTGATTGAGGACGAACCCGATAAAATTGCTTTCCAGAAATTTTCTAGGCGGATGTTAATCAATAAAAAGACAAGTTTCTTCAAAGCTTCGAGTAGTGAGGTATATGACTATCTTCCGGAGTCTTCTTTTTCTCTTGCCAATTCTATTTCGGGTTATTACGAGCGTTCTTCTAAGCGCCTTTTCATACGATCGGCATTTGTCGGAAGACAAATTTTTCCCTCTTTTTCAGACGAGTACGTACCTGGAGCTACTGTCTCGGAGATAAGAGAATTCTTGGAAAGGCCTCAATTTGATATATCTGCTATTCAGGATTTCAACTCCGATTCTCAAAAACTTGCCCGCCTAGTGTGGTTAATAAGGGATAGTGGAATTAAGTTGGCTGATCGTTTAGAGGATCTCCGAGATATTTCTACAGCCCTTAATTTGAAATGCATAACAGAGGATGGTCACATTCGGTTGTTCCCGGACATAGAAAAAACTAAGCTGGTTTTACAGATTATTTTGAAAGATGTTTATCGACAAGGAAATGAGATATTTTTAAGCAACTCCAAAAGAGCGCTAACGCCTTTCAAAGACTGAGAGTTCTTAAACAACATCTTTTATATAAATAATTTTTCAAAGCGGATTGCTCATTGAGCGTCCGCTTTTTTCATGGATTCGTCGCCTTATGACGAACGCTTGGGTCGTGCGTTATCGGCCTCTCCTTGAGAAGTGGTATGAGGGTTCTCCGGGGCGGTTGGGTGGCTGCTCCGGAGTTTTTTCATTGTGAATTTATGCCAGTATTTCCGTTAAAGCACTGCGCCTTCCCCGGTTGCGGTGCGCTTTTTCGCGGCTCCGGTTCCTACTGCGAGAAGCATAAGCAAATCGCTCAGGATCAAAGAGCGGATCGACGCCGCCAGCTCGATCGAGAAAGAGGCTCGGCAGCCTCAAGGGGTTATTCCTCCGCCTGGAGAAAGGCCCGGGAAGGTTTCTTAGCTCGCCATCCCTTCTGTGTTCAATGCGAAGCAGAAGGCTTTCCTCGGTTGGCTGCGGTCGTGGACCATGTCATCCCGCATAAGGGGGATAAAGAGTTGTTTTGGAGTCGAAATAATTGGCAGCCTTTGTGCAAAAGACATCACGATCTGAAGACTGCCGCAGAAGACGGAGGCTTCGGAAACATAGGGAGGGGTGGTGAAAAAGTGAAGTGACGCGATCGTCCGAGACCGCGCCCTCAGTCGAATTTTTATGCGTGCAAAATTGGAGATTTTCGAGGTTTTGCGCGTCTGGAGTAAATAGGATGAAAGGTCGAAAACCTTTACCGACAGAAGTTAAAGAACTCCAAGGGACGCTTCAGCCGTGCCGTACAAATTACCAAGAACCTAAGGTCCGCCAAAAAATTTGTGAAAAAGCGGCTCCGCCGGAGACGCTGTCGGACGAAGCAAAAGTCCATTGGAATTTTGTGCTCGAGCACGAAGGCGCTGGCTGGATCAAACAATGCGACCGCGGAATGTTCGAGCAATACTGCGAACTCTGGGCAGAGATCACGAAAAGCCGAAAAGAAAAAAAGGCGCTCCGCGCAGAGCTCTCGGAACTTCGGCCTCAGTACGAGGAAGCCCTGAAGTTCGGCAGCTTAGACAGAGCCAAGGTCATCAATGCCAGGATGGAGGCCTTGGAAGAAAAAGACAGGTTCCTGGCCAACCTAATCGTTAAGAGTGTCCAGCCATTCAAAAGCGTGGCTGCCGAACTCGGACTAACACCGTCTTCTCGGTCCCGAGTTATCGCTTTAAACGGTGCGGATACTCCGAAAAATCAAGAAGATTCCGAACTTTTTTCAAAAGAGGCGATGCAAAAATGCCTTGAATTTGGCCTTGATTACGGTGGAATGAATTGAAAAATTACGTTGCATGGGCTCAAAAGTACGTGCAGCAGGTCCTAAGCGGCGAAGTTCTCGCTTGTGTTTATGTTCGCCAGGCTTGTGAAAGACAGAAAAAAGACCTTGAAAAATCAAAATCAGGGTCTTTTCCTTATGTGTTTGACCCGTTTTTGGCGACTCGGGCCTGCTTCTTTATCGAGCATTTAAGGCATGTGAAAGGACCTAAAGCCGGCCAGTTGATCCAACTGGAGCCCTGGCAGTGTTTTGTTGTCACTTCAATCTTCGGCTGGGTTCACAAAGATACGAGAAAGCGCCGTTTTAAGCGCTCGTACATTGAAGTTCCTCGCGGTAACGCGAAGTCGACGCTTTCGGCCGCGATCGGTCTTTACATGATGACCATGGACGGAGAAGGCGGCGCAGATTGCTACTCTTTTGCGACGACCCGGGAGCAAGCCAGAGAAGTTTTTGATACTGCGCGCGATATGGTCCGCCGCTGCACGGATGTGAGTCGAGAACTCGGAATTAAGGCGTTGGATTATTCAATAGTTCAGCTCGCCAGTAACTCAAAATTCGTTGCGAAGTCCGCGCAAGGCAGCACCTTAGATGGTCTCAATACGCACTTTGCTTGTATTGACGAACTTCACGCGCATAAAACCCGCGAAGTCTACGACGTGGTTGAGACGTCTATCGGCAAGCGTCTGCAGCCCCTGCTGTTTGCTATTACGACGGCCGGATTCAACTTATCCGGAATCTGCTACGAGCTTAGAAACTACGTGATCGAAGTTTTGTCCGGAAAAAGTTCCGGCGGGGATGACCAGTTCGGAATTATTTACACGATCGATAAAGAGGATGACTGGACTAGTGACAGTGCGCTGATCAAAGCCAATCCGAACTGGGGCGTCTCGGTCCATCCGGAGACGATTAAATCACTCCGGGATAAAGCGCAGACGGTTGCAAGTGCGGTTAACAACTTTAAGACCAAGCACCTCGATGTCTGGTGTAACGCAGACGCGGCCTGGATGGATTTGACCAAGTGGAATGAGTGCGGCGATCCGGCCTTGGAGGAATCCGACTTCTACGGACAGGAATCTTGGCTGGGGCTCGACTTGGCCTCAAAGATTGACTTAACGGCAGCAGTCAGACTCTTTTGTAAAACGATCAACGGCGTCCAGCATTTCTTTGTTTTCCCGCAGGTTTGGCTTCCCCGGGAAACCGTTAACACAGCGAAAAATGCTTCTTACTCCGGCTGGGAGTACGAAGCGCGTCTGAAAGTGACGGAAGGTGCGGTAGTCGATTTTGAAGAGGTCAAAGAATATGTCCGGAGAAGCTGCTCTGACTTTGTTGTGAAGGAAATCGCTTATGACCCGTGGCAGGCAACTCAGCTCGCGAGTGAATTAACCGAGCAAGGCTGTCCGATGGTCGAAGTCCGAAACAGTGTCCAGAACTTCTCCGAGCCGATGAAAACCATCGAGGCTTTAGTGATGTCCGGGAGACTGCATCATCCGGATGATCCGATTTTTAACTGGTGCGTTTCAAACGTCGTCTGTCATCGCGATGCGAAAGACAACATTTATCCGAACAAGCTGAGGAATGAAAACAAGATCGACTTGGTGGTGGCCCTAATCATGGCCTTCTACTCATTCCTGATCGGCGGCGGAAAGATTGAAAAGCCGGTGGATCTGACACCGATGCTTGATTCTCCGCTCATTTTCAATTGGTAAATTATGTTTTTGAGTTCTTTTTTTTCTTCGATCGGGAACCCGTTCAAAGACAATACAGGGGTGCAGCGAACAGAACCTATGCTGCAGCTGGTGCCGAGGAAACGGGAGACTTCGGAAGAAACGGCCCTGCAGATTTCCTCCGTGATGGCATGCACGACGCTCTTGGCTGAAACAGTGGCTTCCATGCCGATCTTCGTTTACCGCAATGACAGCGGAAACAGAGACTTAGCCCGAGAAACCGAACTTTGGAAGCTGCTTCACGATGGTCCGAACGAGCTCATGACGCCGGTCGAGTTTTGGTCTCAGCTCATTTTCAATATGGTACTCCGAGGCAACGGGTACGCCCGGCTAAAACGAGAGGACAACAATCCGTCCGGACGCGTGCTTTCGATGATGCCCCTCAATGCTTCGCAGGTGAAAACGATTTATGACGGTTCGACTCTGCGGTATGAATACGACCAAAATTGTGGGACAGAGAAGATCGCCAAAGAGTTTATGTTTCACCTGAAAGGTGTTGGGGGCCGTTTTGCCGGAGCCTCGAAGTTGAAATTGATGGCTGCCACAATTGGCGAAGCGGCCGACGCCCAAGAAACCGCGTCTACACTTTTTGGTAACGCAAACAAACCGAGTGGCATTTTGAGCGCGGAAGGCACGCTCGACAAAGAACAGAGGGAGCGTCTTCAAACGACCTTCAACGAAATGGCCAACGGCAGCCGCTCGGGTCTCTACGTGCTTGAAGGCGGTCTGAATTACGCGCCTCTGACGCTTACACCGGCAGAAACTCAGCTTTTGGAAACAAGACGGTTCTCGGTTGAGGAAATCTGCCGCTGGTTCGGCGTGCCTTCCGTTCTGGTCGGGTCGAACGCGGCCACAACATGGGGCAGCGGTATTGAGCAGATCATCTTGGGCTTCCAAAAGTTCACCTTGCTGCCGTTATGCAGGCGAATAGAACAGGCGGTGAGAGCCCGAATCATGACGCCTGAAGAATTTGCGCTCTACACAGTGGAAATTTCCATGGATAACTTGCTCCGGGCAACGATGAAAGAGCGCATGGAAATCCACGGCAAAGCCATCCAGTACGGCGTTGAGACCGTTAACGAAGCACGTCAATACGAAAACTTGCCGCCAGTGGAAGGCGGCGATGTCAATTTTGCGCAGTCGGCGCTGAGGCCTATTTCAGCATTGGCCAAAGCAACGGTCGACCAAAAAACTAAGGAGTCAGACAGTGTCTAAAGAGCTGAAAAAGGATCAGACCTTATCCGTCAGATTGGAAGGCGTGGAAGTAAAGCTATCCGAAGATAAGAAAACCGGAGTCGTCAAAGGCTATGCCTCGGTCTACGACAACTTGAATTGCTACGGCTTTTACATCGCCAAAGGCGCCTACAGCGCGGTACTGAAGAACTCGACTTCGACGCCGAAGATGTTCTTCAATCATGACTATTCTGCCGTTCCGGTGGGCCGTTGGACCTCGCTCAAAGAAGACGATAAAGGACTTTATGTTGAGGGAGAACTCACACTCGGAGTCGGAGCGGCCTCCGATATTTATGAGGCGCTCAAAGCCGGAACCTTAGACGGCCTGTCTGTCGGCATTCGCTTGGGCGAATACGTCGAAGATGACAACGGCAATATCAAGGTTTTGAGCATTGCTGCGCTCTACGAAATTTCCATCTGCAGCTTCCCGGCTGACGGCCAGGCGAGGATTGCAGAAACACTCTCGAAGGATTCTCTGGATGAAACCATCGAGAAAATTAAGACGTTAAGAGATTTTGAAGCCTGCCTGAGGGATTCTTGCGGCTTCAGCCGGAGACAGGCCTTGGCGCTTGTTTCTCGCGTGAAGAAGGTGCTGAGCGAAGAGCAGCGGGACGCTGCTTTGGCTGAAGCATTAAACAAGGTGCTCGGTGTAACCGAGCGAATCGATAAAGCACTCAGTGGGAAAATTTAAATGAACGAAGAAATTGAAAAACTTCTGTCCGCAATGACCAACATCGAGGCCAGATTAGGCCAGTTGTCCACGGTCGAAGAAACCGCCAAAGTTAAAGCCGAACTCGCCGAACTCAGCAAAAAGCAGCTCGGCCTGGCTGAAGAAATCCGCCGCCTCAAACAGCAGCAGCCGGGTGGCTCCGACAACGTTTCCGCGCCCCTCACACTCGGTGCCCGTGTGGTGGCTGATGCCGGGTTCCTGGAGTTTGCCGCCGGCAAAGGCAAAGGCTTCTCTGTTACTTTGACTGATCCGAACCCGGTCGGTACCGGCTCCACGGTTGATTCCAAGGTTTATCCGGATCAGCGTGTCCAAGGCATTATCGGCATCGGAACCGCACCGCTTACACTCGAAGACACGATTCATCATTCTCCGACAAGCAACAAAGCGATTGTCTACTCTCGTGAGAAGAAGTACGTCAACAATGCTGCAGAAGTGGTCAACGGTGTGGACTCTGCTCCGCAGTCTGAAATCGAGTTCGATACTCAGACCGCCAATGTCAAAGACATCGGCAACTGCTTCATTGTGACTAAAGACCTCATGGAGGATTCTCAGGCATTGGCCGATTACATTAACTTCCGGGTCCAGTACGGCGTTAAGCAGCGCGTGGAAAGCCAGCTTCTGAACGGTGACGGAACAAACGCCAACTTAAGCGGCCTTTTGGTGACAGGCAATTACACACCGCACGGCTTTGACCCGGATGTAAATCCCGAAATCACAAATCAGGTCGATTTGATCGGTTTTGCTGCGCTGGCCGTGAAGTCTGTTGGTTTGACTCCGAACGTCACGATCATGAATCCGGTCGATTACTTCAAACTTCGCTGTCTGAAGGACTCCAACGGCCGCTATCTCTTCAGCGATCCGATGGCTCCGTCCAATCGTCCGATCTGGGATACCTACGTTGTGGAAAGTTCCGCAATGCCTAAAGGCAAGTTCCTGACCTTAGACACCAACATGGCCTGCATGATCTACGACCGTAAGGAAACCGTGGTGGAGTTCGGTTATGAAGACGGCAACAACTTCAGAAAGGGTCTTGTCACTATCAAGGCAGACCGTCGTTTGGCCTTCGCGATCGAACGTCCGAGCGGCATTGTGGGCGGCGATTTGACGGTCACAAAGCCTAAAGCCGAAGGCGGTGAGTCTGATAAAGGCACCCAGGGCGCCCAAGGCGGAGCGGGCTAATCAACCTTAGGAAGGCGGCGGTAACGTCGCCTTTTAGCTTATGTATGAAGCAAAAGGTATGGTGTCGATTGTCGACGCCGCTTATCTCCGGTGCTATCTGCGTATCGATGACACGTCTGAAGACTTGTTTCTCGAAGAACTAGGCCGCTCTGCTACGGAAAACCTTGAGCATCGTCTGAAAAGACACATCATTGCCCGAGACGAAGGTGATTCCGATGCGGTGTGCTCGGACAAGGAAGACGTGCCGGCTGCACTGCGTGTTTGGGTCGGCGCCTCTGTTGCTTTTGCTTATGCAAACCGCGAGTCCGACAGCGAAAAAACTTTCAAGAGTACTCCGTTCTTTGAGCGGATGATTGATCCGTGGAGGGCTTACAAGTGATCGAACCTTTATCCGGACAACTGAATCGGCGATGTTCGATTTATTCCTCCCGGCTTATGTCCGACGGCATAGCAGATCAATCCACCAAACGAACGCCTCTTTGGAGCTGTTGGTGCAAGGTAGAAGTGATCGGCGGGTCGGTCTTCTGGGAGAACATCCAGACAGAAGAAGCCGTAACGCACCGAATCTTTATCAGAAGCGTCAAAGGCAAAAGCAGGCCTCAGGATCTGCCGCGTCTGATCGAGCTTGAATGCGCGGGCTTCTGGTATCGGGTCAAGCGAGTGACGGACTGCAACAGTGCCGGTCGGTTCACGCTGCTGGAATGCGAGGTGCTCAATGCAGCCGTTAAGAATTGAAGCGAAGTTTGCAAGACCTTTGAACTTTGCCGATTTCGATAAAAAGTCGATGAGGAAAGGTTTTACTCAGGTCGGCCGAGACGTTTCCAAGATTGCAAAGAAACTGGTCAGCAAAAAAGGAGTATCTGCTGCCGGAGCTTATCCGGGAAAGCAAACAGGGATATTCCAAAAAGCAATTTCCTACAAGGTTTCGCGCTCCGGTTTCTCGGTGGCGGTGAAGCCCTACGGAAAAGGCAAGCAGGTTTCTGCAGAACTGAAAAGACGCGGGTTTTATCCCGCGTTTGTCGTCTTTGGCCATGCAGCGCCCAAACGCAGCAAGCGAACCCGTGCGCACCGCAAACAATCCTTTGAGGCAAAGGTGGCCAAGCCGCGTGCCAATCCGGTCTCAGCTGCCGCTGAAACCTATGGTCGAACCCGCTTTCAAGCGGTCGTGGGTCGGATTTTGGAAGATGCCTTTAAGCCGGGCCCGGTTAGGAGCTTAATGAAGTGAAATTAAAACCCATTATTCAAGAGCTTCGGGCTCATTGTCCGGGCTTTAATGGCCGAGTCTTTGGCGTCGGCACCTTTTCCCGGCTTGATGAGTCGGTGGCCGCTGAACTGCTTCCGGCTGCGTTTGTGATTCCGGTCTCTGAAGATCCGGAAGAACCTGCAGTGATCAACCGTTACAAGCAGCAGGTGCGGTTCAACTTTGCCGTCATCCTGATGGTCGCCAATACCGAGGATGAACAGGGTTTGACAGCCTGGGAGAAGTCGGTCGATCTCAAAAAGGAAGTTTTTCAAGCCATTTTGGGAGCTGACGATATTCAGGCCGGCAGAGATTGGATTCAGTTTGAGTCTCTTACCGTCCTTGATCTTAATCGCGCGGCATTGACCGTCCAGTTGGATTTCTCCTGTCAGTACGAAATCAACGATAACGAAACCCGTCACGGAGCAGACATCGATCGACTTGGAAGGTTCCTCCGGATGTACACCGATATCGACGTGATTGCCGAGAAGGGACATCCGGACGGCAGGATTGAAGCAAAAGTTTTAATTGATTTGGAGAAAACTAAATGAGTATTTCATTTAACAACATCCCAAGCGACGTGAGAACGCCGCTTTTTTATGCGGAAGTCGATAATTCGATGGCTAATTTGGCCACTTCGACTCAAACGACGCTTCTTATTGGTCAGATGACCGAAGGGAAGGCTGAGCCGCTTGTGCCGGTTCTTGTCACCGGCGATAGTCAAGGGAAGGACCTTTTTGGTCGTGGTTCGGAGCTGGCCAGGATGAACACGGTTTATCGCAAAAACGATCCTGCAGGTCAGGTTTGGGCAATTCCGCTAAGTGATCCGGAAGCGGCAACAGCCGCTTCGGGCACGTATACATTATCGGGTCTTCCTACTTTAGCCGGCATTTTGAGCGTTTATATCGGAGCCGATCGAGTTCAGGTAGCGGTCGGTGTGGATGATGCGCCTGCTGACGTAGCATCTGCAATCGCGTCTGCGATTAACGGAAAACCCGATCTTCCGGTTACGGCAGAAGCCTCTGCGAGTGAGGAGGATGCGGAAGTAGAAGAGGGCTACGTTACCGTCAGCGCGAAGAATAAGGGCGCCAATGGCAACGACATCGCTTTAGGACTCAATATTCAGGGCTACGGGGCCGGAGAGGAGACGCCTGAAGGGCTGAGTGTCAAAATCACAGCCATGGCCGGAGGCACCGGCGCGCCGGATTTCTCTACTCTTGAATTCTCCAAAATTATGGGTGATGACCCGTACGACTTTATCCTGATGCCCTATTCGGACACGGTTTCTTTGGATTATTTCAAAGAGACTATGAACGATACGAGCGGCCGCTGGGCCTATGACAAGCAGCAGTATGGACATGTCTACACCTGTAAGAGGGGCTCCGTTAACGATCTGCAGAAGTTTGGAGCAACCCGTAACGATCAGCACGCCACGATTATCGGACTCGAACCGGATGTCCCGTCTTTGGCAATTGAGGTGCTGTCAGCCTACGGAGCTCAGAACGCAGCCAAGCTTTCTATCGATCCGGCGCGTCCCACTCAGACTTTAGAGCTAATCGGGATCACCTCTGCACCTCACGGCAAGCGTTTTACTATGAGTGAGCGTCAGGTTCTTTTGACAAACGGCATTGCTACCGAGTACACGGAATCCGGCTATATGAGGGTGGAAAGGGCAATTACGACGTACCAAAAGAATAGATTCGGCGATGAAGACAACTCGTACTTAGATTCCGAGACGCTGCACACGCTGGCCTACATCATTCGCGCCTTGAGAAGCTGTATTACGAGCAAGTATCCGCGGCACAAACTCGCCAGTGACGGGACGCGATTCGGTGCAGGGCAGGCGGTGGTGACGCCGTCCATTATCAGGGGCGAGCTCATTGCGATGTATACCAAGCTCGAGGAGAAGGCGATTGTCGAAAATGCTGACTTGTTTGCCAAGTACCTCATTGTTGAAAGAAATAAAGATGATCCGAACAGAGTCGACGTCCTTCTGCCGCCGGACTTAGTTAACCAGTTAAGAGTTTTTGCCGTGCTGGCTCAGTTCCGTCTTCAATTTAACGAATAAGAGGTGATTTAATGCCAAGAATTGCAGGAATTTGCCACATCACAGTCAATGGCAGGACACTGGATATATCAGGAGGTCTTACGATTCCGCTCTCCAAATCCACCAAGGAGGCGATCGTTTCAACCAACGGATCCGTTAATTACAAAGAAATCCCAATTGCCCCCTACATCGACGCTACTTTCCTTATGGATCCTGATTTTCCGATTAATGAACTGGCAGAGATGGATACGGGTACCGTCGTTGCGGAATTAGCTAATGGTAAGAGTTACACGCTCTCAGAGGCTTTCATTGAAGGAGAGATGAACTATGACAGTGACGCCGGCACTGTCGGAATGAAATTTGTAGGAACCAACGGGAGGTGGTCATGATTGAGACTTATAAGCTGAAAGCTCCGATCACGGTATCGGGAAACAAAATTGAGAAGGTCGATCTGCGAGAACCGACCTTTAACGAAATCTCCGCAATGGGTCTTCCCGGGGACGCTTCTACTCCGGATGAAAAATTAAGCCTGCTGAGAAAGTATGTTGTGACCTGCTCCGGTCTTTCAGACGAAGCTGTGGGCCAGCTCGGAATCAGAGATGCGATGGCTTTAATCCGAAAGGTATCCGATTTTTTTACCGATACGGAGTAGGGCAGAAGAAAATGGCTGTGAAGGTCTTTTACAACACGGCTCGATTCTGGAGTGAAAGACCTACTGAACTGTCAAAAGAGCCTTTTTCGCGGGTGGTTGAGCTTGCGAAAGAGGCTCTTCGCATTATGGAAGAAGATAAAAAATGGCAGGAAAAGAATACAGTCTCAAGGCCGTCCTATCGGCGACCGATAAGATAAGCCCGGCTCTGAAGAAAATCGATGCTAATTTCGGCAAGATCGGCCGCTCCTTCTCCGCTCTCGGAAAGTCGTCGGCAGCACTAGCATCAAAGTTTGCACTTCCTCTGACAGTTTTGGGGGGTGTGGGAGGCTTTAGCTTAAAGGCCGCGGTGGACAAGTTTACTTCCTTAGGTGACTCTATCGATAAGGCAAGCAAGAGGGCTGGCGTCAGTGCTCAGTCCTTGCAGAAACTCCGTTATGCCGCGGGTTTGGGAGGGATGTCAGCCGAGCAGATGGATCAGGCGTTAGCTAAGCTGACTTACAACATGGGGCAAGCTGCCAGAGGCGAGAACAAGAATCTGGCGGCTATATTCAGGAGACTCGGCGTATCTTTGAAGGACTCAAAGGGGAATATTCGAGACGCGGCCGATGTGATGCGGAACTTGGCTCAGGCAGTCAAAAACAATGAGTCTCCGGCTGTCCGGTTGCGCATTCTGACGGCGGCCTTCGGTGATGAGCTCGCCAAGAGGATGATTCCTGTCTTGGAGAGCGGTGCCGCAGGGCTTGACGGGATGGGCAATGAAGCCGAGAAGCTGGGCATCGTGATGAACGATAAGATGGTAGCTGACTCGGCTCATTTAACCGATACCATGAGTAAGTTTTCTCAAGTCTTAGACGGTGTGTCGGCTACTATCGGGGCGTCGCTTGCGCCCGTTATCGAAACAATTGTAAAGAGGATTCAGGATTGGGTTACGGCCAACAAGGATCTCATTACTCAAAGGCTGGAAGCTATATTCGAAAAAATCTCCAAGGCCGTCTCCGAAATTGACTTTGAAAAAGCGGTTGACGGGGTTTTTAATCTGATTGACGGGGTCATGAATTTTGTGGACTCTATCGGCGGCTGGGACACCATAATCAAAGGGTTCGGAGCTTTAATTGGTCTGACGCTTGTCGGCAATATGATTAGCCTTGGGCAATCCCTTTACGGGGTTGGGGCGGCAATTACCACGGCCTTCGGCCCATGGGGCTGGATCATCGGAGGAGCGATAGCTGCCGGCATTGCACTATGGAAGAACTGGGATGATATTTCCACATGGTTTGAGAATTCTTTCCCCAATTTGTCAAAGGTACTGAAAGGATTGCCGGACGGCTTTTCTCTGGCGTGGGATAACGCCTGTAAGAATATTCGTGCGCTTTGGTCTGGCCTGACAGAGACGTGGGAAAACATCAAGAAAAAGCTGTCTTGGGAGGGTATTAAAGGCTCTGCTAGGGAAATGCTCGGACTCTCCAGAGAAGAGGCGAAACCTCAGAGGCCTGCTCCGATGATGAGTTCTTCAGAAGTCGCATCGATGAGCAGAGGACTATCAACTCAGAAAACAGAAGTGGAAAACCGTCTGGAAGTGGTCGTAAAGATTCCGAACGGAACCGAGGCTCAGGTCAATAAGCAAGACTCGAGCGGCGGGTATTTCTCTGCTTCAACTCAAAACTATCCAGTAGAGGGGTTGACCGACTAATGAATGCACCGGAATTAAGGCGAGCCTCCTTTAGAGGCGTACCCTTTGAAGTGACAAGCTCCGACTTCAAAGTAGGCAGAAGAACTCAGACCTTTGAGTATCCTCAGAGAGATACGCCGTTTACTGAAGATCTAGGACGCTCAAAAAGAACAATCACCGTAACGGCCTATGTCATAGGAGCTGATTACATTACCCGGATGAAGCGGTTGATAGCGGCATGCGAAAAACAGGGAGCAGGAAGGCTTATCCATCCGTGGCTCGGCACCATGGAGGTAGTGGCAGTTGATCTCACTTCTCCGCGTTTTGAGTCAAACCGACTTTCCACCGTCACACTCTCTTTTGTTGAAAGCGGGAAATTAGAGTTTCCGAACTCGATAGTGGATGCCGGGGGACGGTGTTTAAAAGCGGCCTCAGCACTGACGAACGCAAATTTTGACGGGTTTATTAAAAAATTTGATATCTCCGGGTGCCAGGATTTTGTGAAAAAGACGGTGGGAGAAGACTTTGCCAAGCTCTTCTCGGAAGACTCGCTGTCTCGAATTTATCAGGCTTTTGATCTCGCTGATGACCTGGCCGATTTGGCCAATGATGCGATTACCTTGGTGAGCGGAGCACCGCAATCTTTGGGACAGAGAGTTTTAGATACGCTGGGCCTGCAGGGCTTTGCTTCAACGATATGCGCTTGGAGCAATGTGGCTAACCGATTCAGCCAGCTCACGAAAGAAAATTCGCTGAACAGCTCTAAACCGACGGCCGTGGCTTCGAGAACGACAAGCGAGAGGATCGAGAATGCCGACGCAGCAGTCCAAACCTTGGTACGGCAGGCGGCACTATCAAACGCGGTTTTAGCCGCTTCCGAAGTTGGTTCGGAAAATGACAGGGTGGATGCTTCAGCTGTTGTTCAAACCGCCCCATACGATGACTTAATCCAAGTTAGGGACAACATCCTGGAAGCGATTGACGCAGAGATGTTTAAAACTCAAAACGATTCGGTCTTTGAGGCATTAAGTCAGGCGCATTCTGCAGTGTATGAGGCGATTACGCAGCGAGCTGAGAATCAGGCGAGACTTGTAACGTTCACTCCTTCGGCCGTTACTCCGGCATTGGTGCTGGCCTATGACTATTACGGAGACTCGACCCGAGAGTTAGAGATAGTTGGAAGAAATAAGATCCGGCACTCAGGCTTTGTACCGGCGGTGCCGTTGAAATTATTGAATGAGTGACGAACGACATGCCAAAGAAAATCTCAAATAACACCGTTACTCTTTTTGTTAACGGTAGAAAATACGAGAACTGGCTGGATGTGAGTATTGCCTGTACGCTTCAAAGTCTGGCCAGAACCTTCTCGGTAAGGTCAACCAGAAGCAAAGAAGATCTAACGATTGGCATTCAGCCTCAGGACGAAGTGCAGATTTTTATCGACGGCGAGCCGATCTTGACCGGTTACGTTACCAAGCGAGAAGTCAGTTATTCGGCCTCAGGAATCAGCGTTACGATTTCAGGCGCCAGCAAGACGGTTGATCTGCAGGACTGCTGCATGCCCCACGGGATGGCTAATTCATACAAGAATCAGACGCATGAGCAGAATTTAAAGGCAGTTTGCAAGCCGTTTGGAATCGGCGTTGTGGATCAAGTGAAATCAGTAGATAGGAGAAATCTCGAGTTTTCTCCGACGGAAACCGTTGGCTCTTCCATTACTCGATATCTCCAGAAAAACGGAATTTTGCTCACGGATGACGAAGCAGGCAACTTGGTTATCACTCAAGCCGGATCCGGAGGCAGCGCCCACGACACATTGGAACTTGGGAAGAATATTCTTGAAGGCAAACGAACTCAGGATGTCTCTAAGAGATTTAGCGACTACGTAACATTGGGACAGGCAGCTAATCCTACAAGTGAACTTCCGGTATCGGCAAACCATCTTACAGCGACGGCTCGGGACTCGGGAGTCAGACGTCCCAGATGGTTGGTTAAACAAGAATCTGGTAATGCATCAACAGAGATTCTTCAGAAAAAAGCGGGAATTATCAAAGATGTGAAGGCAGGAGAGTCCGATACATTGAACTACAAAGTTCAAGGCTGGAGGCAGAGTAACGGTGAGCTGTGGAAGGTAAACGCATTGGTCAACGTAGATGATAGTCGGCTAGGGATAAGGAAAAATATCTACTGGGTTATCAAAGAAGTAAGTTATTTGCTGAGCTCTCAAGGGAGCGTTGTTACTCTCACACTTATAGATAAGAAGGCATACAAAATGGCTTTAGAACCAGATGCTAAAAAGATTAAAATGGAGAAATACGATGATATAAAGAAAGACAGCGGGAGGGTTTAGGATGATTAAATTCTTGTGCTTAGTCCTTGGGATGACTATCTCATTTGGAGCCCACTGTGAGTCGTATCTGAAATGCGATGAAGACGCAGAGGGCCATAGTATCAATTGTGTTCGAGCCCCTGGGAAAGATCCTTCTGTCACGATTACTGAAGAAGACATGAAAGGTATGGTTTACGTTAGCCCCGAGCAAAAACGCAAGATGGATGAAAAGATCTTCAAAGAAGCTCTGGAGAATGAAATTACCGCCCGGATGTATCAAGACCGCGTGGCTACACGAGAAGAGGCAATCAGAGACATTCTCTCCGGAGTTCCACGAAAAGTATATTGAGTCAAAAAAACTCACACGCCCGCCTAATTCGGCGGGTTTATTTTTGCCTAAAGAAAATGAATCTTAAAGATCTAATCAACAGAGCGACGGTTTCAGCTAAGAACGGAACCCGAAAACTTCGAACGTTGCAGATTCAGCTTCTCGGAGGTGATATACGAGAACCGATAGAGCATTTTGAGCCTTACGGTTTTACTTCCGAGCCTCATGTCGGAGCTGAGGCAATTGGGCTGGCTTTGGGCGGAGACCGGGATCAGACTCTGGCGGTGGTTGTTGCCGATCGTCGTTACCGTCCCACTGATTTGAAGGGCGGAGAAGTTTGTGTTTTTGATGACTTGGGGAGGAAAGTCTATCTCTCCCGAAACGGAATCAGGGTAGAAGGTGTTTCCAGTCCGGTAACGGTAAAAACATCGGCCTCGGTGACAGTAGACGCTCCTTTGACAAAGTGCACGGGCGATCTTGAGGTCGGAGGCAATATCGTAGCCAAAGGAGATATCAAGGACAAAGGAGGTTCCTACTCCATGGCGGGCATGAGAATGACGTACAACAGTCATACACATAGCGGAGGCTCTGCCCCGGATCAAAAAATGTAGAGGATTTATGCAGTTTTATTTAAACGGTGCGGAAGCGACGCTGACCGATTTTGCCAAGGATGACTTAGCAAGGGCTGTGGTAAACAGCCTTTTTTCTTGGGCAAGAGCCGAGGACGATGACGAGAGGCCGACAGAATCCAAGATGGGCTGGTGGGCGGATTCTTTCTCTGAGGAAGGAGATAAATTCGGTTCGCGGCTCTGGCTGCTGATGCGCTCAACTCTCACTACCGAAACGCTTGCTTTGGCCGAAGAGTACGCTCAGGAAGCTCTGCGCTGGATGGTTGAGGACCGCATTGCCGAAGAAGTGACGGCGAGGGCTGAACTGGACGGAGTGGATCGCCTTAACTTACTGATTGAGATTATTCGTCCCGATCAAAAAACACTTACCGCCCGATTTGTCGATGTGTGGAGCAAATTATGAGTTTTGAACGTCCGACACTAAAGGAAATCATAGAAAGACTCGACGGAGATACTCAGAGCAGATTGTCTGTTCCGCAGATGAGGCGCTCCAACGCGAGAGTCTTTGACAGAGTTTTGGCCGGAGCTGCTCACTCTCTGTACGGCTATATCGAGTATTTAAATCGGCAGCAGTTTTTTGATACGGCAGAAAGTGACTATTTGGATCGCTGGGCCTCCATTTACGGTTTAGCCAGGAAGAAAGCTACGAAAGCTTCCGGCGAGGTTGTTTTTCGTTTTTCCGGAGAACTCATCAATGTTCTGGAAGGGACGATTTTGCAGTCTGATGACGGAGTTCAGTACAAGACCGTTGGTCCTGTCTCTTCGGATGGAACGACCCCAGTTGAAGCCTTAAACGAGGGAACTTCCGGTAATCAGCTGGAAGAGGACGTCCTGACGCTGGTTTCTCCGATCGTGGGTGTTTTTAGCGAAGTTACGATTGTCAAACTTGGAGGCGGAAGCGAGTCTGAAACCGACGACAGTCTTAGGGCGCGCCTCCTCTCTCGCGTCAGGGAGACGCCTCACGGAGGTACGGAGTCGGATTATGTTCAGTGGGCTTTAGAAGTGCCGGGCGTAACCCGAGCTTGGGCATTTCCTAAAGAAGAAGGCGAGGGCACGGTTACCGTCCGATTTGTCTGTGACGGCATGACCGAGATCATTCCCGATAAGGCTATGCGGGATAAGGTATTTGAACATATCGATAAGCTGCGTCCTGTGACGGCTCACCTCTATGTCAGAGCCCCGGAGATTAAGGCGGTCAATATTGTTATTGTCGGACTGCTTCCTGATGATGCTGAAGTCCGCGAGGCAGTAGAGCAAGAGCTCAAAGACTTATTTGCCAGAGAAGGGGTTCCCGGACAAAGAATTTACTTGTCGCATATCCGAGCAGCTATTAGTGCGGCATTGGGTGAAGAAGATCATACAGTTGCCTCTCCAACCTCCGACCCGATTCCCGACAGTAACAATGAGTTGCTGACATTAGGAGAGATCACATGGCAGTAACGGCAAACGAATATGTAGGAATGCTCAAAGAGCTTCTGCCTCCTGGTCCCGTTTGGCCAAGAGGAGATTCAACCAGTCTTTACGCCATGATGTTTGAGGTATGGGCAATTGAATTGGCAAGGATTGACTCAAGAGCCAACGCGCTCATTACAGAGGCAGATCCGAGATTTGCCATTGAAACATTCCCTCAATGGCTGGAAGAGTGGGGTCTGCCTGATGAGTGCTTAAAGCTGTGGGGAGCAACAGACATCAATACGCTGCGTCGTCTGTTGATTTGGAAAATGACCACGGTAGGTTGTCAGACGCCTCAATTCTTTATTGATTTGGCCGCGATGTTCGGCTACCTCATAGTGATTGATGAATTCAGTGGCTACAGCGTAATGAGCCGGGTTAACGATGTTTTGGCTGACGGCATTTGGCCGCACACGTGGCGCGTCAATGTCATCGGAGGTTCAAACAACACACTGCAGTGGCACGAGGTAACCGGGGAAACAAAAGAGGCTTTAGCTTGGTGGGGAGACTCAGTGATTGAGTGTCTGATCAGACGGTACGCACCGGCGCACACGACACTTTATTTTGGTTATTGGGATTTTAAGGAACAAGAAAATGGACAGAGCATACGGAGCTAGAGTGGTTCAGGTCGAACCAAAATTTGCGGAGGATGCGCCTTTAGGTTATCCGACAGACGGGTCGAGCACGGGCGGACAGCTCGCTACGGTTCCTAAAGCCCCTTGGTATAACGCGGTAACCGAAGAAATCAGGAATGCAATTGTCGGAGGAGGAGTTAAGCCCGAAAAAAATACCCTTGACCAGCTTAATCAGAGCATTGAGGTAAGACTGACCAAGTTAGAAGAAAAAATTAATACCGTGTTAAAAGGCGTCACAGACAGAGTGGATAAATTTGAAACTTTTCCTCCAGGCTTCATTATCTACGCCGGTTGTTTTATTAATAGTCCCAATTGGATACTTTGTGATGGAAGAGCGGTCAGCCGGTCCGGTTTCGCGGGTCTGTTTCGGGCCATTGGCACGACGTGGGGAGCAGGCAACGGTTCGACCACTTTTAACGTGCCGTACCTATTAGACCGAGTGCTGTGGGGCTCCAACTGGGGAGTGGGGCAATATATTGATTCAGGGGCCCCTCAAATTTCGGGAACCATAGGCGACTTCAATGCGTACGACAATGATACGAGCATGGTGTCAGGCGCTTTTTGGAGAACGTATACGCGTGACAATCAAGGTTCAAGATCCGGGTCTCATGACCAACATTTTAGGATCGACTTTAATGCGAATCGCTGCTCTCCCGTCTATGGTCGCACTAATCACATACAGCCTCCTGCCAGCAGGGTCCCCGTATACATTCATATTTAACAAGCTCCGAAAGGGGCTTTTTTAATGCATGAATAGGAACAAGTGATGAAAAGACTTTATTACGCAAACGCATCGGATACTCCGCCGCTGCCGCCTAAAAATCCGTCCTATGGATATCCTCAGGACGGAGATAAAAATGCAAAAGGCCTGCCGACAACATTAGGCTCCTACTGGCATCACATGATTACTGAAGAGTTCATGAATGTGATTGAGGGAGCGGGCATCGAACCCGATGAAAATAACTTACACCAGTTGGCTGATATCTTTGAGGACTTCAGACAAAGAGCATTTAAGGCTGAAAGTTTTGCTGACGAGTCGCAGACTTGGGCGACCAAGGCCCAGGAGTTTGCGCAAGCAGCTCAGGCAGAAGCCGATTCTAAAGTTGCTTTGGTTAGAGAGGCGGGTGAGGCTCAGGTGCAGGCCGTCAATGCGGCTACTGCAGCTTCTCAGGAAGAAATAGAGCAAAAGACTGCTGAATTGGAGGCCAAACTTCAGACTCTTATCGCCGCGCTAGACGCCAAAGGCGGTGAGCAGGTTAACTTAGTTAAGCTGCAGGCTCAAGAGATTCTTGATGCAATTCAGTTGACAAAGAATCAAGTAGAAGAACTGGTCAATTCTGCAGGCTATTCCATGAGGTGGCTTGCCGACGCCCACGAAGGAACTAATCTGACCGCCGCTTTAACGCCAAGCGATAACGTTAAGGTTGGAGACCACATTATTAACAGGGGTGGCGAGGTCTACGAGCTTATCGAATTAAGAGGTACGGAAATTGTTCTAGGTCCGGTCCTTGCGGTTTGGGGAGACGTAGGACCTACCGGGATCACTCCTGAGATAGACATCAAGGTTTCTGCTCTTAGTGCCGGACAACTTCCTACCATAAGTAAGAGCGGTACGGCTGAAAATCCTTCGTTTACGTTAGGAATCCCGAAAGGCGATAAAGGAGATAAGGGAGACCCCTTTGTTTATGAGGACTTCACGGCAGAACAGCTTGAAAGTTTGAAACCGCCCCAAGCCACAACAGAAATTAGCGGCGTAGTTGAATTGGCCACGGTTGAGGAAACGGTGCTCGGGGAAGATGACGCTCGGGCCGTAACTCCCAAAGGAGTCAAAAAAACAATTGAAGGCTTGATAGCTTACGACGTAGTGACAGGACAAGAGAACTTCAATATTTTGGAATTACTGACGCAATGACTTATGCATAAGTTGTTGAAGGGTAATTTGAGTTGAGTCAGTGCGGATTAGTCTGCCCTAATTTTTATATGGAGCATATATGCAAACAACTGTAGAAGCAGTAAAAGTCCTTCTAAAGGATCCGTCCACAGGAACCTATTTAATTCCTTATTTAGCAGAGGCAGCCAAGGTCGATAAAAACGGTAATGAGATAACGGGGACGTATGCAACAAAAGCAGAGTTGGCTAATTATCTGTCCTTGGCCGGAGGAACAGTAACAGGAGCGTTGAGCGTCGGGGGCGGTATTACTGCTTCTTTAAACGGCAATGCATCATCTGCCACTAAAGCAACTCAGGATAGTGCCGGCCAGCAAATTAACTCGACCTATATCAAAAACGTTAGTGTAAACGGACGAACGATTACCTTTACCCGTGGTGATGGAACAACTTTTACTATCACCACTCAGGATACTGTTACAACTAACTCTTCTAATTGGTCTGTTTCTAATGGAACAAATGGATGGGCACGTGATAATTCCACGGGATTTACGATCCAGTGGGGAACCGGAGTTAATTTTTCCAGCAGTACGATTTACATAACCCTTCCAAGAACATTTACAGCGTTTCGATCTGTGGTTGCTGTCCCCGGCAATACGCACGGATATGGCGGAATTCGAGCAAATATAAATTCGAACTCCAATATCCGTATGTACTCAAACTCGACGGGCGATGGCGAAAATACTTCTTGGGTGGCCTTGGGCTTCACGTGATAATTCCACGGGATTTACCATTCAATGGGGAACAGCTGATACAAAAGCTACGTGGATTGGCTTTCCTCGAAGCTTTTCCTCAGTTTTATCTGTTGTAAGCGGTCAGTGGTACAACAGCCATTCTGGCGATACAGACAACATTCTTTCATGGAATAACAGCGGGTATACGCGATCTGCCATTGGTGCTTTCAAATGGACTTGGGTCGCCGTTGGCTTTAGCTAAATCCGACAGCAATGTACTTACAACTGCCCGAGGAATGATGAGAAAAACCTGAATTGTTTAAATTATTCCCCCAGCTGTAGTTGCCTGAATCCCAAGGTGCAAACGCTACAGACAAAACGGAAGAGAAACTGCGAGCGAATGTAGTCCAGACCCCACCACCGGCGCTGGCCGAGCCCCAAACGATAGTAAATCCCGTTGAGTTATCACGTGTTAGCTAAGGCCGACAGCAATATAAGAATGCGCAATGTTATGACCATACTGGTCGAATTTAACATGAGTATTACTTAATTCTTTGAATATACAATTGTCTGTGTTCGGGGCCGTATTAGCGGAACCAACCGCCCTGAAAGCCCAAGTAAAGTTTCTAGGTAACTGAGTATAAGTATTTGTAGTTCCTTGTCCCCATTGAATAGTAAAGCCAGTGGAATTATCACGTGTTAGGAGAATCCTACGCAAACATAACACGCATTGTTTCTTCCATGTAGGTAGACTCGATCATTACGTAAATTGGAAATAGTAGTCATGGTAAAAGCTCCGGAGTTCTCAATAGCAACACAAGCCCGAACCACCGAAAAGGCTCTCGGGAAAACTACATCTCTATCTGTCCCGCTAACTCCCCATTGAATAGTAAATCCTGTGGAATTATCACGTGTTTTTAAGGAAAATCATATGAATTATCTGATTAAATTTGATGAAAACGGCAAACGTACTGAAACGTACGTGAGAGAAGAGAAAACGGAATCCCAAATTAATGAACTGCTGGCGAACGGATTTCTTGCGATTTCTGAAACAGAGTATCAATTGCTGATTGGCAACATTGACGGGCAGGAGTACATCAGAAAATCGGATGGAACTTTTACTCCATATGTTCCTCCCGAGCCCACCGAGGAAGAAAAGGCCGCCTCAGCATTAGAACAGGCAAAAGCTGAGCGAGCCGAAGCGGTCTCTAAAATTACGGTGGAAGTTGACGGAATGATCTTTGATGGGGATGAAACTGCCCAGACCCGCATGGGAAGAACAATTGCGGCGGCAATTGCCTGCGGTGTTGATCTGGACACAGAAACCCGGGCTTGGGTATTGGCAGACAATACCGTTACACAGGTAACCGTGCGGCAGTTATCGAGAGCTTTGCGGCTGGCTGGGGATGCTCAAACCGCACTTTGGACTGTTCCTTACGAGGCGTAAAAAGCGGGAGCCGGGCACAAGACGATTTAACTCTGAGAAAGGCTCGGTGTTTCGATGGAATCTGCCTTAGGACTGGTTAGCTGGGCACTTCTGGCACAGTCTTGAATAAATTCGTCCCATTGCTTATGAATTTGCATCCTGGCTTCGAAAAAATCACTTCGTTGGTAAGCTCTGGATACACTGCTTCCTACAATGTGAGCCAGGCAGGCTTCGGCAACTTCATATGAAACATTGTGATCGGCCATCCAGGATCGGGCGATTGATCGTAGCCCGTGCGGAACCAGTCGGTTCTTGAAAAACGAATTCTGTCTCATGAAGTTGGTCAGTATTTGACTGTTCGCATGTTTGGATGATTTTTGTCCAGGAAAAACATAGCTGGATCTCTTGTGCTTTGAAGTATTTTTTGCCTCATTGAGCAATGAAAGAGCATAGGCAGTAAGAGGCACTCTGTGCAGTCTTTTCATTTTCATGTGTTCTGCCGGAATTGTTAGACAATCTTGTTTAATCCAGTCCCACCGCAGTTTTACGACTTCTCCCGGACGCAGCATTGAGTAAAGAGAAAAGAAAAAAATCAACTGAAGATGCTTGTTTGCATTCTGGCAGATGACATCAATGACGGCAGGCAACTCACACCAAGGGAGTGAGGGTCGCGGAGTTTTCTTGGGGGCTTTGAACAACCTGCTGACTCCTGCTATGGGGTTGTGGAGAACGTATCCGGCGCAGACTGCAAGATCGAAAATTTCTCTGATTCTCATCAGGCATCGTTTTGCGGTGGCACGTTTTCCTGACTGTTCGATAGGTTTGAGCAACCGGATAATCATGGGCGCCGTGACATCGTCAAGCTGCTTCCTTGCCAAAGCGGAAACAACATATTTATCCAGTCGCTGCTTCTCGGATTGATAACTGACGATTTCTCCTCGCTTCAGGCTTTTCCAGAGGCAATAGGCATCTTGGAATGTATATCCGTTTGGGGCTCTAAGTTCATATTTTTGCCTTTCCCGTTTGGCAAGCTGGCACGCCTGGCGTTTTCCGATTTCAGGGAAATGTCCGAGCGTTATGTCAGATACCCTGTTGTTAAAAGGAATCCGAACAACCCAAGATTTGACACCGGACGGCATGACTCTAATGGACAGTCCGGTGTCAACGGTCAGTGAATAACGTTTCTTGGCGGGGCTTAGTTGTTTTATTTTGCTATCGGTGAAAGAAGACTTTTTCATAAAAATCTTTCTTTTAGCAAAAAAGAAGGTTAAAAGCACAATTTAACAATTGATCATGCACATCAGACCTTTCTTAAATAAACACCATTCTTGTAGGTGAAATCGTGATTAAACACACAGACCTTATAAACACTCTCATCGCCTGCGTTGGTGGGCTCGGTTTAATCGCTGGGCTTCTTCGCTACGTCGATGACTGGAGAGAAAAACGCAAGGAGAGACCGATTGAGTTTTCGGCATTTGAGGCAATCTGGGAAGCATTGTCCGGAGGTGTCACGGCCATCGGTGTCTTTTGGATTCTTGAGGGATACGGCGTCAATGAGCTGGCCGCAGTCGGAATTTCTTTCATGGCTGCTTACCTTGGAGTCAGGATCATCGCTTATTACATCAAAAAATTTTTAGACAGCAGACTAGGAGCTAAATCATGAGTGTCTTTTTAAATGAATGGGCAATACGCCTATGCAGGTCAACGGCTATAGCAATCGCAATCTGCTTCGGCTTCCTACTAGGGTGGTATTACTGCGAGCGCAACGTGATATTTGACGATATCAAACGGGGAATCTGGGCCAATGAGCAAGCTATTCAGAACAACACAAAACTCATTCACGAACTCTATGAGAAGCACGGGATGGAGAATTTGAAATGAGTGAGCACTTTAAACCCAAGGAATTTGCCTCCAAGGATGGCAGACCCAGTCCGTGGCCCGAGGTTGTCGATCCGGGCCTTTATTTTTTGCTAGAGGAAATCCGCGCTGATTTTGGAGAGCCGATTTATATCAATTCCGGTTACAGAAGTCCGGAACATAATCGGAAAATCGGAGGCGCACCGAACTCGTTTCATGTTAAAGGGCAGGCAGCGGACATTCGGCCGACCCGTTACAGAGATCCGGATAAATGGAACAAGGCTCTAGGCCGATTAAAAATCATTGCAAACAGAAGATGCACCGGCGGTGTGGGTTTTTACCCGACGTTTGTTCATGTAGACCTTGGGCCGCACAGGAGGTGGAATGGTAAATGAACCTAATCAATGTTCTGAAAATAGGGGTGGCTTGTGCCGCCCTTGTTTTTTCCTATTGGATTGGAGTCCAGCAGGGGCGAGAATCGGAGGAATTAAAAAATGCAAGGCTTGAAATTCAAGTTCTCAAAAGCACGATTCAAGGTTTCCGGCTCAAACAGACTAATGATGCTGTGGCGCTTTCTGAGTTACGGATTGCTGAGTCTGCTCATCGGAATGAGCTTAGCAGGATGCGCGACCAACTGTCCGAACTTGAAAGAAGAGCAGCCAAAAATCCTTCCGCTGGAAAGTGTCTTGAATTTCAGCGACTGGCAGTCGAGAAGGAAGAACTCCTCCGAGAAGCTGAAGTCGGCCTTGAATTCTGCTACAAGCACCACCGCTAAGAAAGACAACTCCAAAGCAACTCGCTAATATATTAATAATGGGCTGTTCAGCTGATTTATGAGTTTGATGTATCAATGAATGTACTAATGAAGCTGGATGTTGTTGTAACCTTTTGATTTGTTTTGGTCGTACGGTTCCCGCCGCCGACCACAAATTCTCGAAAGGTTGTCCAAGCGACAACCTTTTTGTTTTCTGCGGCTGTTACGGAGGAATTCAGCATGGCTTGTATTCTTTTTCCTTCACCAATCTTCGGGCCGGTTCATTCCAGACGCTTAGGCACTTCTTTAGGTATCAATCTCTTGCCGGCTGAAGCTAAAGTCTGTTCTTTTGACTGCGTGTACTGTGAATGCGGCTTTAATAAAGATCACGATGCTAAGCGCAAATTGCCTACGCGCGAAGAAGTCCGTACTGCGTTAGAAAAGAAACTCATCTATCTGCAGAAAACAGGAGTCGTACCCGATGTCTTTACGTTCGCCGGAAACGGAGAACCGACTTCTCACCCTGATTTTTACCTCATCATTGACGATACGATTGAACTTCGAGATCGTTATTTTCCCAACGCTAAAATCAGCGTCTTAAGCAATTCCACATTTCTGGCTCGCGACAGAGTAGTTAAAGCTTTAGCAAAAGTGGACAACCCGATTATGAAACTCGATACCGTGAACGCGGACTACATCAGGCGGATTGATCGTCCGAACGCCAAGTACGACGTAAAAGAAGTCATCGAAAAGCTTAAAAATATGCCGGTTCGTCCGATTATCCAGACGATGTTCATGAAAGGCGAGTTTGAAGGGCAGTCTGTGGATAATACGATAGACGAGTTTGTAAATCCCTGGATTGACGTGCTCGAAGAAATCAAGCCTCGGGAGGTAATGATTTATACCCTTGATCGCGACACTCCGGCTGCAGGGTTAAAAAAGGCGGACAAGGAGTCTCTTTGTAAAATTCGAGATAAACTTGAAAAAAGAGGTTTCCGCGTCATGGTAAGTGTTTAAGGATAAACACTTAATTTTGAAATTTATGTCATTTTTGTCATAAAGCTGTCATATTAAGTTACTAAATTGGAAGGTGATTTCATAACAACCTTTGAGGACTAAATGCCTGAATCTCTTCCGATGAAAACTCGTCTTTTATTAGCCGGGGCTTCTCTCCAATTGATCTCCCTTGCTAAAAAGTCTGAGAAAAAAGAGAAGAAGCAAAAAGTCGTTACTGTATCTGCAGGAATGACCTTGTCTAAGGCGACTGCCTAACTTTTCGACAGGACTAAAAATTTCGTCGGCCGATTGCCGACATTGATGTGCAGCCGTAGTGATTCAGTAAACCTACGGCTTTTGCCTTTTCGGAGCTCCTCAAAAATACTTTCCCGTATTCGGTCCTCGCTCTGCGCGCGTGGCATTGGATAAGATCTCGGAAAATCGCGATAATTGAGGGCTGAACACTTCGGCTATCTTTGAGGAAGCGATGAACATTTTGATTTCAAACGACGACGGTTACTTAGCCCCCGGCATTCAGGAACTCGCTCGTCGTATTCGCCGATTCGGCAATGTCACAGTAGTAGCGCCCGAGCAAAATCACAGCGGCGCCAGCAATTCTTTAACGCTTAACCGTCCGCTTTCCGTCCGTCAGGTTCAGGAAAATGTTTTCTTTGTGAACGGCACACCCTCAGATTGTGTTCACATTGCTTTAACCGGTTTACTCCCCCAAAAACCCGATATCGTTTTAAGCGGCATCAACTGCGGACAAAATATGGGCGACGATGTGCTTTATTCCGGTACTGTTGCAGCCGCGATGGAAGGCTTTTTATTTGGCTGCCCGTCCTTTGCTTTTTCTCAAGTGCATTCGGGTTGGTCCTGTTTGGATTCCGCCGCGGAGGTCGCTGAGTATATTGTGGACAACTTTATTAAAAATCCGCTTCCCGCACCGTTCCTGCTGAATGTCAATATTCCCAATACAACGATTGACCAGCTCTCCGGATTAGTCGTGACACGCCTTGGCCGTCGTCACGCAGCTCAGTCCGTGATCGAGCAGGTTAACCCGCGAGGCGAGACAATTTATTGGCTCGGTGCCGCCGGTGATGCCCGCGACAGCACTCAGGGCACCGATTTTTGGGCCACATCGCACAACTACGTCAGCATGACGCCGCTCCAAGTGGATATGACCAATTACGGGATGTTGGATACCGTTCGCGCTTGGTGTAACAGCTTTCAGTCCTGAGAATAATTTGATTTGTTCTGACGATTGAAGTCTTTTTACTTAAAATCTGTTCGGTAAAGAAATAAAAGAGGCTCATGGAGGAGTTATGAATTGCAGTAAGTATCTTTGGCCGATGGTGTTTGCTTCGCTGATGGCCGGCTGTTCGTTTACCGGAGGCAATGCCCCGATATCCGACGGTTCAGCGACGGCTTCCGTCTATACCGTTAAGCCCGGAGACACGCTGTATGCGATTTCCTCCCGTTATGGCCTCGATCCTGCCGTGGTCGCACGCGAAAACCACTTGACGAATCCGTCCCACCTATTGGTCGGTCAGAAACTCCGCTTGTCCGTGTCTTCTTCAACAGATGCCAATATTCGCAGAGTAGAAGCCAATACTAAGACGCAGACAAGCTCGAGCAGCTCTGCGAAGTCCTCGACTTCTTCAAGTGCTGCTCCTGCCGCTTCTGCAAGTAATACGCAGGCGGCTTCTTCAAGCACTTCTGTCGGCAGTGCCAACGGCACCTACGGCTGGCCGGCTTCCGGAAAGATTATTCAAAATTTCGGCGGTATGAATAAAGGTATCGATATCGCCGGCTCCGAAGGAGAAAAGGTCCACGCCGCTGTGAACGGTACGGTACTTTTTGACGGCCAGGTACAGGGCTACGGCAAGGTCGTAATGATTCGCGATAAGGACGGCTGCGTTTCTGTCTATGGCCGCGTGAAATCGATCACGGTAAAACAGGGCGATCAGGTTCGCAAAGGACAGGCGATTGCCGTGATGGGAACGACGGATGTTTCTCCCCGTGTCCATTTTGAAATACGCAAAAACGGCAAACCGATTGATCCTCTTACAATGCTCCAAAAGCGCTAAGTTAGAAGTTAGGAAAATTCATGGCACGAGCTAAAAAAGAACGGGCAAAGTATGTCGCCGTTATTGAGTCCTTGGATCAGGAAGGCCGTGGTGTCGCACGCCGCGACGGTAAGGTCGTTTTCATCGAAGGGGCGCTCCCCGGAGAAAAAATTGAATACGAGGTCTACCGCAGCAAACCTTCCTTTGAATTAGGACTGACCACCGAAATCTATAAGGAGTCTCCGCTTCGCGTTTTGCCGAAGTGTCCTTATTTCGGCGTCAAGGACGGCAGCTGCGGCGGCTGTGCCATGCAGCACCTCGAAGCGCATGCTCAGGTTGCGATGAAACAAAAGGTTTTGATGGACGCCTTGTGGCATATCGGCAGGGTTCGTCCCGAGCAGGTGCTGGCACCGATCTATGGCTCTGCATGGAGATACCGCCACCGCGCTCGTTTGTCCGTGCGTGAAGTCGCAAAAAAAGGAACCGTGCTGGTCGGCTTCCATGAAAAGCGTTCGAGCTTTATCGCAGACATGAAGAGCTGCGAAATCCTGCCCAAGCGTGTCAGCGATCTGCTGGTGCCGCTCCGTGAACTCATTAATTCTTTATCGCTGCGCAAGAAGCTTCCTCAGATTGAATTGGCCGTGACCGATGAAGCACTGGCGTTAGTGTTGCGTGTTTTAGAAAAACCGACTGCCGACGATGAAGCAAAGCTCAGACAGTTTCAGAAGGACTATGGCGTCGATTTTTGGTATCAGCCAAAAGGCCCGGACTCCATTTATCCGATGGATCCCGAAAACGCTGCTCGCTTGAAACTGCACCATCGGGAAACCGGTGTGGAAGTCGTCTTTAGACCTACAGACTTTACACAAGTAAACCATCGCTTGAACGAAGTGATGGTGACTAGAGCGCTTCGATTGCTGCATCTTGAACCCTCGTCTAAGGTCATCGATTTCTTCTGCGGGCTCGGCAACTTTACGCTGCCGCTGGCAACCAGAACAGCGAAAGTTCTTGGTATTGAAGGCAGCTCCGAGCTGGTCGAACGTGCACGCGCGGGCGCTAAAGACAATAACCTCGCGGATAAGACCGAATTTGAGGCTCGTAATCTGTTTGACTGGACACTGGACGATTGGGATGCCGTTTGGAATAAGCTCGGCGGTGTAGATCGAGTTCTTATCGACCCGCCCCGCGAAGGCGCAATGGCACTTTGCCGCTCACTCGCCGAAACGGACAAACGTCCTGCACGTCTGGTCTATGTTTCCTGCAATCCGGCCACGCTGGCCCGCGATGCTGCGCTGCTCGTTAGGGAAGGGGGCTGGAAACTGCTGTCTGCCGGTGTGATGAATATGTTCCCTCACACTGCACACGTCGAGAGCATTGCCGTTTTTGAACCGGGTCCTAAACCGGTAAAAGTCGACGAAATCGATGAAATCGAAATCGGCGGAATGACTGAAGAGGCTGAGAAAGAAGCTCGATCCGAAGAGCCGATGATTTGACGGAAATGACGCCTTTGGTTATTCAGATCGTAATTCTGTTTGTCAAAATTTTGGCGGAGCTGCTGCTCATCATTCTGGTGCCGGCCTTCGCCTTAAAATTTTTCAAAAAAGATTTAAGTTTCGGACTGGCGTTTTCGGCTTCTATTTTGATGATCCTGCTGCCCGTCCTCACTTACGTAAACAACGCCGAGTTAAACAACACCATACTGCCTTTTGCGGCATGGGGTGTGGCTTCCGTGCTGACCTTATCCTGGATGACCTGGGGGCTGTCGACCGGAGCCATCATCTCTTTTTTGTATGCGGCTTACCTCATCGTTGAAAGCCGCTCCCGCGGAACGATAAATTTGGTTCTGCTTTTCACGGGCCTCGGCTACCTCTTAAATTTGCTTTCTCAGGCGGCCGCGCCGTACCTGCTTTTCGGATCTTTCGGAGCAAATCTTGCCAAAGAAGACCTACCGTTTTTATGCTTGTCGCTGGTACTTGCCTTAAGCGTGGGTATTTACGTAAAGTATTCTGAGGCCGCTGGAAAAACATTCAGCAACTAATAAACAAATAAAACTAAGGAGAAAGAGAGTGGAAGAAAGCGGAGTATTTGAGTACTGGTTTGCTTTTTTGTTTGCATTGGGCTTTTGCGTCTGGTTTCCGACCTATGTCGTTAAAACCAAGGGCCAAGGCATCTCGACTTGGGGACTGGCCCTTTGCATTGTCGTTTTGTTTATCGGACTGCCGCTGCTTTCGATCAGTTTGATCCGAGATATCATCCCTTCTTTGTGGCTGAGCTTTACAAGCGCGAATTATGAGTCTCCGAGCATTTCGATGCTCTTTGGGACGATCAATAAGATGGCAACACTTGATCAGCTTTATGTGGCGCTCGCAATAATTTGTATTTTGGTTGCTATCGGTCAGAGTATTTTTGCTTCATGGCTGCTGTATATCCGTCACAACCGCGAGAGTCTGATTCGCGCTCTGCGAATTATGTGGACCTCTGCCTTTTTCATCGTGCTGGCAGCAGGCATTCTTCCGCTCATTATTTTGGGCGCGCATGGGTTTACCGTCGCCGTGCCGGCCGGCTATACGATGGCTGCCTACATCGCAGTGCTCATGGTGATCACTGCCTACCTGAGAATGAGTCCGAAGGTAGCGGATAATTACCCGATTAGCCACCAGCCGAAAAAAGATCGAGAGAAGAAATAGGAGTGAACGCATGGAATTTCTTATAACTGTCCGCACACTGATTGCAACAACCGTGATGCTGTTTTGCTCATTATGGCTGGCGCGGCAGTTAAAGATCCATCGTCCGAGACTTCCGGTTTCTGCCGTTTTGATTTTGTCTTTGATTATGCTGTTTGAACCCGGCATGCTGGCCTTCTTGGTTTGGGTAGTGCACGATATAGCATCCGTTAACGGGGGGCTGATGATTCATGCCTATACCTTTGTTAAGGCGGCGGCCGCGATTTATTTGCTTTTCATTTTTCCTTCGATTTGGTTTGCCAGAAGCTTCTATATCGAAAGTAAACTTCTAACCCTCAAAGCACTGCGTTTCGCGATTATCCTTCCGGCCGCATTTGCCGCCGTCATCTTTATTGAAGTCCCGAAAATGATCTGGCAGGATCGCGCTTCAGAGCTCGTCTCTTCCGGCTGGGAAACATTCATCGTGGTTGCCGTGATTAACCTGATCCTGCTCAGCTTGACCTATCGTTTCAAACCCTCGAATACACCTGCGCCGTGACCGGCTGCAGGAGAAAATGCTCGACAGAAAACTAAGTAATCAGGCGTTTCAGCCTCTCGTAAAGCCTTAGTCCAATCTCCCTGCATGATAAAATCAACCAATTGTCTTGTAGACAAAAGAAGTGCGGAATCCTCCGCATTTCTATTTTTTACTTTTATTCGTTTTTAAGAGATTGAAATGGCTATTGAACGCACACTTTCGATTATTAAACCCGATGCAGTTGCCAAAAACGTTATCGGTCAGATCTACTCCCGCTTTGAATCCAACAACCTCAAGATTGTTGCTTCCAAAATGAAGTGGCTTTCCCGTCAGGAAGCCGAAGCTTTCTACGCTGTTCACCGTGAACGCCCCTTCTTCAAAGATCTGGTTGACTTCATGGTTTCCGGTCCCGTTCAGATTCAGGTTCTCGAAGGTGAAAATGCCATCATGAAGAATCGTGAACTCATGGGCGCTACTGACCCGAAGAAGGCTGCCAAGGGCACCATCAGAGCCGATTTCGCTCAGTCTATCGACGCTAACGCTGTTCACGGCTCCGACAGCCCCGAAACAGCTGCTGTTGAAATCGCTTTCTTCTTCCCGCAGATGGACATCTACGCCGGCCGTTAATCGACCGCGCCTGTAGTTTAGTTAGCGACGTAAAGAATATCCCCGCGCAAGCGGGGATAAAACCCGATCATGACAGAAGAAAAGTTGCCTCAAAAAGTGAACCTCCTTGGATTTGACGCCGAGGGGCTGAAGAAGTTTTGTGAAGATCTCGGAGAGAAACCTTTCCGTGCGAAACAGCTTGAGCGTTGGATTCATCGCCGCGGAGCACGCGATTTTTCTGAAATGACGGATCTCGCCAAGTCCTTTCGAGCCAAACTTGAGAAGGTTGCTGAGATTCGGGGGCCCGAAATTATTCGAGATAAAACCGCCGCTGACGGAACTCGTAAGTGGCTGCTTGATGTCGGCAACGGCAACGCCGTTGAGATGGTTTACATTCCTCAGGACGGCCGCGGCACGCTTTGTGTCTCTTCTCAGGCTGGCTGTGCAATGAACTGTCTGTTTTGTTCGACGGGCAAGCAGGGCTTTAACCGTAATTTGAAAGCATCGGAAATTATTGGTCAGCTTTGGCATGCCGAACACACCTTAAGAAAAGATCTCGGCATCACCGATGAAAACGAAAGAGTAATTTCCAATGTTGTCATGATGGGTATGGGTGAACCGCTCCAGAATTTGGATGCTGTCATCCCGTCCCTGAAACTGATGCTCGACGATAACGCCTACGGCTTATCCCGTCGCCGCGTTACCGTCTCCACTTCCGGCCTGGTCAGGCAGATGGATAAGCTTGCCGAACAGTGTCCGGTCGCATTGGCAGTAAGTCTCCATGCTCCAAACAATGAGCTTAGAGACAAGATCATGCCGATCAACCGCAAGCATCCGCTCGAGCAGCTGCTTGCGGCCTGCAAGCGTTATTTGGAACATGCCCCGAGAGATTTCATCACTTTTGAATATATTCTTATCGGCGGCGTGAATGATTCACTCGCACAGGCCAAGGAACTGATTACTCTGGTTCAGGACATTCCCTGCAAGTTCAACTTGATCCCTTTTAATCCCTTCCCGGGATCCGGTCTTGAACGCAGTAAGCCCGAAGCGGTCAAAGCTTTTGCCGACCGACTGAACGGGGCAGGTATTGTCACTACCGTTAGAAAGGTCCGCGGCGACGATATCGATGCGGCCTGCGGTCAGTTGGCCGGGGAAATTAAAGACCGTACTAAGCTCGCAGAAAAGAGAGCAAATCGCGAGATAATCATTAAAGAGATTTCAAAGAGCCCGGCAAAAGCAACAGGAGGCGAGAAAAATGTCTGAGAATAATGTCAACCAGGAAGCCAAAGACCAGCCGTTCGAAGCGACGACTTACGGCGGTCTGCTGCGCATTGCCCGTGAAAATAAAGAATTGAGTATTGATCAGGTGTCTTCTCAGCTGAGAATTTCACCGGATCAGATAGAAGGATTGGAGTCGGATAACTACAAAGTTTTCCCAACACCGGTTTACGCCCGCGCTCACCTGCGCAGCTACGCCCGTTTGTTAGGCGTCGATGAAGCCAAGATCATTTCGCTCTTTAACGCGGCATTAGCTCCGGACGATAAAGATCCTCGTACCTTTATCCGCCGCACGACTCAGGAGCTCGCTCCTTATCACGACGCTCAGCCGAAAAACTTCGTCGGTAAATTTATTGCCGGCCTGCTTTTCTTAGCGGTTGTGATCGCATTGGGCTGGATCGGCTACAACTACTACATGAGTCAAAAAACCGAAAAAGCTGCCGAAGCTCCTCAGGCAGAAGCCTCCCAGAGCGCTGAAGCATCTGCTCCGGCTTCTGAGCTTGCCAAGGCTCCTGAAGCCGTTCCAGTTTTGGTTTCTAATACAACGGTTGAACCGGCTCCTCAGCCCGCAGCTGCTGCGCCGGCTCCTGCCGCAGCAGAAGCTCAGACACAGGCTGATCGGGATGCCGCTTTGAAAGAAAAACTTCAAAAAGAAGCTGAGGCAGCAGCCGCAGCTAAAGTCGCCGAAGAAAAGCGTTTAGCTGAGGAAGCTAAGAAGGCCGCTTCCGCGGCAGCTCCTGCCGTGACGACCTCTGCCAAGCCCTTGGCGCTGACTCATAACGAAGCCGAAGGCCGCTGGGATCTCGTGGTTCCGAAATCCGCCAACGGAATGTATAAAGTGACGATCGGTGCCGAAGGCGGTGAATGCTGGTTCGGTGTTTATCAGGACAAGAAGCTGGTTCACAATGCACAGTTAAAGAGCGGTGAAACTCGTGATTACGAAGTTCCGTATCCTTTCAAAGTCTCCGTCGGCAATCGTGCCAAGGGCTTTGTGAAAGTTGACGGCGCGCCCGTTGATCTGAATATCAATAATCGCGCAACATCCACTGTGTTTACTTTGGTTCAGAAATAACGAATGTCTTCTTCACAAAAAGAACCGATGATTGTCCGCTGGAAAGACAATATCGTTGAGATCGGCGCCGGCCGGCCCGTAGTAATTCAGTCCATGACGAACACGGACACGGCCGATGTCGAATCCTCGACTAAACAAGTTTTAGAGCTCGCTCAAGCAGGAAGCGAGCTTGTTCGTCTTACGGTCAATACCCCTGCGGCCGCAAAAGCAATCCCTGAAATTCGCAGAAGGCTGGACGAAACCGGCTGCTTTGTTCCGCTTGTCGGGGACTTTCATTACAACGGCCATAAGCTGCTGACGGAGTATCGGGAATGCGCTGAGGCGCTCTCTAAATATCGAATCAATCCCGGCAACGTCGGAAAAGGCGACAAGCAGGAAGAAAACTTCCGCACAATGGTTGAGCTCGCGAAGAAGTACGACAAACCGGTCAGAATCGGCGTCAACTGGGGCTCGCTCGACCAAGATCTGTTGGCCTGCATGATGTCGGAAAACCAAAAGCTTGAAAAGCCGCTTGACGCGAAAGAAGTGCTGCGGGAGGCCTTAGTAAGAAGCGCTGTTGAGAACGCGGATCGAGCGGTTGAGCTCGGCATGAAACCTTCTCAGGTGGCCATCTCTGCGAAAGTGAGCGGCGTCAAAGATTTGATCGCGGTTTACCGCGAGCTCAAGGCTCGCTGTGCTTATCCTCTGCATCTGGGGTTGACCGAAGCCGGAATGGGGCTCAAAGGTACGGTTTCCACAACCGCGGCCCTCTCCGTGCTCCTGCTGGAAAATATCGGAGATACGATCCGTGTTTCGCTGACACCGGAACCGGGCCAGTCTCGTACAGCCGAAGTTGAGTTAGCCTGCGAGATCCTGCAGGCACTTGGAATGAGAAACTTCACACCTCAGGTCGTTTCCTGCCCGGGCTGCGGACGTACCACCAGCTGTCTCTTCCAGGAGCTGGCGAAAGAAACTCAGGATTTTATTAAGTTGAGAATGCCGGATTGGCGCAAGCATAATCCGGGTGTTGAAAACATGAATGTGGCGGTGATGGGCTGTGTCGTGAACGGTCCGGGAGAAAGCCGTCATGCAAACATCGGTATTTCTCTGCCCGGCTCAGGCGAGGCCCCGGTTTCTCCCGTCTTTATCGACGGCAAGAAATGGGGTTCTCTGAAAGGGCCGAAGATGAGCGAAGAGTTTCATTCGCTTATCGAAGAATACGTCCAGAAAAATTACCAAAATGCGAAGGAACAATAATGGCGATTGAAAAGATTCAGGCAATTCGCGGCATGAGTGACATGCTGCCGGAAGATGCCCCTCTTTGGCACTTCTTTGAAAAAGAAGCTTCCTCTCTGGCAAAACTCTACGGTTATCAGCATATTCGTACCCCGATCGTCGAACAGACCCGTCTGTTCAAACGCGGAATCGGTGAAGTGACTGATATCGTTGAAAAAGAAATGTATTCCTTCGTGGATTCCTTAAACGGCGACGAATTGTCTCTGCGTCCGGAAAACACGGCTTCTGTCGTTCGCGCCTGTATTGAACACAACCTTCTTTACGAAGGACCGAAGCGTCTTTGGTACATGGGCCCGATGTTCCGTCACGAACGTCCCCAGAGAGGCCGTTATCGTCAGTTCCATCAGTTCGGTATGGAAGCAATGGGCTTCAAAGGCCCGGATACGGACGCCGAACAGCTTTTAATGCTGAACCGCCTTTGGAAGCGTCTCGGAATCGCTCCCGTTCGTCTTGAACTCAACTGCTTAGGCCAGCTCGAAGATCGTAAGGCCTACAGAGAAGTGTTGATCAAATACTTCGAAGCGCACAAAGATGTCCTGGATGAAGATGCGACACGTCGTCTTTATTCCAACCCGCTTCGCATTCTCGACACCAAGAACCCCGACATGCAGGACTTGGTCAATAATGCGCCGAAGCTCTATGACTCCTTGAGCGAAGAATCCAAACAATTCCTTGCGGATTTAGAAGCGATTCTGAAAGCCGAAGGCATCGATTATGTTGTGAACCCGAGATTGGTTCGCGGTCTTGACTACTACAATCTCACAGTTTTCGAATGGGTCACCGATAAGCTTGGCGCTCAGGGTACGATCTGCGGCGGCGGCCGTTATGACCCGCTCATCGGAATGCTCGGAGGCCGAGACGCTCCTGCCTGCGGTTTTGCGATGGGCATTGAACGCGTGCTCGAGTTGATGAAAGAATGCGGTGTTAAACCCGAATCCAGAGAATGCGATGTCTATGTCGTTTGGGATAAGGCGCTGTACCTCAACGCACTTTCCGCCGCAGAAAGGCTCAGAGATGCCGATATTGCCGCGATCATCCACAGCGGCAGCATGAAGTTCGGCAACCAGATGAAGCGTGCTGATGCTTCCGGGGCTCTTTATGCACTGGTGATCGGAGCTGATGAAGCCGCCGCCGGCAAGGTCGGTCTCAAGGCACTTCGTGAAAACCTCGAGGGTTACGGTGAACAGAAGACGCTCACGATCGATGAAGCGATCTCGTTCCTCGGACAGCACGTTTAAGAAGAAGAGGGGACCGGCGTCCCCTTCCGTTTTACTTCTTTTTCAAGAATTGAAATTAGAACCTTTAAATAGACCGGGAGATACTTTACATGGCCTATGACTTAGAAGAACAAGAGTCCCTTGCCGAGATTAAGGCTTGGTGGGAGAAATGGGGCAACCTAATTTTGACCGTTGTGACGGTCGCCTGCTTGTGCGCTGCCGGTTTTCAAGGCTGGCGCTGGTATCAGATGAAAGAATCCACAGACGCCGGTGTTCTGTATGCTCAGATGATTCAGGCAAGCAATATGAAGGATGAGGCTCGCGTACAGGCGATCGCCGGTCGTCTTCATGAAAGCTACGCATCGACGACCTACGCCGGGATGGGTGCTCTGCTTGCCGCGCATAACGCTGAAACCGCCGGTAAATATGCAGAAGCTGAAAAAGCGCTCAAGTGGATTGTAGAGTCTGATAAGTATCCTGAACTCAAACCGCTTGCTTCCGTCCGCTTGGCCGGTGTTTATCTCGATGAAGGTAAATACGATCAGGGCTTGGCAGTTCTCAACGCGGTTAAAGACGCCAAGGGCGAAGAAGTTCCGGTTTATGACCGTATGGGCGACCTTTATCTTGCCAAAGGCGATGCCGCTGCCGCTCGTAAAAGCTGGGAAGACGCCTTGCGCCATGCTCCTATGACCAATCCGTTGGTCGGTGTCATCGAAATCAAATTAAATTCTTTACCCAAGGAATAACTCATGAGTACAAAACTCAAGATTGCGGCTGCCGTTGCTGCAGCAGTTCTGCTTTCGGCTTGTTCCAGTCCTAAACATGAACCCATGCCGCTGGTAAATTTCACACCGAGCATGGAAGTGACCGAAGTTTGGTCGAAAGGACTTTCGTCTGCTGAGGGCTTCTTAGTTCCCGCGGTATATGACGATATGGTGTTTGCCGCCGGCGGCAAGACCTTGACGCGTTTAAATGCCAGAACCGGTGAAACCGAATGGTCCGTTTCTTTTGACAGCCCCATTACCGGCGGTGTCGGCTCTGACGGCTACGTCACAGCTGTCGGTCTTTGGGACGGTAATTTGGAAGTCGTGGATGCCGAAGGAAAGGTCAGCTGGGAAAAGAAACTGACAACGGAATTGGCTTCTCCGCCTGTTGTTTCTCACGGTCTGGTCATTGCCCGCACCATGGACACCCGTGTGTCCGCATTTGAGGCTTCCTCCGGCGAACTGCAGTGGACATATCAGAAGAGTCAGCCCGCTTTGACGGTCCGTTTACCCACAAGAATGCTGGCTCATGATAACTTTTTGTTAGTCGGACAGCCGAACGGCCATATCGTGATTTTGGATATTGCCTCCGGTAAACCGGTGTTTGAATTCCAGGTCGCCCAAGCGAAGGGTGTGACGGAAGTCGAGCGTCTGGTTGACGTTGTCGGTGCCCCGGCCTTTAGCGAAAACTTAGTTTGCGCCGCCGCCTTCCAAGGCGCCGTAACCTGTGTTGACAGCACGAACGGACAGACAAAATGGACGCAGAAGATTGACGCTGTTGCCGGTCCTGCTATTGACGAAGACAACGTTTATGCCGTCAGCGTCAACGGAGAAGTTCAGGCGTTCTACCGCGAAAGCGGTGAGCAGCGCTGGTCTAATAAGACCATGCTGTACCGCGGAGTTTCCGCACCGGTCGTTTTCCCGGGCGCTGTGGCTGTCGGTGACGAAGACGGTTACGTTCATTTTCTTTCACCGAGAACCGGTGAAGAAATGGCGCGCGTTCGTTTGAGCGGTCCGATCGTAACGCAGGCACAGCCTTTCAGTGCAGGCGCTATTTTCCAAACCAGTAAAGGCGAAGTCGCTTATTTGTCGAATAGATAAGAATTATGGTTCCAGTCATTGCGCTTGTTGGTCGTCCGAATGTCGGAAAATCGACCTTGTTTAATCGCCTGACGCGTTCTAGAGACGCTTTAGTGGCGGACTTCCCGGGGCTTACCCGAGATCGTCATTACGGCGACGGTCGTATCGGCGATAAACCTTACTTAGTCATCGATACGGGCGGTTTTGAACCGATCCGCACCGAAGGCATCGTCAAAGAGATGACCGGACAGGCGCAGTTGGCCATTACCGAATCCGATGCCGTCTTGTTCCTTGTTGACGGCCGCGCCGGTTTAACGCCCCAGGATCAGAGAATCGCTCAGAACCTGCGCGAATCCGGAAAGAAAACCTACCTCGTCGTCAATAAGGCCGAAGGTTTAACAGAAACAGCTAAAGCTGAATTCTATGAATTGGCTTTAGGCGAGCCTTACACCATTTCCGCAGCACACGGCGAAGGTGTTAAAGCCTTGATGGATCTGGTTCTTGAACCCTTCCCGACCGAAAAGGAAATCGATGAGGAAGAGGATTTCAAACACAAGATTAAAGTTGCGATCGCCGGCCGTCCGAACGCAGGCAAGAGCACGCTGATCAATGCGCTGATCGGCGAAGATCGCCTGATCGCTTTTGACATGCCCGGGACTACGCGCGACGCCATCGAGGTCGAGTTCCAATATAAGGATCGCGATTACACCTTGATCGATACCGCTGGCCTGCGCCGCAAAGGCAAAGTGTTTGAGGCAATCGAAAAGTTCTCCGTTATTAAGACGCTTCAGGCGATCGAAAGTTCCAACGTGGTTGTGCTTCTTTTAGACGCCCACGCCGGTATTGCCGAGCAGGATGCCAACATTGCCGGCTACATTCTGGAAAGCGGGCGTGCCTTGGTTGTCGGTGTCAACAAATGGGACAGCTTGGACGATTACGAAAGACGCCGTGTGAAGGAAGAGCTTGAACGCAAGCTTCACTTTTTACGCTGGGCGAAGATCGTTTATATCTCCGCGCTTGAAAAGCGCGGTCTGCATCACTTGCTGAATGCCGTCAACGATGCTCACACAGCCGCGTTCATGAAGCTCTCCACACCGAAGCTGACCCGTGCTTTGATTGAAGCTACGACTCGTCAGCTGCCGCCGAGAGCCGGCGGAGGACGTCCGAAGATGAGATACGCACACCAGGGCGGTCAGAATCCTCCTGTCATTGTGGTTCACGGCAACGCACTTCAGGATGTCCCGGAAAGCTACCGGCGATATCTGGAAGGATGGTTCAGAGACAAGTTCAAACTCGAGGGCACACCGCTCCGAATTGAATTTAGAACGAACAAAAATCCGTACGCCCAAAAGGCTTAATCGAGAAATTCCTGCCGTGCGCGGGAATTTTCGTAAGGCGGTTTGTTGCCGGAGGCTGCTCGTTGTGCGTCTCAAATAAGCATTAACAATGATCTTTCCGAAGGGCATTTACCGCTAAAATAGTTACTGTAGTAAGAGAATCTGCTGCGGAAACACAGCTCCCTCAAGGGGGTTGTCGCCCAACAAGAGTCCTTCGATCATAGAAGTGCAGAAGAATTAAATGTGCGCCCAAAATGATTAATACAAAGAACAATTTCGGTGTGCCGCAGCTAGAATTTAGTCAAATTTATGAGCGGAATTTTCCGTTTGGAGAAAAACAATGACAAAAGGGCAATTGTTACAAGACCCATTCTTAAACAGTCTTCGTAAGGGACGTATTCCTGTTTCCATCTACTTGGTGAACGGTATCAAACTGCAGGGCCAGATCGAGTCTTTCGACCAGTATGTCGTTCTGCTTCGCAACACCGTAACTCAGATGGTTTATAAACACGCTATTAGCACTGTTGTTCCGGCTCGCGCCGTACCGCTGGGCAATGAACAGCAGGGAACTGAAGAAGCAGAAACCGTATAGTGGATTATCAATATCAAAAGGGAGACGAGACACCCGGAAAGGTGTGGCTCGTCTCTGTCATTGTGGGCCGCGAAATTCATCGAGACGCGGCGCTTGAATTATCAGAATTAGCGACATCCTGCGGCTTCCAAGTTGCAGGTCTGACTGAAGCAAAACGCGACCGTCCGGATCCTAAAACTTTTCTTGGAAGCGGAAAAATCGAAGAAATTAAAAATGAAGCGATGGCCCACGAGGCAAAAGCGCTGATTTTTGATGTCGCTTTATCTCCCGCGCAGCAGCGCAATATCGAAAAAGCCGTCGGACTGGAAGTACTTGACCGTACCAATCTGATTTTGGAGATTTTCCGTCAGAGAGCAAAGACCCGGGAAGGCAGGCTGCAAGTTGAACTTGCTCGACTGACCCACTTGTCAACACGTTTGGTCAGAGGCTGGACGCACTTGGAACGTCAGAGAGGCGGCTTGTCTAAAACCGGCGGTCCGGGTGAAAAGCAGATCGAACTTGACCGTCGAATGATTGCAACACGCGTCAAGGCGTTAAGAGAACAGCTTAAAAAACTCGAGCGTCAGCGCAATACCCAACGCAAATCTCGCCAAAGAGGCGAGGTGCTGACCGTCGCGCTTGTCGGCTATACCAACGCCGGTAAGTCAACGCTCTTTAATCGTCTGACTCGAGGCGGTGTGTATGCGGCCGATCAGTTGTTTGCAACTTTGGATACGACTGCGCGCAGATGTTTTGTCGGCGGAGATGTGGAAGTTGTATTAAGTGACACGGTCGGCTTTATTCGCGGGCTTCCGCACCAGCTGATTGAGGCTTTCAAATCAACCTTGGATGAAGCGGCACAGGCCGATCTTCTGCTCCATGTTGTCGATTCATCAACGCCGGCTAGAGAAGAGCAGATGGCCGAAGTCAATAAAGTCCTAGAAGAAATCGGAGCTAAAGATATTCCGCAGCTGCTGGTTTTCAATAAGATTGACTTGGAAGGGAAGAGTCCGTTTATTACCTGTGCCGAAGACGGCACGCCGAAAGCAGTCGGCATCAGCGCCGCCAACGGGGAAGGTATCGATCTTCTTAAAGATGCCATCCGTCAGATCGCAGAAAAAGAGCCGGAAGAGCCTCAAGAGACTCCCGATAATGAGGATTGGCTCGCAGAATTTGAACGTTAGTGCTGAATGGGCCTTCTTCGAAGCGAAGGCCTTCAGCGAGCATTTCGATAAATGTAATAACTCTTATCACTAAAAATATTATTATTTTTCAAGTGCTAAAATGCTCTGCTCTCTTGTCTAACTCACCCGGACAACCTATCTTTGTCCTGTGATTTTTAAGGAAATATTCGACAATGTCGCTTAATGACCCCCGTTGGGGCCGAAAAGGCTCGGAGGACGATTCCTCCCAGAAAGAAAATGAAATCAAAGAGCCTCCCAAAGAGACTGATGAAGAACCGAGAAAAGCCGAACCGAGCAGAAACGAAATGCCGGGCCGCTTCACTCAGAACAACAATGACGGAGATTTAGAAGAACTTTGGAAACAGTTCAACGATCGTCTGAATTCGATGTTGGGCGGCACCAAAGGCAATCAAAATCGTAATGCTCAGAAAGAAGAGCCGTCAGCATCTTCTCAGGCACAAAATCAGAAAAACGAAGACTACGACTTCGACGAACCTCCGCTGCGCAAAGACCACGAATTCAAAAATCAGCAGAATTCGTTCGGCAACGGCGGCGGTAATGGAAACGGCGGTGGAAATCCTTTCCCGCAGTTTAAGGTTCCGTCTTCATTCTCCGGCGGAATGGCTGTTTCAGCCATTGTTATCGCTTTGGCCGCGTGGCTGGCCTCCGGCTTTTATATCGTTCCGGAAGGTCAGAACGGCGTTGTGACCACTTTCGGACGTTACACCGAAAGCACGAATGCCGGTTTCCGCTGGCACCTGCCTTATCCGATCCAGGACGTTGCTTTAGTAGACGTTTCTTCTGTTCGTAAGGCCGAGATCGGTTTGAGAGGCGGTACACAGCGTCTTAAAGAAGCGCTCATGCTGACGGACGATGAGAACATTGTTGACGTGATGTTCAATGTTCAGTACCGAATCAAGCAGGGCAACGGCGCTGAAGAATTCTTGTTCCGTACTCGCGATCCGATGGGTGCAGTTGTTCAGACCGCAGAATCCGCCATGCGTGAAGTAGTCGGTCGTAAGAAGATGGACAGTGTTTTGTTCGAGTCCAAGCAGGAAATTGCAGAAGAAGTTAAAAAACTGATGCAGGAAATGCTTGACCGCTACCACTCCGGCATTCAGGTTCTGTCTGTTGCTATTCAGAACGCTCAGCCGCCAGAACAAGTTCAGGCTGCCTTCAACGATGCCGTTAAGGCCGGCCAGGATCGCGAACGCCAGATTAATGAAGGCGAGGCTTATGCAAACGACGTTGTGCCTAAGGCACGCGGTCTGGCTGAACGTCTTCGCCAGGAAGCTGAAGCATACAAATCTCGTGTTGTCTCTCAGGCAGAGGGTGACGCAAACCGCTTCAATCAGGTCTACGCACAGTATGAGAAAGCTCCGAAGGTGACCCGCGACCGTATGTATGTGGACACCATGCAGCAGATCTTCAACAACACGACCAAGGTAATGGTTGACAACAAGTCTTCCAATAATCTCTTGTACCTGCCGTTGGATCAGCTGGCGAAACGAGCCGCCCCGACGCAGGCTCCGGCAGCTTCGGCCGCGCCTGTGCAGCCGACTGTTCCTGCTTCATCTGCTCAGCAGACGCATAATCTGCCCGGCGGAGATCAGCCGCCTTTAACACCGGACGCGAGTCAGCCCACTTCCCGTCTTTTATCCCGTACTTTGAGATAAGGACAGAGAAATGAAAAAATTACTTTCCTTAGTTATTGTTGTTCTCTTTGGCGCCTTGCTCGCGAGAACCTGCCTTTACACGGTAAACGAGCGTGAATACGCTCTGGTCTTCATGCTTGGTGAATTAAAGAGCGTTGTTTCTACACCCGGTCTGCATGTCAAGCTGCCGGCTCCGCTTCAAAACGTCGTCTATTTGGACAAACGTATTCTTACGATCGATACGCCTGCAGCAGATCTGGTTCAAACCAGTGAGAAGAAAAACCTGATGATCGATTCCTATGTGAAGTGGCGCATCAACGATCCGCGCCGCTACTGGGTTTCTTTCCAAGGCAGCGAACGAGCCGCGGACGATCGTATGTCTGCGCTGCTTCGTGACGTTCTCAACCAGGTTGTGAACCGCCGCACGGTAAACGACATCACTTCCAGCGACAGAGCTCGCGCAATGGCAGAAATCTCTGAAGCTCTGCAGAAGCGTGTTTCTGATTTAGGCATTGAAGTTGTGGATGTCCGACTCAAACGAGTCGACTTCACACCGGAAATTTCCGAGTCTGTCTATCGCCGTATGGAAGCCGAACGTAAGCGCGTTGCCAGCGAAGAGCGCTCCAAGGGTGCTGCTGAAGCCGAAAAGATCAAGGCCGATGCTGATCGTCAGAGAACCGTTGTTCTGGCGGAAGCTTATCGTGACGCTCAGAACATTAAAGGTTCCGGGGACGCCCAGGCCAACGAACTCTACGCCAAAGCATTCAGCAAAGATCCCGAATTTGCGAAGTTCTATCGCTCACTGGATGCTTACCGTCAGTCCTTCAATAAACCTCAGGACATGATGGTGGTGGATCCGAGCAGCGAATTCTTTGACTATCTCAAGAGTTCCCGCGGTGAAGTGCAAGCGAATAAACAACCGTAATTTTTTGTGATCTAAATCATGAAGGCCTTCTTGTACGTACTGGGTTTCTGCTTCGTACTTGAGGGCCTTTTACCTATGTTGGCGCCCGATTTATGGAAACGTGCTGTGAGATTTATCTCACGATTTCCTAGCGAGAAAATCCGTTATATCGGGTTAGAAAGTGTAGTCTTAGGGCTGGTGCTCGTTTGGGCTGGTTCATTGCTTTTTTAGAAAGGATCTTTATGTCAGTGTGGCTGTTACCTGAAAATATCGCGGATATGCTTCCACGAGAGGCGAGGGCCATAGAGCATCTTAGAAGTTCTTTCCTAAAACTGGTGACAAGCCATGGTTTTGAAGTCGTTCGCCCTCCTTTGGTGGAGTACGTTGACTCTCTTCTGACCGGAACGGGCGGAGATCTGGATCTCAGAACGTTCAAGATCGTCGATCAGGTCACGGGAAAAACGATGGGTATCCGCGCCGATATGACGCCTCAGGTTGCTCGAATCGATGCTCACATTCTCAATCGTTCGGGTGTATCGCGCCTCTGTTATGTCGGAAGCGTCCTCCACGCTCGCCCTCTGCATCCTCTTGCTTCACGCCAGCCCTACTTGGCGGGTGTGGAAATGTTCGGCTCTTCCAGTGTAGAAAGCGAACGGGAAGTGATTTGTTTAGGCATTGAGTCCCTTCGTCAATTCGGCTTGGAAAATATTTTCTTGGACTTGGGACACACCGGTGTTGTAAAAGCCATTCTGGACAGCGACCCGGCCAGCGCAGAAGTTCAGGAACAAATTCTCTTTGCATTGAGTCACAAAGACCGCTCCGCACTGGAAGAACTCAGAGGTGTTCTCAAAGAGAAAACCGTGAACGATTTGGTCCGACTGACCATGCTCTTTGGGTCGGAAGACGTCCTGAATCAAGTTATTGAAGAGTTTTCCGATTATCCGGAAATCCCGGAAATCTTAGAAAGAGTCCGCAGGCTCGGCCGTGAATCCGGCGCAGATATCGTCAGCTATGACTTTGCGGATGTTGCCGGCTATAACTACCACACCGGCGTAACTTTCAGTGTCAATATTCCCGGCCGTTATCAGCCGATTCTGCGCGGCGGCCGTTACGATGATATCGGCGAGCGTTTCGGACGTAAGCGTCCCGCGGTCGGCTTCACGTTATACCTGCGCGAGATTATCGCCGTGATGGACACAAAGCGTCCCTATGCGATTTTGGCGCCCAACAAGCTGGATGATGCCGCCCTGCAGTCCCGCATTCGTGAACTTCGCGAAAACGGCGACATCGTGATTGAAAAACTTCCCGAAGACAATGTTGCTTCGCTGGAAGAATCTTTCCGCTTGGATGAAGAATTAATTTGTATCAATGGTGTTTGGACGGTAGCGGCTCGTACGTCGAACCGTTAATTTTTTAAGAGGATGAAATGAGTAAAAATGTAGTCGTTGTCGGCGCTCAGTGGGGCGACGAAGGCAAAGGCAAGATCGTTGACTGGCTCACCGAAAGCGTACAAGGCGTTGTCCGTTTCAACGGCGGCCACAATGCTGGCCACACACTCGTGATCAACGGCCAGAAAACGGTTCTTCGTTTGATCCCCTCGGGTGTTATGCATCCTCACGTCAAGTGCTACATCGGCAACGGTGCGGTTGTCAGCCCCGAAGCGATGCTGAAGGAAATTGACGACTTGAAGGCTCACGGTATGGATGCCGAAGATCGTATTTTTGTCTCCGGTCAGTGCCCTCTGGTTCTTCCTTATCACATCGCACTCGACCACGCTCGTGAAAATGCTTTAGGAGATAAGAAGATCGGTACAACGGGCCGCGGTATCGGCCCGGCCTATGAAGACAAAATTGCTCGCCGCGCTGTCCACGTCAGGGACCTGGCTGAACCGAAAGTATTTGCAGAAAAAGTTCGTGAAAACTGCAAGCTCATCAACTTCCTGCTGGTGAACTACTACAACAGCGAACCCGTCGACGTCGAAAAGATGATCGAAGACACGCTGGCAATGGCTCCGAGAATCGTTCCGAAGATTCGCGACATCTCCCACATCCTCAACACTAAGATGAAGGAAGGCGAACAGTTCCTGTATGAAGGAGCTCAGGGAACCATGCTCGACATCGACCACGGAACCTACCCGTTCGTCACTTCCAGCAATACCGTTGCCGGCTTTGCCAGCCCCGGGTCCGGTGTCGGTCCTCAGAAACTGAATTACATTCTTGGCATTACCAAGGCTTACTGCACACGTGTCGGTTCCGGCCCCTTCCCGACCGAACTCTTTGATGAAGTCGGCAAAACCATTGCTAAGAAGGGCAATGAATTCGGTGCAGTGACCGGACGTCCCCGCCGCTGCGGCTGGTTCGACGGCGCCGCACTTCGCCGCGCTGTTGAATGGAACGGTTTAAGCGGTCTGGCTGTGATGAAGCTCGACGTTTTAGACGGTTTTGAAACCGTTCGTTTAGGCGTCGGCTACGAATACAAGGGCGAAAGAATCGATATCATGCCTGTCGGTGCAGAAGAAGTTGCCCAGTGCAAAGTCATTTACGAAGACTTCCCCGGCTGGAAGGAACCGACTTTCGGCATCACAAAGTGGGAAGATCTGCCCGTTAACGCACAAAAATATTTAACTCGTCTGTCCGAGGTTGCCGGCTGCCCGATCGCAGTTGTTTCTACCGGCCCGGATCGTTCTCAGACAATTTTGCTTCATAACCCGTTTGAATAATTAGGAATAGGAATGAAAGATCTTCACGTTTCTTGGGAAGAATATCGCCGCCTTATTGAGACTCTGGCTTTTAATGTCTATGACAGCGGCTGGAAGTTTGATTCTTTGCTTTGCTTAGCTCGAGGCGGCCTTCGCCCCGGAGACATCCTCTCCAGAATTTTCGATATGCCGCTGAACATTTTGTCAACCAGTTCTTATAGAGAAGCTGCCGGCACGATTCAGGGAAGTTTGGACATCGGTAAGTACATTGCTTCCAGCCGTCCTGACTCTCTCAAAGGAAGAGTGCTCTTAGTCGACGATTTGGTTGATTCCGGACTGACTTTGAAGAAGGTAGTCGAACACCTTCAGAACAACTATCCGGGCGTGACTGAAGTTCGCACCGCTGTTTTGTGGTGGAAGGGCTGCTCTCAGGTTGAACCTGACTACTATGTCGAATATCTCGGAGACAATCCTTGGATTCACCAGCCGTTTGAAGAGTACGACACAATGCGCCTCGGACAGCTGGTAGCCAAGGTAGAGGGAAAAAGAAAACCGGAATAATGACGGTTTGACAGAGGCCTAGTACCTTGTAACAATAATATTTTCGCTTAAAGCTCCGGATACAAATGTCGGAGCTTTATGCGAGCGTCGCTAGTTGTAAATTGCCAATTAACGACTCTTTTCTCAGCATTTCTCTGCGCAATAAAA